>Ga0209702_10008620_pt1 | contig 11773 bp, 11 predicted proteins | sample FRY01_FD_187210 | JGI IMG/M metagenome (GOLD analysis project Ga0209702, IMG submission 187210) | Freshwater microbial communities from Lake Fryxell liftoff mats and glacier meltwater in Antarctica - FRY-01 (SPAdes) (version 2) | ecosystem: Environmental > Aquatic > Freshwater > Ice > Glacier... | reverse complement strand
TTATGATAGGTTTTTGGATTGTGCAAGTCATTGACAACAACTTCTCGCAACCCATCATTTTTTCTAAAAGTGTCAGTTCACATCCTTTGGAGATATTTCTCGTGATCTTGATTGCAGGATTTCTTTCTGGGATTTTAGGAATGATCATTGCCGTTCCTTTATACACTATTCTAAAAGTAATGGGGAAAGAATTTTTTCCAGAAAATGTGATAATAAAACTACTAACGAAAAACATATAATTTTGGATTTAAATTTATTATATCCTGAAATCCAAAAATTTATCAACACCAATATTGATAAAAACATCTCGAAATTAGCGCTTCAAAAAAATCCGTTTCCTGAAGTGGAATGGATTTCTATATTGAATCAAATTGAAGCCAAAACAAAAGCGAAACTAAAATTGCCGAGTTGGTTTGCCACCAAAAACATTTTTTATCCTAGCAAAATTTCTGTCGAACAAACCTCATCCGAAAAAACGGCTTGTTATAAAACTTTAATCGTTTCTGGCGAAAGCCTGATGGACTTGACGGGAGGTTTTGGAGTAGACGATTACTATTTTGCAAAAAAGATAAATGTTGTTGCACACTGCGAAATAAATCCGGAACTCTCCAATATCGTACGACATAATTTAGAGCAATTGGATGTAAAAAACATTAGTTGTTATACTGGAGATAGTTTAGAAATTTTAACCAAATTAAACACCAAATGGGATTGGATTTACATTGATCCTTCCAGAAGAAACGATGCCAAAGGCAAAGTATTTATGCTCCAAGATTGCGTGCCCAATATTCCCGAACATCTTGATTTTCTTTTTAAATATTCAGATTCCATTCTTATAAAAACAGCGCCATTACTCGATATTTCGGCAGGATTAGCTGAACTCAAAAATGTAAAGACCATTCACATTGTAGCCCTTGAAAATGAAGTAAAGGAATTATTATGGGAAATACACAACAGTTATTCTGGGGAAATCAAGATAAAAACAGTCAATATTATAAAGGAAAAACTGGATACTTTCGAATTTATTTTGGGTAAAAACCCTGAATTACCAAACTATAGTTTACCCCAAAAGTATTTGTTTGAACCCAACAGCGCCATAATGAAATCGGGAGGTTTTGATGAAGTGGGCACTTTTTACAAGCTAAATAAACTGCACAAACATTCGCATTTGTATACAAATTCATCACTCGTGGCGTTTCCGGGAAGGATTTTTGAAATTGAAAATACGTTTCCATATCATAAAAATGAAATGAAATTGCATCTTGAAAACCAACAGTTAAACATCACCACTAGAAATTTTCCTGACACGGTTGAAAGCATTCGAAAAAAATGGAAAATAAAAGAAGGTGGAAATCGGTATTGTTTTTTTACAACTGATGAAAATGACAATAAAATTGTTTTAATTTGCAAAAAAATACACTAAAAATGAAAAAGGCAGTCCTACTAATTTTATTCTTGATCAGCAGTACTTTATTCGCCCAAAAACCTTGTGAATATAGCGCAAATGTTACCGATTCCATTGGAACCTACAAATCAACCAATGAATATATGATTTATGAGAAAAATTTTGCTGGAAATACCAATTATATCTTTTTTTCATTAGCCTTGACTGATGGCACGCCAACTCTTAGCATCAATTTTATTCAAAAAAGTAAAGAATTTTTGAAAGCCAATTGTTTTGACAAAAATTCAAAATTATTTTTGCAATTAAATAACGGAAAAATCATAACACTACTTCACATTGACCAAGAAAATTGTGGCACGCAAATACGAGACGAAAAAGGATTTGACAATAGAGTTCTAACCGGAACTTTTATGTTTATGAAAGGTTCTTTTGAAGAATTAAAAAGTTCAGCCGTAAATATGATGCGAATAAAATCCTTGACAGAAATTGAAGATTATGTCATTAAAAAAGAATTTCAATCAGAACTGAACAGTCAGGTTTATCAACCGGAAACCTACTTTGTCAATTATTTACATTGCATAGAATAACTAATCGCAGTTCCATTTAGCATTAGAAACTTTGTCGTTTAAGGCCGTTTTTAAATTGTAATGCCACCATTCTGAGTCTAAAGAGTTAAATCCTTTCTCCTTCATTATTTTTTTTAATAATTGTCTGTTGGCAAGTATTTTTGGCGAAAGATTTAAATAATTATGACTGGCTTCAACACCAAAAAAATCGAAAGAAGTTCCCATTTCGAGTTCCTTTCCGTTAGAATCGACTAATGTAATATCAACGGCTCCTCCTCTATTATGGATGGAACCCTTTTTTGGATCTGCAACATAAGAAGGATTTGAAACAATTTTCCACATTTTCTTTTGGATATCCAACGGTCTATAACAATCGAAAAACTTGATTTTATAGCCCATTTCTATAAAAGAAGTATTGGCTTCAATTACCGCTTTCACAGTTTTTAGACGCAAAAAACATGCTGCGCAATCGTATACTTTGGCTTTCAAAAAATTATCCGAAGTAGCATATTTCATATCATACACAAAGTCTTTACTATAATCTTTTAAATTAACGAAAGTGGTGTCATTCAAAATTGGTTGATTCTCCGTGAAATTATTGGAAACTACGGTTTGGGATTTACAGGAAACCACGAAAATCAACGCGCAAAGAAGCAATAATGGTTTGGTATAAAAAGTCATAAATCTATTTTTTATAAAAATAGGTAAATTGGAAGGATTAAAAAAATAAACCAAAAGGACATCTTTATTTATTACAGTTTTAAGCAAAAATCATCATTAATGGCTTTAAAAAGAGTAAATTTATGTCATCAAAATATTTTTTCCTAAATATTAATTTATGCTAAACAAAGAATTAATAAATCCTAGAACTATAGTTGTTATTGGTGCTTCAAATAACATTCATACACCAGGAGGAAGTGTTTTAAAAAACTTGATTACCCATCATTTTAAAGGCGAAATATTTGCCGTAAATCCGAAAGAAACAGAAGTGCAGGGTCTAAAGTGTTATCAAAATGTATCGGAAATTCCAGCCGTAGATTTGGCGATTATTGCAATTGCAGCCAAATTCACTTTAGAAACCGTTCAAATCTTGGCACGGAAAAAAAACACCAAAGGTTTTATCATTTTTTCAGCAGGATTCGGAGAAAAAGATGAAGAAGGAAAAAAGTTAGAACAACAAATTGTACAAGAAATAAAAGCCGTTGGTGGCACATTGCTCGGGCCAAATAATATTGGCTTAATCAATCCAAATTATGCAGGTGTTTTTACTTCGCCAATTCCCAAATTAAATCCAAAAGGGGTTGATTTTATTTCAGGATCTGGAGCAACTGCCGTATTTATCCTAGAAGCTGCAATGGCAACTGGATTAGCCTTTTCGAGTGTGTTTTCCTTGGGGAATTCAGCACAAATTGGTGTCGAAGATGTTTTGGAACATTTAGATGTTACTTTTGAAAAGGGAAAAAGTTCGATGGTAAAATTGCTTTATATGGAAAGTATTGGAAATCCACAAAAATTCATAAAACACGCCACTTCATTAATAAAAAAAGGGTGTAAAATTGCAGCCATAAAAGCTGGAAGTTCATCGGCTGGTAGTAGAGCAGCAAGTTCCCATACCGGAGCATTGGCAAATTCTGACGTTGCCGTTGATACCATGTTTAAAAAATCAGGAATTGTACGTTGCTGCGGAAGAAATGAATTAATAACTGTAGCCGGGATTTTTTTGCACAAGGAATTAAAAGGTAAAAACATCGCCATCATCACCCATGCAGGCGGGCCGGCAGTTATGCTCACGGACACTTTATCCAAGAATGGTTTAAACATACCCGAAATTACTGGAAATGAAAGTGAAGCCTTGCTCGAAAAACTATTTTTAGGTTCTTCAGTATCAAATCCCATTGATTTTTTAGCCACTGGAAATGCAAGTCAATTGGAGACTATTATTGATTATTGCGAAAATAAATTTTCGAATATAGATGCAATGGTCGTTATTTTTGGAAGTCCTGGATTGTTTGAAGTCTATGACGTTTATGATGTTTTGGATAAAAAAATGAGCGAATGTTCGAAACCAATTTTCCCCATATTACCCTCGGTGGTGAATGCTAAAAAGGAAATCGATTATTTTATCAGAAAAGGCAATATCAATTTTCCCGATGAAGTCTTACTTGGAAATGCATTGGCTAAAATATTTAAAACAACCAAACCTATTACAGCAAAAATAGAGCAAAAAAGTATTGATTTGCAGTCCATCAGATCCATAATTAAACAAGCTAAAGATGGTTATCTAGAACCGCAACAAGTAAAAGAAATATTAATTGCGGCAAAAATTCCATTAGTGGAACAAGTCGAATGCGATAGTGCGCAATTATGCCTACACGAAACTGAAAAAATAGGTTTTCCCGTGGTGATGAAAGTCGTTGGTCCCACTCATAAATCAGATGTGGGAGGAATTGTTTTAAATATAAATTCCATTAAACAACTTACGGAATCATTTGACAAAATCATGAAAATTGAAGGTGCAAAAGCCGTTTTAATTCAGCCAATGAAAAAAGGACTGGAACTTTTTATTGGAGTAAAAAAAGAAGGTAATTTTGGTCATTTAGTAATATGCGGTTTAGGAGGAATTTACATTGAAGTCCTGAAAGATGTCAACGCCACGCTGGCACCGGTTTCTAAAATCGAAGCTTTTGAAATGATTCAAAATTTAAAATCCTACAAAATAATTCAAGGCATTAGAAACCAAGAAGGTGTCAATGAAAACATCTTCGCTGAAATTATCGTGAAAATTTCAGATTTAATTCTGGCAGCTCCAGAAATAGCAGAGTTGGATTTGAATCCGCTTTTAGGAAATTCTCACGAAATTTTTGCTGTCGATGCCAGAATTAGAATAGAAAAAAATATAGAAAATTAAATTTGCAAAATAGGTTCTTTAACAACATAATACGGAACGATATTGTTCATTCCCATCGTAATGGCTTCCACGTTTAATGGAATTAAATCATAATAGCGTTCAGAGATTGATTTTTTTAATCCTTCAATCACGTTTTCTAATTTCACGACGGGTTTTTCTTTTAAAAATCCACCTAAAATTACCATATTAAAAATTTTCTTGTTCCCCATTTCAGCCGCTAATTTAGTGCCTTCAATTTGGAAAATATTAATATCCGTTCTTGATGGATGATGCGTAATTCCGTTTGGATCATAAATTAAAACACCTCCCGGTTTTACGGATTCCTCAAATTTATCCATAGATTGTTGGTTCAAAATAATGGCAGTATCCACAATTTTTAAGTAAGGCGAACTAATTCTTTCGTCACTTAAAATTACGGTGACATTTGCCGTTCCTCCTCGCATTTCAGGACCGTAAGAGGGCATCCAACTCACTTCCTGATCTTGCATTATTCCAGAATAAGCCAATATTTTCCCCATTGAAAGCACCCCTTGTCCTCCAAAACCTGCGATCATAATTTCTTCTGTCATCACTTTATTGTTTTAATTTACCCTCAACTTTTATGTCACCAAGAGGAAAATAAGGAAACATATTTTCTTCCATCCAAATGTTGGACTCGTTTGGTGTCATTTTCCAACCTGAATTACAGTTTGAAAGGATTTCGATAAAAGAAAGTCCTTTATTTAACCGTGTATTTTCAAATGCTTTTCGAATGGCAATTTTAGCTTTTCGAGCATGTTTGTGTGTATGAACGGAGTGTCTCGTTACATAATAAACACCTGGAAGATTAGCAATCAGCTCCGTGATTTTTAAAGGCGAACCCATAGTTTCAATGTCCCTGCCATAAGGTGAAGTCGATGATTTCATCCCAGCCAAAGTCGTTGGAGCCATTTGTCCGCCGGTCATTCCGTAAATACCGTTGTTCACAAAAATTATAACAATATTTTCTCCTCTGTTGCAAGCGTGAATCGTTTCGGCTGTTCCAATAGCGGCTAAATCACCGTCGCCTTGGTAAGTGAATACATATTTTTCCGGCCAAAGTCTTGAAATGGCTGTTGCCACCGCTGGAGCTCGTCCATGTGCAGCCTGTGACATATCGATATCCATAAAATCATAGGCCAAAACGGAGCAGCCTACTGGCGCGACGCCAATAACATCTTCCGAAATTCCCATTTCATCAATGACCTCCATAACTAAATTATGAGCCGTACCGTGACCACAACCCGGACAATAAGACAAGGGTGTATCGGTCATTAATTTTGTTTTACAGAATACTTGATTCTCTTGTTTTATGATGTCTAATACTTCCATTATTGATGATTTTTTGTTCCAACGCTTGTAAAATTTCCTCTGGAGTATGAATAATTCCTCCAGTTCTGCCAAAATGTTCAACAGGTATTTTATGTTCAACGGCAAGCCTTACATCTTCTACCATTTGACCTGCACTTAATTCAACACTTAAAATTCCTTTTACTTGATCGGCCAATTCAAATAATACTTGTTTTGGATAAGGGAAAAGTGTTATGGGGCGTAACAAGCCCACTTTTATACCTTTGGCTCTTGCCAATTCGACTGCTTTTTGTGAAATTCTTGCGCTTGAACCGTATGCAACAATCAAGTATTCGGCATCATCGCAATTTATTTTTTCGAAACGCAAGTCTTCTTTTTCCATCTGCTCATATTTTCTTTGTAATCTATGAACTCTGGCTTCCATTTTTTCAGATTTTAAATCAAGTGAAGTGACAACGTTGCGTTCTCTGCCTTTTTTGCCGGTAACTGCCCAACTTCCGTGTTTCTCAATTAATTCTTCGTTGGTCCATCTTGGTTTTGGTTCTTTGAGGAATACTTTTTCCATCATTTGACCAATCAATCCATCCGAAAGAATCAATACGGGAGCACGATATTTAAAGGCAATATCGAAAGCATCTTCCACAAAATCGGACATTTCCTGAACCGATGCCGGTGCCAAAACATAGAGTTTGTAATCGCCGTGTCCTCCTCCTTTTACAGACTGAAAATAATCGGACTGAGAGGGTTGAATGGTTCCCAAACCCGGTCCGGCTCGAACAACATTAACAATTACAGCAGGCAATTCAGCTCCTGCTATATATGAAATTCCCTCAAGTTTCAATGAAATTCCGGGACTTGAAGAGGAAGTCATCGCTTTTTTTCCTGTACTTGCTGCACCGTAAACCATATTGATCGCTGCGATTTCGCTTTCGGCTTGTAAGACGACCATTCCTGTCCTTTTTTCAGGACGTTCCATCATTAAATATTCAATGATTTCGGTTTGTGGCGTAATTGGATAACCAAAATAAGCATCAACTCCTGCCCTTATAGCAGCTTCGGCCAACGCTTCGTTACCTTTCATTAATTTTAATTCAGACATTATACTAATAGTTTAATGGTTATGTTGAAACTTTTACTCTATAAACGGTAATTGCTCTGTCAGGACAAACAATGCCACAATTGGTACAGCCATTACAGGCTTCAGGGTTTTTCATATAGGCATAATGATAGCCTTTCCTGTTCACCTCGCTGGACATACCAATCACATCGTCCAGACAAACTGGAATACAAACTTCACAACCTTTACAGGTCTGTGTATCAACAACTATAGCTCCTTTTACTTTTGCCATATCTATAAATTTATATACGTTTAATCTATTATAATTTTATTATTCTCAAATTTATTGCTTATAAAATGAAAAAAAAATGATAATTGTCATATTTAGCTGTTATTATTCGATTCAATATTTTAGATTATTTAAACATTTTTTTACTACTATATGTTTTCTAGTTATTATTACTTATATTTACTTATAATTATATAAGTGTTTATACTAGGTTTAATTGAATTAATTTATGATTAACGTTTGTTAATTTATAATGCAAATGCCAAACAAAAAGACTAAACGTTAACTAATACAAGAGAAAATGACACATAACAATCCAAAACTAACAATCGTAGGTGCTGGCCCAGGAGATGTGGAACTCATCACATTGAAAGCCGTTAAAGTATTGGAAAATGCAGATGTCGTACTGTATGATGCTCTTATAAACGAAGAATTATTGCAGTATGCTAAGAAAAATGCAGAGATTCTTTTTGTGGGCAAACGAATAGGTTGTCACGCATACAGCCAAGACCAAATTAATGACCTTATCGTTTCGATGGCTTTATGTCACGGACACGTTGTTCGTTTGAAAGGTGGAGATCCCTTCATTTTTGGTCGAGGTAGCGAAGAGATTGAATACGTCCAAAAATTTGGAATAGAAACCGCCATAGTTCCCGGAATATCATCTTCTTTGGGAGTTCCGACCGCCAATGGAATCAGTCTGACGCAAAGAGGAATTTCCGAGAGTTTCTGGGTCATCACAGGAACCACTTCTGACCATAAATTGTCCAAAGATGTGGTTTTGGCATCTCAATCTTCTGCAACGGTGGTTATATTGATGGGAATGAATAAACTGTCCGAAATCATTTCGATTTATCAAACCAATAGATCAGACGATTTGCCAGTGGCCATTATTCAAAACGGGACAAAAAGCACCGAGAAAAAAGTAGTGGGAAACATTAGTACCATCGCGCAATTGGTCGAAGAACACCAAATATCATCGCCAGCCATTATTATCATTGGCGAAGTGGTGAAACATTCTTTACACTTTACCCCATATTTTAAAGAAGCTAATAGAGAAGAGGAAGAATTTGTTTTCCAAAACTTGGATATTATGGAAAGTTTATCTTAGAAACTGCGCCTACTTATTATTTTTAAGGAAACGTATAAAAATACTAATTTGATAATCAGTATTTTTTTTAAGTAAGTCGATCTTAACCAAGCTTTTACTTTACAATTTTTGTTAGAATTAATTAATTCGCAAGAAAATAACTAACATTTGAAAAGCATAAAAACCATTAATTTTGTCTATTATGCCCAAATCAATATATTTGGAAATAAAAAAGTGACCCTTTACCAGACCACCTTTTGTTACAATTAAATTCAGTTCCGCAATTAAACCAAGTCGAAGCGGTCAAGATGCATTACCTTACCCCAAGCCGCCACAAAATGTTGCAGGAATAGCTCTTGAGAATCGGAAGATCCATAAACTTCAGCAAGGGCTCTAAGCTCTGAATTAGAGCCAAAGATGAGATCCACGCGAGTTCCCATCCATTTGAGTTCGCCTGATTTACGGTCACGTCCCTCAAACACGTCTTGAGAATTTAAAGTCGCTTTCCAAGTCGTGCCCAAATCTAGTAAATTCAAGAAGAAATCGTTGGAAAGTGTCTCTGGACGCATTGTAAATACACCGAGTTTCGACTGATCAAAATTCGCGTTAAGAACACGTAAACCACCTACAAGGACTGTCATTTCGGGCGCAGTGAGTGTCATCAGTTGCGCTTTGTCAACCAGCATTTCCTCAGCTGAGACCGTGTATTGAGTCTTCATATAGTTTCGGAATCCATCTGCTTCAGGTTCGAGAACAGCAAAAGAAGCTACATCGGTCTGTTCTTGTAAAGCATCGGTTCTTCCAGGTGCAAAAAGAACTTTTACCTCATAACCGGCATTTTTCGCCGCTTTTTCGACTCCTGCACATCCTGCTAAAACAATTATGTCAGCAAGAGAAACCTTCTTTCCGTCAAACTGGGCACCATTGAATACTGCCTGTATTCCCTTCAGTTTTTCCAGCACTAGCGACAGCTGGGACGGATTATTCACTTTCCAATCTTTTTGTGGTGCTAGACAAATTCGAGCGCCGTTTGCTCCACCTCGTTTATCTGAACTACGAAAAGTAGCTGCTGACGCCCAAGCTGTAGAAACTAACTGGGAAACAGAAAGTCCCGTTGCCAATATATCGTCTTTCAGTTCGACAATGTCATTAGCATCAATTAATTTATGATTAACGGATGGAGTAGGATCTTGCCAGATTAATTCTTCTTGAGGAACTTCTGGGCCTAAATAGCGTGTAATTGGTCCCATATCACGATGCGTTAACTTGAACCAAGCACGAGCAAAAACAGCTGCAAACTTATCTGGATTTTCGTGGAAATATCTAGAAATTTTTTCGTAAACAGGATCAACCCTCAAAGCAAGATCAGCCGTAAGCATTGTTGGTGCGTGGCTCTTTAACGGATTGTGCGCATCTGGAACTGTACCAGAACCTGCGCCATTTTTTGGTTTCCATTGATGCGCACCGGCAGGGCTTTTGGCTAATTCCCATTCGAATTTGAAAAGGTTTTCAAAGTAGTTGTTGCTCCACTTTGTTGGTGTGGTTGTCCAAGTTCCCTCAAGACCACTGGTAATAGTATTTTCTCCATTTCCGGAGCCAAATGTATTTTTCCAGCCAAGACCTTGCTCCTCAATGGGAGCAGCTGCAGGTTCTGGACCAACATATTGGTTTGGGTTGGCAGCACCGTGGGTTTTCCCGAAGGTGTGTCCACCGGCAATAAGCGCGACAGTTTCTTCATCATTCATAGCCATACGAGCAAAAGTCTCGCGAATATCTATAGCGGAGGCAAGCGGATCAGGATTTCCGTTAGGTCCTTCCGGATTAACATAAATAAGTCCCATCTGCACTGCAGCGAGTGGATTTTCTAACTCCCTTTCACCCGAATAGCGTTTGTCGTCCAACCATTTGCTCTCGGAACCCCAATAAATGTCTTCCGCAGGTTCCCAAACATCGGCACGACCACCAGCAAAACCGAAAGTCTTGAAGCCCATTGACTCTAGCGCACAGTTTCCGGTTAGTATCATTAAGTCGGCCCAAGAGATTTTCTTGCCATATTTTTGTTTTATTGGCCATAACAACAAACGAGCCTTGTCAAGGTTTGCATTGTCAGGCCAACTGTTAAGTGGTGCAAATCGTTGGGTGCCGAAACCAGCTCCACCACGACCATCGGCGATACGATAAGTTCCAGCACTGTGCCAAGCCATTCGTATAAAGAAAGGGCCATAATGACCATAATCTGCCGGCCACCATTCTTGGGAAGTTGTCATAAGAGCAAAAATATCTTTCTTCAAGGCCTCAAAATCTAGGCTTTTGAATGCCTCGGCATAATTAAAATCATCACCCATCGGATTGGACAAGGAAGAATGTTGGCGAAGGATGTTTAATTTCAACTGATTTGGCCACCAGTCCAAATTTCTTGTACCGGCGCCAGCACTTTGTTTCGCTTCACTAGAAAAAGGGCACTTGCTTTCAGAGTTAACATTGTAGCTCGTGTCATTAGCTGATATTTTCAGATTATTTTTATTTTCCATAACATGATAGATTTTTAAATTTAAAAACAATGATTGCTAATTTACAGATTATTTTCTTATCTAATTAATTTTTTCAATAGATAAAAACTATAGTGTATGCTAAAATCGTTTATATCTTTTTCATATAAAAAAAACAACAGAACATTTAAAATCGATATCGAAAAAAATAATTACAAAAAACATTTTACACTGCTTTACAATCTAAAAAAAAAATTAGCAAGGATTTTTATTGTTAATCCCCTTGCAAAACTTAAACGAAAAAGTAGCTATTGCTCTTCCAATATTCACAAAAAAAAGTTAAAAAATAAAAAGTACATTTAAATATTTACAAGATAGTTTTCATAAATTTGATGGGTCTTTTGAATCTTTTAAAATGCATAAAAGGTGCCACTATTGGAAAGATGAAATCGGACTACGGAGTAATACTATTGTAGAAAACTTTGAATTCAAAAGACAGAAAAAAATAATTAAGGTGGATTCAAGTAATAAATGCAACTTTAGGCTGATTGTATAAATTTTTGTTCAAATATTTCATTCGGACTTTTATATCCAAATCTTTTCCTGGGTCTGTTATTTAATTTATTCGTTACTCTTAAAA
>Ga0209702_10008619_pt1 | contig 11777 bp, 10 predicted proteins | sample FRY01_FD_187210 | JGI IMG/M metagenome (GOLD analysis project Ga0209702, IMG submission 187210) | Freshwater microbial communities from Lake Fryxell liftoff mats and glacier meltwater in Antarctica - FRY-01 (SPAdes) (version 2) | ecosystem: Environmental > Aquatic > Freshwater > Ice > Glacier... | reverse complement strand
GATTCAGTTGCGGTAATTTCTGCAAAGCGGCTTGCGCTTAGAAAGGCCGGAAGCGGCATTAGTTGATTTGAGATTTGAGATTTGAGATTTGAGATTTGAAAACTGAAAACTGAAAACTGAAAACTGAAACACCTGGGCCGGACCTGATGATTCGATCAGATTTGCGGGTTCGTTGTGTTGTTTCGACCGCGGGAATATGTTGCTCGACAGCCACAGGGAAACACCTATATGCAATTCGCGCAGAAAAAAGACGGCGGGCTATGTTTCCCGAAAACAGCTTTTAACACACCAGTCAAAAATCGTTATTGCACCAGTGATTTGCAAAGCTGTCTCCATTGGAACCGAATCCATGTCAACCACCAAGACGTCTGCTGCTGACTCCGTACTGGACGAGATTCGATCGACCATCGCCTCGTTTGAATCGCTCCGCGGAGCGGGCAACAGTCATCGGGATGTCGGCGGAACAAGATCCGGCCCGGCTGCTGTCAATCCTTTTGCTTCCCTGCTGGCCTCATCTGGGGTCTTTCAGGACGAGGAAAAGGCGACGCCCCCAATCCCTGCACCCGCAGCGATGGCTCGGTCCCGAGTTACGGCCGTGGCGACTTCGTCCTCGGGGGGGCTTCAGAAATCACTGGAAGAAGACACAATCACACAGTCGCAGTTTCGCAGAATGCCTGCAGTGGCCAGCGACGACGCGGCTACAAACCTCGCAGTTCCTCGATCAATGATGTCCGTTCGGGCCGTGGACAAGACGGCAAAGATCATGATCGTGGACGACGAACCATTGAACGTCATGACATTTCGTCAGCATCTCAAGATGGAAGGCTACGAGCGATTTGTAACCACCAGCGATGCTCGCGAAGCACTGCACATGCTGCGAAACGAGCGGCCGGATGTTCTGCTGCTCGACATTCGCATGCCGGTAGTCAGTGGTCTTGATATCCTGCGAGTCGCAGGACTGGATCCGGTCCTGCAGCACATTCCTGTTTTGATTTTGACCGCGGCTTCAGATCCGGCCACGCGTAAGCAGGCTCTGGATCTGGGAGCGAGCGACTTTCTGCAGAAGCCAATCGATCCGAATGAATTGCTGCCTCGCGTACGCAACGCCATCGTGATCAAAAAGCATTACGACATGGCTTCAAGTGAAGCGGCCCGTCTTGAGCAGCAGGTCGAACGTCGAACTCGGCAGCTGGAAGCGACCCGCCAGCAACTGATTCTGTGTCTCGCCCGGGCGGCCGAGCATCGTGACAACGATACTGGAAATCACGTCATTCGTGTGGGACGATAGACGACCATCATTGCCAGGCAGATGGGCTATCCTGAAAACCGTCTTGAAATGCTGGAGCAGGCGGCTCAGCTTCACGACGTGGGCAAGATTGGAATTCCGGACTCCATTCTGTTCAAACCTGGCAAGCTGGGTTTTGATGAATATGAGCTGATGAAAAGACATTGTGCACTCGGACGACAGATCATTGAGCCGATCTCTGAGAAGGAATGGAACATCCTGAAGACGCACACTCGCATAGGCGAAAGCATGCTTCATGTGCGCTCGTCGTCCCTGCTGATGCTGGCCGCGCGAATTGCGCAGACGCATCATGAACGCTGGGACGGCAAAGGTTATCCGCTCGGTTTGCTCGGAGAAGACATTCCTCTGGAAGGCCGTATCGTGGCCGTTGCGGACGTCTTCGATGCGTTGTCCAGCAAGCGTCCTTACAAAGATCCGTTTCCTCGTCAGAAGTGTTTTGACATCCTTCGCGAAGGGCGTGGAACTCAATTTGACCCGGCCGTCATCGATGCGTTTTTCGACTGTTCGGAAGAAATCGTCGAAATTCAGCTGCTGCTGATGGATGAAGAAGACCGGATTCCAAAGGGCGAATGGGAAAATGTTGCCCAGGCCGCGCTGACAACATAAGAGCATTTGGCCGGTTAATTGCCGGAACGTTTCTGGGTCATTGAAGTTGTCACGCGTTGGAACACTCCTCATGATCCGGGGGGACAAGGATCAATTCCCAGAGAGTATCGCTCATTGTACATTCCCGGGATGGGAACTCGAATTGTCGCAACAAATCTCAGCGTGCCGCCAGATGTTGAGACCTCACACCAGGTTGCTCAAAAAACAGGCCGCACTGCGGAGTGGATTGCTGATGTCACCGGCGTGCGCAGTCGTCACGTCTCGCCCTGCATGAAGGACCCGGCGGTGCTTGCAGCGCAGGCCGCGCGACCTCTGATCGCAACGCATGGAGCTCCCGACTGCGTGATCTATTGTGGTGCCATTCCGCGGCAGATGCTGCCGGATCTTTCGGTGTTTGTGCATCGCGAGCTGCGCTTAAAAGCGACACCTGCCTTTTCGGTCAATATGGCGTGTCTCTCATTTGTTTCGGCGCTCATCACCGCAGACGCTTTGATTCAGCGAGGTCTCTATCGACGAGTGCTCTTGTGTGTCGCTGAACTGGCATCACGGGGACGAAATTTCAACGAACCGGAATCCGCGTCATTGCTTGGCGATGGGGCTGCGGCGGTACTGATTGAACACGTGGATGGACCGTCCTGCATTCGCCACAGCCATCTGGAAACGTGGTCCGAAGGAGCCGACCTGGCAGGCCTGCGCGGTGGCGGAACAATGCGCGAGCCTGACGATCCGGAAACCAAAGCTGACGACCATCGTTTTTTTATGCTGGGCGACCAGCTGTTGCGGGTGACCGTTCCGCGCCTGCGCACATTCCTGGATAAGTTTATTAAAGACTGCGGTGTGGCACAGGAGAACATTCAGCTGATCGTTCCGCATCAGCCTTCGGGCCCCGCTTTGCGGTTACTGACGCGATGGGGTTTTGAAGAGTCACGTGTGATCAATATCATCAGCCGTTATGGAAACTGTGTGGCCGCATCCATGCCGATGGCGCTTGCGACTGCATCAAGCGAAGGGCGACTGCATCGAGGCGACAACGTCCTTCTGCTGGGGACAGCCGCCGGGATCTCATTGGGGGCAGCGATGCTCGTATGGTAGACGATTGGTTGCTCAGAATTGCCCGTAAAGAACTGGGCGCGGACCGGCTGAAGATCCTTGTCACCGGCGGCACTGGTTTCGTCGGTTCCCGGCTTGCCGCGACTCTTGCTGCTGCCGGTCACAATGTGACAGTCTGCGGCAGAAATCGGTATCGGTACCCAGCACTTTTGTCGGGTTTGACATGCGTGGAAGCCGATCTGACGGATCAAAATGCCATCGCGGAATTGTGCCGGGACTGTGATCTTGTTTATCACGCAGGAGCCCGTTCTTCACCTTGGGGTACGCAGGCTGAATTTCATGCGGCGAATGTTGTCGGAACTCAGAATGTTGTCGATGGCTGTCTGAAGCACTGTGTTCCAAGACTGGTCCATGTATCGTCCACGGCCATTTTTTTTGAGTACACCGACAAGCTTCGTATTGCCGATCATGACCCGCTTCCGGCACGGTTTTGTTGTGAGTACGCCGAATCCAAGGCCGCCGCAGAAACGGTCGTGCAGCAGGGTTTTGCAGATGGCTTGAACGTCATCACAATTCGCGCCCGAGCTGTGTTTGGGCCCGGTGACAACGCCCTGCTGCCTCGGCTGATTGAGGCCGCTCGCCAAAATCGACTGCGTCAGATTGGCGACGGCAGCAATACGATTGATATGACGTACGTCGACAATCTTGTGTCGGCCCTGCTGCAGGCCGCGCGGCGTGGGCCTGCGGGAACCGTCTGCACAATTACCAATGACGAACCGATCCAGCTTTGGCCGCTTCTGACGAGTGTCCTGCAGCAGCTTCAGATCGCCTCATCGTTGCGACGCGTTCCAAAATCGGTTGCCATCGCAGCCGCCCGTTTTTTGGAATGGCAACACAGGCTTCTGAAACGACCGGGTGAACCGGTCATGACGCAGTATGCTGTCGGTCTGTTGTCTCGCACGCAGACATTCGATCTGACGGCAGCCCGTGAGTCGTTGAATTATCAGCCTGTTGTCAGCATGCAGGATGCCGTTCGGGCAACCCTGAAAGCGATCGCCATGAAAGATGAGACCAACGCAAATCAGTCGGTGTCGTTGAAGATGTTCAGCACAGGATTCACGTCCCATCCTGCGCACCTGGCAGAACATGGAGCTGCTCGAGGCCGAGTGATTCGCTTCCATGCGATGTTTGCACTTCTTGAGCATCCGACCGAAGGACTGACTCTGTTCGATACAGGTTACGCGCCGCGATTCTTTGAAGCCACACGGCAATGGCCGTATCGGCTGTATCGCTGGACAACGCCCGTGGCGACATGCGACGAGCTTTCCGTCTCCGCGATACTTAGACGCAACGGCATTGAACCGGGTTCTATACGGCGGATCATCCTGTCTCACTTTCACGCCGATCATGTGTGTGGCCTGAAGGACTTTCCCCAGGCCGAAGTCCTGACGTCCGCGCGAGCCTGGCACGCAGTGCAGGGAAAACGCGGTTTTGCAGCAGTGAAGCGAGCGATCCTGCCCGATCTGTTTCCAGCCGATCTGCCCCAGCGACTGCGTCTGATTGAACATTTTCATGACCCGGGATTTGGGCCATTCGAATCGACTCATGATGTCTTCGGAGACGGCAGCGTGCGGATGGTCAACCTGACTGGGCACGCATTCGGCCAGATCGGACTTCTGGTTCAGCAGGCAAACCATCGATCTCTGCTGGCCGCCGATGCCGCGTGGACCAGTCGTGCCATCAGAGAAAACCTGCCCGCCACATGGGGATTTCGTCTGGTGGCTGCATCAGCAAAGGAAGCACGGGCCAGTCAGCAGAAGCTGCACGAGTTGTTCCTGAGATTTCCGATCGAAATCATTCCTACGCACTGCCCGGAAGTTGCGGCTCGATATGGATTCGATCCAGAAGTGGATCGGCTTCTGCAAGGCAGCCACGTTTCGACGGGACCTGCGGAATGAGAATTCTGCTGACTGGAGCACGAGCACCTGCGGCGCTGGACCTGTCACGCCGCTTCCATGCGGCCAGGCATTCGGTCTTCGTGGCCGACAGTCTGCGTTTTGGAATGACGATGTTTTCTCGATTCGCCAGAGGCCGCTTTTTGCTGCCTCGTCCAGTCGATTCTCCGCCGGCATATGTTTCTGCGCTGCGAGATCTGATCGTCAGGCATCAGATTGACCGGCTGATCCCCACCTGCGAAGAAGTGTTTTATCTCAGTCGATATCGAGAGCAGTTTCCGTGCGACGTCTTTGTGGATGATTTTGAAAAGCTCGCCGCGATTCACAACAAATTCGTGTTCTCGCAAAATGCAGGAAACCAGTTTGCAGCAGTGCCCGAAACTCATTTGCTGGAACATCCTGATCACTGCCGCAGGTTTGTGTCAGAAAGCGCAGACTGGGTTTTCAAGCCGGTGTTTTCCAGATTTGCCACACGAACCATGATCGGGCCTCAGCCGGGTCACCTGACAGGAATTCGCCCCACCGCGAAAGATGCCTGGGTGGCTCAGCGACGTGTGCGAGGTCAGGAGTACTCAACTTACAGCGTCACAAAATCCGGCCGGCTGCTGGCCCATGCGTGCTATGTTTCGCGATATAAAGCCGGTCAGGGTTCGGGCATTTATTTCGTTCCCGTGAAGTCTCCGAAGATTGAAAGCTTTGTTCGGTGCTTTGTGGAACAATCACAGTTCACTGGCCAAATCGGTTTTGATCTCATCGAAGACAATGCCGGTAATCTCTTTGCGATTGAAGGGAACCCTCGAGCCACCAGTGGAGTTCACCTGTTTTCAAAAACGGATTGCCTGACGGATGCGTTGACGACGGATTCTGAAGGTCTGATTGTGCCGTCGGAAGAGACTCCTGTGATGGTTGAGTTTGCGATGCCGTTCTGGGGACTTCTGGATGCCGCTCGTCGACGATGCCCTGGCCAGTTTGTCAGCGATGTGCTGGGTTCGCGATCTGCGTCATTTTCGCTCGCGGACCCACTGCCCTCATTGGCTTTGCCTGTGTCATTTTTGGAACTCGCCTGGATCGCAGCAACCCAGCGCTGCTCGCTTCTGAAGGCATCGACACTGGACATTGAATGGAACGGAGAATCTTTGTGAAGGCGGAGACGTTTCATGGCCGGACGATTGAGCTGTGTGACAAATCGTCCGTCGACGCGTTTGGCTGGTCGCAGCCTGAGTCGGACAAACAACGATTGCTCAAGAAGCTCCTGCAGACGCGTTCGTCAGCCTTTGTGAAAAATGTGGATACCGACATTTGGGCGGCGAGGATCGGTGATCATGTTTTCCCGGTGACCGTCAGCGATGGCCAATATGGTAACTCGTGGGTATGTTCACCGTACAATGCAACCATCACCTATCCGCTGGATGAACTGCGAGAAGTCAACAACGCGATCCTCCGCAAAGGTCTGGCGGGGCTCATCCGCTCTTTCGCCCCGCTGTTGAAGGCGGCAAAAATCAATCACGTCGTGGGCGTCAATAACTGGCTGTTGTCCACGAACCTATATCCGACGTGGGACGGCGAGGGTGTGGAACAGCTGACGGCTGAGCTCTGTTCGCGATGGCCGCAGCATGCGATTCTGTTTCGATCGCTGAATCGCGTCAGCAATGGGCCGTTGCTGGAACGCCTGCAGGCAAACGGTTATTTGCTGGCCCCGAGTCGGCAGGTGTATCTGTGCTCGGATCTGTCAGCTGCCGCGCGACGGCAGAATTCTGAAATCGATCGGGCACTGCTCAGGCGGCAGACGAAGTACCGGGTTGTTTTCGACGACACAATTCAGGACAGTGATATCCCAAGAATTGTCGAGCTTTACGATCACCTGTATCTGCAAAAATACTCTGTCCACAATCCTCAGTTTACAGAAGAGCTGATCCGTGTGTGGCGTCAGACGGGCTTTATGAAACTTCTTGGGCTGCGGAACCGGAACGACATCCTCGACGGGATTGTTGGCTGTTTTGCCATGGACGGAGTCATGACCACGCCGCTTCTGGGCTACGATCTGAAATTGCCCCGTCAGTTGGGCCTTTATCGACTTCTGACGGTTTTGGTCTTTCGGGAGGCGCAGGAATCGGGGCAGCTGCTGAACCTGAGCGCCGGAGCGGCCCAATTCAAAAGGCATCGGGGCGGCGAGGCTGAACTGGAATTTTCGGCGATTTTTGTCAAACATCTGTCGTTCGCCCGGCAGGCCGTCTGGAAGTCGCTGGCTGCGTTGCTGACGCATGTGGGAGCTCGGATTCTGCAGGCCTATCAACTTTAGGGCATTAGCGGGACGGAAGTCACCCGACCTTTGACCAGTCTTCATTCGTGGATATTGCAGGATTCCCGGTTGTGGCCGGTCGCAGATCGGAATGGATGTCAGCTTTCCTGGAGGTTAGGGTAAAAAACGCTGGCATTTTTTCGTGAATTCTGGCAAAAAACGGTGTGACGTATTGTGATGCGATTCCGCCGGAGTGATTTAGTCGCTCGCGTTCGCAATAGTCGCGACCAAACTCAGGTCTCAGGTTTTGATCGATTTGTTCTTTCCGGAGGTAATCATTAAACGATCTCGTCCAGCAGCAGCTCCCCCTCAGAGCAATTTGCCGCGCATGAATGAGCGGATTCGCATTTCACCAATTCGAGTTGTGAGTGCGACAGGGGAGATGTTAGGTGAAATGGAAACCGCAGTTGCTCTGCGGATGGCCCAGGATGAAGGTTTGGACCTTGTAGAGGTCAGCCCGGAGGCTCGACCTCCCGTTTGTCGAATCATGAATTATGGGAAGGTAATTTATGAACGGCAGAAAAAATCGAGCGGTCCAAAACAACATAAAACTCAGTTGAAGCAACTGCGATTGCGTGCGAAGACCGGCCAGAATGACATTGATGTCAAGATTCGGCAGGCTCGCGATTTTCTGTCACGGCGTGACAAAGTAAAAATCAACGTCATGTTCAAGGGGCGTGAAAATGCGCACCACGAACGTGGTATGGAAATGCTTCAGGAAGTCGTCAAGAAACTGGAAGACGTTGCAACAGTAGAGCAGGCACCACGCATGGAAAGTGGCAAGATGATGTCAGTGATGCTGACTCCCATTAAGCACTAAGTCGTCTGAAGCATTGCAATACTCACGAGGGCACGTTCAAAACGTGCCCTCTGTCATTCGTACCGCCTGTCAATCAAGGAACGGGAAAACGAACACCATGAATCGACTTATTCTTCTGCCGTTGACCTGCGTCGTGATGTGTGGCTGTGGCGAAGGCCCGGAACCCCTGGTTTCGGAAACTGTCGTTGCCGACACGGTTCAACCCGCAACGGCCGTCGTGGCCGTGGCAGACACTGCGATCCAGAAACCCAAGGAGGAAGCCATGACCCAGGAATCTGCACCCACGGAATACAACACACTGACCGAGTTCGAAAAATACGTGATCCTCGAAAAAGGTACTGAACGCGCCTTTGTCGGGGAATACACCGATCTGAAAGATCCGGGGACGTATATCTGCCGACGCTGCAACGCTCCACTTTACAAGTCTGACGACAAGTTCAGCAGCGACTGCGGCTGGCCCAGTTTTGACGATGAAATTAAGGGCGCCGTTGAGGAGACGACCGACGCCGACGGGCGTCGCACAGAAATCACCTGCAAAGCCTGCGGCGGCCATCTTGGACACGTGTTTAACGGCGAAGGCTTCACGGCAAAGAACACACGCCATTGCGTCAATTCGGTCTCGATGAAGTTTGTCCGTGAAGGTGAAAAACTGCCTCCGGTCGTCTCGATCACTCGGTAATGATGTCGCGAACCGTCTTGCCGCCAGGGATCATCGGCAGCACATGTTCCTGGTACGGACAGATGACGTCCAGCAGGTACGGTTCTTTGCTGCTGAGCATTTCGGCCAGTGCCTTTGGGAATTCCGCCTTGCTGCGGACCTGCTTCGCTTGAAGGCCGTAGGCCTTTGCGATGGCAACGAAGTTGGGGAACGTGTCGACCGGCATGCTTCCGTCGCCTTCGCCCATAGCTTCCGGATGATCCACCGGGCCAAGATAAGTGTGAGCTCGGCGACCCGACATAAACCGGTCTTCCCACTGCACCACCATGCCGAGATGCTGGTTGTTCAGCAGCAGGATTTTGACTGGCAGGCTTTCGCAATGCAGCGTCGCCAGTTCCTGGATGTTCATCTGGAACGAGCCGTCTCCATCGATATCCACAACCAGGGCGTCCGGATGGGCTGTCTGAACGCCCATCGCGGCCGGCAGGCCGAAGCCCATGGTTCCCAAACCAGAACTGCTCAGCCAGCGGCGAGGTTTGTCGAACTTGTAATACTGTGCGGCCCACATCTGATGCTGGCCCACGCCCACGGTGATGTAGGTGTCTCGGTCCCGAGTCTGGCGGCACAATTCGTCAATAGCGTACTGCTGCTGAATGGCATCGCCGGCGTCGTTGTATCGCAGCGGGAACTTCGCCTTCCAGCCAGCGATCTGATGATTCCATTCCGTCAGGTCGGGAATGTCTTCTTTAGTAAGAGCGGCATTCAGGGCAGCCAAAGCCTCTTTCACATCCGCGTGAATCGGGATATGCGCTTCTTTGTTCTTGTGAATTTCTGAAGGGTCGATATCGATATGCACGATTTTGCCGTGCTTGGCGAACTCTTCCAGCTTTCCAGTCACGCGGTCATCGAAGCGAACGCCGAAGGCCAGCAGCAGGTCAGATTGGTCAACCGCATAATTTGCATAGACAGTTCCATGCATTCCCAGCATGTGCAGCGACTGTGGATGGGTCCCGGGAAATACGCCGAGGCCCATGACAGTCATGGCAACAGGGATGCCGGTCTTTAAAGCAAACCTGGTCAGCTCTTCAGACGCTTCGCTCTGAATGCAGCCACCGCCCACATAGAGAACCGGTCGTTTGGAACGACGCACGGCCGCAAGCACCTGTCGCACCTGTTCAGGAGCGATCGCGCGAACTTCCGGACGATAGCCGGGCAGGTTCATCGGAGGATCAAAGTCGACTTCGTTCAGCGGCATCACGTCCAGCTGAACGTCTTTCGGCACGTCAATCAGAACGGGGCCTGGACGACCGGTAGACGCGATATGAAACGATTCCTTCACGATTCTCGCGATGTCGCGAATGCTCGTGATCATATAATGGTGCTTCGTGATGGCTCGACAAACTTCGACCATCGGCGTTTCCTGGAAGGCATCACTTCCAATGACCGACTGAGGCACCTGGCCTGTGATGGCGATCAGCGGAATGCTGTCCAGTTTTGCATCGGCAATGCCGGTCACGAGGTTTGTGGCCCCGGGACCGCTGGTTGCCATGCAGACGCCCACTTTGCCGGTCGACCGCGCGATGCCCTGAGCAGCAAAGCAGCCGCCCTGTTCATGGCGCGGCAGAATGGTGCGAATGTTTTCACGCTGCTCACGCAGTGCCTGATGGAGCGGCATGCTGCATCCGCCCGGATAGGCGTAGATTGTGTCGGTTCCGAGTCTGACGAGCATCTCGATCAGAATCTGAGCCCCATTAATAGTCTGAGTCGCTTTTTCGACGGTAGCCAACGTCGTCACCCTTATTCTTAATGTTCATCTGGACAAAGAAATCGGCACAATTTTGCCAACTGTCAGTCTTTCGCTGATCCACAAAACACGGGGGCAAAAGACTTTTGAGTGCCGTTTGGAATACTTCGGTTGTTTCCCTGACCGGCAATCACACGCAGGAAGCTGCGTTGCCGGTTCAATAGTGTATGTTTCTGCCGGTCTGCATTCGATCCTGATTTTGTGCAGATTCACCCGAATCACACAAACTGGAAGACCCAGCCGGAAGCGCCAGAGTTCACTTCGGCCGGGCAACCGGCTGATCCGCCGCAGCCGGGGCCGTTTCCGTCAAGTTTTTCTGAGAATTCCCCTTATCCGGGCCAATGGTTGTCGCTCCATCGAGGTCTGTATGAAACTCGCTTTGCCTCAGAAAGAAATTTGGACTGGCAAACCGGTTGTCTTTCGGTCAGCAGACTGTTGATTTAATCAGCCGCAATGCGCTAGCTGCGGGTGACTGTGAAAAACAGGAAAAATACCCGCGGCTAGCGCCTTGCGGCTCACGATTGTGACTAAATCAACAGTCGGCCAGTGACTCTCAGATCAGTTCAGTCGTAATAGAGCTCCTGAAATCGCCGCTGGATTTCTTCGGGCGTGATCGCTTCAGTGCGAGACGCAATGGACCATACATGGCCCCATGGGTCTGTCACGGTGCCGCTGCGATCACCATAGAACTGTTCACATAGCGGTCGAAGCTCCGTCGCCCCGGCTGCAATCGCTCGCGCAAAAACGGCATCGGCATCTGCCACATACACCAGCAGACTGACGGTCGTGCCGCCGCGGCTTTGAGGACCAAGGAATTCCAGCTCCGGATGTTCGTCGGCGATCATGACCTTCGACGTGCCAATCTGGATTTCTGCGTGGCCGATTCGACCATCCGGAGCAGTCAGCCTTAACTGCTCCGTTGCCCCAAAAGCTTTGACATAAAAATCGATCGCCGCACTTGCCTCACGAATTAACAGATAAGGAGTGACCGAGTGATATCCCAGTGGTAAGGGTGAAACAGGCGTGGTCATTGAAAACTTTCTTGCCTTGGCTGAGGAATCCGGATGCTGACTCTATACTGGTGTCTTCCAGCAGACTGTCGGAACGTAACCGCCGGACGAAGCATGATCTCAATTACACATCTTCAATTTGCCTACTCTGGCGGACAATTTTCCCTGCAGATCCCGGAACTTCATGTGGCCGCACATGCCTCTTCTGTCATCGTGGGCCCCAGTGGTTCGGGCAAGACAACGCTGTTGCATCTGATTGCCGGAATCCT
>Ga0209702_10008617_pt1 | contig 11777 bp, 5 predicted proteins | sample FRY01_FD_187210 | JGI IMG/M metagenome (GOLD analysis project Ga0209702, IMG submission 187210) | Freshwater microbial communities from Lake Fryxell liftoff mats and glacier meltwater in Antarctica - FRY-01 (SPAdes) (version 2) | ecosystem: Environmental > Aquatic > Freshwater > Ice > Glacier... | reverse complement strand
CGGCTGCCAAAGAACTGCTATTGAACCTATTATCCGACCGATTTCTGGGCGAGACGGCCGCTGCATCCATAGGTTTAGTAAACGATCTTTCACTGCAAACACAGATGCTAAACCAATTTTCTAACAGTCACCCGAACGCGCAAAATGCTCTCATCACAACATTGTGTCAACGTGCCTCCACCGCAACACTCTTGTTGGATGCGGTCGAAGCCAATTCGATTTCCAAAGAATCAGTGACCCCTTACCTTTTGCGGCAGATGCAGTTGCTAGGCCAGGCGACATTGAACCAAACCATCGTAGACATGTGGCCTGAAAATGCCTTGATTCAAGGCGATCGATTAAAACAAAATGCTGCGTTGCAAACTCAATTATCCGACGAAAATTTGGCCAATGCTGACTTAGTTGCTGGACACGGTTTGTTTACAGCAAACTGCGCCAAATGTCACCGTTTGTTTGGGCAAGGCGAACGTCTTGGCCCCGATCTTACGGGTTCGCAACGTAACAACAAAGCGTATTGGTTGCAAAATATTCTGGCACCTTCGGCAGAGGTTGGGGAAGGCTTTCGGATGTCAATCATTCTGTTGACGGACGGACGAACGCTAAGCGGTGTCATCACCGAAAAAAATGTAGCTTCCTTCAAACTAACCACGCAAACTGACGTGCAATTGGTTCGGCTTGATGATGTTGAAGAAATCCGCCAATCGGATCAATCGCTGATGCCAGAAGGACTCTTAGATTCACTGACCGAGAAACAAAAAATTGATCTCTTTGGATACCTGATGGTACCTGACGCTCCCGCGTTTCTAAGAAAGTAATCTAAAACACGTCGCAAGCAAGCAGTTACGCGGGGTAATTGCACTGCTGGCTTGGACGGTGTTCACGACCGTTTGAAAGCCACCCTTCACTCACATTGACCCCGATTCACCCGCATTGGTCATTGTCTGTGTTGGAAATTTACAACTTCTATTTACTTAGGACCGTGGATTCATTTGGCCGGCACTCAAGCACGGTACCGTCGGAGAAAGTCACCTTCTTGGTGGTCGATCCAAGGTTCCATGCCATGTACGTTCGCTTACCTTGCTTTTGAAGCACGGCATAAAACGTCGTATCGGCCCAAACGGTCCGATCCACTTGACCGTACGCTTGCAGTGTTGCCAGCCAAGCAAGCGTATTGGCGTACGTGTTTCCTGAAGACGGTGAAGTGCCGCCCGAACCTTTCTTGAACTGCCTCATCGCATCGTCTGGATCCGACAAACCGCGATACATCCAAACTAAATCTGCCCAATCATCCCAAGCGGTCCCGTCCAAGTTCTTACTTTCAGTGCCTGCTTTGTCCGCCTTCTTTTTATCATCGACCAAATTTTCTTGGGCCAACGCCTGATAGTTCTTTTCACAGTATTCGGGGTAACGCCCCAAGTAAAGTGATGCACCTGTCACGGGCAACCAATTGATTCCATGCACGGTCTCGGGATTACCGCTAAACCAAGTGCCATTGGCCCCCTTGCCGCCCCACACCATCGTCACGACCGAAGGCGAGTACTTTTCGTGATGAAATTGATCAATAACGTCGAACCAATAGTGATTAATCGCTTCGATTTCCGTGGTCAATAGATAGACACCCAAATCGCGAAGCTCCTTGTCCCCTGTCGCCTCGGCAAACAAGATCACCCCATACCACGCATTGATCGCCTCGCTGGATGATTCATTGTTATTCCCGTCACCAAACTTTGCGTGCCCGCTAGCCCAAGTATGTCCTGCATAGGGATCAAAATTTCTTAGGAACGGAAAACGAGCATCATCTCGACGGGCACAGGCCACATCTTCGATCAGTAATTTGACCATGCCACCCCACTGCGTTTCGGTTCCCCATTTAGTATCACATCGCGCGATTTCACCTGCGGCACGAATAAAGTAGCCGTAGTGAAAATGGTGGTCGTTGATATCATTGTCAGAACCATAACTGGCAGGGTACCCGATAACCGTTCCCCAGTTGGGATCCAAATAAAACAAGCCTTCGCCGGAACTCTTGATGCTGCCATCCGACTTCATTGCGGTGAAGAAATTTTGCAGTCCGGCCTTCACATTTCCGGTCAACCGTTTTGCAATGTCATTTTCACCCACTTGCTGTGCCAAGGGAATCGAAGTCGCCCAACTTCCTAGCTGCTTCCCAAACCAATAAGTGTCACCAACGGTTTTGGCTTCTTGCTTCACGTCTTCGGCTAGAAATTGCTTTAGCAATTGACGAACTTTAGGATCATTTACGACTGGCATTGATGGCAATAAACCTGGGTAGATCATCCCCGTTTCAAATTTTTCGCCTTCGATTACCTTCATTTCGCCGCGAACCGAACGATAAGACGCCCCGGCGAACTTCGATTCGGTATTCAGCCACTGGTGCGGGTAAAGTGCAAGAATAGTACCCTCGGTTTCAACCAAACGATTTGCTTCATAAGGTTGCGTTTGCACCTGATAAGTCGTGGTGACTCGGGCGCTAGTTTCGTCAAATTCCCATTGGACTTTTGAATCGGTAACCGGCGAGAAGGCATACTTCTGGAAACGCTTTAATGTTGCCTCGTTGGAATCGGGCAGTAAGGCAATGGTGAAATATTCTTTGCTTCCAATCTCGGCCGTCCATTTTGATTGCGTCAAGGACGACCAAGTGGATCCCTCCGGTGCGAAAATTCCGTAGTGACGATTAGCAACGGAAATCCCTAGCACCGCAGACTGCCGATCACCCTTCCAAACCCTTGGCAGTTCGTTAAAAGTCAGCGTTGGTTGGCCACCTTTGATTCGAACGAAAACAAAGGGGGAACCGTGCCCGAAAGTTGTCAATAACTGTTGATCGGCAGTCTGGGTTTCATGTCTAAAACTGGCCGTAACAAACCAATCGCTGAAACTATCCACCAACGCTTGAGAAAACTCTGGCACCGCCGAGTGACCGATCACAAGGTCACTGCCGCCACCACCCATGATTGCCGCTTCATTGGCAGCCATGTTTGCACCCGGGTAGTTTACCTTCAGGCCAGATGAAATCGCTTGCACGCCCATCGGATGCGGGAACATCGCACTAGAAAGCGGTTCCCATGCCAGTGAACTCCACCAATCATTGGTTGGCATGGGGCCAACACAATTGTCGGTGCGAAAAATTTTGCCCGGGGGCCGATTCACGCCAGCCGGGGGAACCTTTGCATAACTTCCCATGCCGACCCTGACGATCGATTCCGAGCGATCCTGCGCTAGGCTAGGCGAAACCGCAAGCATTAGCATCACGGGAACAGCGAAAGTCAAAGTCGTAAAGTATCTTCCAAAGGCGATCATCATTCTTGGCACTCATCTAGGTTAATGGAAGCTTCAAGTATAGACCAAATAGTGACATTTATTGAGTCACTTTTTCAATCGCCTTCTAAACTTTTGCAGCCAAACCTTAAGATGGCCAACGATGCGCGAAGTCAACAATATGGTCGCAAAATTCTCAGGCCTAGGTGAAGAATTACCGTCTGGCGGCATCACTAATCTCTTGAAATCTGCCGTTCTGAATCAAGAGCGATACTACGGGTTTTATCATTGAGTGAACCCCTTCGATGTTGCCGTTCTAACCACGTAGAACTTGGCTGATTGACTTTAGCTAAACAATCCCCGTAACTGCTATCAACACGGCGACTTGATAAGCATTGGGAACCGCAAAACACCACTACATTGCTTGTAGCGTTGGATTCTTTGTGAAGCCGATTGTTAACACGAAATTGAATGCGAAATTCAAACCACTGCAACATGCAAAAAGCACCAAGCGTCGGAGCGCTTGATGCTTTGCTCTTGGTTCACACTTAGGAAACCCGCCAATTAGAAGTCAGAAGTAACCACTTCTTTTCCGCCACGAGTGGCCATCGCTCGGTAAACGTTCACATCCATATCATCGTTGAACATTCGTGTCGAACCATCAACCAGCACAAAGTTGGCGCCTTGGGGATGGTTGCTACTGAAATCGTCGAAGTGGTGATCCTGACAGTTGGGAAGGTGATCACAAGTTCCCAAAATTCTGGCAAAGGGAGCCTGGGCTTCGTGCACCACACCCGACCAAAGCGAAACGCCATGTTCGCTGGTTCGTTCACCAACGAATAGCGTGTTGCTGGTGCCGTCGGTCACCTGAGCGACGCGAATCTTGCTGTTTCGAAAGAACATTCCATCACTTTGAATGACGTCTTCCTCTACCTCCAATGTGCCAAAAACGCCAACAAAATTGGCGCGACCTACACTAAATAAAGGCTCGCCCGATTCATCGACGTTCCCATCATAATCATGATCGTGATCATCATCAGATGCCAAATCGTGGTCGTGGTCGTGGTCATGTCCGCCACCAAGCATGACATGATTCGGGCCCGCGTCCGATGGACAAGCGAATCCAGGAATGAAGGTGTCCAATAGTGGCACGTGCCCCGCAGCATCGACTGGGAAACTGCGATCAAATTGCTCGTAAAGATTATTCATTTCAACGTAGGGCAACAATTCAAAAGCCCAACCGTAGCCTGGCTGCTCTTCTTGGATTTCCGTGTTGACACCTGCCCTGACACTCCAGCCAGGAGGAAAGTTGCCCTTGGCACTTTCGTAATTGTGCAACGCCAATCCAATCTGTCGCAAATTGTTTTGACACTGGGTTCGACGTGCTGCCTCACGTGCCGCTTGAACTGCCGGCAATAACAGTCCCATCAAAATTCCAATAATGGCGATCACGACCAATAATTCTACAAGCGTGAACGCTGCACGTTTCTGAAGATGACTGGACACTTGAATTCGCCCGACTGTTCTGCTTCTATTTGAATGAAGGCTGTTAATCATTATTTTGTTCCGTTGTTTCAAGACTCTTTTTAGGACTGCTCTGGAATAAAGTCAGAATTGCCGCAGATGTACATCACCGCGCAACCAAGTGGCGGGCACCCAGCGATGTAAAATCAAGCAGCAGAGAAGAAAGAATTTTGAAAATCCAAGCAGCATTCGGGTATCCGGATGCCCAAAGATCACATCAATGACTGATGTTTGATCCGTTGAAATTTCAAACAGAAAAAAGCTGCGACACAGTTGCCGGTAAAGATTCGCCTGATTATCAAAGAATTCGAAGCGAATCGACACCGAAAGCTTAAGCAAATTATGCTTAAGCAACTTGAATCGCATTTCAGGGGCTGCCGTTAAGCAATCGGCGGGCCGCGTAGAAAGTGGCATGTGACCACTGTTTCAAGAGATAAAAGCTGCTGAGTCCTTACAAAACGTTGTACACTCAAGCTTTGGACAAACGTAGAATCTACCAATGCCACACCGTTGACCTGGGTCAACAATTGACAGATCGCACAGTCTCCGCCCGCTTCGATGGAACCAGCAGCAAGTAAAGCATTCCTTGAACTAAATTCCTGCCGGCAAACAGCGCCTGTCGCCAAAGCTTGGCGAGACTGGCTAGATTGGCAATCAACGTCACACGTCAGCTCGATTCGACGCAACCTGGTTGCTATCAACCACCGGAGTCTGCTGGACGTGGGCATGAGAATGATCACCACGCCAATCATGGTCAGAACGTGCATTCCCAGCCGCAGCCGATTCGCCGCCCAAATGCAATTCGCCCAAATGCAATTCGCCCAAATGCAATTCGCCCAAATGCAGATGAGTACAACTGGCATGATTGTGGCCGGGCAAGACAAAGTGCAACGACCAACCCAAAGTCGCCACCGGTAGCATCAGTGCAAACAGCAGAATGCTAACGATCTGACGGTGATTCAAACGACCAACCCGCTGCCAGGTGCGAACCCCTATCGAATCAGCCAGTCGGCCATTGAATCGCGTTTTCCAACGATTTTTCAGGGAGTTGATCATGTACAAATAAGCATTGAAATAAGTTCAAAGCGGCTCTAAAAACGGCCTACTCGGTAAAATAGATCCGTAGAACCAAGCGCTGCGGTCCAAAAAGCAGACTCGCCACAAATGGAGTCGCCGTCAAGATCACTGTTTTTCTGCCGCAGTTAGCCATACAGTAAGTTTCTGACCGCGAAAAACGTGGAACGATCCAGAATGACGACGATGACGCACCACGCCAGAATCTCTATTAACCCCAAATGTAGCCGGTTTGTCAAGTATTTCACAAATCAAAATAGTAGACCGTTACATTTTTGATGGCTGGCTTTCAGGCCCGAAGACGGCCGATTCATCTTCATCCTCGCGTAAAATGTGCTGCGGAACAGGAAAATCAAGGCCAACCAAAGGGCTAGCCGCCCTTTACAGATAATCCATCAGACTAACATTGAAGGTTTGGGACAGCATCCGCAGTGACGCCTCGACGGCCGCCTGTTGCGCTGTCAGATCAGAAATTGCCTGAACTAAGTCCAGATCCAGTTCGTTGGACAGTGTCTCTTGCAGGTCCAGCTTCAGATCTTCATTTTGGTCGATCAAGAAGTCGTTGTACTGACCACGGGACCCAACATCGGCGATCGCGTTGGAAATTCGCTCGATATCAACTTCCAGCAAACTGGCCGCCCTACGAAATTCCGTTGTCCCCGCTTCAGATTCATCTTTCAGTGCGGCCAACATTCGGTCAATGGTATTGAAGATGCCGCTATTCTCTTGAGGGTTGACATCACGCGCTTTCAAAACGCCCGGTGCACCACTGGCCGTGGAACCGACGGTACCCACACTTGCATAAACTCCGGTTCCATCGTTCGTGGAATCGACCGTCGTGTTCAACGATGCTCCGAAAGTTCCCTCGGCCGTGATGGCACTTATAATCGTGTTAGACGTCGTTGACGACGGATCAATGGTCACCGTCAACCGTTTCGCAGTTGGATCGTAAACGGCCGACGCACTGTCACCACTAAGTCCGCTTTGGAAAACGACCGCAACCTTATTAAACCTAGTACCCGCCTGATTGGCCACCAGGTCAATTGCCGTGTCAAGATTATTTGGGGCCGCGGGGCGAAGCAGTGCCTTTGCAGGTACGGCAACCGAAGCCGAATCGCCCCCTGCGAGTGTACCCAGGATACCGGTTTGCGAGACGATTCCCGAACCGGTGTTATACGTATCTGAATCGTTGGGAATCAACTGGGCACGAAACAAGCCCGTATCGTTGATCGCTGCGATCAGCGTACTTGTCTTGGTATTACTGGTGTCTACTTGAACAATAATTTTCCCGTTGAGTGAATCATAAGTCGCCACCGCACTGTCACCCACTGCGCCTGACACTATTTCCAGTTCAACACCGTTGTACTGAGATCCTGGTTCGTTCGCCGCCAATGAGAAAGATCGATTCGTCCCGGTGATATTCGAATAGTATAGATCCAAATTAGCGTGCGTCGGAGCATTTGCTGGGTAACCCACATTCTCCCCGACGGGTATAAAGCCCAAGTCATTAGCGGCATGGCTTCCAGCGGCACGTTCCACCGAAATCGGTTGAGAACCCGTCGGGTTATCATCAACCAATCCGATGCCGTTACCAGTTGCTGCCAGTCTGGCAAGCACTCGTGTCGTTACGTCTTGGTTGTCTGGATGTTCATTGATCAAATCAATGACATCGCTTACCGTTTTCGCTCTTGAAATATCAATGTCAATCGACGTGCCGTCATTTCGATGGATTGTAAAATCGACTCCTGGCTGTGAATCGACTCCTTGCCCATAGTTCAATGCTGATAGCAATGTGCCTTCAGTCAAACTACGAACCCCTAGCTGGGTCGCGCTGTCGCCACCATTTTCACCGATGGAAAAAGTGACGCCCGATCGATTGACGCCGATGTTAATCCCTGTCCCTGCCGCATTGATTTGAGCGTAGACTCCGGTGGAGACCGCATTCACCGCATTGATCAAATCTTCAACCGTGTTAACATCGTTCAAAGATACGACATGATTCTGACCATCAACATTGATTCTAAATCCCGAATCAAAGTCAAAGTCTTCACCGCTACCCCCAGACGATATTGTCTTCGCCGCAGCGTTGACCGGTGTGTCACCCGGCTTGCTGTTTATTGGGCCGTCCGTTGAATCGACCTCCACAGCATACACCGCGGTCAGCGCGGCATTTTTATTCAACGCGACCAGGACATGCTTGGCAGTTGATTTCTCTGGATTAACGTGAACGAAAACGGTATTGGCGTCACCGCCGCTGTTCCCGGTATCCGCCAGCACTTGACCTGAATCGGCCACATTGATTGTTGCCGCTGGATTGAAAGTACCATTGGCGGTATCCGTTGAATCACCCGCCGCCGTAAATGTGCCTTCGGCGTTGATCGCGTCAATGACGGACTGAGCGGTTGTGGAATTGGCGGAATCAACACCAATCGAATAGGTCTTACTAGCGGCATCATAAGCCGCAACTGCGGTGTTTCCAATGCTTCCAGCGTCATAGATTTCAAACTGGACATCATTCAAGTAGCTGCCCGTGTTGTTGGCCGTTACCGAGACATCATTGCCAAAGCCCGAGAACGAAATCCCCGCACGTGCCGCACGAGGATTGGCTTCGAAAAAGACTTGTTCACTGCCTTGCGAAACGCCTGGCCCGGCCTGCAGCTTGCTGCTGTCAACATACTGAACATTCAGACCATCAAATTGCGAACCGTTTCCGATCGAGCGAAAAACGATATCATTGCTGGCGCCTGGACTGCTAAGATAAGCGACCGACGGCGAGCCGACGGTCTGTTGCAACGGTGTAGTCAATGTCAAACGTGGCGAAAGCGACTGGCCAATGACTCCGTTTTGAACAGAAGTACCAATTCCAGTGCGCAGCCCAAGGTCGGCTGCGATCGTTCCGCCACTGGATTCCTTGACAATCAACTGCCCATCGACTGCGTCAGTGAAACGAATTTGCAAACGTTCACCAGTAATCTCAACACTGATTTCTCGTGTGCCTGGTGCGTTTGCCTCAATCGATCGAACCACATCGCCAAGGGTCTCGGCGCGAGAAAGATCGACAATCGAAGTCGTGTATCCGTCGGAGATCTCTAACGACCCTCGGTTGACGCCCGCACCACCGCGGAGCACACTCAACCGAGTCGACTCACTCAGTGTTGGACGCAATTCAGCGGTGCCTTTCACGTCTGTAGAAATTCCGCCAAAAACTTGTTGTGCAGAGATATTATTCTGCAACACTTGATTGATCGAGGTCAAACCCTGTAATTGACCATCATTGCCATTGTATTGAATTCGACCTTCGTCCACCGTAAACGGCAACTGACTGGGGTTCGACCCCGAAAACAGGTAACGTCCGTTGTATTTAGCATTCCCAATACCGACCAACTGATCTCGAAAACCATTGAGTTGCGAAATCGCCGCCTCACGTTCGCCCTCGCCTAACGGTGAACCAGCCCACGCCACAGAACCCGCCCGAATTTCAGAAATAATATTGTTGACCGAACGAACTTGAGAATCCGTCGAATTCAAATAAGACCTGTTCGATTCTAGATTCCGCGAATACTGGCCTGCGCTTTCCAAAGATGCCTGGTACCGAATTGCTCTCAAAGCCGAACTAGGATCTTCGCTGGGTGCTCCGATCCGCTTGCCCGTCGCGATCTGCTGCTGCAACTGGCTCAACCGCGCCTGATTCGCCTGCAACGTCGAACTCAGTCGCTTTTGATTTAGCGCGTCGCTTGAACGATTATAGACCGGGAAGAAACTGGACATTTTCAGACTCGACAACAAATTAAGAACAACAAGAACATTACGTTAACCGTCAAAACACCAAGCCAAGACAGGCAAAGAAATCTACAAATTCACAAGCACGTCAAACAAATCATTCACCGTTTGGATGACCCTCGCCGACGCCTCGTAGGCGCGCTGATATTGCAACATTTTCACAGCTTCTTCATCCAAGTTGACACCCACTAGACTCATCGATTGACCCTCGACCGAATCGGCGTACTGCCGGAAACCGTCGGCCAAATCTCTGGTGACCGCTGCTTTCTGCGCGACACTTCCCACCAAGGTCTCATAGTGACTCCGCAGTGAACGGCCGTTAAGATTGATTTGTTCCAAGGACTCCAAACCGATCAAGCTAATAACGTTGTCCGCATCATTGGAAACACCACCTTTGGACGCCGCCAATAGCGCAGGGTTGTCGATCAGGCCCTGGCGAATCGAAATCGTTTCAGGCGACGACCCTGTAAAAAAAGTATTGACCCCCAGCGCTGCAAGTGTCCCGCTGGTATCTTCTGAAAAGTAAAACTCGGCATTCGACGAACTGCTTTGAATCGACAACCGCCCTTGATAGTCGATCGCGGCGGTGATCCCATCAATTGTGTTCAATTGATCCGTCAGATCCTGTAAGGACGTGCCACCGTTTTGGCCAAGATTGATAAACACATCAGTCGTCTTGATTTTGCCCGTGGTCTGATCACGCACGTGGACTTTCAGACTGCCATTTTCAGGACTGAACTTTAACGATGTCTGATCCAATGGTGCATCAATATCAGACACTGTATTCTCAGCCGATACCGAAACCAATCCCGTCAACCCTTGCCCTGAAGAATGCAATTTATTGAACTGGAAAGTCAAATTGTCACTTAACGCGGTTAGGTCCGTCAAGAAATCTTCGACCACGACATCGCGTGCGTTTTGCAGCCCGCCGATGCGTCCGGATTGAAAGTCGATTCGCCTGCCTGTTCCTTGAATTACCACCTCGGTACGCGGAAAACCACTGCTAGAATCATTGACCGCGACCAACCTACTGACTTCGCCGTTAAACAGTAAAGACTCGCCTGTGCTGGCACTGATGTTGACCGAACCATTCTCCAATTCAGTTACCTTGATATCCATCAAACTGCTAAGTTCCTTGATGGCGGTCCTGCGAGTATCCCTCAGCGGAGCGGCTCCACCACTGTTAGCTTGCCCCCCTTCAAGGCTGGTAATCCGTTTGTTCAGCAATGAAACTTCACCCAAAAGTTCATTGATTCGATCCGTCGAATTCGAAATTTCCGTGTTGATATTGCTCTGAATGGTGCGAACCTGAGCATGGGTTGTGTTGATCTTCGTTGTCAACGCCGAACCTTGTTGGACCGCAAGGTTACGAACCGATGCCGATTCAGGTTGGTTGGCGACTTCGTTCAATGCGTTAAAGAAATTGCTAAGATAGGTGGATAAGTCGTTGGTCCCAAGCTCTCCCAACACTCCTTCAAGCTGCTGATACACTTGGCTTTGGATTTCGCTGCCTTCGGCATCAGAAATGGCATCTCGCAATTGATTGTCTAGAAATTCATTTCCAGATTGGACGATACCTTGCGCCAGAACACCTGTCCCCAGGGTCATTCGACCCTGTTGATAAGTCGGACCCGAATAGTGAAGTAGCTCTTGAGTTGCGTAGCCCGGCGTGTTGACGTTGGCAATATTATTGGAGACAACTTGCAAGCCAATTGTATTGACATGCAATGCCGAGACCGAAGTATTAAGCGCAGACATCAGACCCATGGGATCTACCTTCTATTTGTGAGTGCCCAATTTCTGTACCGCGTTCTTTGTCGGCACGACCCATCTGGCATAGGGCTTGAAATCGAATCACACTTTTGGCATTTCTGCCCGACCAATTCAGGACTCTTTTTCAGACAATTGGCCTGCCAGATTTTTCATAGAAAAGCGTTGCTAAAGTCGTCGACAACTTTCGGCAACAGGCCGCCCCGACTGATACTAAAAGCAGGAACTCTTAGCGGACTTCCATTCGAAGCGGGCAGATTTTCCACCAAATTTATCAAGCAAAGCCGTCATTCATTCAATCCAGGCATCCTTGCATGTTTCGAACGAATCTGTTGACGGAAAGTGAAAGAGCG
>Ga0209702_10008614_pt1 | contig 11780 bp, 3 predicted proteins | sample FRY01_FD_187210 | JGI IMG/M metagenome (GOLD analysis project Ga0209702, IMG submission 187210) | Freshwater microbial communities from Lake Fryxell liftoff mats and glacier meltwater in Antarctica - FRY-01 (SPAdes) (version 2) | ecosystem: Environmental > Aquatic > Freshwater > Ice > Glacier... | reverse complement strand
CATCATAAACGGCAGCCGCTCGTTCTTGATCCAGCTCTTTATCTCCCGTTGCTGGTAAAGTTTTCATTATTGCTGCCACTGTAGCATCTCTGTCACCACCTCCACTTTCCAAAGCATCAGCCAGCTGCATCTCTTTCTTATCCTTGGTGTCTGCCATTTTGGCTTTATGCGATTCTTCTACCAATACAGCCGTCTTTTCTGCAAGTTTTGCCTTTTCCTTTCTGATTGATTCTCGTTGAGCTTCCAACTGATCTTGGGCTTGTTGCTTCTCCTTAGTCAACTGTTCCTTAGCTTCTTGCTTTATCTTGGCTTCCTCCACATCAGCTACTGCAAATAGACTTGAGAAATCAATATTTACTACACCACTCCCTCCAAGCTTTTGCTTTTGTTTCGCATACTCATCATACATTACGGCCGCCTTCTGGTCTTTATATGGATCATTTTTGGGGAGAGCATCTTTAAACACCGTAATTTGACTTGCCCTATCTGAGGAAGCCGTTTTCAGTCCTGCTTCAATCTTCTGTTTTATTTCATTTTGCTCCTCAACCTTTTTCTCTTCCACTCTATCCATAAAGGCATTCAGCTTGGATTGCTGTTTGGCGTTATCATTTTCAATGTCTTTTTGAATCGCTTCTTGTTCAGCAACCTCTGCGGCTGCAAATAGTTGGCTGAAATTCATTTTCGACAAGGTTGCACCAGTAACCCTTATCTTTTCGTACTCTGCGTATAGTGCCTTTGCTTTCTGTTCCTTGTATGGGTCATTTTTAGCATAGGTTTTGATGAGGTTTTGAATAGCGACATTGCCATCACCTTTAGAATCAAAAATGGCATAATACACCTTATCCTGAACTTCTTTTTCCTGTGCAGCCTTTCTTAATTCTTCCTCTTTAACTGCTGATGCAAGTTGTTCTTTCGCAACCAACTCTAAGCCCTGCTGCTGAATAGCCATGGCTTCGTTCATTTTGCGTGCGGCCTCCTCCTTTTCCTTTCTCAGTACATCAACACTTTTAGACCGCTCTTCTTCTGCCTGCTTTACTACGGTCTCCTCCAGTTTTTGGGCAACTTTAAAAATGGCTTGAAAATCAATTTTATTACCAGTGGCGGTAGCGTTCTTCCGCTCTTCCAATAGTTTGTCATACATCGCTGCCGCCTTCTTATCTCTGAGCGAATCCACTTCGGAAAAAACTTTAAGGAATCCTGACATTGTTTTCTCCTTGCTACCTTCTCCAACCGTAATTGCAGCCTTAATGATTTGCTCGGCTGATGCATTCTCATCTTCCCTTAAAAGCCTCGCGGCTTCTTCCACCTCAAATTTCTTTTCAGCGGCTAATTCCGCCAGTCTTCTCTTTTCTATCTGCTCACGTATAAGACGCTCTTCTTCCTCCATCTCTTCTTTGGAGTAGTCCAACTGATAATCAAACTCATTTCGCTTTATCTGATAAAAAACCGATGCTACTGATCTGGCATAAGCCAATCCGTCTAGGTCTTGTACCATATCCACTTCAAAACTGAAAGTGGGCACATTAGAGAATTCCTCTCTGGCCATTGCGACATCTGTATCAAAATCAATTTTCTTTGTGGTATAGCCGCCCTTTTCAACGGAAAGCATGTAAAGCTTGTTTACTTCCAGCTTGAAGTCAAATTGACCATTACCACTCGTTACTGTTTTTAATATTTCGGTTAGATTTTCTTTTGAACCATCTGGAGATTCATATAAAGTTACGATGGCCCCTTTTAGCTGTTTTGAAAGCTCTTTTACGAACCCTTTAAATTCAAGCGGTCCTTTTATGTTGGATTTCTGCATCAATGAATCAGACCCAGCGGCAACAGCTCTCTGAGCGTAGACTTCTTGACTAGAATAAATCAAAACCGTAAAAGCACAAAGCGCTGCAAAGGCTATTTTCTGCATCCTTTCCATGTTATCTTCCTTCGGTAGTAATGATTTTTTCGCCACCAACACCAATGATTGTCAACTCAATCCTCCTATTCATTTGTCGACCATCTGGATTATCAGTGCCATCCGGGTTTTCGTTAGGTGCTATTGGCTTTTTCTCACCATAGCCTTTTGCAACCATTCGCTTACTAGGAATTTTCCTCTTTTTCAACCAAGCAATTACACTTTTAGCCCGATTGAGCGAAAGTTTTTCATTGTATTCATCCGCTCCTCTAGAATCTGTGTGCCCTGAAATTTCCACTACTACATTAGGTTTATTATCAAGGAACACTAGCAGTTTATTGAGTTCAACAACAGATTCATCTCTAATATCAAACTTGTCAAAATCGAAGTAAATTCTTTCTAGGATAATCTTCTGTCCAACTTTTAATTCTTTATTACCATAGATGTCTACATCTAATAGCGATGGGTCATAACCAAGTCGCTTTTGTTCTTCAATTACAGCCAATTCTCGCTCAAGCCTTTCAATTTCTCCTTCCAAATCACCTGCATCTTCTTGTTGAGCAAGCTCTCTAGCAGTTTTTTGCTCCTTTTCTGGGAATTTGATATATGGAGTGAAGCATACATCGTTTATGACATCCAAATGCCCTACAAGAGCTACGACCTCGTCTCCTGTGCTTAAATCCCACACAATGGGCGTTCTTTCCAAACTTCCAGTAATAATGTATTTGGAATCTGAAGATATGAATAGGGAAGTGATTGGCTTGTCGTGACCGAGCAATACATGCTTGACATCGCCCGAATACGCATCCCAAACATATACAAAACCGTTGCTGCTACCTGAGACGACTGTAAGGCCGTCTGGGCTAACAGCCAGCGCACTAACCGTAGAGCTGTGCAGTTTAAATTCTAGCTCTTCCTTAGCAGTAGATGCATTCCACTTTTTCACCGTGCCATCATCACCACCAGAAACGACATAATTACCACGTGGAGAATATGCAACCGCATTTACTGCTCCTTTATGTCCATCATACACTCCTACAAGCTGTTCGGTCATCATTTCCCACATTAGGACATTGCCATCATCAGAAGCAGAAACGAAATAGTTATTGTCTGGCGACACTGAAATATCATTCACAACATCAGGATGCCCAGCATAGATTTTTTCCATAAGTCCAGTTTCTACATTCCAGAGTCGAATGGTAGAGTCTGCGCTTGAGGACAGTACATATTGACCATTTTTCACGAAAGTTGCCTCTGTCACCTTCTTACTGTGTCCCTTCAATGTTTTGGATGGGTTGCTCGTGGGGAGGTTCCAAATATTAATATCGCCTGTTTTTGTGGAAGAGAGTGCTCGTTTTCCATCCATCGAAAATGCAACGCTTGTTACTTCAACCATGTTGTCTAGAGATAGAACTTGTCTCCCTGATGGCACATCCCAAACCTTGCATTTTCCGTCCACACTACCCGAAGCAGCGTAGATCAGACCTCCATATTTCTCTCCTGTTCTTTTTCTTCTGATAGCGTCCGGGTCTGGTCGGAGGGTATAATTTTGTATGATTTCCGATACGTATGAACTTTTTCCAAGTACAGAAACCACTTCTGAAGTATCGAAATAAAGCTCTCCCTCCACGTAAACGCAATAATCGCCAGGCTCCAATACCTGAACGTAGTTGCTGGTTTTCATATTAGGACGGTATGTACCAATAAAGATGTCGGTATTCATGTCTGTCACCGTCATTTCAAACGTTCCAACATCAATTCCTGGATCAACCAACATGGAGTCTTTAATGTTGGTGATGGAGCCACGAACAATCGTTCGTATTGGGTCCACATCATTGAAGGTGATTCGATAGATGTCTCGTTCTCCATAACCCTCATCTTTTCGGAACTGTGCAACATATCCGTATCTACCGGTTGTAGATAGCGACACGTTGAAATCATCATCAACCGTGTTAATAGGATAACCCGCATTTTTAGGCACTGACCATGTATTGGTCATATCGTCCCATTCAGAAATAAAAATATCAAAGCCACCCATAGCTGCATGACCCTCTGACGAAAAATAGAATGTCTTTCCATCAGCCATCAAATGCGGAAAGCTCTCGTTAAACGGAGTGTTAATAATGTCTGGAAGTTTTTGAGCTACACCCCATCCTCTATTTGGAAGACGCCTAGACATATATAAATCCGTGCCTGTTTTTCCTTTTCCATCTTCGCGAGAAAAGAAAATTAGGTTGCCATCAGTAGAAAGACCTGCGGTAGTTTCAATTTCTTCGGAGTTGATGTTCTTTCCCAAATCCAAATAATCATCGAAGAACCGACCTTTACGTGGTGATACGTAAATATCATCGTAGCCATCAAAATTGTCTATATAAACTAAGAGTTCTTGACCGTCTGCTGAGATTCCCACGACTTCTTCATACCACTCTGTATTTACAGATGAACCAATATTTCTTGCTTCGCGAAACTGACCTTTGGATTCTCTCGCTCTAAAAATGTCTGGTGTTTTGAATCCATCGTAGTCTAACTGCAACCCGAGGCAATCTGGACGCTTGGAGGTGAAGACAAGGAACGATTCATCCTCTGGAATGAATGGATTGAAATCTGGGTAGGCCGAATTAACCGTTGGCCCCAGATTTTCGAAGGTGGCATCAAGCGGATATTTGATGAGTTGTTTTGCATTAAAGCACTGCTCAATCATTCTACCACCAGTGATTATATTGTCATTATCTCCCCTCGAAATATCTTTATACTTATTGAATGTTGTGATTGCCTCGTCAAATCTGTGTTCGAACATGTATGCTCTTCCCAACTGATATATGGCTTCTTTCGGGAACTTTTCCTGTTGCACAACATATTCTAAATAGCCAATGGCCTTAGATTTATCAATGTAGGATTCAAGATAACAAGCTCCGATGAAAAAATTCAATTCAACATTATTCGGGTCTTTAGCTAGAAGGATTAGAAAGTCTTCGAGGGCCGCACGAAAATTTCCGTTATAGTAGTGGTCTACGGCACCTTTCTTAGTAACCTTTAGCCGCCTTGCCGCACGTTCTTCTTCCGTTTCATTAAGTTCCTTATTAAGCTCTTGTTCTGTAACGGCTTTAATGTCGCCCGATTGAGCAAGCGCACTACCGCAATGTAAACTCAGAAAAACAAAGAGTATAGCTGTAAAGGTTCTGGTCATTCTAATCAGCATTGCCTATTTAAAGTAAAAGTTCAGTTTCGAAAACTAAAGAAAATCCACAGTTTATCAAGCTAACGAAGGTATAATAGTAGCATAAAACTCCGAGAAGCACGTAGCTTCTTTCGGCTATTTGATTTGAGCCTCGGTAGGAATCTTTAATGGCTCCATTTCAACACCCTTTACACCTGATTTCGGCATACTAATTTCTATCCTTCTATTGAGCTGACGTCCAATGGCATTATCGGAATTGTCAGCATTTTCGTTACGGGCTATTGGCCTAGTTTCTCCATATCCAACGGCAGTCAGTCTGCTGGAAGTAATTCCGTTGCGCACTAGATAGTCAACAACCGCCTGCGCTCTATCCTTAGACAGACGTAAATTATAATCGTCATTTCCAATAGCATCAGTATGCCCCGAAACAACGATTTTGACATCTGAATTTCCTTTCATGAAATCAAAAAGCTTATTCAGTTCGTGCTTTGAATTGGACCGTAGAGTAGCCAGATTGTAATCAAAGAATATGTTCCTCAATATCAGGCGTTTCCCTTCCTGTAGATTTTTCATAGTGTTACTCGCTGGCATTTCAACCTTCTCTGGGTCTGGCTGGTAATCCATCCTAGCAAGAATCAAATCCAATTTCCGATTGAGTTCAGCCAATTGCTTCTTCAGTTCTAAATTATCAGCAATAAGTTGTCTGTTCAAATCGCGTAACTGCTCAAGAGTTGATGCGTTAGATAGTCTTTCAGTTTCACTGTAAGCACTTTTTTCGGCTGCATCTATAGCTGCTTTCTTGCGTTCCTCTACGGCTAATGCAGCATTCACTTGCCGTTGTTGATCGGCAATTGCTTCTAATTGTACTAATTCTCTTTTTGTACGTTCTGCCTCTTCCTGCTGTTGTTTTTCAAACTGTGCTGCAGCAAGTTTTTCTTCGGCAAGCCGTTTTTCTTCCTGCTCTTTAAGTTGTTTCAGTTGTTTTTCAACCTCTATGGCTTCCTTAACTTTTTGTTCTTGCTCCTTTGCAAGACGTTTTTCCTCTTCTGTATTAGCTATCAGCACCTTCTCGGCTTGAAGTCGTTCCTCTTCAGCTTGCTCAACTTTTTCCTTTGCTTCGCCAACCTTTTCTTCAATGACTTGAAGCTCGGTTTTCAATACGGCAATCTGTTTCACTTTTTGGTCTGATTTCTCTTCGAGTTCTGTCTTTTCTGCTAGTGCAATTTTGACTTTTTCGGAAGTTTGAACAACAACTTTCTCATCCTCCGCTTTCTGTGCCTCAACCTCTACCCTTTGCCTCTTTAGTTGCTCGATGCGTTTCAACATCGCGTCTCTCTTTAACCTGATTGCTTCCGCATCGATAGACACCCCTTCTTGGTTAGATTCGGTTTCTTGCACAGCTACTTCTCTAACCACTGGTGCAGCAACAATTTGTGCCTGTTGCTCTTGTTGTTTTTTCAGTGCTTGAATTCGCTCTTGCAACTCAACTCTTCGCTTCTCAGCTTCTGCAATTCGTAGCTCCTTTTCCGCATCTGATTCCGTAATAGCAACCTCATCTGAAGTTTGCGTAACAACTTTATCTACTTCCTTCTTCTCTTCTGACTTTGCTTTTGCTAGATCTTGCTCATCGGCCTGCTTTTTAAGCAACGCTTCTTCTGCGGATTTAAATTCAGCTTCAATTTCTTTTTGGGCTTCAGCTTCTGTTTCCGTCTTTGCGGCTAATTCTTGTTGTGCTTTTACCTTAGCCGCTCCTTCGGTTTCTTGCTTTAAACGTGCTTGTTCAGCAGCTTTTGTCTCTGCTTCGGTCTTTGCGGCTAATTCTTGTTGTGCTTTTGCCTTTGCCGCTTCTTCGGCTTCTTGCTTTAAGCGTGTTTGCTCAGTCGCTTTTATCTTCGCTTCTTCATCAGTTTTTACAGCTAGTTCTTGTTGTGCTTTTGCCTCAGCAGCTTCTTCGGCTTCTTGCTTTAAGCGTGTTTGCTCAGTAGCTTTTGTCTTTGCTTCTTCATCAGTTTTTACAGCTAATTCTTGTTGTGCTTTTACTTTAGCTGCTTCTTCGGATTTTCTTGCCGCTTCTGCTTCCTTGATTCTACCTTCTTCGGCAGCTAGGTCATTTGCGGCCTGCTCTTTTTCCAGTGCCGCCAGCTCTTCTGCCTTTTTCTTTTCAGCCTCCTTCTCTTTTGCCAGAGCAAGTTTTTGGGCTTCTTCCTCAGCTTTTAAGGCAGCAGCAGCAAGCAATTCTTCTTCAGCTGCTTTAGCCTTGGCCGCTTCTTTCTCTTTTCCGAGCCTCTCGGTTTCTTTCTGCAAAGCCAGAATATTTTCCCCAAATACAACTTCTTTTAGCTCAATGGTTATTCCTGTTTCCTCGTAGGTTTTGTCGTCCGCAATAGGAACATTTGCAACTATCGGTGGATACCCATCAGCCTCATATGTAACTTTATAAGACTCTCCAGGCTTGAGAACAAGCACATAGTAACCAGTACCGGCATTTGGTCGGTAAGTGCCAATCTGAGCACCTCCTTCATCCGTGACGATGATTTTTGCTTTTATATCGGCATAGGCCATAGCGGGCACCTTCATCACCCCACGTGCCACTGCAACAGCGTTAGATTTCTTAACCTCCAAACGTAGTTTATAAAGATCTGAATCTCCAAAGCCCCCATCCATTCTGGAGCTATAATAAGCAGTACGACCGTCTGGAGTAAGTGTAAAAAACACATCGTCTTCAGATGTATTAATGGGATAACCGATGTTTTCTGGAATAGACCATTGACCGTCCTGAAACTCGGACCTAAAAATGTCAAATCCCCCCATGGATGTATGTCCTTGAGAACTGAATATCAAGGTCTGTCCATCGGCACTGATAAACGGAGAATCTTCTTCGTATTGTGTATTGATTACACTCCCCATATTCAGGGCAAGTCCCCATTCCCCATTCGGAAGCTTTTTACAGTACCAAAGATCGCGGCCACCATACCCACCCTGACTTCTGTTGGATACAAACACAAGCATATCCTGAGTGGCGTTGGTTGTGGCGTGGGTTTCCCAAGAAGTGGTGTTGATGTCTGAACCCATACGCTGAGGCTGAGTCCATTCAGCGCCTTTTTTCTCACTGAAATAAATGTTGCCATCGCCATTATCATCCTTGTAGATAAACAGCAATTGACCGTTTGGAGATAGGCCGATAGCCGCCTCATGTCCTGCTGAATTGATGTTTGGCCCTATACTTTGCGGTTTACCCCAATTTCCATTAGCTTGTCGTTGACATACATAGATATCATCGTAATAATTTCCATCCTCATCTTTTGCATCACTTGTACCGCCTTCCCTTCTGGATGTGAATATCAACACTTGACCATCTGCAGAAACCACTGGACAGTATTCAGAATACTTTGTGTTGATAGTAGAGCCAAGATTTGTCACCTTCACTCCAACTGGATTCTTGGTCAGCTCCATCGCATTTTCGGCATATTGAATCTGAAGCCGAACCTTGTTGTAGGTTGCCACGTCATCCATCTCGATATATGACCGATAGTTGTAGTAATTAGCTACAGCCTTATCAAATTGATTTTTGAAATGGTAGGCTTTACCCAAATAGAGGTAGGTTAGTCCAGGCGCCTTACGCTCTTTCCAGTCTGCCTCGCTGTGTTGCAACGAAACATCCTTTGTCGCACTTTCCAACCGTTTAATGGCCAAATTGTGGTCCTTCTTGCCAAGCAAATAGCTTACACCTAAGAGATAATTGAGATTCGCGTTTGTGGTATCGTAAGCATACATTTCCTCTAAAAGAGCGAGAGATTCCGTGTATGACCCATCGTAAAACAAAGCATCAGCCTTGTTGAATTTCTGTTTGAACTTAGCATCGCCATAAGGCTGCGCCAAGGCTGAAAAAGCGACCAGCCACAATAATAAAAACGATAAGATATACTTCATTTCCCTTTTCAGCGGAATGGCAGTTTCACCTGTTCCTTTACATGGATGTTAGTTATACGCTGAATCCACAATTGCGCCAAAGATAAAATAATTAGAAACTTATCTAAGTACTAAATAAGTTGTTGTGTTGGGATGTTATTTATCCAGCGAGATGGCTTTCAACTGGATGGCACGATTAATCTCAAAGTAAGCGGTATTCGTTGGCACAAAGAGTTTTTCGGACTTAAAGAGATAGCCGTTGGCATCGTACGCAATATTGTAGTTACCACCTGGATGCAGAATGAGTACAAACCGTCCATTATCCTCTCTTGGTCGGTAAATGCCGAATAGTTCACCGGTTTCATTATCGGTAATTTTAATGGTCACATCTTCAGGTCTTTTACCAGAAGCGTCAGCAACAATTTCGCCTTTATATACGGTAAGAGGCACCTCTCTATCCGTATCGAGACGCACAAGATAAATGTCCTTTCCTCCCATACCTGCTCCAGTTGAAGAAGAATAGTAGGCGCGTTTTCCATCAGCAGACATGACGAAGAAATATTCATCATCGGCCGTGTTCATTGGAAATCCCACATTCATGGGTGTTGACCATTTTCCGTTCTCTTCGATGGAGAAGAAAATGTCGTATCCACCCATGCTGCTGTGACCTTTTGAACTAAAAAAAAGTGTTTTTCCGTCAGGATGAATGAACGGTGCTTCTTCATCATATTTGGTATTGATAACCTCACCTAGGTTTTCGGAAACGGCCCACTCTCCCGTTGGCAATCTTTTGCTGCGGAATATGTCCATTCCTCCTTGTCCAGATTTGTCTGAAGTATAATAGAGCGTTTGACCATCAGCCGAAACCGATGCGTGTGTTTCTCGGAAAGGCGAATTGATATTCTGATTCAACAACTGTGGTTCGCCCCAACTGCTTCCTTTGAATTCGCAGACGTAAATATTTCCATCACCAAAATCATCTCGATAGATGTAGAGCTCCTGTCCATCTGCTGAAAGTCCGATTGAGGCTTCATGGCCTTCAGTATTTATTCGCTTTCCAATTCCCGATGGCTTACCCCAAGTACCGTCTTCCTGTTTCTGTGAAATGAAAATGTCTTCGAAGTATTTGTCATCTAAATCCAAGAGCCCGCCCGTAGTGATCGGTCGTCTTGAGGTAAAAATGAGCATGGATTCAGTGGCATCAACAACTGCAGAATACTCGTCATAAGCGGAGTTGATATTCTCTCCCAAATTCTCGGTAGTTGCACTGATTGGAGAATCGACAATCAACTTTCCGTTAAGACAGCATTGAATCATCCATTCTACCTCGTCAATTCTGTCCTTATCAGTGATGTTCGCTTCCTTCAAATATTTGCGGTAAGCTGCAATGGCATGGTCAAATTGTAAATCGAGATGATAGGCGCGAGCCATATAGAAATACACATCAATAGGAGCTTCTTCTCCTTTGTAACTGTCCTTAGCTTTTACACTGGCATTGGCAACGGCTTTCTCCAAATATGGAACGGCTTCGCTCTTCTTGCCGTTGATGAGCAAGTAGCTACGGCCAACCTTATAGTTGATTAGCGCATTTTTCTCGTCAATGGCCAAAAGATCAAGGAAATTCTTTACCGCCCACTCGCCTTTACCAGCCTCTAACTGCTCATTCGCAACCGGGTAAACTCGCTTGAAATGTGCGTCCTTATTGACTTCTCGCTGCGCGAATACAGCAATATTGCACAGAAGTAAGGTGGCAATTACTAAGAGTAACGGTCTACTCATTTGGTGCTTATCAGTTTGTTGACCTATTGATTGGACAGGTTTATTATTCCGAATTCTACTTCAGATTCAACCCGATACGCAAATAAACCTAAATGGTTCTATTGATGTCCCAATTCTCTAAATAATCGGCCACTCTTCGAACAAATGAACCTCCCAAAGCACCGTCAACAATACGATGATCATACGAATGAGAAAGAAACATCATGTGACGGATGGCAATGGCATCACCAGTCGGAGTTTCTATAACCACTGGCTTTTTGCGAATGGCTCCAACAGCCATTATGGCAACCTGCGGCTGGTTGATAATCGGAGTTCCCATAACATTTCCAAACGTTCCCACATTTGTCATGGTATAGGTTCCTCCTTGAATCTCTTCTGGTTTCAATTTATTGGAACGAGCACGTTCTGCTAAATCATTCACTGCTTTGGTAAGCCCAAGCAAGCTCATTTGATCCGCATTCTTGATGACAGGCACAATCAAATTACCAGACGGCATGGCAGCTGCCATACCCATGTTAATGGACTTTCGCTTGATAATATTCTGACCATCAAGCGAGACGTTCACGCCTGGCATGTCTTTAATGGCCTTTACCAGACACTCAATAAAAATTGGGGTAAATGTGAGCTTCTCGCCTTCTCTTCGTTGAAATTCATCCTTAACCTTATTTCTCCACAAGACCACATTAGTAAGGTCGGCTTCAACATAACTGGTTACGTGAGGTGATGTTTGCACACTCATTACCATGTGGTCGGCAATGAGTTTACGCATACGATCCATCTCCACAATTTCATCGCCTGGCATCAGCGAAATTGAAGCAGCAACTTTTGGTTGCGGTTTTGGTGCTGACTGAACCACTGGCTGAGCAGCAGTTTGCGTTTGCGTTCCGCGATCTGGCAAGTAGCTAAGAATATCTGCTTTGGTCACTCTTCCGCCTTGTCCGCTGCCCGAAATGGTTTCCAATTCCTGCACAGAAACACCTTCCGTTTTAGCAATTGTTCTTACCAATGGGGAATAGA
>Ga0209702_10008611_pt1 | contig 11784 bp, 10 predicted proteins | sample FRY01_FD_187210 | JGI IMG/M metagenome (GOLD analysis project Ga0209702, IMG submission 187210) | Freshwater microbial communities from Lake Fryxell liftoff mats and glacier meltwater in Antarctica - FRY-01 (SPAdes) (version 2) | ecosystem: Environmental > Aquatic > Freshwater > Ice > Glacier... | reverse complement strand
ACTCTCGAACGGTCCATCACGACCCAGCTGTTTGCGATCCAACCGCCGCCACTGCCCACCATAAATGGTGTGGTGGGCAGTGGCTCCTTTATACCCCAGGAGCCGCGTTCAGGATAAGACAAGCAAGAGGGCGCGAAGTTATTGGTAACAAGGCGAAAACCATAGCTGTCCCATCCCGGACGTTTGCATTGACGAACGCCGTCTGCCACTGTTCATCGCGCGGGCTACGCTGCGTGAGCTGATCGCGGGGCTGAAAGCGCGCGCAACGTGTGGTGCTGCGCGATGAAGCTATCTCTGCACAAGAACGCGACGACAACGCCGACGATCCGGGCGAAGATCGCAGGCAGCGAGGAGCCTGCGGCGGTGCTGGCGGGACGCTACGGGGTGACGCTCGACACCATTTATCGCTGGCGGGGGCGGACCAGCTTCGAGGACCGCTCGCACACCGCGCATCAGCTGGCTACGACGCTGGCCCCGGCACAGGAAGCTGTGGTGGTCGAGCTGCGCCGGATGCTGCTGTTGCCGCTGGATGACCTGCTGGCCGTCACGCGCGAGTTTCTGAACCCCGATGTGTCACGCTCAGGTCTGGATCGGTGCTTGCGCCGCCATGGCGTGAGCAATCTCAATGCCTTGCGGCCCAAGACGCCAGCGGAGCCGCACAAGACATTCAAGGATTATGAGCCCGGCTTCCTCCATGTCGACGTCAAATACCTGCCGCAGATGGCGGATGAGACCACGCGCCGCTACCTTTTCGTCGCCATTGATCGGGCGACACGCTGGGTCTTCGTGCGCATCCTGCCCGCCAAGACCGCCGCCAACGCCCGCAGATTCTTGCGCGATCTGCACAGGGCCTGCCCGATCAGGATCGCCAAGATATTGACCGATAACGGAAAGGAGTTCACCGATCGGCTCTTTGCCTCACGGGCACGGGCACCATCCGGAACCCATGAGTTTGACCAACTCTGCACCGAACTGGGCATCGAGCACCGCCTGACGCCGCCCAAGTCGCCCCAGACCAACGGGATGGTGGAGCGGTTCAATGGCCGCATCAGCGACGTGCTGAAAACCAACCGTTTCGACAGCGCCCTTGACCTGGAGCAGACCGTGTTGCGCTATGTCCACCTCTACAACACGCAGTTGCCGCAATCAGCCTTGGGGAGCGGAACGCCAATGCAAGCCATGAAGGACTGGCACAAGTCCCACCCGCATCTCTTCGTCAAATTACCGCGCAATCATGCGGGACGCGACACATAGCACCCACTTCTATCCGTCTCAGGCTTAAATCTGGCCAGGTTTGCATGCAATGATGTAGGGGTTCCGGGTATAATCCCCAAAAAGGCGCTCGTCGACAATCTCAAAGCCTGCATCACGGATTGACTGACGTGGCTGGGTCGCGGCAAGCGAAGCCGCGACAGGAAACAGGCCGAAGATCCGCAGCACCGGGAAAAGCGCCCGCAGCGTCCACTTCACATCTGCAAAGCACCAGGTTTTGCAGATCAGTTGACCGCCGGGTTTCAGGTGCGCATGGATGCGGGCCAGCATTTCAGGCAGGTCATCCACCAGATGCAGCACGTTGAACGCACAGATCGCGTCGAACGGTCCACCGTCGAAGGCATTTGAGGCGTCCGAGACGACGAACCTGAAATTTCCCCCAGATGGTTTGGCCTTTGCAATCTTCACCATCTCGGCGGAAAAGTCGGTCGCGGTCCATTGCGCAACACCTGGCGCAAGCCGGATGGCTGTTCCGCCTGTGCCACACCCGACCTCAAGCACGGTGTCTGAGCCTTTCAGGCGCGAGGCCACGTCTGCCAGCATCGCCTCATAGGCCTGGACGTTCTTGAGCGGGCGTGCTGCATACCTCGCTGCGATCCTGTTCCAGAACCTCTGATTTTTGAGATGCGACATGTCTGCGTCGACCTTTCATACCGTATGCCTTCGAAACTGCACAACATCTCGCCGGATCAATAGAAACTCACCTCGCGCACGTCGATCTGGGCGTCGTGGTCTCGTCCGTACCTGCTTCCTTGGCACTGGTATCGGTAGCGGTCAGATCGGAGGCTTGGTAGGGGAACTATCATTGGACTTTGCTGAAGCACACCTCATAGAATCATTGAACGGAATTTCAGTTTCACTTAACACTTATTAAGTGGGATGATACGGTAGAGCGCAGAGTTTTATGGGATTGAGTGCCGATGGTTCAATCTATGGATGGAAACCTTGTCGACGCAGCAGATGCCAATGGTCTGGTTGCTGAGCGCTTGCGCCGACTACGCAAGGCGCATGGCTTTTCACTGCGTCAATTGGCCGAAGCGACGGGCACATCAGCCAGCTTTCTGTCACAATTGGAGCGCGGCCTGTCCGGAGCCAGCACCTCCACTCTGATCCGCATTGCAAATTGCTTCGGCTGCTCCATCGCCGATCTTTTTGCAGGTGCCGACAATCCCCAACATCCGGTGCTTCGCCGCAAGGACCGCCCGTCGCTGCCCGTGATGAGCGGCCATCGCAAGATGCTGCTGTCCCGGCGTCCGCTGACGCATTTCGAAAGCTATGTCTCAGAATTCGAGGTCGGCGGCTCGACCGGGGCTGATCTTTACACCCACGGCGACTCGCATGAGATGATCCTCGTGCTGGCTGGCACGGTGCAGATTGACCTGGGCCCAGACAGCTTTCAGCTGGATGAGGGGGATTGCATCGAGTTTACCAGCTCGGTGCCGCACCGCGTGGCGAACGCTGGTGGCACAAAGGCTTCTGTCCTTTTCGTAACCTCGCCGCCAACGTCGCCAACACAATACTTGAGTGGCTTCAAAACGCACAGGAGCACGCCTGAGCATAACGAAACCTGAGCTTTGCCAATCACATATAAGACCAAACCAAGGGAGAGAGACCAGATGAACAAATATCTTACAGGCATGACCACCGCATTGTCGCTGGCCATTGCGACAACGGCTTTGGCCGAAGGCCCTGTGGCGGGCGAGGTGGCCGAAGGCTCGCTTGCGGGCAAGACGCTGACATTCGTGTCCTATGGTGGCATCTTCCAAGATGGCCAGGTCGCCGCGCTTCAGGATTTTGTAACAAAATCCGGCGTGACGCTGTTGTCGGATGGCCCAACCGAACTGGCCAAGATTCAGGCTCAGGTCGAGTCTGGCAATGTGATGTGGGACGTGGTCGATACCGGCGATTTCCTGCCCTTCGTGCATTGCGGCACACTGTTTCAGAAGCTCGATTTCTCGAAGCTGGATATCTCGAACGTGCCCGAGGGGCAGGTGGGCGAATGCTCGGTTCCCGCGATGAACTATGCCGTGATGTATCTTTACAACAAAGAGACGTACCCCGATGGTGGCCCACAGAACTGGAACGATTTCTTCGATCTTGAGAAGTTCCCCGGCACCCGCGCAGTTCCCGGCTATGCCGAACCCGAAGGCTACATGATTGAACTGGCCCTGATGGCCGATGGCGTCGCCAAAGCCGACATGTTTCCCGCCGACATCGACCGAGCGCTGAACAAATGGCGCGGAATGCGCGACAACCTGATCTTGTGGACGACCGGCGCCGAAAGCCAGCAGATCATGGAATCGGGCGAGGCCGACATGGTCATGGTCTGGTCGGGGCGTGGCAAGGCCGCGCTGGAAAACGGCGCGAAGTTTGAACCGGTCTGGCAGGACTGGGTGGTGGTCAAGGATCAGATGACCATTCCGGTCGGCGTAAAAGATCCCGATGCCGCCCATGCCTTGCTGAACGCCTATCTGGGGAAGCGGGCGCAGGAAATCATGACGGAAGAAACTTCATATTCGCCGATTCACAATGGTGCGCAGCCGCAGGTCGACGAACTGACCGCCTCATTCCTGACAAACACACCGGAAAAGCAGGCAATGGCCTATAACCAGAACATTCCTTACTGGGTCGAAAACTACGGCGTTCTGACCGAGAAGTGGGTCGAGTTTATCGCCGGGAACTGATGCCTGAAAAGACATGTGGGCAGCCCCGGCGCGATCCGGGGCTGCCCATCGCGCAACTCAGCAAAGCGTGGCGCGCGTTGGCACGCCATACTGCCTGGAGGGTTCATGGCCGCATCACTTTTAGCGCGAATTATGCGCGGGCCCATGGTACTGACGCTACCAGCGCTTGCCGTGCTTTTGCTGGTCATGGCGGTGCCATTGGGTGTGGTTGTCCTGCGCAGCTTTCTTGAGCCGGAACCGGGATTTCAAAACTACGCCTGGTTCTTCGATACCCCGATCAACCTGATCGTGATGGTACGAACCTTCAAGATCGCCGCCATCGTGACGCTGGTTTGCGTGCTGGTGGCCTATCCCTATGCTTTTGCCATGTCGGTGGCGGGACCACGGGTGAGGCTTTTGCTGATCATGTGTGTGCTGGTGCCCTTCTGGGTGTCGGGAGTCGTTCGAACGCTGGCTTGGGTCATCTTGTTGCAAGACAGCGGTGTCATAAACCGGGGGCTTCTGGCGATGGGGCTGGACAAGGTGAAATTGATCCGCACCCAATTGGGCGTCACCATCGGGATGACACAGGTGCTGCTGCCGTTCATGATCATGCCGCTTTATGCGGTGATGCGCGGCATAGATCTGCGCCTGTTGCAGGCGGCGCGCAGTCTGGGGGCGCATCCTGTGAAAACGTTCCTCCAGGTCTATCTGCCGCTGTCGCTTCCCGGTGTTTTTGCCGGGGCCACCATTGTTTTCATCTTGTCGCTAGGGTTTTACATCACTCCGCTGCTGCTGGGCGGCCCGTCCTCGACCATGCTGTCCACGCTGGTGCAACAACAGGTGTTGTCGTTGCTGAACTGGGGCCGAGGCGGGGCGATGGGGGTGGTGCTGTTGGTGGCGACCTTTGGCATCCTGGCGATTGCGGCCCCGTTCATGCGGCGCAAATACCAAAACAGCGGGGGCAGCCGATGAAGCGTCTGAACCTGCCAAAGCTGATGCTGGGTCTGACCTGCCTGTTGATTGCGCTGTGGCTGGTGGCCCCGACGCTGGTCGTCGTGCCGATGTCGTTTGCCGACAAGAAGTCTCTGACCTTTCCGCCAAGTGGATTTTCGCTGAAATGGTACGGGAACTTTTTCTCAAATCCGCAGTGGTTTGACAGCTTTGTCGTGTCGCTGAAGCTAGCGGTAATGGTGGCGGCGGTGGCGACCGTGATCGGGACCATGGCAGCCATCGGGATCGAGCGGATGAAGAACCGCAGCGGCGGGGTGATCCGCGCGCTTTTGATCATACCGATGGTCGTTCCGGGTGTGGTGCTGGCGGTTGGGATCTATGCGGTCTACCTCGATACCCAACTGGTCGGCACCTGGACGGGCTATGTGCTGGCCCATACGCTGCTGGCGATCCCGTTCGTGGTGATTGCGGTCGGGGCCAATCTGGCGGTGTTCGACGTGCGGCTTGAGACGGCGGCGGCCAGCCTTGGCGCCTCGCGCCTGGCGACGTTTTTTACCGTCACGCTGCCACTCATTCTGCCCGGCATCCTGTCGGGGGCCCTGTTCGCCTTTGTCACCTCGTTCGATGAGGTGATCGTCTCGCTGTTCATTACCAGTCCGCGCCTGAAAACATTGCCTGTGCAAATCTTCTCGTCGATGACCCGCGATTCAGACCCAACGGTTGCCGCCGTCGGGTCACTTATTTTCATGATCACCACCGTCGTCATCGGTGCGGGGCTGATCATCGGAACCCGGAAGGCCCGTATCAAATGACTGGAAAACACTTTGGCACGGCAATAGACATCAATGACTGCTCGAAATTCTACGGCAGCTTCACCGCGCTTGAGAACATAAATCTGCGGATCGAACCGGGTGAGTTCATGTGCTTTCTTGGCCCCTCGGGCTCGGGCAAGACCACCACCCTGAATTTGATCGCCGGGTTTACCGACCTGAGTGGGGGTGAAATCCGGCTTGACGAGCGGTCGATCGGCAATGTGCCCGCGCACAAGCGAAATATCGGCGTGGTGTTTCAGCACTACGCGCTGTTTCCGCATATGACCGTGGCGCGCAACGTGGCCTATCCGCTGCGCCAACGCCGGGTGCCACGGGCTGAGGCCGCGCAAAAGGTGGCGCAGGTTCTGGCCAAGGTGCATCTGGAAGACTTCGCCCACCGCTATCCGTCCGAGTTGTCGGGCGGCCAGCAACAACGTGTCGCCTTGGCGCGTGCCATGGTTTTCGACCCGACTGTGCTTTTGATGGACGAGCCCCTGGGGGCCCTGGACAAAAAGCTGCGCGAGAGTTTGCAGTTGGAAATCCGCCGCATCCACCGCGAGTTGGGATCGACCTTCGTCTATGTGACTCATGATCAGGAAGAGGCGCTGGTGCTGTCAGACCGGATCGCGGTGTTCAACAAGGGCCGGATCGAACAGGTTGGCACCGGGCATCAGCTTTACACCAAACCAAAGACGCTGTTTGTCGGCCAGTTCATCGGCGAAAGCTCTATCTTGCAAGGTGCGCACAAGGTGTTGGGGGGTGACACCGTGCTGGATGTGGGTGGGGTGGCTATCTTGGCACCCGGTGTGCCGACAGGCGCCGAGGCACAGGTGATTTTGCTACGGCCAGAAGATGTCTGCGTGCAAACCCCCGGAACAGGTCCGCGTGATGGGCGCGCGAATGTGCTGCAAGGCACCGTGCGCGAGTCGATCTATCTGGGGTCGGCGATGAAATATGAGGTGTTGCTGGCCGATGGCACGCCAGTTATTGCGCGGTCAACCACCGCGGGCACGGCGTTTCACATCGGCAGCCAGATCGAGCTGGCATGGCGTCCAACAGATGGCCGACTGCTGACCGACGATGGTTCGGTTGGCGGGCATTGAAGACATGAAAACGGGTGATGCGATGAAGAACGGCGACGTGTCTTTCTGGATGGCGGATATAGGCGGCGTGCCCGACTATCGCGCAGCCCTGCCGGGTGATCTTGACGTGGATGTCTGCATTGTCGGTGCAGGGTTCACCGGCCTGTGGACCGCCTACTACCTGACCGAAGCCCAGCCTTCCTTGTCAATCGCCGTGATTGAAAAAGTATTTGCGGGCTTTGGCGCATCGGGGCGCAATGGCGGCTGGTGTTCGGGCGATTTCGGCTGGAACCGGGACCGGTATTTGTCCAGCGGATCGCGCGCGGGCGTGATCGACATGGAACGCCAACTGCGCGCCACGGTGGCCGAAGTGAAGCGCGTCACCGAAAAAGAAGGCATCGACTGCGACTTTCTGATGACTGATTGCCTGACCTATGCCTGCTCGCCCGCTCAATGGGACCGCCTGCGTCAGGATTATAACGATGCAATATCGTGGCAGGTGCCGACCGACCGGCTGGAACTGATCGGCGCAGATGAGGCAGTCGCGCGCATTCGTGTGCCCAACACCATGGGCGCGATGGTCGTGCACAATGTCGCCCGTGTGCAACCGGCCAAGCTGGTGCGCGGTCTGGCCGAGGTGGTCGAACGACGTGGCGTGAAGATCTACGAGCAGACCGCCGTGACCCAAATTGCCAAAGGCGAGGTTTCCACCACGCGCGGCACCGTCAAGGCGCATCGCATCATCCGCGCGACCGAAGGCTTTACTCATGGTATACCCGGCAATGAGCGTGAATGGATTCCGATGAACAGCGCCATCGTGATCACCGAGCCGGTGCCCGATGCCATGTGGAAAGAGATCGGTTGGGACGGTTATCAATTGCTCGGCGACGCCTCACATGCGTACTGTTATGCCCAACGCACCCGCGACAACCGCATAGCCATGGGCGGGCGCGGCGTTCCGTATCGCTATGGCTCCAAGACCGATACGCGCGGCCAGACGCAACCTGAAACGATCGAGAAGCTGAAAGAGATCCTGTACCGGATGTTGCCTCAGACCCGCAGCTTGCAACTGGATCACGCGTGGTGCGGTGTCTTGGGTGTGCCGCGTGACTGGTGCGCCACCGCGGGGCTGGATCCGGAAACCGGCATCGGCTGGGCTGGTGGCTATGTCGGGCTGGGCGTTGCGACCTCAAACTTTTCGGGTCAAACCTTGGCCGATCTGGTGTTGGATCGCCAGACCGAACGCACCAACCTGCCTTGGGTCAACCGCCAACCGCGCAAATGGGAGGCCGAGCCTTTCCGCTGGCTTGGCGTGCATGGCATGTACCGGCTGTATCACATGGCCGACCGAGCAGAGGCCAGAAGCGGCGGCCAGAAAACCTCGCGCCTGGCGACGGTAGCCAACTGGTTGACCGGCCGCTAACGCACCTCTCTTATTTGTGGCGGCCAATGAACAGGCTGCCCTCGACCAATAGGACCAGCCCAATGATCGATCTGTCTGTTTTCACAAGCCTTGCGAATACGGACTTAGGCCCGCTTAACGATAAACCCACAACCCTTACGCCAGGTCAACAAGAGGCAGCCAAATCGCTGTGGACTTCGCCAGACGGAGCGCTTGATATCGGTGTCTGGGAATGCACACCCGGCTTTTTCACCGCCGACCGGTCCACCGCCGCCGAGTTTTGCCACTTCCTTCAAGGCAAGATCATAATGACTCATATCGACGGCTCCAAAAAGACACTGGGACCGGGTGACGCGATCATGCTGCCGAAGGGCTGGAAAGGCACATGGGAGATCATCGAGCATACGCGCAAGATATATGTCTTTGACAGTCGGATGGAGTGAGATGTCTCTTACCCGCACCAGACTCGCGTGACCCCGCCGGGGTGAGCGTCGGCTGCTGGTTAGCCCGGAACATGGCGTTCCAGCGTGCTTGAAATGAAACATGCGCCTTGGCTGAAAAGAGTCGGTAGTCCGCGCGGAGGTGCCAAGAGACGCCAGACGTGCGGGCGAAAGACGCTACATTACGCTAGCCTGCCCGTGCGTGCCTGATACTCTGGCGCAGACATGAGAATTGCTAATTCGGATAGTGCTCGCGACTGTGAAACGGCCTGGCAAGTGGCAATTTCCGATGACGGCGCCGCTCAGCCCGGACTCATTCCATGGTGTGACGGGCGACTGCTTGAGGGCGCCCGAGCCATTCATCCAGCTTGGACCAGCGCCGCCTCCCAGAGACATTCTTCACCGCTATCGCCACGGCCTTCTTCTGCCCGACTAGCACAACCAGCTTCTTGCCGCGGGTGACGCCAGTGTAGAGCAGGTTGCGCTGCAGCATGGTGAAGTGTTGTGTCATGACAGGAATGACCACGGCGGGGTATTCCGATCCCTGGCTTTTGTGAATCGTGGCGGCATAGGCTGGCACAAGGGTATCGAGTTCGCCGAACAGGTAGGTGACCAAGCGGCCGTCGAAGCTGACTACTAGTTCGCCCTCGGCCAGGTCTAGGCTTTCGACATAGCCGATATCGCCGTTGTAGACCTCCTTGTCGTAGTCGTTCTCGATCTGCATCACCTTGTCGCCGGGTGCGAAGGTCGAGCCGAACCGTTCGATCTTGTTGTCGCCTGAGGGGTTCAGCGCGGCCTGCAGCGCGACATTCAGAGACCTCGCGCCGACACCGCCTCGGTTCATTGGGCAAAGCACCTGGATGTCGCGGATCGGATCAAGGCCGAAGCGGCGCGGGATGCGTGATTTGACAAGGGCTATGATGCGCTCGACGGCTTGTTCGGGCTCATCCGCCGAAACGAAGTAGAAGTCCGTCTCTCCTTCGGGCTTCGCAAGGTCGGGGATCTGTCCTTGATTGATCCGGTGCGCGCTGGTGATGATGCGGCTTTGAGCGGCCTGGCGGAAAACCTCCGTCAACCGCACCACAGGCACCGCGCCGGAGCCTATGATATCAGCCAGAACCTGACCTGGTCCAACGGAAGGCAACTGGTCGATATCGCCCACGATCAGGATGGCGGCGTGGTCGGGAACCGCCTTTAGCAGGGATTGCATCAGCAATACGTCGACCATGGAGCTTTCGTCGATGACCAGAAGATCGCAGTCGAGTGGGTTCTCTTCGCCCCGCTTGAAGCCGAATGCCTTGGGATCGAATTCCAGCAGGCGGTGGATCGTCTTCGCCTCCATGCCGGTGGCTTCAGTCATGCGCTTGGCGGCCCGGCCGGTCGGGGCGCAGAGCAGCAGCTTGACCGCCTTGGCCGCCAGAATGCGCAGGATGGAGTTCACGATCGTTGTCTTGCCGACGCCGGGACCACCAGTGATGACGAGTGCTTTGGAACGCAGCGCCAAACGAATGGCCTCGGCCTGAGTGGCCGCAAGGGTGAGGCCGGTTTTGCCCTCTATCCAAGGCAGCGCCTTGTAGGCGTCGATTTCTGGCCAAGGGAGAGGGCCCGCGATCAAGCAGCGTAACCGCCCGGCAATGCCTTGCTCCGCATGGTAGAGCCCGGTCAGAAAGATGCAGACTGTTCCCGCGACCGTATCGGCGGTAACCGTGGCTTCGGCCATCTCCAACCCAATCGCCGTATCGATCAGGCTGTCCGGCACCTCGAGCAGTTTTATGGCGAGTGGGACCAGTTCAACCTTCGGCAACCCGCAATGGCCATTTCCCATCGCCTCGGTCAGCGCATAAGAAATGCCCGCGCGAACGCGGATCATCGCGGTCTTCGCGATCCCGAGCTTTTCGGCGATGAGATCGGCTGTCCGGAACCCTATCCCGCGTATATCGCGCGCTAAGCGGTACGGGTTCTCGCTCATCACCTGAATGGCGTCCGTGCCATAAGTCTTGAAGATCCGCACGGCGCGCGCGGTTCCGACGCCGTGTTCATGCAGGAACACCATGATCTCGCGGATGACCTTCTGGTCCGCCCAAGCGCCAGTGATCTTCGCGGCCCGCAACGGCCCGATCCCTTCGACCTCACGCAGACGCTCGGGGGCGGCCTCAATGATGTCAAAGACGTCCTTGCCGAACAACTTGACCATTCGCTTGGCGTAGGTGGGACCGATCCCACGGATCATTCCCGAGCCCAGATACTTTTCAATGCCCTCGATCGAAGAGGGCGTCGATGCCTTCAAAAACCGTGCGCGGAATTGCAGGCCGTGCGTGTGATCGTTGGTCCATTCGCCTGATGCAGTCACCCATTCCCCGGCCGAGATCATCGCCGCATGGCCAATGGTGGTGACAAGATCCCGATGCCCGCGCGCCTTGACGCGAAGGACGCAAAAGCCGGTCTCGGCGCTGTGGAATGTCACGCGCTCGACCAGCCCGGCCAGCACTTCATGGCGCTGATCCGTCGCTGCGATGAAGGTCGCGGGTGCCTCTCGCATGCCGTTTGGTTTTCGGTCGTTGTCCATCGCACTCCTGATCGCCATCATTCTGACGGAGGGACATGTCGCCCCCGACACGGCGGACCAGCCCCCGTCTGGTCATCTACATTTCGCGACCGTACCGCGAGATTCAACCAACAATACTGACCGGGTCCGTGGTGAATTGACAGCTAATGATACCATGAAATTCGCCGCAGGACGCTCGAAGTCCGATAGCCTGCATCCTATTGAATCTGATGCGGAATTCGACTTGACACACCTGCCCCCCTTGACGTTCTATATTATCATGGAACAAGTGCGCCCGGAGAGTACCCTCTCGGGCGCTTTTTAGTTTCAGCCGAACGCTCACATTTCCCGGGCAAACCAGCGAATACGCCCGATGATATTGATCTCCTCCGCTGTGCCTTCATAGGGTCTGTAGAGGGGGTTGTCAGAGATGATGCGCACGGCAAGCGGATCGCTGTTGGGAATGTGTTCCAGCCGTTTGGCCACCAGCCCCATGCCGTCATGCACCACGAATATGCCAGGCGGATTTGGCGTGCGGCGGGTCATGTCGACCAGCACGGTATCGCCGTCAAGCAGGGTCGGTGCCATGCTGTCACCCGCGACATGCATGATGC
>Ga0209702_10008610_pt1 | contig 11785 bp, 8 predicted proteins | sample FRY01_FD_187210 | JGI IMG/M metagenome (GOLD analysis project Ga0209702, IMG submission 187210) | Freshwater microbial communities from Lake Fryxell liftoff mats and glacier meltwater in Antarctica - FRY-01 (SPAdes) (version 2) | ecosystem: Environmental > Aquatic > Freshwater > Ice > Glacier... | reverse complement strand
TGCGGTCAGCCCCGTCGTGATACCCAGCGGGCCAATGAAAGCCTGTGGTTCGACCCCCGGTTCGGGCACCACCCTGGTCAATTCCGAAGCAGCCATCAGCGCGTGGGTCTGTGCCGAAAGCAAACCATAGACCCAATCGCCCACGCCGAGATCGGCGCTGCCGCTCGCCACCACCTGGCCGATTCCGAATGCGCGTACCGTGCTGCCGAGACTACCGGTTTCGTGCATTCCCGGGGCGCTCAGGGTGGTCAATATCCAGGCGTCGATCGAAAGCGTAGCAACCTTCACGATGACATGTTGTGCGGGGAGAACCCCCAGTGGCTCGTCGACGATCCCGAAGTCGGTCAGGACGGGCGTGCCCCTGGCATGCTCGCGAATGAACACCCGGCGGTTTTGGTAGACCATTGTCGTGACCCCATGACCCTCGGACAAACGCGCCGAAATCGATGGTGGCCTAAAAGTGCGGGATTCCGGGGACAATGCTCGAAACTGACAGGGCGATCACTAGCCTCAGTGGCGCGCGAACACGCTTGCCGCCTCATCACCGAACAGGACGGTGACATAAGGCTGCTTCAATCCACCCTGCTCCATCCCCGGCGAGCCCATCGGCATCCCCGGTACCGCCAGCCCGCGCGCTGCGGGCTTCTCAGCCAGCAAGCGCGTGATGTCGGCGGCGGGAACGTGGCCCTCTATCACATAGCCCTCGACCGTCGCCGTATGGCACCCGCGCAGATCCTCGGGCACGCCCAGCTTCGCCGAAATGGCGGGCTGGTCGCGGGTGTCGGTCACCTCGACCACGAACCCCGCCGAACGCAAATGCACGACCCATTCCGTGCAGCAGCCGCAATCGGGGTCCTTGATAACCGCGATCGTGGTTGCCTGCGCCTGCGCGCAGGCGACCAGGCCGAGCGCGGCGAAGGCGGACATCGGGATCGGGCGCATTAGTTTCTCCTAGTTCTCAGGCGCGAACGAGCGGTTGGGTCAGGCAGTGCGGCCCGCCATGCCATGCCCACAACTCGCGTGCTGCGAAGGTATCGACCGCCAGCCCGTCGGCTTCGAGCGCAGCGCGCGTCGCAGGGTTGCCGTCGTAGGCGATCACCCGGCCCGGCGTGGCCTGAACGACGTTGGCGGCCTGGCGGCGCAGTTCTGGATAGGTCACGCGCATGAAATGGCGGAACGCCTCGGCATCGCCCTTCGGCCGCGCCCCGCCGACCCAGGTGAAGCGCCAGCCGAGCCGCTTGAGGTGATCGGCGAGCTTGCCCTCGAGCTTTTCCTGCCTGCCCGTTCCCCGGCGATACAGCGACACCTCGCCGAATTCCTTGAGCATCGTCAGCCCCGCCTCAGCCTCGTCGGCTTCGAGCCGCGTTTCTGCCCGTGCCCCACGGATATAGCGGACCATCGGGCTGGATTCGGCGTACTCGCTCTCCAGTAGATAGGGCACGGCGAGCGCATGCCTGGGAGCGACCATGGTGAAGAAGGTGTCGAGGTGAAGCAGCAGGAGCTTCAGCTCCATCGCGGGGGATGACGACCCCGGCACGGCGGTCGCGAGGAAATCGCGCTTGACCGTCTGGACAGTGACGACGTCCATGTCGAGGCGCTTTGCCAACACGGGCGCGATGCGTGGATCGGTGCGGTTGCCGGTGCCGAGGAACAGCGTGTTGCCATCGACCACCATCGCATCGCCGCCCTCGACGATCAGACCCTCCTCGACCGCATCAAACGCGATCGGCACCTCCTTCAGCAGCGGCGAGTGAGCGTAGAGGAAGCGCAGCAGCATGTTCTCGCGGCGTCGGCGGTGCGAGACCGAGTTGCAGATCACCAGGCCCCGCGGGGTCATGAAGGCAGAATCGCGGGTCCAGATGGTGCCGCTGCTGTCGTTGGCGACGTGGCGATAGCTGCCATCGGCTCCCAGCGCATATTGCCCGGCAGGATCGCGCCCGAGCATCATCGCCGCGGTCACCCGGGATGGGTCAGTGCCAAGCCGGGGGAATGCCTCCTCCAGCCAGGCCGCGAACACGCCAGAGGGCCGGGTCGCGGCGATCGCCGCATCGAGCGCGTCGGCCAATTCGACCACCTCGCTCCCGGAATTGCGAAGGAGCGCGATCAGGGCCGCATGTTGCGCCTCGGCGACCAGCGGGTCGGTCTCGGCTCCCGGGAGGATGTCGCCACCCAGGATATCGACCTGATTGTCCGTCGCCTTGAACGAATGGACCAGCACGCGCTTGAGCGTGCCGATGTCGGAGGTCAGCGGAGGTTTGGCCTGCGCCAGAACGGGGCTGGTCGCCACTGTGGCCAGGGTGACGGCCACCGCACCCACCATTACCTCGCGTCGGCTGACGTCCATTCTATCCCCCTGCGTCGCCACGACGACGTTACATCAAGCCACGCCTCTTGCAAGGTCAGCGCTTGGCCTTGACCAGCCGCATTTCTCCACCGGTGCGGTGAAGCACGAAGCCCTTGCCGCGCCGCTCGAGGCAGGCATCGCGAAAATCGACAATTCCGATGTCGTTGGGGGTCAGCACGGCGACGATGGTTCCGCGTTCGCCCTCGCCCAGCATGAATCGGGGCGACACCACGTCATGGATCGGTTCGACCAGTTCGAGCCAGATTGGCTTGCGGATTTCGTCTTCGGGCAGGGTCCAGCCGTAGTCCTGGGTGTAGTCCTCGGCCGCCTCCCCCGCGGCAAAACCGAGCCGAAAAGTGACCCCGGCGATACCGCGCCCGTTGGGCCAGGTCACCAGCAGGGTTGGTGCTTCAGCGCCGCTCCCCCCGCGTGGCCCCAGCGCAAATGTCGGCGCGACCGGGGTCGGCTCGGTGGTCAGGCACAGCTGTTCGCCCCGCTCTTCCCACCGCCCCCGCGCCTGTTCGTCGAGCGCTCCCGCCCCGAAGTAATAGGCGAACCGCCCATCGGCGGTCAGCACCAGTTCGCCCGCCACATCCGGCCCTTCGGCGACGCTATAGTGGCCGAGCAGCGCGGGTGTGGCGGCGGCGGGAAACGCAACGAGGGCGGTGGCAGCCAGCAGGTATCTGAGCGTCATTGCAATCTCCAGGACGTGAGCGGTTCAACCTATCGCAGCCAGAACCACATACCTATTCACCGTGGAGGAGGATGGGTCTGAACTTCATTCGTCGCCCAGCACGATCGCCGCCTGCGGCTTGTGAGCGCGGATTTCCGCCTCGCTCAGCCCGCACAGCTCGTGCGGAAATACCAGCCAGTCGTCGCACTCGTGGACCCAGAAATCGGGCTTGAGGTCGGTCTGGTTGCGCTGCGGCTTCCAGTAGACCGTTGCGATGGCGACGGTTCGCGGCATGTTGTGGCGGCAACGGGCGCGCAGCTCATCGAGGAAGGCCTCGATCGAGCGGCCCGAATCGAACACGTCGTCGATCACCAGCAGCCGGTCGGCCGGGTCGAGCGTATCGACCAGATAGCCCAGCGCGAACACCCGCACTTCCTTGTTCTGCCGGTCGATCCCCGAATAGGACGAGGTCCTGATAGCGATGTGATCGGCCTCGATCCCGTGGAAGGCGAGCAGTTCCTGGACCGCGATCCCGACCGGCGCACCCCCGCGCCAGATGCCGACGATATGGGTCGGGCGGAAATCCGCCGCGATGATCTGGCGGGCGAGGCGGAACGAGTCTTCCAGCAGCCGGTCGGCGGTCAGCCAGGTCTTGGGAATCTCCTCGCTCATGCGGCCCCGTTCATGCTGAAGCGTCGATTGCTGCAAGATGGCGCGCCTTGTCCGCCTCGGGCAAAAACGCGCCGGTGAACGAATTGCGCGCCAGAGTCAGCACCTGCTCGCGCGACAGGTGGAGCGCGGTCGCCACGGCGCGGAAATTGGCGTTCACATAGCCGCCGAAATAGGCCGGATCGTCCGAATTGATCGTGACCCGCAAGCCAGCGTCAAGCATCCGCCGCACCGGGCTCTCCTCGATCCGCTCGATCACGCACAGCTTGAGGTTGGATAGCGGGCAGACCGTCAGCGTCAGACCCTCACTGGCGAGGCGGTCGACCAGGCCTTGATCCTCCAGCGCGCGGTTGCCGTGGTCGATCCGCTCAACCTTGAGCAGGTCAAGCGCCTCGCGAACGTATTCGGGCGGCCCCTCCTCGCCGGCATGGGCGGTCACGTGCAGCCCGAGCCCCCGCGCCCGGGCAAAAACCCGCGCGAACTTGCCCGGTGGATGGCCCAGCTCCGACGAATCGAGTCCGACCCCGGCGATCTTCTCGAGCCACGGCAGCGCCTCGTCGAGCGTCGCTTCGGCAGCCGCTTCGTCCAGATGGCGCAGGAAGCACATGATGATCCGCGAGGTGATGCCCAGCCGGGCCTCGCCCTCGGCCAGCGCGCGGCTGATGCCATCGATGACGGTCCCGAACGCCACCCCGCGTGTCGTGTGGCCCTGCGGATCGAAGAATATCTCGACATGCCGCACAGTGTCCGAATGGGCGCGCTCGAGATAGGCCCAGGTCAGGTCAAAAAAGTCCTGCTCCGCCAGCAGCACAGCCATCCCCTGATAATAGATGTCGAGAAAATCCTGCAGGTTGGAGAACGAATAGGCCGCGCGCACTTCCTCGACGCTGGCGAACGGGATCGCCACGCCGTTGCGCGCCGCCAGCGCGAACAGCATCTCAGGCTCGAGCGAGCCTTCGATATGCAAGTGCAGCTCGGCCTTGGGCAGGCGTTCGATCAATGCGTCACGCGATGCGGAGTCCATGGCGCGACGCTGGCGCACGGCGCGCGTGCGGTCAACTCGGCTTGCCCAACGTTCCAGTTCCGTTCTATCGTGGCCGGGTGACCGCCGCCCTGCCCTATCCCGCGCTCCACGCCAGCCACGGCGGAGTGTGGCTGCGCGAAGAGGGCGTGACGCGGCCAGTCGGCAAGGGCGAGGCGATCATGCTCGCCGCCGATACGCCCTTGCTGCTGCTCAACGCGCCGCTGGTGGCCAACCGGCTGGGCTATCCCGACCTGTCGGGGCTCGATCTGCTGGAGCTTTACGCCTTCGTCCATCCCGCCCGATTCGTGGTGCCGACCCCCAAGGGGCTGGCCCATGCGTTGGGGCTGGCCGAACCCGCAGACGATGCGGGGGTTCCGGCGCTGCTTCACGCTGCTGCGGCCGAACTGATCGCGCGCTGTCAGCGCCCCGACTGGCCCGAGCGCGAGGGTGCGTGGAGCCAGTTGCAATCGCTCGCCCGGCTGCGCTGGGCCTGGGCCGGGGTGCTCGCCCCGGCCATCGAGCGCCCGCAGCGTGCCGAACGCTGGCTATTCGCGCGGTTGCCCGAATGGGAGGAAGCGCCCGAGCGACCCCAGCCCGCGCAGATCGTGCTGAACGAAGCGGAGGTCGCGCGGCGGCTTGCTTCGCTGCTCGACGCCAATGCCGAGGAACGTCCCGGCCAGCGCGACTATGCGCGCGGCGCGGCGCAGGTCTTCTCGCCCCGCGCGCGCAATCAGGTGCCGCACTTGCTGCTCGCGCAGGCCGGGACCGGGGTCGGCAAGACGCTGGGCTATCTTGCGCCCGCTTCGCTGTGGGCCGAGCAATCGGGCGGGGGGATGTGGGTCTCGACCTACACCAAGGCGCTCCAGCGTCAGCTCCGCCGCGAAAGCGCACGGGCGTTTCCCCCAGCAACCGACTCCAAGGCCCCACCGCGGGTCGTGGTCCGCAAGGGCCGAGAGAACTACTTGTGCCTGCTCAATCTGGAGGATGCGCTGCAGGGCGGGTTTTCCGGGCGCGCCGCGATCCTGGCGCAGATGGTCGCGCGCTGGGCAGGCTATTCGCAGGACGGCGACATGATCGGCGGCGACCTGCCCGGCTGGCTGCCCACCCTGTTCCGACAGCGCGGCATGACGGCGCTGACCGACCGGCGCGGCGAGTGCGTCTATGCCGGCTGCCCGCACTTCAGAAAATGCTTCATCGAACGCTCGGTCCGCGCGAGCGCCTCGGCTGATCTGGTGATCGCCAATCACGCGCTGGTGATGATCAACGCGGCGCGTGCCCGCGACCCCGCCAACCGCCCGACCCGGATCGTGTTCGACGAGGGGCACCACGTGTTCGACGCGGCGGATTCGACCTTCGCCGCCGCGCTGACCGGGGCGGAAACGATCGAGCTGCGCCGCTGGGTCATCGGCCCCGAAGCGGGCAAGGCAAAAGGGCGGCGGCGCGGGTTGGCGGCACGCCTCGCCGACGTCGCCAGTTATGACGAGGATGGCGCGCGCGCCATCGCCCAGGCCTGCGAGGGGGCGGGGGCGCTGCCCGGCGACGGCTGGCTGGGGCGGCTCAACGAAGGCGCGCCGTGGGGTCCGCTCGAGAACCTGCTCGCCGCCGTTCGCGCGCTCGTCCACGCCCGCGATGAAAGCGGCGGGCAAGACGCGGGCTATGGACTGGAGACCGAAGCGGCGCAGCTCGACGGCGATTTCGTCGAGCTGGCCGGGGCCGCGCAGGCCGCGCTCGAAGCAATCCGCAGCCCGCTGACCCGGCTCGGTCTGCGGCTCGAAGCCCTGTTGGCCGAGCCGCCCGACTGGCTCGATGCGGCCGGTCGCGCCCGGATCGAAGGCGCGCGCGGGGCAATCGCCTGGCGCTGCGACCTGCTCGCCGCGTGGATTGCGCTGCTCGCCCGGCTGGGCGGTCCCGCCGACCCGGAGTTTGTCGACTGGCTCAGTGTAGAGCGCAGCGATGGGCGCGAATGGGACATCGGCATCCACCGCCGCTGGCTCGACCCGATGAAGCCCTTTGCGCGCGCGGTGCTCGAACCCGCTCACGGGGTGATGCTGACCAGCGCGACGCTGACCGACGGCGCGCGTACCGATGCTGCCGCGTGGGAGGTTGCGGTTACGCGCAGCGGTGCGGGCCATCTTGGGATCGCCCCCGCCCGGCTCGCGGCCGACAGCCCGTTCGACTATGCCAGCCAGGCCGAAGTCCTGATCGTCACTGACGTCCCCAAGGGCGATGTCTCATCACTCGCCGCTGCCTATGGTCGGCTGATCGAGGCCAGCGGCGGCGGCGCGCTGGGGCTGTTCACCGCGATCCGGCGGCTGCGCGCCGTGCATGGCCGGATCGCCGACCGGCTCGCGCGCAGCGGGCTGCCGCTCTATGCCCAGCACGTCGACCCGATCGACACCGGCACGCTGGTCGACATCTTTCGGGATGACCCGCGCGCCTCGCTGCTCGGCACCGATGCGCTGCGCGACGGGGTCGATGTGCCCGGCCATTCGCTGCGGCTGGTGGTGATGGAGCAGGTGCCGTGGCCCAAGCCCTCGATCCTCCACCGCGCGCGGCGCCTGGCGGGCGGTGGAAGCGCCTACGACGACCGGATCATCCGCGCTCGGCTGGCGCAGGCGTTCGGGCGGCTGATCCGCACCGCGCAGGATCGCGGCCATTTCGTGGTCCTGTCCGCCGCTTTCCCCACCCGGCTGCTGAGCGCCTTTCCAGTCGGCACGCCCATTCGCCGGGTCACGCTGGACGAGGCTTTACAAAGCGTGGCTGGCGGTGTTTCTGCCACGGACGAATTCGGGGCCGCGACGCGGTTGGAGGCAGACACCCCTTGAAGAAATCGCGGCCTTGAAAACCCTCGGCCTGTTCAGACACGCCAAATCGGGCTGGGCCGACCCGCGCGCGCGCGATTTCGACCGCCCGCTGAGCGAGCGCGGCAAGCGCGGTGCAGCGCTGATGGGCAAGCACATTCTCGACTACGGCCAAAGAACAAAGACGCAGTTCGACCGCGTCGTGGCAAGCCCGGCGGTGCGCGTGACCGAAACGATCGAGCGTGCCAGCAAGGCCTATGGCCGCACGTTTCCGGTCGAATGGGACCGCCGCATCTATCTCGCCAGCTCGGCCACGCTGATCGACCTGCTGCGCGAAATCGAGGGCGATCCCGGTGCCGTGCTGATGGTCGGCCATAACCCGGGGCTGGAAGACGTGATCTTCGACCTGGTGCCCGATGACGGATCGAGCCCGTTGCGCGAACAGGTCGAGACCAAGTTTCCGACCGCGACTTTCGCGGTACTCGAACTCGATATCGCCGGATGGAGCGACATCGCCGACGGCTGCGCCCGGCTGGTGGCGATGACCCGCCCGCGCGATCTGGACCCCAGCCTCGGCCCGGAGCTGGTGGACTGACGAGCCCAATCCCGACGAGCCCCGTCTGGCATTTCGCGATCGACCGGGGCGGCACATTCACCGATGTCGTCGCCCGTGCCGACGACGGGCGGATGCGCGTGGTCAAGCTGCTGTCAGAGAACCCGCGCGCCTATCCTGACGCCGCGCTTGCAGGGATCGCCCGCGTCCTTGCCGAAGAAGGTGGCAGCCTTGGCGCAGTGCGGATGGGTACCACCGTTGCCACCAACGCGCTGCTCGAACGCCAGGGCGAACGCTGTGCGCTGGCTATCACGCGCGGGTTCGGCGATGCGCTGCGGATCGGAACCCAGGCTCGACCGGACATCTTCGCACGGCATATTGTTTTACCATCTCAACTCTATGAAACCGTTGTAGAAATAGACGAGCGGGTAACGGTCGATGGTGCCGTCTTGGCGCTGCTCGATGAAGCGCAGGCGCGCGCCGCGCTTGGCGACATCCGCAAAGCCGGGATTGCCACGCTGGCCATCGTGCTGGTCCACGGCTGGTGCTGGACCGCGCATGAGGCGCGGCTCGCCGAAATCGCGCGCGAACTGGGCTTTACCCAGGTTTCGGTCAGCCACGAGGTCGCGCCGCTGATCAAGCTCATCGGGCGCGGCGACACCACGGTGGTCGATGCCTACCTCTCGCCGGTGCTGCGCCGCTATGTCGAGCAGGTGCGTGGCGGACTGGGCGACGGAACCTCGCTGCAATTCATGCAATCCAATGGCGGACTGGCCGAGGCGTCGGCATTTCGGGGCAAGGACGCGGTGCTGTCGGGACCGGCGGGCGGCGTCGTCGGCATGGTCGCGGCAAGCGCGGCGCATTTCGCAACCGGCGAGCCGGTGCGGCTGATCGGCTTCGACATGGGCGGCACCTCGACCGACGTCTCGCACTATGCCGGGTCGTTCGAACTGACCGACGAGAGCACGGTCGCGGGGGTCCGCCTGCGCGCGCCGATGATGGAGATCCACACCGTCGCGGCGGGCGGCGGCTCGGTCTGCCGGTTCGACGGGATGCGGCTGCGGGTCGGCCCGGCCAGCGCGGGGGCCGATCCGGGCCCGGCCTGCTATGGCAAAGGCGGGCCGCTGACGATCACCGACTGCAACCTGCTGCTCGGGCGAATCGACCCGGCGGGATTCCCGCGCGTGTTCGGGGTGTCGGGATGCGAAGCGCTTGACGCACAGGCCGCGCGGGAGCGGCTCGCCGAGGTCGCCGAAGCGGTCGGCGGCGGTATGACGCCAGAGGCCGTTGCGCGCGGATTTCTGCGGATCGCGGTCGACAGCATGGCCCAGGCAATCCGCAAGATTTCGATCCGGCGAGGCCATGACGTCACTCGCTACACGCTCGCCTGTTTCGGCGGCGCCGGCGGCCAGCACGCCTGCTCGGTGGCCGACGCGCTGGGGATCGAACGCATCCTGGTCCACCCGCTGGCGGGGGTGTTATCCGCACACGGGATCGGCCTGGCCCCGGTAAAGACGATCCGCGAGGCGAGCTGGCTGCGTCCGGCGAGCGAGAATTTCGGCCCGGCTTTGAGCGAACTCGAAGCGGAGGCGCGTGCCGCGATGGCGGCGCAGGGATTTCCGGAACCGCAAGTCGAACACCGAGCCAGGCTGCGGCTGGCGGGCAGCGACACGACGCTCGAACTTGCGCTGGAGCCGCACGCCACTGTCTCTGCGCGGTTCGGGGAGGAACACCACCGCCGTTTCGGCTATCGCGACGACAGTGAACCGGTGGTCGACACGCTGATCGTCGAAGCGAGCTCGCCGCCCGAATCGACCCCCGAACAGGACCATCTTCAGGTAAATTCTGAGGAATGGCATGGCCCCGCCATCATTCCCGAGGCCACCTCGACCATCATGGTCGATCCCGGCTGGCACGCTGTGCGGGCCGATGACGGCAGCCTTGTCCTGACCCGCACCGCGATCCGCTCGCGCGCCCCGGCGATCGGCACGCAAGCGGACCCGATCATGCTCGAGATCTTCAATAACCTGTTCATGGCCATTGCCGACGACATGGGCACCGCGCTCCAGGCCACCGCGACATCGGTCAACATCAAAGAGCGGCTCGATTTCTCGTGCGCAGTGTTCGATTCCGAAGGAGCGCTCATCGCCAATGCCCCGCATATCCCGGTGCACCTCGGATCGATGGGTGAAAGCATAGGCACCATACTGAAAAATCGCGGCAATTGTGCCGATGGTCGGGGTATCCTTCGCGGCGATGCCTATATCCTCAACGACCCCTATCGCGGCGGCACGCATCTGCCCGACATCACCGTGATCATCCCCGTGTTCTACGATGGCAGCGCTTCTCCCGATGCCTTCGTCGCAGCACGCGGGCATCATGCCGACATTGGGGGAACCGCCCCCGGCTCGATGCCCCCCGACAGCCGCACGATCCACGACGAGGGTGTGCTGCTCGATGACTTTCTGCTGGTCGACGCCAATATTTTTGGGGGTCATCTGCGTGAGACCGAACTGCGAGCGCTGCTCGGCGCTGGCCCCAACCCCGCGCGCAGCCCCGACCGCAACCTGGCAGACCTGCGCGCGCAGCTTGCGGCTTGTACGCGAGGCGCTGACATGCTCGCAGCCACCGCACGCGATTATGGACCGGGGGTGGTCGCGGCCTATATGCGCCACGTCCTCGCCAACGCTGAAGAAGCGGTACGCCGCCTGCTCGACCGGCTGGACGATGGCGCATTCACCTATGATATGGACAACGGAGCACATGTTACTGTTTCCATTACAATAGATCGAACGGATCGCTCGGCGGTGTTCGATTTTTCCGGTACCTCGCCGCAGCTATCGGACAATTTCAACGCTCCGCGCTCGATCGTCCGCGCCGCTGCGCTCTATGTCGTGCGGACGCTGATAGACGATGCGATCCCCATGAACGATGGCTGCCTGCGCCCGATCGAACTGCGCGTGCCCGAGGGTTCGATGCTGGCGCCGGCGTTCCCGGCCGCAGTGGTCGCGGGCAACGTCGAGACCAGCCAGGTCATTACCGACGCGCTGTTCGCCGCTACCGGCCGCCTCGCCCCGAGCCAGGGGACGATGAACAATTTCACCTTCGGCAATGCCGAACACCAGTATTACGAGACCATTGCGGGAGGATCGGGCGCTGGACCGGATCATGACGGAACCAGCGCGGTGCAGACCCACATGACCAACAGCCGCCTGACCGACCCCGAGATCCTCGAATCGCGCCTGCCGGTGCGGCTGGACGCATTCGGGATCCGGCGCGGTTCGGGCGGCGACGGCCTGCACAAGGGCGGCGACGGGGTGATCCGGCGGATGACTTTCCTCGAACCGATGCGTGCCAATATCCTTGCCAACCGTCGGCGGGTGCCCCCGCGCGGCATTTCCGGCGGCGGCGACGCGGCAGCGGGGCGCAACTGGGTCGAGCGACGAGATGGGACGATCGAGATGCTTGGCGCGACCGGATCGGCGGATATGGAAGTCGGCGATGCCTTCGTGATCGAGACGCCCGGCGGCGGCGGATGGGGCCGCGCGCATTGAGCTATCTCCCGCTCCTCGGCGTCCTGATCGTCGTCGCGGGGTTTGCGCTGCGGCTCAACCCGATGCTGGTCGTTACCGTTGCCGGCCTCGCCACCGGAATGCTCGCGGGCATGAGTTTGCCCGAAGTTATCGCCGCATTCGGCAAGGCGTTCAACGACAACCGGATC
>Ga0209702_10008605_pt1 | contig 11790 bp, 8 predicted proteins | sample FRY01_FD_187210 | JGI IMG/M metagenome (GOLD analysis project Ga0209702, IMG submission 187210) | Freshwater microbial communities from Lake Fryxell liftoff mats and glacier meltwater in Antarctica - FRY-01 (SPAdes) (version 2) | ecosystem: Environmental > Aquatic > Freshwater > Ice > Glacier... | reverse complement strand
CCTGAAGGAGCTTGATTGTCTCTGAGCGTGAAGCCATACGACTTAGACTACTTACAAGTAAGCGAAAAAGACACCGTGAAGTCGTATGGCTTTACTTTTCGTGTTTGTACCTCTATAATAAAGTCATATGACTCCAATTAATATATTCAAAACCAAGTCGGTCCGAGTCGGACCTCTTGATATTTTGCCACTCCGACTAGAGGGCTTATCAAGACTCAAGTACGAAGTCCCTCCTGCTATTACTTCGTTGAATTTTCGAGAGTTGAAGAACGAAGGCGGTCCACGTATTGAAAGCATTGAGGTTAGCAATCCGACTGATATCCCTTTTATCATCCCAGAAGGATGGATCGTTGGGGCAGACTTATTGCAGGTCCGAACCTTCAATAGAGCTACCCATATAAATGCTCACGCAACAATCATCGCTTCGGTCTCGTGCGTAGAAAAAGGTCGATTCAGTGCTGGCGTGAATGTCGTAGACGGGGGGCGTTCTCCCCTCTCGGTCTCTTCTGCTGGTTGGAACTTCAATTTAAGTCGAGGCTTCTGGGAAATAAATCAAGAAGAACGTCAATCTAAAATTTGGCGTCAAATAACAATACAAGAATCAAAAAATGGATCACGTCCAACACACTCACTTGAGCAAGTGATGCGCGAGGATTCATTGACTTTAAACGTGCCTCGCACTATTCAGATGGTTTCGGAATCAACATCTAAAATTATGAAGGGGCAAAACGGAGTTCTAATTGCTTTTGAAGGAGAACCTCTCCTACTTGAGATGTTTTCTGATACTGCGGCACTTAAGAAAACAATTAAACAAACATTGCGATCTGTCTCTTTTGACGTTGACCATTTGGGTCATACTGCTCTACTTGAGAGCCGCATAAGGGAATTCATCGAAGAAGCAAATATCGGCAAACTGCAACATTTGGCGGATGATGACTGGGCAATATTACTTTCGGGGGGAAGTAGTTCCATTAATACGCAGGCTTCAATGGATGTTGAAGGTAGGTTCTTGCATATTTCTGCAGTTAACCGAAAACATAGAATCTTATTGGAGGTTTGAAATGAATAGATATCAAGAACTAATAAGTGAAATTTTGCCCAAGCTTTATATGGGTGGAACTGCAGACAATGACATCGTTAGCTTTCCAAAGAGACTAAGAAATCTGAGTGAGCGCGAAGAATTTGATGCAGTTGTCACTTGCTATGCATATGCGCAGCCAATGAACTGGTATTCCCACGAGAACCGCTTTGCCTTCGCAGACGGCCCCTTAGACAAACCCACATTCGAAAAAGCTATCGAACTTGCCGATTGGCTTCATGTAAAGTGGAAAAATGGAGCTAGGTCCTTAAGTAGGTGTGCAATGGGATGGAACCGATCTGGTTTAGTCATGGCCCTCGTCCTCATGCGTGAAGGATTCTCTTCAGACCAAGCAATCTCACTAATTAGATCCAAAAGAGGGCCAAATGCCCTTTGCAATAGTGACTTCGTAAAGTTTTTACATATGCATGAGGCGCTCAACAAAGCGAGTTGACTCAAGGACCGATACCATCACTCAATCGAGTCAGAAAGACTGCCCGTTTTAGAAACGGTTTAGATCCAAAAAACCAGTCGTGATTCACATTAATGCTTGAGGAAAGTGAAAAATGGTGATCAACAGAACCCTCACGGAACTAGCAACTTCCATCGCAACCAATGCCCACGAAGGTCAATTGGATAAAGCAGGCCTGAAGTACATCGATCACCCGCGACGAGTCGCGGCATATGCTGAAATTGCTCGGCAAAAATTTGCACCACATCTAGACCACCACGAAGTAGCTTCCGTTGCGTGGTTGCACGATGTTGTCGAAGACACCAATGTCACCCTCGATAATCTCGCTACAGAAGGGTTCCCGAGCAACGTCCTGCGAGCGGTTCAACTTCTTACTCACAAAGAGGGAATCGAAAGAAACCACTATATGGACGCTATTGAAGATGATGTACTGGCGACGATTGTGAAATATGCCGATACGCTCGATAACACTGATCCCACTCGAGTAACTCTTTTAAGTCAGAGTGATCCCAACAAAGCAGAAAAGTTGACAGCTAAATATGCTGGCCAATTGCTTCGATTGGAATTAGCCATCCAATCTCAACACAGCAACAAAGGGGGTTGACGGGGTAGTGCCTCGTATCGAGCTAATTGGCTGCATCTAAAGCCTGGTGGTCTCCTGGGATAACACCTGACTTAAGGGTGGGGGGCTTATCTCCATTAAATTTCTTCACTAATATTAAGTATGCGCAGTTACTTCCAAGTCCGATTAGGCAAAGCCAACATCTACGCAGATGAATGCGCTAGAGATGGATATATAGGAACTAGCTGGTTCGCAAACAATGACTTAACTTTGCCACTCAATGACGCTGCGGATTGGCGTACATTCAACAAGAAAATGATTCCTCTCTATTTGGAGTCTTCGCCAGAAACGACGAAAATCGCAGCTGGTCTATTCTGCGGATTCACATACACGGTTGGTAAAACTCTGCAACGGGGAGATGTAGTTCTTAGTCCAATAGGCGACGGCAAGTATCTTGTCGGTGAAATCTCGGGGGGTTACCATTACGTAGCTGGTGCCGATATTCCTCATCGCAGAAGAATCAATTGGTACAAGAATTACTTGGATTCAACCGATTTCACTTCAGGACTTAAAACCCCCACTGGTTCAATTGGAACTGTGGCAAATCTGAGTAAGTACTCGGTTGAATTAGATTCGTTAATCGCAGGAAACTCAAGTATTAGAGTGACTGTAAATTGCGAGGATGTTGAAGACACAAGTGTTTTTGCACTTGAGGAGCACTTAGAGAATTTCTTGATAGCTGACTGGGGCAGTACTGAGTTGAGCAAACAATATGACATATTTGAGGTGGATGGACTCCTTGTAGGGAAGCAATATCCAACGGATACAGGTCTGATTGACATCCTCGCAATTAGTAAAGACAAAAAGAAAATTCTTGTAATTGAATTAGAACGAGGCAGAGACAGCGACAGAGTCGTTGGACAGACACAGAGGTATATGAGATTTGTTCAAGATGAACTGGCAGAAGAAGGCCAGAAGGCGCGTGGAGCCATCATTGGACTAGATAAAGGGTTGGAACTTAGGCGAGCACTCTCACGTACTCAAGGGATAGATTTCTATCGCTACGAAGTAAGTTTCAAATTACAAAAGGGTTTTAAGGAAAAACCTTTAATTCCCTTAACCCCATTGTTCGTCTATGGCTCGCTAAAACCAGGAGAGATTGGGTATGAGCAGATAGCAGAAATGGTTTCCGATTTTAAAGATGCAGAGATATCAGGATACTCACTTTACATAAGAGATGGTCTTCCTATTATCAAGGATTCGGATAATCTATCTAGCACCGTTAAAGGTGTACTTCTAACTCCCAACAAACAGAACATTGAATCCTTCTGGAAAACTATTAACGATTATGAAGGCACAAGTAACTATCGAAGATTTGACGGTGCTGAGGTCATGATAGGCAGTGAACGAGTTTCAGCAAGCGTATTCGTCGGGCGCAAAATGGAAAAAAGCAATCCAGAACCGCTAAAAATACCATGGACTTCTAAGCTAGACCCTATTTTTGCTCATTCTTTTCCGCTAACTCATCAAAAAATCTGTTCAACTCAACTGGGATTTAGCGACGCAGAACATAACTCACTTAATTATTGGAAACAAATTAACGAATTGTTGGGACAGTATTTACTTCTTGTCAGTATTCTTGAACATCTGACTGTTCTCAAATATGGTGGCGCAAAAGGCCAAGACCCAATGATTCGAATCCAAAAACTTCAGGACTCAGTATCAAATAGCGGAATCATTCAGACCCTCATCGATGACGGATATATTCCAGCATTTGGCGTAAGAGACAGCAGGGATGTGGAACAAGGACTGTCAAGTACCAATCCAGATAAAACTCTCCTTGCGTGGTACCAGGTTAGAAGTAATCTTCAGCATCGAGGAAAATCAAGCACGCGCGACGCAGATTTTGTTCAAAAAGCTTGTATAGGTCTGACTAACTTCTTAATGTCTTACTTAAAAAATGAAATTAGCGGAATAGAAGTCGTGTGGGAAGAAATATTGGGTGAAAAAATTGTATTTGCTAAATTGCAAGATGGGTTTAATTAGAAATCCCAGAAGATTTGTAGACAAACTCGTCCACATCAAGACCTATTCCATGTATCCAGGCAATTCCGTTATCAGAAGATAAGCATGAGCCTGACCGACTAAGACTAGTTATGCGGCAACCCGTTGTGATCAAAGGGAAACTCATTTCGTAAAGTTTTGCTTGACGGATGGCGCTACTACCGATTTATGTAATCACTGTCTTCAACTCGATCTAAGATTTCACCCTCTTCGTTGACTTCTTCATTTATGCCATAGCTGGTAGATTTTCCATTTTTCAGCCAAGTCCCATTAAATTGTTTCTTGCATCTTAACTAGAGAAAACTCATCAACATCGGTTCCTAACCCCCGTAGCCAAGCAACTGAATCATGAGAAAAAAGTTGCGAATTAGGATTTCTCATCACGGTTACTCTGCACAAGTCAGCAACCAGTTTAAAACTCATTTCATAAAGTTTTCCTGATGGATACAAGGTCTTTATGCCATCTTGATCGTCTGGCAATTCGCCGAATCGTCTAAGGTCTCATCTGTTTTAGTTTTTGAATTTATCCACCAGGTAAGTCCACTTTGATGCAGCAAACCTTCGCGTTCTGCCTGACTTTTCAATTCCGCATTTTCTTGGGAAAACAAGGACGCCATTGTTGGCATTAAATCCATTTCCAAAGGCCCAGAAATCTCAGGATTACATAAAACAATTTGGTGGCGGGGTTTATCATGAGCAGCATGGGCGATTGGAGTTATAACCCAAAGCGGTACGTGCTTTTCAACGAGAGCTGCCAAATAGCCTGGCCGCCAGAGTCTTGAACCAGCAGATCCCCGTAGTTCTTCAAAAATTGAGCGTGGAGAAAAAATAACTAGCCCTGTGGTCTCACCAGCCATTTCTAAATCTTACAGTATTTAAATTAATAACCTTGTCAGTCCCCTATATGACCTCGAAAAGGCAACCAACCCTGCAGCAGTCCCCTTTATTTCTTAAAACTCTTTGTCAAAATCTTCAGCATCCAAAGCAAAAACTATTTCTTCAGAATCCAAATCATCGGGGCTCCATTCGATATCTATTCCTGTTTGATCCGCCAGCTCTTCGGGCGATGCGAGTCCCTCAACAATGTAAAAGCTGCTAAATTCTTCAAATGACAGTTCTGAAAAAAGACTGATTTCTTCATCGTCGAATGGTGTCTCATGCGGACCAGAAATTTCTAGTTCACTATCGAGATAGTCAGGGTGAAGACCAAAAAGATGAGATATGACGGAATCAAATTTCTTATGCTGAGCAAATAAGCCTTCAAGAATTTCCAAGTCGAATTTTTCTATGTTTTTAAACCTTGGGTGTCGGATGAAGCCGATTCTAAATTTTTTGGGAAGTGTACCCCATCGCATTTCCCATTGGGAAAGTAATATGAATTTAGCCCTCGTAGTTCGAGCTGAGTAGATGCCATATGTAGGCTGCCATCGGGAGTTGAGCCATATCAAAGAATCGAGCAAATCGCCAGTCTCTTCGATTGCATTAGACCACTGTTCATAATCGTAACAAGAGATCTTTTTAAGTAATTTATGATTAATTGATATGAAATCCTCGAAGGGAACCATTTGAGGCCAGTTCAAGGAATACCAGAATGAGGCGACATCCTTTATTTCACTGTCCTCCATTTTGGCCTCTACTTCTCTGAATCTTCGGGTGCAAATTGACCTAGATATCGATACGTGAAGCTCATGTTCATAATGTACTCCCAGGCGATTCTATTCCCAGTCAAAAACTAGTTTTGTAGCTAAGTTGCACGGAGATTTTTCTTCACCAGAATTTATTAAGATCCACGTTTTGTCTAAACCATCTAACTGACCGTAAAGATTATACGTATCTTCCTGGAATGAATCGGTATCCGCTAGCAAGTCTGCCTCTGATCTGTAAAATACTGCATCGCACTTACCATTCTTGGTTGATAAATATGCGAGGCTATGAATAGTCCCATATTTTGAGGAATTATCAATCCAGACGTATCCGTTGTTTGCATCATTCAGCAATGCCATAACTTCAACTGAATCTTCATAACCATTGTTATAATCTTGGCTTGTCGGATATACAGATGTAATTATCCCAGCATGCGCAATTAAAAATGCAACCGCCACAGCTACTAGAGCTCCAGACGCATGTGCAAGATGATTAACAGATTGCTGAGACCTACGGGATAAGAAGAAGCTAACTATTAGATAGATAACTAAATAGAGCCATCCATACATGGGTATGCCGTAGATATAAAGTTCAAGTTTAAGATCAATTATTGAAGCGGCGGCAATAACCGCTGATACCGCGCCAGAGGCACCTAGCGTTGAATACTGCTCGTCATTCCGATGTTGGATTGCGCTTGGAATATCTGATAGAACGGCAGTCGCGAAATAGAAGATACCAAACCACAAAAACCACGATTCTCCAAAATAGGTTTGAAATTGATCTTCTAAAATAGGCCCTAAGTTATAAAGTGCAAACATATTCCAAAATAAGTGAGCCATATCCAAGTGCAAGAGACTGGATGTGACAGTTCGGTACCATTGTTTGTTCTTAATTATCGATGGACCAGTAGAAATCAGAGCATTCTGTAAAGACGGCTTCTTCCATGACACGTAAGTAACGAGTGCTGTAATAATAATAATGAAATATGAAACGTACCCCGTCTTTATAAAGTCAAACATTTACAGCTCCCATTCCTCTGAGTAGTTACTTTCTAGTGCCTTTGCAATACGGATATCGGCTGCATCCAAAGAAGGTTCCATACTTTCCAGATCTGTGAACCATTCGTGACCCACATTTAGGGCAATGACTGCTACTTCGTGAAGCGCTTCCGCCCCGATTTGTAGTCGAATTTTCAGAAATTTTCACGCTTTTACATGCACGACAGAATCGTCCGATACCGCGTACTAATGAACTGTCTTTAAAATCTGCAATATCTTTAACTTCTTTACACTTTGGACATTCTTTCATGTCGCCACTTTGAAGATTTTCGATATTTGAGTAAATCTTGTTCATAAGTGGATTGATCTTCTGGTCTGGTTTGATGCAAGCCATAAGTCGTCTGTTCAACGTTTCAACTGGATTAGTGCCTGCATTAAATTTATTGATTCTAATAAAGCTATAACCATAGCTTACGAGTACTTTCTGGCGATAGACATCACCATCATTTTGATAAGACTCAAAGTTGAATTCGTTGATCCAATCGGACTTCTTAAAATGCTCAGAAAAACCATCATATTCGATAATTATCTTCTTTTCTCGATCTGCAGAATCTTTGTAAGCCACCAAGAAGTCAACCTTATAAAAAGGGTGCGTATAGGTTGGATCTAGTTGCTTGAGGTACTTTCCAATCTCGAATTGAGGAACAAAAGTGATTTGATTCTTATTAGACTTCCAGAAATCTGTTTGATAGAACCAATTAAGAACCTCTGGCTCCATCATGGAATTAGCATCGGTTTCCGCAACAGATTTCTCACTCTTGGCTTCCTCTAGCTCAAATGCATAATGTCTTAGAGCCTCGCCAATTGATCCAGAAAACTTGTCCAACGGTTTGCTCAGGACGAAATGAATTTGTTCTTTGCCACGACTGAACCCGACATTGAGACGTTGTGCTTTGATTTGGCCGTCTTCTTCAATATCTACATTTGCCAAGTCTTTGATAAATACACCCCAAAGTTTGTCGCTCTCCTCTGTGGCCACCATGGAGTAAAAAATGATGTCTCTTTCTTCACCTTGGCAGGTGTCAAAAGTCATAATCTTTAGTTTAAAAGTGTCTACAAAAAAATCTCGCTCGAGCATTTTGCCTATCTGTTCCACAAGCAACTTCTGTTGATTTGTGTGCGGCGTTATGATGCCAACAGAAAGCTCGTTCTTCTCAGACTTGAGTCGGAGTAGTTCCTGCTGAATGAATTCAACCTCTGCCATATTCGTGTTTGGATGTAGTTCATCCTTGGCTTTTGGCTTCACAAAGGAGAACTTGATTACATCTTCAATGTTCTTCGCACGAATCTTCATAACCTGCAAACTGCCACGATAGAAGTACTTATTACTGTAAGAAATAATCTCCTTGTAGCCACGGAAGTGCTTAGTCAACTGCATACTGTAATTGTTAATAAACTCGAAGAAATCAAGAACTGAAGTCTTGATATTGAACTTACCAAGGCGAATGAGTTGAGCAGGTTCTCCAGAGACATTCTTCTTGAATGACTTCTCGAGGCGAGACAAGTAATCACGGTTTATATCGGACCTGGCTTGATTAGCTTTGATGTTGCTGAATTGTTTTCTATCTCCAAGAATCAAAACCTTATTGGCTCTCATCAGCGCTGGGAACGCTTGAGCGAGGCTTACTTGAGAGGCTTCGTCAATAATCAGTAGATCAAACATTTGGTGATGCAATGGAATGTACTCAGCGAAGTCTCGAATTCCAGCCAAAATACAGGGGAATGCATTATTTAGTTTCCCAAATTGCTCTTTAGGGAATTTTTGCTTACCTCTAATAATACTTCTGAGAGTTTCAGCGTCATTCTTGCTGTTCTCATAGAAATCAATCACACGGCCATCTAATTGGTGAGCGACTTTTGTAATTAGTAGTTGTTCGATGGACTTCTTGACGCCTGCATAATCAACTTCAGGAATCTTGCCAAATCCCGATTCAAGTCCTTGCTTCAATTGAACATACCGAAGTTGGTTATTGAACCCTTCTTCATCAGCCTTCATTAACTTGTTCTCAGTTAATGTTTCAAGTTTGACTAGACTTATGCCCATTTTCTTAAAAGTTCTTGGGTACTGAGAGGCAAGCAACGCTAGTTGGCTGGAGTTTTCTGCAAGGGGGCCGATCTCGGAAATCCAAGTATTCATCTCATCCGAAGTCATAAGTTGGTGAATTAGTGCAACAAAATCGTATTGAGTCCCGAGTTCCTTGTTGACTTGATTAGCTGCATTCTTGATGAGGTTAAATGACCGTACTGAATCCTCAAGCCCTCGTAAATTGCTTGATGGTGGTTGAATCGTGCAATCTAGGGTTGAAGTTAGGCGTGTATCTATCTCGGCAAACTTTCCTTTGCTAAATGCGTATCCAAAAAGAAACTTCTTCTGAGCCTTGTACTCGATTAGATATCCCTGCAATTGGGCAACAGCGACTGTGTTGAAGTTTGTGAAGTTGGCCAAACTGCGCAAACTGAATGAAGGACAAGTTTTTAAATTTTCAATAGCTTTTGCAACGAGGCTAAGGGACGCCATTTCATTTGAATAATCATCAAACGTCTCTGGTTTGTGACCTAAAAGTTTGCATAGTTTCGTAAATACCTTATGTGTGAAAATTGCCTGGAAGCCAATCAATCCTTCACGAATGGCGCCTATGTCATAGCCGCCCATTTCATGTTCGAATGCCTCATCAATATCGAAGAGGAAACTCTGCTTCTTTGAGAAGGAGTCCTCAAGCTCGATGTATTCTCGAATTTCGGCTATATCAACATCTGCATACGAAATAATTTCTAACTCAATGTCATCTTTTAATGTATTGGTGTATATCTCGATAGCGTTATCAAGACTTTCCACATCTGCCTTTACAGCACGGTAGTGAGTCTTGATGTCCGTGATGGAACTCTTGGACAAGATTTGACTATAGGTATTGCCAGTCTTTCCAAGTCGAAGAATCGGATTTTGAAAGTTCTGATCAAATCGAACCTTGTTCATGGTCTCGGTAATGTTCTTCTCGACAACATCCAAGGCTTCTTTCTTATCGGATAGGACAAGTACTGACTTGGCATTAAGGATGGCATCAAAAATAATTGCTGTAATTGTGTGGCTCTTACCCGTGCCAGGAGGGCCTTCAACAATTATGTATTTCGTATTTGGCTTCTTGACGGCATTCAAAATCTGCAATTGTTCGGCATTCAAAGGAATGGGGCTTTGAGCTACCAATTTGCTAGGAGTATCGGTCTCGTCCCACTCGTTTTCTACTACTAGTGCGACCGACTCAGGGTTCTTCTGTAAAAAGTCTGCCAGCAATTGCTGGAATGCAGATGATAGCTCGCCTCCGTTTAATCCAAGCTCAGACAATATTTCTTCATAGTCATTTACAAGTGCTTCGTCCGACTTATCGAAGAGGGCGAAGTGCATGGTGTTCGAGACATTCACCTCAGCGCCCCTTGCCTGCATTTCTTCGCCTTGCTGGAAATTGATTGATCCCTTCAGCTCAAAAAACGCTTGAATTTCAGCGATTACGTTGCCTAATACGTCGTGAAGGTCTTCAGTATGTTGAGACAGATAAATGATTCGCTCAGCAACCGTTTTTAGGGTTCCTCGAGTACCCCGATCTTTATTGAACTCCTGGGCGATGAACTCGAGAGCCTTCTTGTTTACGTAGATCTGAGAATCAAATTCCAGCTGATATGACTCTTGCAATTTCACAAGGTTGATTGGTAAATAGAAAATTGGATACTTATTGCTCTTAAAAGCGATATCCCCAAAATAGAGATAGAACTCTTGCTTGTCGAGAATAGAATTATTGTTGTCTAAGTCTTTTACTTCATCAAAGAGATCCGCAACTCGCATATCTGCAAAATGGTCTGTTAGCGTTACTTTTAATTCTTTTAGTTCGATTGTTTCAGATAGTTCTTCGTAGATATCGACTCTTTCTTTCGCAATTAGGCGACGGAGGAGTTCAGAAATCTTGCTCTTTAGCTTTTCTACAAAAGTGTCGACAAGTTCTTGCTCCATCATGAAGATGTCGCTGTTATCCCCCAATTCCTTATTGTTTAAGGGCTTTTCGAGCGAAATTATGAATGGACGAATAATCTGGGTGTAATAGCTAACCCCTGCTTCATCAGTCGCATTGGTAAGTGCTAGATCGAAGTCGTCTTTGTTGAGCACTGCCTCCTGCTCAACCCTTTGGCTGATTGAGGTTATAAGATCTTCAAATTGAGCCTTTGTAATCTTGCTGATCTGCAGTTCAATAAGGTCAACTATATTCTTTGGGAGCTTGGTCTTGTGTTGCCCCTTCTTAATTTGAAGGGTTACACCTGATGGGAAGCTCTGATTTATGTGCTTTGAAATCACAGAATAGAAAGAGTCATACTTCTTAAGATTGAAACTAACCAACAAATTATTAGAGTTTCTACTCTTGATCGTGCGCTTAGGGGTTGTCGCTTTATGAAAATCTGTTTCCAAGAAGTCCATGAAGTACTTAGTTACCTCACGGAAGAACTCCAATGGGCCTGTCAGGGTGGTTTCATTTTCAGCGATTTATGGGCCTTATTCTGAACATGGTTAAACGATAACTAGATGGACCGACAATAACCAAGGATTTAGCGATTGGCGCTCCTCTCAATTTAGTTAATAAAGATGTGTAGTTTAACGCAACAAGTAATTCCTAGTCAACGACTTCATGTGCTGCCTCATATTCAACTGGTGTCCTCTAGCCCAGGCCCAAAGGCCCTTAGCAACTCAGATTTTGTTATTTGGATCAATACTTATGGGATTAAGCAATCGGCGTAAACACCAATTACGGCAATCTAGCTTGTATGTAATAAACTCATCGGGACGAGGCGGTAGCTCAGTTGGTTAGAGCCCTAAACTCATAATTTAGTCGTCGTCGGTTCGAGCCCGACCCGCCTCACCAAAAAAAATATG
>Ga0209702_10008602_pt1 | contig 11793 bp, 11 predicted proteins | sample FRY01_FD_187210 | JGI IMG/M metagenome (GOLD analysis project Ga0209702, IMG submission 187210) | Freshwater microbial communities from Lake Fryxell liftoff mats and glacier meltwater in Antarctica - FRY-01 (SPAdes) (version 2) | ecosystem: Environmental > Aquatic > Freshwater > Ice > Glacier... | reverse complement strand
TTGATGCTGTCGGTACTGCCGACAGAATCACCGTCGCCGCCGATGCCATTGATATCGCTTCAACGTATGTTGGTCAAGCCACCATCACAACGCTCGGTACCATCACTACTGGTACTTGGAGTGGCACCACAATAGCTCTTAATAAGGGTGGTACAGGCGCTACAACCGATTCTGGGGCAAGGACAGCTCTTGGCCTTGTTATAGGCACTGATGTTCAGGCATATGACGGCGAATTAGCAGCATTAGCTGGATTGACATCAGCAGCGGATAGCCTTCCATATTTTACTGGGAGTGGTACAGCAAGTCTTACAACGCTAACATCATTTGGAAGATCACTTATAGATGACGCAGATGCAACGGCAGCAAGAGTTACACTTGCTTTAGGTACCATGGCGATTCAAAACGCTAGTAGTATTGCTGTTACCGGCGGAACATTAAGCGCAGTCACAATATCAAATTCGATTATTGATGGCGGAACCTTCTAATTAAATAAAGGGGTTTAAATGGCACTGCCAAATATTTCGGCTAATCAAATAGCTATAGATCCAGCTAATGGCGCATTATACTATATTAATGAATTTAATGAAATAGTTACTACATCATTAGAAGTATTTAAAACTAATGATGGAATTACATTTAAAGATAATTTGATAGTTACCGGGGATTTGCTTATTTCTGGTAATACAACTACAGTAAATACTGAAACTTTAGTAGTTGAAGATAATATTATCATAATAAATAAAGGTCATGGCTTAGATGCAGCTACTCCGAATAATGTTAGTGGAATTGAAATTGATCGTGGATCTTCACCAAGCGTTTCTATACTTTGGAACGAGACTACAGACAAATGGACATTCACAAATGATGGAACAAATTATTCGAATATTGCACTGAATTCCATAACCTCATCAGACACAGGTACCGTCACGAGTACAATGATTCTTGACGGGACTATTCTTAACGAAGATATTAACGCGTCTGCTGCTATCGCTCAATCCAAAGTGGCTAGTCTCACAAGCGATTTAGCGCTTAAAGCAAGTATCGCTTCACCTACCTTCACTGGCACCGTTGCAGGTATCACCAAGACCATGGTTGGCCTTGGTAGCGTTGATGATACCTCGGACGTAGGCAAGCCCGTTTCTACCGCTGGTCAAACAGCCTTGAATCTTAAGGCGAATATCGCTTCACCAACTTTCACAGGCACGGTTGCAGGTATCACCAAGGCGATGGTTGGTTTAAGCAGCGTTGATGATACCACCGATGCTAATAAGCAAGTTTCTACGGCTGGTCAGACCGCCTTGGATTTGAAGGCTAATCTAGCCTCACCAACTTTGACTGGCGTCCCTGTTGCACCTACAGCAGTAGTGGGGACTAATACTACACAACTTGCAACAACGGCGTTTGTGACTGCAGCCTCGGGTGGTTCAAGTTTTGCCGTTACGAATAGCGGCTCAGGCTCATACGTAATAGACGGTGTCGCATCGGCGACACTCACCTTAATTCGCGGCGCTAAATATTTCTTTAATATAAGCGCATCTGGACACCCATTCTGGATTCAGACAACATCTCCAGGGTATAACTCGGCTAGCGTTTACTCGACAGGGGTGACTAATGCCGGCACTGATTCTGGGCAGGTTATTTTTCAGGTTCCGTTAGATGCACCAAATACCCTGTATTACCAATGCCAAGTGCACTCCGCCATGACGGGCACCCTGACTATAGCGGGAGTAACAAATCTAACAGGGCCTATCACTTCGGTTGGCGCTGCGACTTCTATTTCCTCACAAACTGGTACGGGTACTACGTTTGTCATGTCTGTATCCCCAACATTCACGGGGACCATTGTATTGCCCGCCGCTACATCTATAGGGGCAGTTTCGTCAACTGAAATTGGCTATATGGATGGGGTTACCTCTGCAATCCAGACCCAACTAGATGCAAAGCTAGCATCATCAACGGCATCATCTACCTATGCGCTTATCGCCTCTCCGACTTTTACGGGCATAGTTACTACTCCATCTTTAATAGTTGATGGAATCGAGATAGATACAACTGGAGCATTAAATACTCAAGTATTAAAATATGATTCAGGAACTAATAAATTTATTCCAGGAGTAGCATCTACAGTTGCTTCTCTAAATGATCTTACGGATGTTATAATAACCGGGACTCCCACTGCCGGACAAGTTATTTCGTATAATGGGAGTGACTGGATTAACAACTCCACTTCAGCGAATACCCTTGATGGCTTATCTGATGTAACCTTAACAAGTCCAGCTAATGGAAGTATTATAATATATGACCAATCATCTTCTCAGTGGATTGATTCTGCGGTCCGGAATTACCAATTTTGAAGTTGATGGTGGAAGTCCAAGTTCAATATATGGTGCAGCCACAATAGGTTTTGATACAGACCTTCTTACTGAAGGTTTAGTAAATCTATATTATACTAACGAAAGAGTAGACGATAGGGCCAACGCATTAATTATTGTTGGTTCGGGAATAACAAAAACTTACGACGATACCGCTGGAACATTAACTTTAAATATAAATTCCTATAAAGGTACGATAGGAGATGGCGTTACTAGTGAATTTACCATTACCCATAGTTTAAATACGCAAGATATTATGTTTGTTGCAAGAAACGCCATTGCTCCATACGAAAATATCAATGTTGCCTGGGCTGCAGCATCAGCGAATACGGTAACGCTTGATTTTTCGACACCTCCCGCTAACAATTCTGTAAGAATAGGTATATTATCACTTTAATATGAGATTATAAAGTAGTAATGTGATATCATTAATTACTATACAGTTGTAAAATTATTATAAATAAGGAGATAGCCAATGGCTTTTAGTGGCTCAGTTTTTGCGGTTAATAATACTCTTTTACTAAAAAGGTCTGATGACGTCAATGGCGATGCCCCTAGTTCACTGGAATTGGGCGAACTTGCAATTAATGTATCTGATGGCAAGCTTTACTATAAGAACAAAACTTCTAATTCTATAATCCGGAGCTAGCTTAGTATCTTCGATTACTGGTACCGCAAACCAAGTCACGGTAACAAGTAATACTGTTACTGGAACATATGCATTCTCTCTCCCAAGCGAAGTACGTGTATCTAGTCTTTTTGTTGATAGTATAGAAATTGATACAACTAGCGCCATAACCAATCAAGTTCTAAAATTTGATGGTACTAAATTTGCTCCTGCATCAGACGCTGCTAGTTTAGCTGAAACCGTATATACTTCTACCATTGGTGACGGAACCGCTACAAGCTTTACCGTTACCCACGGTCTGGGTACCCGAGATGTCGTTGTCGTTGTGCGCAACGCCGCAAGCCCATATGAGGTTATAGATGTTCGCTGGGAAGCCACTACTACCGCAGCTGTTACCTTAGATTTTTCTGCTGCGCCAGGATCAAATTCTATAAGGGTTACGGTTTATGCAGCTGTAGCCGTAACCGCATATACCGATACCATTGGTGACGGAACCGCTACAAGCTTTACCGTTACCCACGGTCTGGGTACCCGAGATGTCGTTGTCGTTGTGCGCAACGCCGCAAGCCCATATGAGGTTATAGATGTTCGTTGGGAAGCTACTGCTACCGGAACTGTTACCTTAGATTTTTCTGCTGCGCCAGGATTAAATTCTACAAGGGTTGCGGTTTATTCAGCTGTAGCTGGAACCGCACATGCTTCTACCATTGGTGACGGATCCGCTACAAGCTTTACCGTTACCCACGGTCTGGGTACCCGAGATATCGTTGTCGTTGTGCGCAACGCCGCAAGCCCATATGAGGTTATAGATGTTCGTTGGGAAGCCACTACTACTGCAGCCGCTACTTTAATTTTTTCTGCTCCTCCAGCATTAAATACTATAAAAGTTGCGGTTTATTCAGCTGTACCGTTTGATATATCGACTAGATCCATTCATGATCTTAGCGATGTTACGATTTCTTCTGCCACTAACGGAGACTTTCTTCGTTATAACGGCACAGTATGGATTAATGATCCGGTAAATCTTTCAACTGATACGATAGGTGACTATGTCAGTACGATCACTGGTGGTACTGGTGTAACATCTAGTGCAGCTACAATTGGAGAAGGCACAACACATACCCTTTCTATCGGTCAGGCCGTTGGCACTAGTTCTAACGTAACTTTTGGTACTGTAACAGCAGCATTAACGGGTAATGTAACAGGTAATTTGACCGGTAATGTAACCGGTAATTTGACTGGCAATATAACTGGGAGTACTACTGTAGGCGCAAATCTTACGGTTACTGGGGACTTGATAATTCAAGGAACTACAGTTACTTTAAACACTGAAACATTAGCTATTGAAGATAATATTATAACTCTTAATTCTAATGTTACGGGCACTCCATCAGCAAATGGTGGTGTCGAAATTGAGCGTGGAACATCAGACAATGCCTCAATTCTTTGGAATGAGACATCAGATACATGGACGTTTAGCCCAGATAATATTAATTTTAAGACAATTGCTCCAATTGAATCACCAACATTTACTGGTACTGTCACAATCCCATCTGGCGCATCTATTAGCGGGTTTGCGTTACTCGCTGGCCCAACATTTACTGGGACCGTAGTTCTTCCGGCAACTACATCTATCGGAACAGTTTCCTCAACAGAACTCGGATATGTGGACGGGGTTACTTCCGCCATCCAAACTCAATTAAACGCAAAATCCGCAACCCTTACAGATGCAGTAATTATTGCGGGAATTGGCGGAGACGGTTCAAATGGTCAAGCTATCATTACCAATGGTGCTGGATCATTAAGCTTCTCAACAATCATTGGTACTACGGAAGCATCTATAATTACTGCTGTCGGTGTCGACGGTGCCGCTGGACAGGTTCTCAAGACAAACGGTGCTGGGGATTTATCTTTTGGCGATGTTGCAGAGGCGCAAGTAACTGGGCTGACTACGGCGCTGGGGTTGAAAGCGCCACTTGCCTCACCTACCTTCACAGGTACGGTTACAATCCCGACTGGCGCTTCTATCACGCTTCCAACAGTTGCTGGTGGTGTTAATCATTCTGGTTCTACTTCTGGGACAACCAAGTTGCTGGCAGCTGCTGCTGCTGGTACTACCACGATTACGATGCCAGCAACAACTGGTACGATGGCTTTAACTAGTGATATTACAGGTACTAACTCAGGGACCAACACGGGTGATAATGCTACGAATACCCAGTATTCTGGGTTGGCAGCATCTAAAGCGGACATCGCCTCACCAACCTTCACAGGTACAGTTACAATTCCAACTGGCGCTTCTATTACGCTCCCAACAGTTGCTGGTGGTGTTAATCATTCTGGTTCCACCTCTGGTACAACCAAGTTGCTGGCAGCTGCTGCTGCTGGTACTACTACGATTACTATGCCAGCAACAACTGGCACGATGGCTTTAACCAGTGACATTACAGGCACGAACTCAGGGACCAACACTGGCGATAACGCTACGAATACCCAGTATTCTGGGTTGGCAGCATCTAAGGCAGACATCGCCTCACCAACCTTCACAGGTACAGTTACTGTACCAACTCCAACCAACGCCACAGACGCGGTAACCAAAGGCTATGCTGATGCACTAAAACAGGGATTGGATATTAAGGACTCTGTTCGTGTCGCATCTACGGTTAATATTGCAGTTGCCACCGCATTAATTAATGCTTCGGTTATCGACGGTATAACAGTCGCAACCGGTGATAGGGTGTTACTCAAGGACCAGACTGCTGGTGCTGAAAATGGAATTTATATTGTGGTTGCTTCTGGGGCGGCTTCGCGTTCAGCGGATGCAGATAGTAGCGCAGAAGTTACGTCAGGCTTATATACCTTCGTCTCACAAGGTACAGCGGCTGCGTCAATGGGCTTCGTACTAACTACAGCTGACCCGATAACGCTAGCTACGACTGCACTTACCTTCACCCAATTTAGTGGTGCTGGTCAAGTAATAGCGGGCGCAGGTCTTACTAAGACCGGTAATACACTTGATGCTGTTGGTACGGCTAACCGTATCGTAGTGGCAGCAGACGCGATTGACATCGGCACTGATGTCGTCACGCTAACGGGCACACAGACTTTAACTAATAAAACTCTGACTGCACCGACTATCACTGGGACGTCTATCGCCCCTACCGCGACGGCTGGAGATAGCACAACACAGATTGCCACGACGGCATTTGTTACTGCCGCCGTAGCCGCATCTATTATTGTGTCTGCTGGTACGGCGATTCTTGACGCAATTATTGACGCAAAAGGTGACTTGATTGTTGGCGCGTCTGCTGACACCCCAGCCCGTTTGGAAGTTGGCGCTAATGGCTATTTCCTTAAAGCTGACTCTGCAGCGGAAACTGGCGTCGCATGGGATGCGATAGATCTTGGTACTGATACTACAGGCAACTATGTTGGCACGATTACTGCTGGCACTGGTGTATCATCTAGCGCAGCCACAACCGGAGAAGGTACAACTCATACACTTTCCATTGGACAAGACGTAGCAACAAGTGCCGCAGTAACATTTGGCAGTGTTGCTACAGGAGCTATAACATTTGATTCTGGAACAGGTGAACTTAATACTTCGACTCAAGCCATAACTCTTAACACAGCAACAACTGTAGATAGTTTTGCTTTAGCAACCTATAGGACAGCTAAATATTTGGTTCAAGTTACTCAAGGCACTAAGTATACTTCGTCAGAAGTGTTATTAGCCCACGATGGAACAGTATCCTATCTTTCAGAGTATGCTGTTATAGAATTGGGTGCTTCTAGAATTCCGCTAACAATAGCAACATCAGTAAGTGGCGCTAATATTATATTAACCGCTACTATAACAAATGCCGCAACAACTAGCGCAACAGTTAAAGTAGCTAGGACACTTATAGCGGTGTGATATAATATATATTAAGTTTTAAAAATTAGAACTAGAGGGACAGTGATCTTTAGTGGCAGATAAAAATTTTGTAGTAAAAAATGGTCTTGTTGTTGGCAGTACTGCTACAATCAATGGCGTTATCATCGACCCCTCCGGCGCTTCTGATGGTCAGGTGTTAACTTATAGTTCGGCTAGTGGAAAATTTATTTCCGGTACAACAGTACCCAGCGAAACCGTTTTAGATGGTGGTACCCCCACTACCCTTCAATTTTTTGTTATGGGTGCCGTAGACGCTGGGGTATTGACATGATTATAGTGTATACTTATGAAGTTAGTGTCGCTTAAGGAGTAATATGGCTGTCCAAATCCAACATCGTAGAGGTACTGCGGCGGCTTGGACTGCCGCTAATACTGTTCTTGCCGACGGCGAAATGGGGTTTGAATCCGACACTAAATTTATTAAAATTGGCGACGGGATTACCGTATGGACATCCTTAGCCTATAGTACTGATGCCTCGAAAGCGAACATCGCTTCTCCAACTTTCACTGGCACCCCTCTTGCGCCTACGGCAGCGTCGAATATTAATAGTACCCAGTTGGCTACAACTGAGTATGTAACTACGGCTGTTGCCGCCGGGGTAGTTATAGCCGAAGCCACTGCAATTCCTGAAGCGATTATTAACGCATTAGGCGATTTAATTGTCGGTGCATTCGATGATACTGCAGTCCGTTTGGCAGTCGGCGCTAATGGCTACTTTCTTAGGGCTAACTCTTCTGTATTAGAAACTGGCGTTGAGTGGGCTGCGGTTGACCTGTCAACAAAAGCGAACCTTAATTCACCAGATTTGACTGGCACCCCTACCGCGCCTACAGCGGCACTGTCAACTAATACAACACAAATTGCTACTACGGAGTTTGTTCTCGCCAATGCCGCTAAAGTAACCCAATCGTCAACCGCTCCATCTTCCCCACAGGCAGGAGCCTTATGGTTTAATCAAGACACCGCTCAAACCTTTATTTATTATGATTCTCAATGGATTGAAATCGGTGCTTCTGGCATGGCGGTAGTTGTCTCTACGACGGCACCAACAGCGCCAATATCTGGTTTACTCTGGTACAACTCAGATACTGGTGGTACATATGTATACTACAACACTATTTGGGTTGAGGTAGGGGCCGCGCCATTTAACTATATTATGAATACTATCAATGCCAAGGGTGATTTACTTGTCGGTACTGCTGATAATGCAATTACTGGTGTAACAGTAGGAACGAATGGTCAGGTATTAACAGCGGCATCTGGAGAGGTATCAGGCGTTGCTTGGGCTACTCCAACTGTTTATGCGGCAATTGCCTCACCAACATTTACTGGGACGGTTACAATTCCCACACCATATACAATTGGGGCTGTTTCAATGACGGCAACGGGCACAGAATTAAACTATGTTGATGGTGTAACATCGGCTATTCAAACACAGTTAGACGCAAAAGCAACAATGGGCAAGTCTATCGCGATGTCAATTGTGTTTGGCGGGGGATAAAATGGAACACAATAAAGTACTTTTACAATCATCAATAGAATACCTCGGAGGATAATTTATGGCGGCACCAAATATCGTATCGGTAGCAACAATTACTGGCAAGACAGCAGTATTGGCTGTTACGGCTTCACCAATAGCAATTGTTACAAACCCAGGGGCAAGCGGCAAGGTCTTCAAAGTCAATGCTTTGTATATTGCTAATGTTGATGGGACAACCAACTACACAGTCAATGTGGATTTGTACCGTTCGGCTACTGCGTACCGTCTTGCTTATTTAATGTCTGTCCCCGCGAATTCAACGGTTGATGTGTTGTCCAAGTCTATCTATTTGGAAGAGGGCGATACTCTTCGTCTTACGGGAAGTACAACCCTGAAACTTGAAGGTGTTTGCAGTTACGAAGAGATTTCATAACTCATGGGTCGTACCAGTGGAACACTTGGACCCAAGAGGGTTATAACTACCACTACCGCTTCTGGTGTATATGGTCTTGGAGAAATTCACCGAGAACGAATTGCTGGTAAGTGGAAGACGCCTAACCCTGCACCCACTGTCGAGTATCTAGTTGTTGCTGGTGGTGGTTCTGGTGGAGACACACAAGCGGGCGGCGGAGGCGGCGGCGCGGGTGGATTTAGGACGGCGGCAGGTTTTTCTGTAACTGCGGCACAATTTACAGTAACAATCGGCGCGGGCGGAGCAGCCCCTGTTATAGATAATGCGGCAGGAGATAGTGGTACTGATTCTGTATTTAGTTCTATAACTTCTGTTGGTGGAGGCCGTGGCGGGATTTCGGTTAGTGCGGGTTCTTCGGGCGGCTCAGGCGGGGGCGGCGGAGCAGAGTGGGGTGCAGGTGGAGCAGGAACTGGGGGGCAAGGTAATAATGGTGGGTCTGCGAGCAATGACGGCGGTGGTGGCGGCGGCGGAGCAGGGGCTGTTGGAGCCAACGGTACCGGCGGCGCGGGCGGCGGCGGCGGTGCAGGAACCGCTAATTCATATAGCGGTTCCAGTGTCACATACGGCGGCGGCGGTGGCGGCGGGATAAATGTCGGTGCCACTACCGTTGGTGCAGGCGGCGCGGGCGGCGGTGGTGGGGGTGGTAAGAGGTCAATCAGTGCTGGCACTGCAGGAACCGCCAATACTGGCGGCGGTGGCGGTGGTGCGGGTGATAACGGATTTCTCGCTGCCGCTGGCGGCTCGGGTATCGTCATCATCCGCTACGCGGATTCATTTGACCTAGCACCATCAACAGGTTCACCAACGATTACCACAGGCGGTGGATACCATATTTACAAGTTCACGGGTTCAGGAACGATAACTTTCTAATGGCACATTTTGCACAAATCCTTAATGGTGTAATCCAAAATGTAATCGTCGTACACAACAACGAACTGCTAGTAGACGGTGTGGAAGTAGAACAAGTCGGAATAGATTTCTGTCATAACTTGCTCGGCGGCACATGGAAGCAGACTTCATATAATGGCAACTTTCGTAAGCAATATGCGGGCGTTGGTTATAAGTACGATGCAGTAGCAGATGTATTTATTTCGCCCGAACCATATCCTTCTTGGACGCTTGATTCAAACCACGATTGGCAACCTCCAACCCCACGACCAGAAGTAGGTATGTGGACTTGGAATGAAGCGGGATTGAAATGGGTTGAAAATGTGTAACCCTCTATATCTCAATAACTTGACTAATGATAAAATGGGGATGGAATAAATTATGGCCCTTATTTTCCCCGCCTCCCCCAGCGTTAATGACACCTATACCGTAGGAAGCCGTACCTGGACATGGAGTGGAGCAATTTGGGAACTATCGGGGAATATAGTTGCTGCTGGTATTATTACATCTACAGAACTTGCTTCTAACTCTGTTACAACCGCAAAGATTGCGGCTTCTGCTGTCACGGCAGCAAAAATAGCCTCAGATGCCGTTACAGAAGTAAAAGTTTTAGACGGCGCTATAACCCAGGCGAAATTAGGTTCTGGGTTGAGTGGAATTACAGTAACTACTACTGCGAACAGGTCTACAGTTATTCCCAGCCCTTTTACAGGACAGTTTGCGTACCTGACAGATACAAGTTCCCTCACACTATGGAACGGTTCAGCGTGGGTTGTTGCAATCACAACGGTTCCTACAGCAGCACCAACATCTGTAGCGGTATCTGGTTCTCCTACCTTAACGACCGTTACTCTGACATTTAGCGCAGGGCCAGACGGTGGTTCTACAATCACCAACTATCAGTACGCTCTATCTACAAACAGCGGTTCTACCTACGGCGATTTCACAGCACTTTCACCAGCAGATGGTTCTAGCCCGATAACCATTTCTGGTTTGACATCAAACACAACATATTCTGTAAAACTAAAAGCAGTCAACGCTTTAGGTGCGGGTTCATCCGAATCATCAGCAGTATCCTTCACAACAGAAGCCTTTACTGTTGGTTATCTTGTTGTTGCTGGTGGTGGCGGTGGTGGTGGAAATGCTACTGCAACAACTAGTAACGGCGCTGGTGGAGGTGGTGCGGGTGGCTTCCGAACAGCGGCAGCATTTGTAGTAGCCAAGGTTACGGAATTTACGGTAATTGTTGGGGCTGGTGGTGCTGGCGGCGCCGCTGGTGCAAATTCTGGCGTTAAGGGCAGCGATTCTTTGTTTTCCACTATTACTTCTACTGGTGGTGGTTTGGGTGGGACGGGGCAGAGTGTAAACGGCGGTACAGGTGGTTCTGGTGGCGGTGGTGGTGGTGTTACTGGGACGGGCGGTGCTGGAAATACCCCTGAGACAAGCCCGTCACAGGGTTCGTCGGGGGGTAATGCGTCCACTTCCCCATATTACGCTGGCGGTGGTGGTGGTGGTGCTACGAGTTCTGGTAGTAGCGGTGCTGCCCCAAACGGCGGCGGTGGAACAGCAAACTCATATTCTGGAGCGTCAGTGACTTATGCTGGTGGCGGCGGCGGTGGCAAGTATCAGGATGGTTCTGGTGAACCTGGAACTGGTGGCGCTGGCGGCGGTGGAGGCGGCGGTAGTACTACTAATGGCACTGCTGGAACACCAAACACTGGGGGAGGTGGGGGAGGAGCAGGTGCTGCTTCTGGGACTTTAGCAGGTGGTGCAGGTGGTTCGGGCATAGTAATTCTTAGATGGCTAACAGCAGATGCAACAATAACTGTCGGCGCAGGGCTAACCGCTGACGCAACGGGCGCAGACGGTTCATATTCATATAAGCGTATTACCGCTGGCACAGGAAATGTGAGTTGGGCATAATGGCACACTACGCATTTCTTGACGAAAACAATATCGTAATTGAAGTAATTACAGGTATTCACGAGACTGAACTCATTGAAGGTTTGGATACC
>Ga0209702_10008600_pt1 | contig 11798 bp, 10 predicted proteins | sample FRY01_FD_187210 | JGI IMG/M metagenome (GOLD analysis project Ga0209702, IMG submission 187210) | Freshwater microbial communities from Lake Fryxell liftoff mats and glacier meltwater in Antarctica - FRY-01 (SPAdes) (version 2) | ecosystem: Environmental > Aquatic > Freshwater > Ice > Glacier... | reverse complement strand
TTGAAGCGACTTTCCAGTTCCATCATCGTCTTCGGATAATCCTCCGCCATCGCCGAAAACACTACGGGTTGGGGTCGGTTGAGTCACGTAAATACCCATATTCTGGAATAGGCGGGACACGTGGCGGACGCTGTAGTTGAAGTGATTCGAGATATCTTCGAGCTGGAGCGGTTTGTTGATATGGGCGTTAACGTAGTCGACGATCTGCTGGAATTTCGAAATAGCCACCGCGTCGGGGGTGAGAGTGAAGATCATCGTCGGCGAAGCGAGGAGAGCGGCGGGGGCCGCCTGCTCAAGAAATTCTTGCACGAAGAGCTGGCAGAGGGTGCCCAACTTTTCCGTGAGGAGTGCGCAGCGAGGGACGCGGTGGATTGACTCCCAAATCATCCGGTGGATGGCTGAGAGGTGCGGGTTTTTCGGCAATCTAACTTCTCCGGCGAGGGCCCGGTGCTTCAAGGCTTCAAGGAGTTCTGTCCCCAGATCGTTGAGCGCACAGACACGAAAATGGAAACTGGCGATCGACACGGGTGCGTTGGCAATGCCCCATTTGTGGGTCACTCCAGGCGGCATGAAGTAAACATCGTCGGCGCGAACGGTCACGGCATGGTCTGGAGTTTCGAAGCGCACCCGGCCTTGGCACAGGAAGTTTACCTAGAAGACATCGTGTTTGTGATAGGGCTCGTGGTGATCCGTTTCCAGCGGGTAACAGTAGTGAAAAACTTGGGGCGACCAACGGAGCCCGCGAATGACCCATGACATTGAAGTGTCGAGCTGTTGGGCGAGCAATTGGTTGCACTCGTGAAAATCCCGGAGCGTGGCTTTGGCGGCGGATGTGATCGAAGGGGGCGGGGGTTTATCTTTCACACCTGCAGGTGAATCGAAGTGGCCCCGTTCAGCAAGGATTGGTCTGTTTCGGCCTACGGATGTCCGGATAGTCCTATCGCCAGGAGGTCCTCAGGGGTGTATCGTTAGCGGCGACCTGAATCGTGCGGCACCCCTTGTTGCACAATGTCCGGTTTGTCTCACCGTGAGTAGCGGCCAATCGGGCGGTGCCCCGTCCGTTGCCCCCAGCCCTCTTAATTATTATGGAAAAACCTGATCCTGCCGCCGTGCCAGTGGAACTTGCGCCGGTCTCTGCCATAACCTGGCACGATTGCTTGCGTTGGGGAGTGGAAGGCTTGGCGTGGCCAGACCAGAAACGGCTGCGGCCATTTGATCGACTCCCGGCCGCGGCCGAAGCGGAGACGCGGGAACTGCGCGATTTTTACGGCCACTTCAGTGTGTGGGATCTCAGTCGGTGTAGTGCCGGGATGATGGTGCGGTTCCAAACCGAGGCGACGGTGATCCACGCCCGTTACCGCCTGCGCACCGGCGACCTAGCACTGCCGCACATGCCGGCGACCGGCGTCAGTGGTCTCGATCTTTATGCCCGCGACGCCGAAGGCAAATGGCGCTACGTGATGGGCAACAAGCCGACGGCGCAGGAATTTTCCGGCGAGATCATCTCCGGACTTGCTTCAGGTCTGCGCGACTACGCGCTCTACCTTCCGCTTTACAATGGCGTGGAGTTTCTAGAGATCGGTGTCCCGCAAGGCGCGGCCTTCGTGGGATTGGCCCCGCGCGCCAAGCCGGTGGTTTTTTACGGTACCTCGATCACGCAAGGCGGAGTCGCGTCGCGTCCGGGCATCTGCCACACCGCGATCCTCGGACGCCGACTGGATCGGCCGGTGTTGAACCTCGGTTTCTCCGGCACCGGTCGGATGGATCCGGTGATCGGACGGTTTCTCACGCAAGTCGAAGCGTCGGTCTTTGTGATCGAGTGTTGCGGCAACATGCAGCCGGAGCAGATCAGCGAGCGCTGTGTCCCGTTAGTGAAGCAATTGCGCGCGGCGCGACCGGACACGCCGATTGTGTTGGCGGAGGATCGCGGCTTTCCGAATGCGTGGATCGTGCCAAGTAAGGCAGACTACAATCGGGAGAATCACGCGGCCCTGCGCGCGGCCTTCGCCACGCTGCAAAGCGAAGGGATGACAGCGCTGCACTACATCGAGGGGCACGCCTTGTATGGCACGGATGGCGAGGGTTCCACCGACAACGCTCACGCCAATGATCTCGGATTCATGCGCATGGCGGACGTGATGGAGCCGGTGCTGCGGGCGGCTCTAAATCAAGCCTAGGTCGAACGCGGAGTGTTCCTGCGTCGACAACAAAGTCCGGGTTCGCCGGCGATGCATTGTGTTTCGACCTCATGCGGTTTGGCTTGGGAATTATTCCGATGGTGATTGGGCGAATGAAGCCTCGCGAAAGGCGCGATGTCCTCGGGTGTGCCATGGAAGTCCTCTTTGTCCCATAGCTTAAGAACGGGAGTTCGATTAGTATCCCATCGTCCTAACGCGGTTCGACTCTGCACGAATCCAGCAACCACCCCGAATCAATTAACACCATGAATATATCCCCTCAGTTCATCCTCTCGCTCAAGCGAAGCCGAATTGTCGGCGTCGCGATCTTGAGTGCCGCCTTGGGCCACGGCCTGCCGGCGAAACAAGCCGATCCCACCACCGCGCCCACCCCGCCGGCGGACGAAAAGATCGTCGCCCTCGATGTTTTCACGGTCGAAGGCACCGCTGAGCAAGATTACGGCGCATATGACTTCGACACAAGCATTCGCTACACGCCCGGCCTGACCGCTCGGCAGAATGGACCCGACGTCGGCGTCCTCCGCGGATTCATTGTGGGCAACCGTCATCGCAATTGATTCTTCATGCCTCGTTACGAGACCGACACCGCCAACGTCGACCGGGTGAAAGTGATCAAGGGTCATCCGCCTCGATCGCCGGCAACTCCGAGTCAGGTGGCCTCGTCAACGTCGTCACAAAGCACCCGCAGTTTAAACAGGCCAGCGCGCCCTTGTGCACCTACTGCTGCTCGCGCTCTATTCCGACGAGCCTCGAGAAACTATTTTGGCGCGCAGCGCTGAGCCGAGAAGCAAGCCGCCGCGCTGATCGACCCCATGGTGCGCAGTCACTTTCACCAAGTCGCCGCGCGCGGATACCTGCATCTCGGCGGCGAGGAATCACGGGCGCTCGATCATCTGCTGATAGTGAGCGAGCTCGGGACGGCCCGTCCGGAAACGCTCGGGGATGTGCACGTGAGCATCGGGGAACTCGCCACCGAGCTGGGCCGTCCGGAATTGGCGGCTGTGCACTTTCGTGCTTTTCTCCAAAAATTCCCTCACGATCCTCGCAGCTTCACCCTGAGAGCCCAGTTAAGAACGCTGGACAACGATCTCGAACCTGCGCGCTGAACTTCAGAACCTACGAAACCTTTTTCATGTCCCTCCCGCTGACCGAAACACCCGACTACCAACTCTTCTGCGACGAGAAGTTGGGCCATCCCTATCCCCTGTTCGACCGACTCCGCTCGGAAGACCCGGTGCATTGGTGCGAGCCAATGAAACTCTGGTTGGTGACCGGCTACGACGATTGCTTCGCCGGGCTGCGCGATGCTCGGTTCTCGTCGGACCGCACGGATATGTATGTGCAGGCCTTGCCAGAAGATTTGCGCCGCCGCGTGCAACCGCTGCTCGACCATGTGTCGAAATGGATTCAACTGACCGATGAGCCCGACCACACTCGCTTGCGCAAGCTGGTCAATCTCGCCTTTACCCCGAAGATGATTCAGCTGCTCAAGCCGCGCATCGAGGCTCTCGTTGATGAACTGCTCGATGGGGTGGGCACGGCGGAACCTTGCGACTTGATCGCGAAATTCTGCGGTCCGCTGCCGGCCACCGTAATCTGCGAGATGCTCGGCATCCCGGCGAACGAGCGGGAGGATTTTCGATTGCTGACCGAGCGCGTGATGCACTTCAGCACCAGCGGTGGACCCAAACTCAAGCATCATGCCGAGGATGCGACCGAGGCGCTGCGCGGTCTGATCGACCTATTCGAACGGCTCGTCGCCGAGCGCCGCGTCGCCCCGAAGGACGACCTGCTCAGCGGACTCGTGCAGGCTGAGGCCGATGGCGAGCGTTTGTCCAACGAGGAACTCTACGCGATGTGCGTGTTTGTATTTCTCGCCGGTCATGAGACGACGACCAACGGCATCGCCAGTGGCATTCTCGCTCTCCTGCAACACCCGGGGCAGTTCGCGGCGTTAAAGGCTGACGTCGAAAGCTTGATCCGCGGAACGGTCGAGGAGGCTCTCCGTTACGAATCACCAGTGACGCGCGCCGTCCGCAAAGCCCGCGAAGATCTCGAATTTGGCGGGAAGACAATCCGCCAGGGGCAGTTGGTCGTGTTTCTCCTCGGCGCCGCCAACCGGGATCCCTCGCAATTTCCCGATCCGGCCCGATTCGACGTCACGCGCAAGATGACACGTCATCTCGCCTTCGGATTCGGCGCCCATTTCTGCCTCGGGGCCGTGTTGGCCCGTATGGAAATGGAGATCGCCTTTCGCTCGATCGTGCGCCGCATACCCAACCTCAAGCTGACCAACGACGACCTCGCGTGGAAACCCACGATGGGCATCCGGGCGCTAGTGAGACTACCGGTTGTAGCGGAGTGATGGACTTAGGAAACCACGGGTGACTACGGATCGATCTGAAGGGTGCGGCCTCGGATATCGCGGATTGAAGGAGAGTGGATTTTATCGGCGCCCATCGGCGGTTAAGTTTGGCTGGAGAAAATTTTGATTGGTCCAGCCCAGGTCTGAGGATCTTCAGACCACTAATTCCAGTTCAAGCTCGCGGGGGCCGCGGAGGAAGCCGAACTCCCAGTCGATGGGGTGGCCCACCGACTGGATCGTCTTGGTCGCTGCGAGGATGCTGCCGACGGCGAGGTTCATTTCGAGACGGGCGAGCGGGGCGCCGAGGCAGATGTGGGGACCAAAACCGAAGGCGACGTGGCGATTCGGGGTTCGCCCGAGATCAAAGTGATCCGAGGCGGGGAACTGGCGCGGGTCGCGATTGGCGGCGGCGAGCATCAGCAGGAGGGTGTCGCCTTGGCGGACGGATTTTCCGCCGACTTCGGTATCGACCGCGACGACCCGTTGGTCGCGGTGAAAGGGTCCGGCGAAGCGGAGAAACTCTTCGACCGCAGTGGGCATCAGGTCGGGGTTGCCCCGCAGTTTTTCCTGCTGCTCAGGATGGCGGCAGAGTTCCCACAAGGTGGTCGTGAGCAGGCGGGTGGTGGTTTCGTGTCCGCCAAGTAAGATGGTGACGGCGGTGCCGAGAATCTCGTCCTCGGTCAACGCGTCGCCCTCGCTGCGGGCATGGACCATGAGGGAGAGCACATCATCGCGCGGCGAACCTTGCCGCTCGACGATTCCGCGGTGGAGGTAGGCGCGCAGATCGAGGAGCGCTTGTTGTGAGCGCAGGCAGATTTCGAGGGAGGGTGACGGCGTTTGCATGAACGCGACGATCCCAGCGGACCACGCCGTGAAGAGCGGGACATCCGCGACCGGCACCCCAAATAGTTGCGCGATCACATGCACGGGCAGCGGGTGAGCAAGGTCGCGGACGACGGTGAGTTTCCCGGTGGGCAAAGTTTGGGCGAGCACGCCATCGACGAACGATTGCACATGCCCACGGAGTCGCCCGATGGTGGAAGGTCGAAACACTTCGTGGAGCAGGCGCCGGATGCGCGTATGACCGGGCGGATCGATGTTGATCAACCCGTGCGAGTAGTGGTCGATCAACGGCGCGAGCTCAGTGAGTTGATGGGCGTCGAAGAGCCGGTGAAAGAGACCGGTGATGCGGCCAACATTGGAGAACCGCTTGGCGTCCTGCAGGCAGGTGCGAACGTCGTCGTAGCGCGTGACAACCCAGCATTGCCACGTGTCGGACCATTGCACTGGATCGGTGTCTTGCAGTTCGCGGTAAACGGGGAAGGGATCAGCCGCGAAACTGGGAGTGTTGATGACGTCGTCTAGTTTCATTCGGAAAGCTTCCTGAGGGTTACTAATAAAGGGGCCAGAGGGGTTATCAATTTGGCAGGGTCGAGGCAGTTGTCCCAAACTGCCCTCGGCTTGAGGGTAGCAAAAGGCGGTTAAGCATCCAGCCTTCGCTTGAAGGTATGGCGGACGTAATCGCTCCTGCTTTTCGCGGTTGGATTTCGGGAGGTTGGCCCGGCGGTCCGTCCCTATCTTTCAACCGGGGAGAGGTATTCGAGGGGTGCGCGGTAGCGCACGTCTTGGCAATCGAGGCGGCGGAGATGCGTGGTGAGGCGGGCGAGGAAATCGGGGAACGCGGGGCGGTTCCGGGCGCTCCACCCGACCTCGGCGAGCGCGCAAATGCGGGGGAAGGACATGTATTCGAGTCGACTGGTGGTGGGAAGGTATTCGCTCCAGAGCTGGCCTTGCACGCCGATGATGTGGCTGGCTTGCTCGGCGGTCAGTTCGGTGGGAATCGGTTCGTAGCCGTGCACCTTGTCCAAGGGGCAGTTGCCGCCGATCGTGAGTGGGTCGTTCGTCGGTTCCGAACTCTGGTAGTGGTCGAAATAGACAAACGGGTTGGGGCACATGATGGCGTCGTTGCCGTGCCGAGCGGATTCGATCGCGCCCTCAATGCCGCGCCACGACATGACGGTGGCGGACTGGGCGAGGCCGCCTTCGAGAATCTCGTCCCAACCGACGAGTTTGCGGCCGTTTTTCGAGAGGAAGGCTTCCGCTTGACGAATGAACCAGCTCTGCAGTTCGTGTTCGTCCTTGAGGCCGAGCTCCTTGATGCGAGCTTGGGTCGCGGGGTCGTTCTCCCATTGTGGTTTGATGGCCTCATCACCGCCGATGTGGATATATTCGAAGGGAAACAGTGCCATCACCTCCGTGAGCACGTCTTCAAGGAACGCGAAGGTCTCCGGTTTCACATTGTAGAGTGTGTCGTGGATGCCCCAGACGGTGCTGACGGGTTTGGCCTCTGGCAGCAGACCGTATTCCGGATAGGCGGCAATGGCGGATTGGGCGTGACCGGGCATCTCGATCTCGGGCAAGATCTGCACGTGACGCTCCGCGGCGTAGGCCACGAGCTCGCGCACCTCATCCTGAGTGTAGAATCCTTCCACGGGCACGCCGTCGCCGCCGAGTTTCAAGGTGGAGTGCCCTCGATTGGTCTCGCGGCGCTTGCTACCGATTTCGGTGAGCCGGGGGTATTTCTTGATTTCCAAGCGCCAGCCCTGGTCGTCGACGAGGTGCCAGTGAAAGACGTTGATCTTATGCTGACTGAGAACGTCGATGTATTTCTTGAGGAACGAGAGTGGTTGAAAGAACCGCGAACTGTCGACCATGACGCCGCGCCAACCAAAGCGCGGGCCGTCCTCGACCTCCGCAGCCGGGGCCTGCCACGTGACATTGGGCTGGGGGTCGGCTCCGAAAATGGCGGGGGGGAGGAGCTGCAGGAAAGTCTGGCAACCGTAAAAGGCGCCGGCCGGGGCGGAGGCGGTGATGCGCACGAGGTGCTCGGAGACGTTGAGCGTGTAGCCCTCGGGGGTCGCCCTCGCCGAATCCGCGAGTTGGAATTCGATGCGCGGCGTTTCGCCCGTGGTGGTGGCGACAATCGGTAGCGTCCAACCCGTGCTGGTGGCTAGGCGAGAGGCGAGGAACTGCGCGGTCGCCTCAAATGCGGGGGGCGCGACGAGGACTGTGTCGGTGGTCAGGATGAAGGCCGGGCCGTCGAGACGAAAGCTGCGGTTTGGTTGCGGAACGAAGGGAAGGGGAGTGGCGGGCATAGGGCGGCGAAGATCGAAGCGGGGCGCGAAGGGATTTTCGAGGACTAAAGGTAGGCATATGTGGCCTCCGATGGGATTTGTGCGTCACCGGGAGTTTGAAGATTTGACGATCGCGCGCGCCGCCCGCCTAGTGAGGCCACTGATGCGGCCGATCGTCCAAATTTCCCTGGATCTCACGGATATCAACGAAGCGTTGGCGACGGCCGAGCTCGCCCTGCGCGCGGGGGTCGACTGGCTCGAAGCGGGCACGCCCTTGATCTTGGCCGAAGGCTTGCACGGGGTGCGGGCGCTGCGCGCGCGATTTCCCGACGTGCCGATCGTCGCAGACCTCAAGACGATGGATGGGGGTTATCTCGAAGCGGAGATGATGGCGAAGGCGGGCGCGACTCACGTCGTGGTGATGGCGCGGGCGCATGCGGAAACTCTCCGGTGTGTCGTGCAAGCGGGGCGCGATCACGGCGTGCAGGTGATGGGCGACAATTTGGGATGTCCCGACATGGTCGCTGGGGCGCGCTTGTTGGAGGATTTTGGCTGTGATTTTGTGATCCACCACATCGGCTACGACGAACGTCGAGGCATCGCGGCCCGCGGCGAGCGCATGCCGAGCCCGCTGGATCAATTGCGCGCGGTGGTGGATGCGGTGAGTGTGCCCGTGCAGGCCGTCGGCGGGCTCACGCTGGAGCAGGCGGTGCGCACCCCCGAATTTGGTGCCCCCTTGGTGGTGATCGGCGCACCGTTGGCAGTGGACGCGGATGCGTTTCGCACGGCCGATGGGAACCTCGAAGGCACTTTGAAGATTATTTGTGACCGTGTGCACGGCTATGGTGACGTGGCAGTGAAAAAAATTTTCCCATGAAAAAACCCGGTGTCGTAAACTACTCCTCGGAACCCCACAGCGTTGAACTGCGCGAAGTTGATCGACCCGTCGCGGGCCCGACCGACGTGATTCTCGCCGTGGAAGCGGTAGGAGTGTGTGGCAGCGATCTCCACCAATGGACCAACACGCACAGTTGGAAGGTGAATTATCCCGTCGTGCTCGGCCATGAATTTGCCGGCGTGATTGCGGAGGTGGGCCGCGAAGTGACGGCGTGGCGGGAAGGCGACCGGGTGGTCAGCGAGACGGCGGCGGTGATTGATGCCGATAGTCCGTTGACCCGCGCAGGTCTTTACAACCTCGACCCGACGCGGAAAGGATTTGGCTACGGTGTGAACGGGGCGATGACTCGGTTCGTGCGGGTGCCGGCGCGTTGTTTGCATCGAGTGCCGGCGGGCCTCGCGTTTGAGCAAGCGGCGCTGACGGAACCCTGCTGCGTGGCCTACAACGCGGTAATCAACAACGCCTCGATCAAACCGGGTGATCGCGTGGTGGTGCTCGGGCCGGGCACGATTGGGATTCTGTGCGCAGCGATGGCGAAGCTCGCCGGGGCCGAAGTCGCCTTGGTCGGATTGGAGCGGGACCGTCCGCGCCTCGAGATCGCCAAGGCCTACGGCTGCGAGGTGATTGCCGGTGATGCGACGGACTGGGCCCACGCGCGCGACGGCTTGGGTGCTGATGGGGTGATCGACGCCGCGGGTGCATCCGCCGCGCTCAAGGCCGCCCTCAATTTGGTGCGACCGGCGGGCTGGATTAGCAAAGTGGGCTGGGGCCCGCAGCCTTTGAATTTTTCCCTCGATCAGCTCGTGCAGAAAAACGTGCGTCTCCAGGGAAGCTTCAGCCACAACTGGCCGGTGTGGGAACGGGTGCTCGCGCTGTTGGCGTCGGGCCAGCTTGATGTGCGGCCGATCATGGGAGGCGTCTGGCCGCTGGAATCGTGGCACGCAGCCTTTGAAAAAATGCACTCGGGTGCGATTGTGAAAGCAGTCCTGAAGCCAGTCGATTAATCGGACCAACCGAGCCTCTCATGCGCTTAAAAGACAAAGTCATCATCATCACGGGAAGCACGAACGGTATTGGCCGCGGAATCGCGGAGCGCTGCGTGGCCGAAGGCGCGCGGGTCTTGATCCACGGCCTTGAGTGCGAGGAAGGCGAGGCGTTGGTGAAGCAGTTGGGCGCTGCCGCCGCACTGCACCTCGACGACTTGGTCGACCCGGCGGCCCCGGCGCGCATCGTCGCAGCGGCGATGCAGGCGTTTGGACGGATCGATGGGCTGGTCAATAATGCGGCGGTGATTCCGCGCGAAACGCTGCACACCATTACGCCCGATAAATTTGAGCGCACGATGGCGATCAATCTGCGCGCGCCGGTGTTTCTCATCCAAGCGGCCTTCGCGCAGTTGAAAGCGAATGAAGGCAGTGTGTTGAATATCGGCTCAATCAACGCGCTGAGCGGGGAGGCGACCTTTATTGACTACAGCACTTCGAAAGGTGGCTTGCAGACTCTGACGCGGAATCTCGCGAATGCCCACGGTCTCGACCGGGTGCGCTTCAATCTCTTTAATGTCGGTTGGGTGCTGACCCCGCGCGAGCACGTGGCGCAAACGGCGCAGGGGTTGCCGGAAGATTGGTCGGACCACGTGTCGCCGCTGTTCGCTCCCTCCGGGCAATTGATCAAGCCCGCGCAGATCGCGGCCGCTGCCGTCTTCTGGCTCGGAGATGAATCGAAGCCCATCACCGGCTCAGTGATCGAGCTCGAGCAGTTTTCTGTCTACGGCCGCAATCCTGTAAAGACGAAGGAGTGAGCTGATTTTTCAACCCCTTCTGATATTTCCCATGCCGAAACTCGCCGTTTTCCCGAAAGCCTTCATGCAGCAACTCTGCAAGGAAGGGACGATGACTTTGCAGGAGTGGGTCGATCTCGCCGCGCCCCTCGGGGTTGATGGATTGGAGTATTACAGCGGCATGCTCGAACTGGCCGACCGTGCCAACTGGGCGTCAGCGCGGCGGAGCGTGGAGGCTGCCGGGATGGTTATCCCAATGCTGTGCTGCTCGCCGGATTTTTCGCAACCGGACCCGATGAAGCGGAAGCAGGAAGTTGAGCGTGAGAAAAATTGGATACGGATGTCGGCGGAACTCGGCGCGAAGTATTGCCGCGTGCTTTCGGGGCAGCAGCGTCCAGAGCTGACTCAGGAGGAAGGGCTGGCGATCATTGTGGAGAACATCGAGGCCTGTCTGCCTGAAGCGGAGAAATGCGGCGTGACGCTGATCCTTGAAAATCATTACAAAGATGATTTTTGGACGTATCCGGAATTTGCACAGCAGATGGATGTGTTCTGCGAGCTCGTCTCGCGGATTGATCACCCGCACTTCGGCGTGAACTATGATCCGAGCAACGCGTTCCTCGCGGGCGACGATCCGTTGGAGCTGCTCGACCGGGTGAAGGACCGCGTGGTGACGATGCATGCGAGCGACCGCTACTTGTTGACGGGCACGTTGGCGGACTTGCGCAAGGAAGAAGGTGGGGCGCTCGGCTACGCCCAGCGGCTCGCCCATGGTGAAATCGGTCAAGGGCTCAACGATTACGACGCGATCTTCAGCACGCTGAAGGCCGAAAGTTTCGATAGCTGGATCAGCATCGAAGACGGAGTCGATGGTATGAAGCAACTGGCTGCCAGTGTGCGCTTCGTGCGCGGCAAGATTGCGCAGTATTGGCCGGCTGCGTGAGGGACCGCGAGTGTTTGCCGAGCGAATTCGCTTCGTGGGAACTCACGACCGGTGGGCGGCTGCTTACTTTTGGTGGAGTGCGTAGAGGTCGGCCTTGGTGAGAGTGAAGCGGGGGCAGATGGGGCGGCCGGAAAGCTCGGACCAGCAGCGAGATTGGCTCCACTTTGCCGGATGATGCACGCTGTCGCCGAATAATTTGGGAGCGGCTCGACCGGAGTAGCCCGCGATGCGGGAGCCATCGGGCTCGAGGACTTCAATCCGAACGGTGCCCGCCGCGCTGGTGGCGAAGTTGAGGCAAAGCTCGGAGCCGTCGTCGACAAAGACCTTGGTGATACCAACGTCTCTTTTGTTTGGGACTTTGGCCCGCCTGCGCCGAGGCTTCGGCGAGCAGGCGCCCCGGCAAGCCGGGGGTAGGGGCGGACCGCCGGGCCGCCCGCGAATGAGTGATCGGCGCGCCCAGCGGTCGCGCCCTACCCAAAG
>Ga0209702_10008595_pt1 | contig 11800 bp, 6 predicted proteins | sample FRY01_FD_187210 | JGI IMG/M metagenome (GOLD analysis project Ga0209702, IMG submission 187210) | Freshwater microbial communities from Lake Fryxell liftoff mats and glacier meltwater in Antarctica - FRY-01 (SPAdes) (version 2) | ecosystem: Environmental > Aquatic > Freshwater > Ice > Glacier... | reverse complement strand
CTCCAGCTAAACCCTAATTTAGGCTTCCAATACCATTTTAGTTTATCTAAAATCTTTGGAGCGTAATATTGAACCCATCGATATATTGTTGAGTGATCAAGTTGTAATCCTCTTTCTATGGCCATCTGTTCTAAATCACGATAACTAATGCCGTATTTACAATACCAACGTACAGCCCAAATTATAATTTCATATTTAAAATGACGTCCCTTGAATAGATTCATAAAACACTCATACTCTTCTTTTAAAAATCTTGAGAATATAGTACAGAGAAAAAATTTGCAACAGGGCCTTTTAATCGCTCTATATCACTGATTTCTAGAAAGAAGCAATTAGGTAAGTCAATCTTACCTACAAATTCACCATAAGCTGGAAGAAACAAAGTGATTTGAGTGTTAGTACACTCCGAATTAATATGGGATTTAAGTAGATCAATAAGGTTGCGTAGCTCTAAATGATCAGTTGGATAAAACTTTAAATAGAATTTACTTTTTTTTGTTAAATCATCTAGCCCTTCAAAACTTTTAGCTGTTAGTTTGAATCCGCCTTCATCTTTAAAAACTTCACATGAGACAATTACTAAATCTCCTACATTAAGTAAATGTACATAATTTTTTAATACCTCTTCTCTATAAATCGTTAATTCAAAAATACCAAATTGATCCGAGAGTTGGAGCGTTACGAATCTACCCCTTGCAGACATTCTAGAATCCTTTCTTTGAATTACCCCAGCAATTCTTATTTGACTAGTACCATTTTGTAAGTCTTTTTGTAGATTCATAGAATTTTGAATGGCAAATTTTAACATTAGATCGCCATATTCTGATAGCGGATGTTTCGTGATGAATAATCCCAGTACCTCAAATTCATAAAATGATAATTCTATATTACTTAGTTTTTTCGCCTCGACCAAAACCTGTGTGTTTGTAGAATTGACTGCAAGTAGACTGAACTGATTTGAAAGTTTCTCTGCGTTATAAGATGCAGCATATGCTAGAAGTTTTGGAATACTTAGAAGTAATTGATTGCGATTCTCATGAAGCTCATCAAAACAACCTGCTTTAATCATATTCTCAAGTGCCTTACGATTCATTGCTTTTTGCGGGATACGTTCGATAAAGTTGATAATATCTTTGAAAGATCCTCTCAATGTTCTTTCCTCGATTATTATGTTAGCGATATTGACTGCTACGCCCTTTATAGCTGCAAACCCATAAATCATAGTCATTTTAGATTTATTAAAACTAAAGAATGTATGAGAAAGATTTATATTAGGTGCAATAATTTTGATATTATTATTTTTAGCTTCCTGAATGAAAATATTAATTTTATCAAAATTATCAGTTTCAAGATTTAAACATGCAGATAAGAATTCAAGCGGAAAATTGGCTTTTAGATAAGCAGTTTGGTAAGAAATTACTGCATAAGCTGAAGCATGCGCTTTATTAAAACCATAACCAGCAAATTTTGCAACTGTAGCAAATATAGATTTTGCTTGTGATGATGATATATTATTAGCAATAGCGCCTTTAATAAATATATCTTCTTGTTCCTTCATTTCAGATTTAATTTTTTTACCCATAGCTCTTCTGAGTAAATCAGCTCTACCTAGAGTATACCCAGCAAGTATTTTTGCAACTCCTAACACTTGCTCTTGATATATAATAACCCCGTAAGTTTCCTTTAATATTTGTTCTAATAAAGGATGTAAATAATCAGGTTCTTGCTTTCCGTGTTTACATGCAATATAAGTTGGGATATTTTCCATAGGACCAGGGCGATATAACGCACCAAGTGCGATAAGATCGTGAATTGAATCTGGTTTTAAACGTTTCAATGTGTCTTTCATCCCAGCACTTTCAAACTGGAAAACGCCAGTTCCTTGACCTTTTGATAACATTTGATAAGTCTTTGCATCATCAAATGGAATATCATCAAATTTTACATTTATACCTTGTTCTTTTAAAAATCCTATACATTTAGTAATTACAGTTAAAGTTTGTAGTCCTAGAAAATCAAATTTAATCAAGCCAGCCAGTTCTGCGTATTTCATTGAGTATTGAACTACTAGTATATCTGAATTGATATCTCTATATACTGGAACGATGTCAGTTAAATCTTTCCCCGCAATAACTATTCCTGCAGCATGTATAGATGCATGTCTATGTAAGCCTTCAAGAATTAGTGATGTTGATAGGACTTGTTCTATCAAAGCCTCTTCCCCTTTTAAGTTGTATAGACCTTTGCCACTTGATGCTTCTTTAAGTTCAGATACTTCATTTATTGCTTGATCCAAAGTTACTGGGTTGACTGCATTAAATGGTACAAGTTCTGTTAAGTAATCTGCGTACCTATAAGGAAGCCCTAAGACTCTTGATACATCTTTAATAACTGCTTTAGCTTGTAATTTACCAAATGTAATTATTTGGCCTACTTTGTTATCGCCATATTTTGAACGAACATAATTAATTACTTCTTCACGTCTTTCTTGGCAAAAATCAATATCAAAATCTGGCATTGATATACGTTCTGGATTTAAAAAACGCTCGAATAGCAACCCAAATTTAATTGGATCTAAATCTGTAATAAGAAGGCACCAGGCGACTATAGATCCAGCGCCAGAACCACGCCCAGGTCCCACTGATATACCTTGTTCTTTACTCCATTTAATAAAATCCGAGACAATAAGAAAATATCCAGCGAAATCCATTTTACAGATAATATCTAATTCATAATTTAATCTTTCTAGATATTCTAATTTTATTTTTTTTTGATCTTCAGCATTAATATCTTCAGATTTGAACTTAATTTCAAGTTTTGCAAATAAGCCAGCTTCAGAGTTTTTTCTAATTAAATCTTCTTCGCTAATATTTGTAGTAGCAAAATTTGGCAACATAGGCGGATTAGTTCCTGACATAACGCAGCATCTCTGAGCTATATTTATAGTATTCTCTAAAGATTCAGGTAAATCATGGAATAAGTCTGACATTTCGCTTGATGATTTAAAGTAGCATTGAGTACTTACTTTGTGTCTTTCATCTTGCTCTTTAGTTACGCCTGCAGCAATACATAATAAGACGTCATGAGCTTCATGCATGTTAATATTGCTAAATAACACCTTATTGGTCGCCACAAGTGGAATAGAAAGATTGGCCGCTATATTGATATAATGTTTCTCTATTAATTGTTCTTTTTCAAGATTATGTCGCATAATTTCAAAATAAAAACGGTCTCCAAAAATATCCTGTAATTTATGCGCATATAAAATAGCAATTTCTTCTTCATGCAATAATAAATGTTTTCCTATAATTCCATCGACATAACACGACAAAGCAATAATTCCATCATTGTGGTTTTCTAAATCATCAAATGTAATATGGTTGCAGATTTTTCTATTATTTTTGGTAAAACTATAGCTCACAAGTTTTAACAAATTTTTATACCCAATTTCATCTTTGGCGATTAACAATATTTCAGCAAAATCTTCCTTTTCCTTATTTGAATATAATATATTAAGAATGGATCCATGAATTGGCTGAATACCATGAGATGAAGCGGTTAAAGCAAATTCTAATGCTCCAAATAAATTTCCTCTATCGGCAAGGCAGATAGACGGCATAGTTGCAGCTTTAGCTAAAGCTGCAATATGATCAATTGTTAAAGCGCTTTCCAAGAATGAATAAGAACTTTGTAATCTTAAATGAATAAAATCAGATCTCATGATTTTGACCGATAGAATAATATTTAAATCCTTTTTGTTTTAATTTATTTGAATCTAAAATATTTCTTAAATCAATAATTATAGGTAGTTTTAATGGGGCAACTATATTAGTAAAATCTAATGTTTTAAATTCCATCCATTCAGTCGTAATAACAATAGCATCCGCATCTTTGCAGGCTTCAGAGATTGAGTCCGCATATTTAATGTTCTTTAAATCCTTTGCGCTATTATTCATTCCTACTGGATCAAATGCTATGACATTAGCGCCTTTTGCCTGCAATAGCTTAATAATCTCAATTGCAGGACTGCTCCTAACATCATCAGTACCAGCCTTAAACGTAAGACCAAGTACGGCTATAGCTTTGCCTTGCACTATACCCAATATATTAGCAATTCTGTCCACAAGATATTGAGGTCTTTGTTTATTTGCACTAATTACAGCATCGACAAGTTTGCAATCTGATTGATGATTTTTTGCAATCATAGAAAGAGCCAAAATATCTTTTGGAAAACATGAGCCACCAAAGCCTGGGCCAGCTTTTAGAAATTCTGCTCCTATCCTATGATCTAGTCCTATGCCAAAAGACAATTGTTCTACATTAGCATTAATTTTCTCACATAAATTTGCCATTTCATTGATAAAAGCAATTTTAGTAGCTAGGAATGCATTTGATGCATATTTTATTAATTCAGAGGTTACTAAATCACAACTTACTAATGGAATATTATTAGAGATTATTGGTTTATAAATTTCTCTGAGTATATTGGTCGCTTTCTCATTATTTGTACCTATAACTATCCTATCTGGATTTAAGAAATCATTGACCGCACAGCCTTCTCTTAGAAATTCTGGGTTAGAGGCAATATTAAATCTAAGATTTTTATTTGATAGATAATTCAATAATTGATTTGCTGTACCTGGTGGTACTGTAGATTTAATGACAAGTATACAATCCTTATTTACAAACTTACAAACATTATCTATCGCAGCAAAAATATATCTTAAATCAGCCTCTCCAGATGGCAACGATGGAGTACCTAGTGTAATAAAAATAGCATCTGCGTGATGCAAATCACCATCGTAATGATCTACAAATTTTAGTCTTTTTTCCTGCAAGTTAGTTAATAAATATTGATCCAGAGTAGGTTCGTAAATAGGTAAGATACCTTCTTTAAGCTTAGTAATTTTAAATGTATCAGTGTCTAAACATGTCACATTATGTCCAATATGGCTCATCATGACACCTGATACTAGACCGACATAGCCGGTACCTATAAATGTAAGATTCATTAAACCCAAATTTTTTCTATAAATTTATCCTAAAACTCATAAAAGTAAATTTAAAACATTAAATATATTTATTTAATCTATAAATAGCACTATATTTACCTAAAAAAGCTGTAGATTAATCTACTAAACCTTATAATAGTATATGAATTTTTTTATTAAATGTTTTATTACCCTAGTTTACTTTGCAATATTTATAACTTTGCTAATATTGAGCGCTAGGCAGGGTTATTTGGATAAACCAATAAAAACTATATTCGAATTTTATTTAAATCAAAAAGGATTTCATAGTCAAATAAATGATTTGCACATAAGAAATGAAAAGTTATTTATTGGGAAAATTTCTTTGGAAAGTAAAGATAAGAATTTATTTGCTAAGCCAATAGCAGAATTTACCAATGTAAATTTAAAATTTAGCATAGACAATAAAGTAACAAATGATCTTGTGATTTTCACTGCCATAGATGTTGATAGTTTTGTTATAAAGACTGAAGATAATACAGAAATTTTGCATACCAAAATGATTGGGGATTATAAATTGAATTTATTGCAAAATATAATCTCAGCTAAGATAAATCTAAATTCTATAAGAAACGTCGCATTATCAAGTATTTATAATAGCCATATCAAAGATGGCGATGCTATATATAATTACCGCAATAAAATCATTGGAGAAGGTAAGGCGATAGAAATAGAAGTCAATTTTAATGAATTGAATCTATTGTTTAAGCAAGCAACAAAAGATGGTAAGTTAAAAACACATTGTCAGATGACTAATGTTCCAATCATGGTATATGAAGCTTTAAAAACTATTGAGCCTAAAAATAAAATTATTTTATTTTTAGATGAATACATTAAGGATGGATACATAAATTATGGTGAATTTGATTTAAATTTAGATAAAAATTTTAGTGAAAATGATATTTTCACTAAAGAAAATCTAAATGGTAAATTTCATATTATTAATCTCCAATATAAATATGACAAAGATTATCCGCCTCTTAAAGATATAGATATAGATGTCACATTGTCGGGAAATGAAAGTAAATTTCTTATAAATAAAGCATATTCAGGCAAAACTCTTGTTTCCAACGGGGTAATTTCTCTGAATTGGGTAGGGCTTGAGAATTCATCTATTATAATAAATGGAGTTAGTAAAGGTCCGGTTAATGATTTAATAGATTTTGTTCCAAATGAAGTTTATGAAGAAACAAAAAAGAAAGGGATTGATCTTAAAAAATTCACAGGGATAGCTGATTCAATAATTGAGCTAATAATACCGATTAATCCTGCTATTAAAAATACCTATAATATTTCTACAACAATATCCGACGCTGGTCTCAAATTATTTAATAATAACATAATCATTGGAAGCGCAAAGCTGAAAGGTGTATTTAGTGGTGATAAATTGAGTTTTATTGGGTCAGGCAAGATAAACCAATTTAATAGTGATATTAGTTATTCTCATAATATTATCAGTAACAATAATGATGATTATAAATTTTTGTTAAAAATTAAAACTAAAATTAAAGGGGAAAACCAAAAAATTGGGTTAGTTAAAATTCTATCTGGAGGGAGTGTAGTTAATTTTGAATATAAAGCTAATAATGATGGTCAAGAAATAATGACCGCTGGTGCTGATCTGAAAGACCTTGAATTTTATCTTGATAAGATTTCTATTCATAAAATAAGGCATGATGCTGCAAACTTAACTGTGAAAGGTACAATTGGTCAAGGCTTACAAAATGATATAGATATGAAGCTAGTTGGAGATAATAATCTAAATATTACTAGTAAAATAAAGGTTAGTAATGATAAATACGATATTGCTTTGCCAAAAATCAATTATGCTGATACCAATATTAGCGGCAATATAACCTTTGATAAAGATAATTTTAGCGCTTCAATTCATGGAAGTAACTTGGATTTATCCAATTCTAATATGATGCAATTTCTAGAAAAAGAAGGCGAAGCGACCAATACTAGTTTAAAAGTAGATATAGAGAAAATAAAGCTTAAGAATGCCGTGCAGCTTGATGATGTTAAATTGCAGATACTATGTAATAAAACTCAATGTTTCTCAGGTTATTTAGATTCAAAAATTGGCGATAGGTTCTTGAGAATGTTATTAAATACTTCTGATGACCAAGAGCAATGGGAAATTACCTCTGATAATGCAGGCGCAGTATTTAAAGGAATTGGTCTATATAATAAAATGAAAGATGGGACTATGCTCCTGATTTTTAATTCCAAAAGACATATTGTACATTCTGGTCAAATAGTACCTATTATTGATGGTACTTTTATCTTTAGGTATTTTTTAGTTTCAGATATACCATTTTTAACGAAGATAGTATCTTTTGTTTCTCTTCCTGGATTTGTACATTTTATAACTAATAATAATAATGTTCAATTTTCAGATATGAATGGTAAATTTAGTTACATAGATAACGTTATTACAGTCTCAAAAACTTCTGCAAGTGGCGCTTTTTTTGACTTTACAATGAAAGGAACAGTGGACAATAACAAGCGTAAAGTGGAGTTAAAGGGTCTGGTAACCCCATCAATATACGGAATTAATAGGCTTGTTAGAAACCTACCTATACTTGGTTCACTTTTATCACGAGGTCATAGAAAAGGAATCATTCTTGCGCCTTATTCTATTGCCCAAGAATATTAGGAGAGATTGCTTTTAGAAGATTAGTAAATGGTGGGTTTGAGAAGACTTGAACTTCCGACCTCACGCTTATCAGGCGTGTGCTCTAACCAGCTGAGCTACAAACCCATAATACCAAACTCAAAATTCACTAGGCAGAAGTGATTTTTCATGAATTCATGCTCTCACGCATAATTATACGTTACAGGCACTAGCCACTTAAGTCCCATTTGTATAGTAAATTGGGGAAATGGTATAAAATGTAAAGAATTACAACTAGACCATTTTATTTAAATATTTATATATGTCAATGATAAAGCTTCTCAACTGAATATATTTATTATATAAATATATTAATTCCATTATCTTTACAGCTGAAATATACTTAGTTGTTATTCTACACCAACAGGAATAAACTTAATTTTATAGAAACTTTACTTAAGGGTTAAAATTATGAAAGCAATCCAATCATTTGTTGTTATATTATTAGCAGTTCTACTTTTAGGATGTGAGCAACAAAATCAAGAGATTATAGTTGGTACTTCAGCTGATAACCCGCCTTACGAATTTATTCAAAATGGTGAAATAGTAGGTATGGATATTGATATTATAAATGCAATTGCAGCTCATATAAACAAGAAAATAATAATCAAAAATTTAGATTTTCCTGGGTTACTTGCGGCGCTAGCTAGTAAAAATATTGATATAGCTATTGCTGCTTTATCAGTAACACTAGAACGTAGTAAAGTGGTGGATTTTTCATATACATATATGGTATCAAATGTTTCTGTATTATATAGGGAAGTAGATAATTTTAACAATTATAATAATTTAGAGAATAAGACTGTTGGGGTGCAGGTTGGCAGTACTTGGGCGTTAATAGCCGAGGATCTATCAAAGGAGTTAAATCTTAAAATTAATTCTCTAGCTAACAATCTAATGTTAGTTGAAGAACTAAAAAGCAAAGTAGTAGATGCTGTGATTCTTGAAGAGGAGCAATGTAAAAAATTCATTAAGCAAAATCCTGAGTTGTCGGATTTTAGTATGCCAGAGAGTTTTTCATCCAAATTTGCTATAGCAATGCAAAAAGATTCTCAATTAAAAATTGATATAGATAATGCAATTGCATACTTGAAAAAAAATGGAGCTCTTGACAAAATAGAAAGAAAATGGATTAGTAATGTGCGTTAGCCGGTCCACGCTAGCTGCTGAGAAATATACCAAATTATATACAAAAATATTCTTATTAGATTTCTTGCGTAATTAATTTCTAATGGTAATTTTGTCGTCAAAACTAAGGCTCTGTTCCTCACGTGCATTTTAGTATGCTGTAGTGCTCGCCTTCGTTTTTTCTAAAAATTCTTCGTTATAAATTAATTACGCAAGAAGTCTATTGTAGACTTTGGGTACAAATTTAATGGCAGGATTTGATCGTCGAATCAAATTCCAAGGACAATACAAAAAATAAATTACCATACCGAGAGCCTTTTGCTGGGCACTATAGCAGCTGTATATTTGTGATTGTCAGTAAAGTATAGTTTATATTCTAATCGATGTATTAACATCACGTATAATAGAATAGTCTAATCTAATCTAATCTAATCTAATATCTTCCTATAGTAGAATTATTTATCTTTCTTCAATAACAAATCTAGTAACGTATAATGTGATGTAATGTCATGATTATTGTAAACACTAGCGTTAATAGTCTGTTTAGAGCTCCATAATGCCAAAACTGTGATGGCCTATTTACCCCCCCAGTCATCTAATTATTTCAGGATCTATAGAGGAGCTTAACGTTCAGATATTGAATCAAGTATAGCTACAGTTTCTTGTTTTGCTTAATTATAGGTGTATTGGATGGGTGTAGTATGGGTTAAAATAAATAAGGGATAGAAGTAATATCTACATGATACTAATTCTACCCCTTGTTTTTGTCAAAACTTTACTGCAAAATTGCAGTTAGTCATTTTGTAGTAAAAGATAAGTTATTATTTTACTACAGTTACAGCTCTACGATTTTGAGCCAAAGTTTTTGGGTCATTACCGATAACAGCTGGTCTTTCTTTACCATATGAAATTGTGTCGATTCTATCGCATGCAATTCCATGCTTTTTAAAGAAATGTCTTACTGAATTAGCTCTTCTTTCTCCAAGTGCTAAGTTGTACTCTCTTGTACCTCTTTCATCACAATGGCCTTCAATAGTAGCTTTTGTACTTGGATGAGCCATCAACCAAGACACTTGCTTTTGTAATTCACCTTTTGATTCATGAGAAATATCTGATTTATCAAAAGCAAAGAAAATTCTATCGCCGGCATTTTTTTCAAAATCTGCGGCAAGTGAGCTTTCAGCGCCTGAACCCATAGAACCAGTATGAGCTTTCTTAGAGCTACAACCTGATAATATAAAGATAGCTAAAAAAGCTATTGATAATTTTTGTATAATTTGTGTCATAATGAACTCCTTAGATTTGCTTAAAATTAAAATTTATTTAGCCTAACAATTGGTATAAAATCTTAAGATCTATTTTTAAGTGCTTAAGAATTTACCTGGCCCCAATCCATTAAGCACCATGTCTGTAATTCTATACTATCAATTTAATAATTGATAGATTAAATTACGGAAAAATAATGTATCAATAGATTACTGTTGTATATTTACAATTAGTTTATAATCTATAATGACTTCACCATGGGAAACCAGGGTATATTAGTTGATTTATGTTTATTATTAATAAATACAACAATTAGGATATACAAAATATGGATTCAGAAATTTGGGTATTAGGGGATTATAGGCCTGGTACTACTAACCAAGCTATAGCTCTAGCGAAAGAACTAAAGTTGAGTTTTGAACTAAAGAATATAGAATATAATATCTTTGGCAAGCTGCCTAATCTTCTTTTGCAAATTTACCCTATACATATTAAACAAAATATACTTCAATCATTGGGATGTTCCAATCCGCCTAAAATTATTATTTCGTCTGGAAGAAGAACTGCTCCCCTTGCCTTATATTTAAAAAGAAAATTTGATAATAAGCCCAAAGTCATCCAAATAATGAAGCCTAATATAGCCCATGCAGAGTTTGATCTGATAATTTTACCTAAACATGATGTAGTAGTTGAAGAATCACCTAATATTGTAAGGATAATAGGCGCGCTTAGTAGCGTGGATTTAGAGAAAGGCAGGGAGGAGTTAAACAAAAATTATCCAAGTGCTAAGAAATTTATTGGAGTAATAATAGGTGGAGATAGTAAAAATTATAAATTTGATGAATATTCTTGTATTGCATTTGTATCAATTCTATCTACACTAATAACGAATCACTCACTTCCATTCTTCATTAGTTTTAGTAGGCGTACTCCAGATTTCATGAAACAAATTATTCAAGATAATTTTTCATCCCCACATATTATTTACGATCCTAAGAATGGAGGAAGTAACCCATATTTAGGTATTCTTGCCTCTGGTGGTTATATAATTTCTACAGCTGATTCAATTTCCATGTGTAGTGAAGCCGCTTATAGCGGTAAACCGCTTTATATTTTTTATCAAGATGATTTTGCATTAAAAAAACATAAGTCTTTTATTGAAGAGCTTATTAAACTTGGAATTGCCAAGAGACTAGATAGATCCGTCTCTCATTTAGAGGAGTACACATACAAACCTCTCAATGAAACTAAGAGAATAGCAGAAATTATCAAAGATAGATTATTTTAAATATATATTGTTTCAGTATTAATCTTGTTTTTGTCCCTAGTTTCTGGATTTATAAATGGTATATATATTTGGTAAATATTGCGGAATATAGGAACTAATAGCTCAATAAAAAATCTAGTTTTAAAGTTTTAAGAAGAAATTGATCATGAAGCACTCTAGGTTTTTATTTAACCAATAGCTTGTAATAATTTATGTAATAGTTGTTTTCAAGGAATATTTGAGCGTATGGATTTGTTCAATAGTAAAGCCTGTAACTTTAGCAATAAATTTCTCATCCGCCTTTTGTTTCAGCATATTAATTATAGTATTTGTGATACCTTCCTCTCTGCCTTTTTCAACACCTTCCTTTCTACCTTCCTCTCTGCCTTTTTCAATACCCTCTTCTCTGCTCTCTTCTATATATTTCTGAGC
>Ga0209702_10008593_pt1 | contig 11801 bp, 4 predicted proteins | sample FRY01_FD_187210 | JGI IMG/M metagenome (GOLD analysis project Ga0209702, IMG submission 187210) | Freshwater microbial communities from Lake Fryxell liftoff mats and glacier meltwater in Antarctica - FRY-01 (SPAdes) (version 2) | ecosystem: Environmental > Aquatic > Freshwater > Ice > Glacier... | reverse complement strand
AACCTCGGGTCGACGAAAAAAGCTTGGCCCAGCTATCAAAGCGAAATTACAAATTTTCTTGGTATTAGCCCAACCGCTGGGCAAGTCTTTAACTTGGGGGGACATCTGGCAGAGGTTTTTCAGGCGAATACTAGGTCGCGATCTCAGTCGGACCTCTCATCTGGTGGCGCAGCCTGGGAAACCTTAGTCTGCTGGTACTTAAACTTGATCTTCTTTGACTCAAATGCCGTCGTGATTAAGCCCAAGAAGAAATACCTACCAAGCGCGTTCGCTGATTCACTATCGGTCAAAGTTAAGGGCGTACGAACCAACAAAGAAACAGATCTACTCGCGTTTTCAGTACCACTATCTGAAGGTAACGTGCCACTCGATACTGAAGGAATAGACAGCATCGTCCGTGCGCTCCCGCAGCGAACGGACTTAACAGTGATCCAATGCAAGACTAATTGGAATGACAACGCCCAGATACCTATGTTGTGGGACATGATCTACAGTGCCCAAAGCATAAGGATTCCAAACATCACAGTTGGGGCAAATGGCTTTACCCCAAATAGTTTCCGCAACTTCTCTTACGCCTTTGCGACGGTACCAACAGTAAAGACGTCATTTGAGCCAACGACCACTGCGGTTGTTCGTGTACGAGGTCTTAGTGGTGGAAATTATTGGGGTAAACCAAGTAAACCCAACGTCTCAGATGCACTTTCAGAATTTTTTGGAAACAACTTCAGTAATTCATTCCCAAATAGTGTTCAAGCACACGTTAATTCAATGCTCACAAATCACCCAAATATCCTGCCAAAATTTATTGACTTCAACTTCTAAAACCCGACTTTCAGTCGATGATTTCTCTGATGTGTTCGCCTAGAGCTTTGGCAAGTAAAACTGGTACTGCGTTGCCGATTTGCGTATACTTCGGCACTTCGCGAGTCCAGTCGCCTACTGAAGGATCTCCGGCTCGGCGACGACCACCCGTTGTTCTCTTGCCCGAGAACTTATACCAATCAGGAAATGTCTGAAGTCGGGCCCATTCTCTTACTGTCAAAATTCTGGGCTGAGAAAAATGGACGTAGTCGTCCGGTAACGATGTTGCCGTTATTGATGGTCCGCTCTCGGCCCAACGCGCAGGCATTAGGCGCTGTGCGAACTTCTTTGTTTGAAAATGTTTAGGTATTTTACCATTATTAGTGAGCATGTAAGAAAACTTCGCAGTTACATCTGCGGAGTGCTTACTGTACTCCATTTCCGTTAAAAAAGAGCCCTTTCGAGACACCGTGCCATCTCGACCACGACGTAAATCTTCTTGAACTTTGTTCTGCACGCCATGTGGATACCGAATGGTTTCCGAGACTTCACCCCATTCAGGATCAATGAGATCCCCCAAAAGATCAACAAGATCCGGGGCGCCGCCAATTGGATTTGGTATGAGACCGCTTGCTACATCGGATACTGAGCGGAACAAAATATCTTCTCGAATACCGACAAGAACCACGCGCGGTCGATTCTGTGGGACCCCATAGTCCTTTGCATAGACGAGGCTCCAGCCAATTCGATACTGCTTTTTCCCTCGTCGTTCACCAACGCTTGAAAATGTTCGAACTATGTCGGCCCAAATCTCACCCTTCTCGCCGGATGCATTCCAGCGTGCGGATAAAAGACCACGAACATTCTCGAAGATGAAAGCCCTTGGCTGTAGCTCGTCAACCATTATCGCCATGTCTTCATAGAGATGATTTGTCGGGATGTCCTCTTTGGCAAGATCTGAGAAAGTGCGACGGTGTCCTATACCGCTAAAGCCTTGGCACGGTGGTCCTCCAACTACAAGCCCGAGTTCACCATGCTGGGCATTTAGATAATTAGCGAGATCCAAAACACTCTGACGCTTATTCGTAATCTTGCGAATATCGTTAGAGTGCCGACGGGGATCAGCAAGATCTACTTCGAAATCTGTTCGATTTGCTAGATAAGTTTCCAGTGCATCGTTATGTAATTCATTCACATAAACCGACGTAAAGCCTGCCCGCTCTAGACCAAGCGACAGACCGCCACAGCCGGCGAAAAGATCTACTAAGGGAAAGCGCACAGGTGAACTTTAGGCCGTCGGTATAACAAAACCCACTAATGCTTCTATTTCGCACTTAGGAGACGCCGCATCAGCAGGAAACCGATCTGCTCTCAGCAATAATTAATTAACTCCCGTTGTTCCAATCTTTTTCACTTTCGGAAAGTTGTTCTAATTGCCTAAAGAATGGATGGCCGAGAACAACTTTGCCATCGCAGTCGAACGATGCATACAAGTTCTGATGGATAGACAAACTTGGGATCTGACGCGCGATCTGGTCTGTCGCGTTCTTCATGCCAAGCTGTTCCAGCTCCCGCTTCGTTATTCTGGGTACACGATGCACGAACCAAGTTCGTAATGGTTGGGCATAATCCATCGCCGTCTTATTGAAATGATCAAGATACTGCGACGATAAAATTACAGCCGAACCATACTCTCTTCCTTGAAGAAGAATTTGATTCAATGGATCAAATTCAAACTGCATTATATTAACCGCTTCATCAACTAATAAAAATGAGTTGAGTCGGCGAAGCTGTAAGGCTTCTGCGCCACCAATGTAGTAAGGCCACTTCGTGAGTTTGATCATGTAATCGAAATATTTATTGATGAAGACCGCTATTAGGGTTTTCTTGAGCTGCTCATCCCCTTCCAAATAACGCAGGTCAACGACCACAACACCTTCACGCAACATCTCTTCAAGTGACTGGAACTCTTCTGGACGGTTTCCGAAAATCTCCATTTGCACGAAATTATTGAGGGTATTCGTAACCCCATCAAACCTTCTATCAATCGCCAAACTATATGCGGTAGCAACATCGCTCATTGTCGGTGACTGCCGATTAAGCCTGATCAAGTCGATAATTACTCTCCTCAAGCGGTCCTGCTGTTGAACACCTATTCCTGTGAATATCATCGAAATAATGTTTATGAAACTGTTTGCACACTTCGTAATTGCCACTGACGTCTTTTCGCCGATTATCTCGAATACATCTAAAGGCATGTGGTGTGGCGTAAGTACTCGAGCTCCAACAGCCTTCAAAAATTCTGGCTTTTGATAATCGCGCTTATAATCTAAAATCAAACCAGTTACCGGTTTTGGTTGACTCTTTCTAGACGCACGACGCAATTGCATGACCAAACCAAGGCAAAGCTGGGTCTTGCCAGTACCCATATCACCCAAAACTCCGATATTCAATGAGTTCAGATTGGTATTTCCTGGCCAATAAGAAGCAACATCACCTGAATCTGCAAACTGTCCGATTTCAAACTTGGTGCCTGGATAAACCACACCGTCATCATTCGTTACTTCAACTAAAGGCGAAACCACAGGCGAAACCACAGGCGAAACCACAGGCGAAACCACAGGCGAAACCACAGGCGAAAGGTCTTCTTTAATTGGCGATATCAGAACAGCAGGCTGACTGATGTTGTTAATCACAGTCGTGAAGCAACCAATGTCAAATGCGGAATCAAGGGCCAACTTCCAATCTGCGAGAGCTTTTCCCTCGACACCGTCTAACTCGGTGCGAATACTCCGCATATCCGCAATATAAATGGCGTAATCACAATGGTCGAACGTGCAAGTCACTTGCCTTGACTTAAGCGAGTCATCGGTTGCAATTTGGAAAGATATTAGGGGTTTGCCTACGACAATGTTCATTCCACCAGCCACCAATTTACTTAGACCGTCTCGAACACGATCGAGAGCAGCCTCACTAATTGGCGTCAACCGAATCGCGACGTCCACTAGAGCTGCGATCGCATTATCCATAAGTTCGCGCGTGCCATCCTCTGATCTAGAGTTTTCCCAGGCCCGTTTCAAACCTTGCAGCTGAGACCAGGTGGTACCCGCCTGCAAAATAGATTCCGATAAAATATCGTCACCCGCATTCGGAAGAGAGCCGACTGGATCCTCAAGCTTGTAAAACTTGATCTCCACTGGGACAAAAATCAATTCACTTTGGCGTAGTTCAATTATTAGCAGATCAGCCATTTTGTCCTTAGATGTCGTTACACCGCCCAGCATTTTGATGTAACGATTACATGCATCTATAGGGACCACGAATCGATCAATGTCTTCCTTTTGAGCACGATCTATCAACTCAAAAACGGTCGCGAATCCCAAAGCGCCTTTTTGGTGTAAAAGATCTTGATGCTTCCCGCCGATAAGGGAAGAGAGACCCACCCCTCTTGCGCCTAGCGTTGCGATCGTTTTACTAACTCTCAAATCAAGATCAGCAGTAGATGCGTTGCCACCCATTAGCAAATTTACTAGCCTCTTGGTGTTTGATGTGAAAATCTTTGGGATTTTGGCAACAGTCAAATATGGTCGACGATCTACGGCTGCACTAATTCCTTTGTGATTGATCTCAAAGAACGGTGGCCGCCACTCCCACAATGTCACCGGAGTGCTGCCATCATTTCTAGCACCCAAAATAGACGCCAGCGCAGAAGGGGCGATCCCGCTTTCCCCCATTACGGTCCAATCAGCGCCCGTTGCCATCGCATTATTCTGTGCGACAGTGTGTTGTATTAGCCGACCACCATCCATTTCGAGTGAATTTTTCGCCTCCATTGCCCTAAGCGCCCCTACAAACGACCCCAGAATCTCATTCGAGATCTCAGGTTGAACAAAAGATGTATTTGCGTTTCGATTAACAGCCGTAACATCGAAACGGCGCAGTGGGACATTCGAAACAACACCGATTCGTTTACCTTCGTTTTGCACATCGACTTTTACGCCAGAGTCTGTAATGACTCGCAGATTTACATTTAATTCTGAGTTACTGGTTGGTTTATACCTACGCCATGTGAGGTGCGCACGCACTGACAATTCAGGATTTAAAAGGCCTCCTACTTCCTGATGGACATCACCAAGCCGGTTTAAAGAATCGTAAACCCTTATGCCCCCAGGAGATAGGCCGTTTTCAACTCTTTTAGCTGTCCATTGCTTTAACTTCAAGATGAGACCAAGGTCTAGTGATTCTGTTCTTGGCGTCAAGGATGACGCTGCCAAATCAATCACCAAAGTGGAAATGAACGGATTGGCTCGATAGAAGTCATCTAATGCGCCTTCAACCGCCGACGCATCGAGACCGTTGGCAGAGACCCCGGAAATCTGACAATCTCCAGCGAATCGCGGGACCGAAACAGCAGCAGGATTATCAACAGAAGCCGGCACCAGCATCGACCAGCCGGAAAAAAGGCTCTCTGGCCCGCCGTCCGTCGGGATAGCTATAAGTGCACCGTTCGGAGTATTCGAGCGTGAGAGAATTGGGAACTGCCAGCCAGCGATTGTTCCAGATAACATCCGTCGATTTTCCAAGCTTTGGTTACTTCGTCGCAGCACATCCTCAGCATTTACAAGCCAACCAAAGCGCAATGGGTGAAAGGGGCTTAACATTGCCCCTACTAATTTGCCATCTTGGACTGTGCTGAAAATCAAGGCCGAAAACGGGAAGCGGGCCCAGAATTTACTGTAATGGTCACTGCAGCGATCAGCTCTTCGGATGAGTGAATCGAAGCTTTCAAGATATTCGTCTAAGAGTTGATGCCAATCAGAAATCCCGTTACGCTTTGCGACTCTTGCGAGGTGAAGTGGCAACTCCACTTTAGAAATCAATCTTTGATTAGATTTCGAAAGCAGGTCAATGAGCTCGAGAGCACGGAACGAGTCATGAAATTTACGCAATTCATTACTGGCGAGTAAATCCGCATCCACAGCATCGCCAGGGTTAATCGGCCATTTGGGGACATGCGGTTGTATTAAGACCGAAGGGACAAATACCTGCGTTTTCTCGTGGAATTCTACATCTTCAATATGCTCACCAAGATCACACGTGAGAACAATTTGACCAATTGACTTGCCATTTTCGGACAACGACAATTTATTTACTAGAACACTTTCGAGGCGCCAGCGTATGTCCGCCATGACCAATTCATCACAATCCGGATTGCACTCTGTATGCTCAGTTGCTGCCCTGAGCGGTGAACTTGGTAGATCCTGATCAATCTCGTATTCCAATTCAGCCTCGACTGTAATTTTCACCGAATCAATTTGGATCTCTACGAGTTTGTCAAATACGTGATCAAAAACATGCGGTAATACCCCATCACTGATGGTCAGATTTGTTTCGTCTTTTGAAACGATTATTGGTTTTTTCGCTGACCAGATGATTGCTTGATACCTGCTTCCCTCAGCAACCTCCACTGCTAGATCAATGAATAAATTTTTACAATTACCGTCAAAAGCAAATTCAGTCTGACCGATAAATATTGACCGTGATATTCGTCCATTATCTGGAACGAGGATCAAACCTGCGCCGTCTGCCGCCAATAGAGCTACATTCGCCTTTGCGTATGCTTCAATAAATTGTGTCAATTGATCGTTGGGACTTATCTCAATTTTAATTGACTTAATTTCAACTTCGTGAATGAAATCCCCGGTCTGCTTAATCTTCCACCAAAAGAAACCATGTAGTTCAACACGACCATCGGCGTTTAGCTGCCGATCAGTCACTTTAAAATGAATCCGATTCTTTATACGATCGCCAGATTGGACGAGACCCACAGTGCTCGCCGTAATCATAGAAGAGGTCGCGCCTGCTTTGTATACAGGCAAAAATGCAATTACATCCATTGACCGCAGTGATCGATCAGAAAAAGCAGGATCTGATGAGATTATCGAAGGACCAATTACGGTGAAACCTTTTGCGAATGATCGGTCATGAATCGGTTCGTAGTTCGGCAAGGCAAACTCAATTTCATCCGGCGGGTCGCATGTTGGGTTGAAGAAGTCATCTTCTAAAAGACTCTCAAATTTCATCCAACGGTCAGCACCATCAGAATTATGAATCGCAAATGCCAAAAGCGGACTTCCCCGACCACCGTTTAGTTCGAGACTCTTAGTCATATCAAATTCATCCCATTGAATACCGCGAAGTGGGTCAAAATACGAAATCGAATTACTTTGACCCGACTTGGAGGAATTATTCTTTTCGATTTTATCGAGTGATCTATTTATGGTTTCTTCATCACACCAAAATTCTTGAATTGCATTTGCTAAAATATTCCCAGCCTTATAGTCCTCAACTTCGGGATTTGGTAGTGAAAAACACGGAAAGATCGCTCTTCTGAGAAAGATTGGATCAGCAATACCATTAGCTTCGACAGCTATAGCCAACTGGCGTAATCCTTCGTCAACATGGAGCATCCACAAGACATTCCACGAAATTTCAGTGTTCCCCAATTTAAGATATGCATCGCGCAAAATATCTAATACTTTTTTGAGGCGCTCCGTGCTGTGATAATCGATAAGTGCGCCTCTTTCCAGACGCAATTCACAGAATGTGTCAATCAAACGCAAGGCCGCACCTGCAACTAGGTCAAGTGGCGGGTTTGGGTTTGCGGGACCAGGATATTCAGCGGAAATATATTCTCTGTATCGGTCTTTTATGCTCCCTATTTCGATTGGTCCTACAAATATTCCTAAATAGTTATTATTGGCTCTATTGGTAAAAAAACTCTGAGGAAAAACGGGGTGTTTGTCGTCGCTGGGCAAGCTCTCGTCAGCGACTTCAGCAAAACTATCCAAACGCGCAGGATCGATCCATTCCAAATTCGCCTGATCCCTAAGAGAACGTGCCGGAAGTTGAAGTACGCCTCCCCTCCTTTCGAACATGACGGCATTGACATCGTTGTGAATATCGCGCATTGCGCAGATCGAACCAAGCGCTCGGAAAAAAACGTGTTCGAACGTCACTTGCCCCTCCCCAAGAAAGCAGACCTGACTACGACGGCTTCTGATGCATCGGCAGACCCACGACACAACCCGGCTAGCTCCAGGCGCCGAACGAGCTCTGGGATACTCGGCTCAAGACCAAGAGAGCGCAGTTGGGCGCGGACATCCCCAACAGTGCATTCTCCGTCGGGGGATTCGCAAGCGAGACTTGCAATTAACGCAAGTACTTCGGTAGTTGGGTCAACAATGAGGAACTTCGCTGTCCCCTTGCCGTGCCGAGCAAGAAGTCCATAATGATCTGCGTGTGGCCCATCAGTTCTTCGGGCAACCAACATCGTTTCTACGTCGTCTCGCCTGTTTTTCTTTGGGTTCTTCAAATAGTCTTGGGCCATGCCTCGCTGAAATTCCGAACGTGAATTTTGACGTAAATGGGCGATGGTATCGGAGAAATCATCACCTAAATTTATTGTTTTTACCTTGAGCATATTTTCAAACAAAATGTCAATAAATGCTCCTTTTGCAATTAAACGCCTCAGATCTGGTTGCACATTTCTTGAGCGCAGTGGTTTTCGGCTTTCATGCCAAGTTATTAATGGGTCCCGTTTCATGGATTTGATTAGTGAATGAATAGAGATGTCATCCGAGTCGTCCATAATCAACTGCCCAATTTTGGCGTTCCACCGCGATCTCCAGAGAACACCCATACCAATCGCTAGACGTGTCGATGTGGCGACCCAATCTACCCATCGTCGCGCCGGAAGAGCTTCGACCCATTCATCATTTGTCAACTTGATAACGCTTTCATGAAACCAACTGAATGGCGTCCCACTTGTCAAATAAGATGGTGGATCGAATTGTGGTGTTTCTCGTGGAGTAGCTACAAATACGCCTGACTCTGTACTGACATCAGGATCGATAGTCGTAAGCAAGCCCACTCTGACTGTCTTCTCAATGCCCATCAATACATTGTCTTTGGATAGACGCCTTCTCATTGCTTCAATCACTAGACCTGCAGCAGAGCCGTGATATTGAGCGGCGCCAGCAGAAAAATGCTGTTCGATAATCGTTGCATACTGCTCTGCGTTACCACCTACGCAACCATCGTTGGTCTGCAATATCGAAGTTGCCGGCGTCACAGGTAAAACTGCTATGCGACTGGATCTCTCCGCATTGATTCCAGTTAGTTCTGTCGCTAGAGCTCGAGCAAGCAAATTATAATCCAAATTGCCAACTGGTAGCTGGAACACGCCTTTTACAGCATCTCGCCAGCGTTCAATATTCTCCGACCTTGTCGGATCCATTATTCGAAATTGGTCCCGACCTCGGCTAGGACCTTGCCAGCCATTTGACGCCGCATAAATCAAATTCTTATGCCAAGGATGGTTGCCGGCATGCATCTTGCTTTCAATAAGAGTAGAGACCAATAACTCGGGAAAAATTAATGCGTTGGGCTGGTTAAAAAAACCATTAGGACCATTTAATATTATCGATCTAACAGTTGGGCCAGTCTCGATCATTGTCGCAACGCAACCCTTGTAATTATCGAACCAGAAACCAACCGTAAATTATTCCCGATAGATTCAGGCCTAAAAATACTCGCACGAAAACGCTCAATCTTAGGAATAACTTCAGAGGTTCGATCAGTGACCGCATTGGAACTATCAGAATTTGCAAGAGCCTCTCTAAGTAGTACGAAATCAAGGTTCATGGTAAGCAGATCTTTGCCCGCGCTATCGCGAAATGTGGCACTAAGTTCGTCCCCGTCCGCAAACGCAATGACCTGAATGTGATCAGATATTTCAATTGCTAATCTAGGTTGCAAAGGTTGTGCAATTACACCCTCGGCTCTGGCAGAGAGATACGCCACTAGCCGACGAGCTTCAATGTGTTCGTTTTGGTTTGGGAATATTGGAAGTAATAAATTTATTAAAGCTGCACGAAAACCGCCATCCAAGGTGCTGTCGTTCTTAGCTGATGTCCATGAGCGAACCCACTCAACAATCTCGTGGGTAAATGCCGTGATCCCGAGTTGGACCGCGTACAACCTTGTCAGATATTCACAATACCATTGAATTAGTTTCTCCAATTCCGAGAGACTTAGAAATGCCTCATTCTTGAATTGAGAAGAGATAGCAAAAGAAATTTCTTTGTCGAGTTCTTCATCAAAGTCATTTTTAAGTAGACAAATTCCATTCTCGCCAGCATTCTTGATTAGCAAACCTAAAATAGATTCTCCGGAGTCATTACCTCTGAATGCTTCGATCACAGGAGAGGACCAACCCCTATTTTGCAATGGCCGCAAGTCGTTACCTGTCATTGCGTCAGCGACTGGATCGGCTAGATGAGTCATAACCTGAAATGGGGACACACCACAATCAATGACTGAAACGAATGGCGATCTTATTGCTCCAAAAAAACTTTGATGGAGCCTGACCGACGCTAGAACTACAAGATCCTTGAGGCGCTGCTCCCCCGAGATTGTCGAAACTCCAGCGATTATCAACTCAGCCCATTCCGCAGGCTGCATCCTAAGCTTCATTTGATCGGTACTGCCAAGGCGTGAGTCACCATTGCCAATCACAATTGCCGCTATCGCGGTCCACATTGAACGAAACGTAATATGTTGAGATGAGGACAACTCAACATTTCGCATGCAACACAGGATGCCTGTAAAAACTTCGTCGTGCGAAAGATCGGCGATGTTTGACGCAATAGGATCAATTCTGCTGGTTGGCCCTGTATTACTTTGCCTTAAACTCTCAATTACGCCAGCGAGCAGTTGTCCCGCTGGCGTTTTTATCCAGTGAGTGCGCTCTAGCCTTTCATCTGAATCCGGCAAAGTAATTTGATATTTTGAGTTACTTTTAAGACAAGGAAAGCCACTCCAAATCAAATCATTTGAATGCTCGTGTTCCGGCTGTATTTCAAAAATTGAATACAAGTCCATCATCACCGCAACAATTTCTATGCTTTTCGACTCATCTCCAATTAAATTCAAACGGGCACACCGAATACTAGAGTCTCGCTTCGGTTCTTGTACCTCGAAGTTCTCAGAACGAGATTCAAATTTTAGTTTAGAATTGCCAAGCCATCTAACTAACTCACGAATCTCGAGCGAGCCCTTATCCGAAGCAAACTCCTTATGAAGAATTCCTCTGTTGACATTGACATGCATGAAAAAACCACCATTGACGGCCTCATCTAATTCGTCAATTAAGCAAGAATCAGCTTGACCGAAATCACTGTTTGCAGTTGCATCATTAATTACGCTGACTCTTAATCCTGATTCTCTAATCTCGAACTCGTATCGCCTTCTATCTGAATCATGTAAGCCAATTCGCTCAAGATCTTCAACTACTCTCTTTGTGATAAAAGATTTGCCGTTGCCCGGTGCGCCGACTAAAAACAGAAATGCATTCCCACTAGCCGATCCATCTTTAAAATGCTTCTGCATCCAATCGATAGCCGATTGCACACCGCCAAGAATTTCAGACTCGGCAAGGGGCATGACGGCATTTGATATTGGTGCGATTGCAAGCCCTCGACCGCCGACATCAAACTCGGCGAGTTTTGCGAGTTTATTTTTGTAATCCATACCTTTTATATAGTAACTGTTTTCAGGTTCGCATGAAAAATTTGGCATATAGCGCTTGTCAATGTGGTCACGGAAGAATTGGCGGACTTGAAACCCGCCATGGGATGCAGCCCGACCGCCGAGGTTGTGTTGATGATCACACGATTTTGTGACGAGCCGATTTGCGCCCAATGTGCCTCTCCCCCTGTGATAATCGGAACCTAGGCCTGGGGTGTCCGCCGTCGAAATATCTCTCTTACTCAATTAATTAAGGGGTTCTAAGCCGTGTTACACCCCTCTAGTATTTTACAAAAACACGCAGCCGGGTCGGTATTTTCGCTCCGGTTTCGACCCTAAGCGATGGAACACCAGCGTAAGAAGCGCCGTTCCAGAAATGGAGACTGACATGGCACGTGCACCTTTCACCC
>Ga0209702_10008592_pt1 | contig 11806 bp, 13 predicted proteins | sample FRY01_FD_187210 | JGI IMG/M metagenome (GOLD analysis project Ga0209702, IMG submission 187210) | Freshwater microbial communities from Lake Fryxell liftoff mats and glacier meltwater in Antarctica - FRY-01 (SPAdes) (version 2) | ecosystem: Environmental > Aquatic > Freshwater > Ice > Glacier... | reverse complement strand
CTTCAGCCCCGAAAAAAGCCAGAGTAGGGTTGCCTCGTTCCGAACGGCGGGAGTACCTCCGCAACCGAGCGAATCGATCGAACGACTGAACCGCCGCGTTTCCAATTTCAGTTAGCAGGACTGTATGCACCACTCCACCTAGCTAGAAAGGGCGTCGTCGTCTTCAGCGTCGTCCAGGCACTTTCGAACCAACAAGAGCCCGACGGCGACGAGGATCTTCTTCCTGTTGAGTCTGGCGTACGCCGAGCAACACTTGCGAGGCGACATGACCCAGCCGAGGCAAGCCTTGCACACGTTCTTCTCTTCGACGACAAACCCCAACATCTCCAGCGTCTTCTTGTCCAACACCTCGGGACTCCGGACGCTCGCGTGGCGCTCCTTCATGTAACCAGAGTAGGCTGATTGGAAAGCCGCCACAGCAGTTCCCGCCTCGGGATCTCGGACCGTGTACACCGCCTCGAAGCCGACGACCGCATCCTCGTCCTCCGGACCGAGGGACAGGAAGCGCCGGACGTGGCTCGTCGCAACGCCGACCTCCTTCTGCGCGACGTTCAGAGACGCGGGGCACCACGACCAGAACTCGGCCTCTCGGTGCTCTCGCACGGCGTCCATGTACGCCGCAAGGCACTTGCTCAGGATCGCCGGAAGCTCCGAGGCGAGGATGCGGGCGAGGAGCGTCGTGTCAGCCGCGTCCACCCTCTTGCGGAAGAGGAAAGGGACGATGCGCCGGACAATCTGCCCGGCGTTGTCGGAGTAGTTCGGCATCGCGTTGCTAGCAAAGAGCATCGGCACCGTCCACCTGACGTTCGGCAGAGCTCGGAAGCCCTTGCGAGCGACGCTGACACTCTCGCCGCTCACCATGCTCTGAAGGACCTCTTGGGGAAGCACAGAGCTCATCGCCTGTGGCAGGTCGCGGCCGAGGAGCACGTGCTTGTCGTACAGCCCGTCGAGCCCAAACCTCTCCTCAAAGGTGCTGCACACCGTACCCAGGTGAGCCTCGGCGAACATTGCTGCGGCGACGGATATGACCAGTGACTTGCCGGTGCCGCCGAAACCGATGAGCCAAGGAAACACCTGCCAGTTGTCGTGAGTCCCCGTCGGGAAAAGCAGGCGGCCAAGACACGTCATCAACGTCCGAGAAACGTCGGGCGGGAACTGGTGCGACAACACACTGTCGAAAAGAGGCGTCGCCGAGGTGGCTGGCGCGTACGGAAGGTCGATGTGGTGCCGCGCAACGAGCGACGTCGGGATGCCTCCCTCGCATGCGGGGTCGCCGTAGGACAAGAAGCGAAACTCAAGACGGTCGGGAGGCGTCAGGAGAACGCCATCGCAGAAGGAGATCATCCCGCGGTCGAACACCACGTTGCGCATCCACGGAGGGTCGTAGTTGGTCAAGTACTCAATCAGCTCGCGCTGGAGAGAGGGACGCTCGTGATAGGTTGCCTCGTGGTTCAGCGTCAAGTTCAAGAACTCACGGAAGGTCTCGGCCTCGACGTACGCGCACGGGCACCCCGGAACAGGACGCCACACCCTGTCGCCGAGCTTCCGCAGCCGCGACGCGACGGCAACGGTCGAGATGGCCTTCTGGAGCTTCGTGAAAGAGCGCACGTCGTCAGCACCTGCTGTCGTCACGTTGACGACGTTGATGGTGTTGTTGTTGACGAACAGGTTGAGCGTGTCATACTTCTCCATCGCCGCGCACATGCGGTCCTTGATGCTCTTGATCTTGCCCTTGCCGGCGACGGTACGGTCCTTGACACCCGGAACTGTGATCACGATGTTGGAGTTCTCCTCGCGAGGGTTGTGCAATGTGATCTTTGCCTCGAGGTTCGGCGTCACAGACTGCAACACCGCCTTGTCCTCGTCGGGGTGCGTGAACACAAACTTCTCGGCGCCGGAGGGGATGTTCTGGTGCAAGTCGCTCACGGGGCCGCGCATCGGAACGCCGCCCTGCAACAGCCCGAGGAACCGCTCGGCGGCGTTGTCGACCTTGACACGGACAGTGTTGCCCCAGTAGCCTGGCCGAGGAGCGTCGACCACGCCGGTCAAGCCGATCGCCGTGTCCTCGAAGGCGAGGCTGTCGCCGTCGTGGCGTACCACGCGGAACGAGTGGTCGCCAAGACCAAGCTCCGGGAACTGGAGACGTAGCGCATCGAGCAATGCCATCTGCTTGTCACGGAGGCAATTCGGGAGGGGGCTCTCCGTGAGCACGGTCGCAGAAGCGTACTCTCGCCGCCGAGAAGAAGACCAGGCGTGGAACCCGGAAGAGGAGTCCGCCTTTGCGAACATGCAAAGAGTGCTGATGCTGATGCCGCTGCTGCTGTCGCCCGAGCCCTGCCTCGCGAACCCGCGCCACCGCTGCTCGTGGTCCGATGCCTGGAACTTCTCCGGGCACTGAAGAGAGAAGCTCTTCCACAAGGACAGCCCCGAGGAGGAACCGCACGTCTCGTGGTGAAGAGCCATGCCCACTTTCAACCACGAATCGTAAGGCGATGCACGATCGGGAGACAGAAGAGCGACGAGAGACGCCAGGCGCGAAGCGTCGACCGAGCCGGAGGGCCCTGAAGGATGATCGGAAGGCGAGACGAAGGCCCGCTCGGCGGCGGCGTGCATCGATGCGACCAAGGCGGCGACCGCGCAGGCACCCGCGTCCGTGAGAGGCGCGCGGACGACAGCGTCGGAACGGACGGAGAGGAGACGCGCCAATGCGCCGGGAGTGGCGTACTCGGAAAGCCCGCCGGCGCCGGCGGCGCGCCAGAGGATAGGGTCCTCGCCGCCGACGAGCACGGAAGTCAAACGCCAAGGGGAAGGCTCGTCGGGCTTCTTGCTGCCGTACATCATCCAAGCGTTCGTGCGGATCACCAGGGGGTCGTGCATGTCCTCGGAAGAATTCGTGAACGAGGGATTCGAAGCGAAGAGAGAAGAGACGTGAGGAAGGCTCAAGGAACGGAGGGCGAACTGAACCTCGGGGCGGGTCACGACGCCGGGGAAAACAAGGTGGAACCCGTCCTTGTAAGAAGAGACGCCGCCCTTGCAAGGACGCGGCGAAGGCTTCTCGAGGACGTAGCAGGACGTGTCGACGCGAACATCCCCGTCCAGACGGACGAGCAGGGACAGCTCGGCGCGCATCGCAGTCACGAGGGAAGACACGTCGGCAAACGAGTACGCGCGACTCGGAGAAGACTGCCGGAGGTCGATGTCCACGACGACGGGGCCGACGGTCAGGTGGCTCTCGACGAGACACAGACGGTCGGAAAGAGCGTCGGCGCACGCGCAGTAGGCGGACATGAACGCGTCCGACAGGTGGTAGGGGACCCAGTAGCGACCGCCGCGAAGAGACGTGTGACTCAATGTGGCGCCGGGGGCGGCCCGACAGGCGCCCAGCAAGGTCTCCAACGCGTGAACCTCCGAGGACATGCTCGAGAGGATGAGGGATGAGAGACTAAGGTTTACATCCCGGGTTCGCAATCACACCTCTTTGAGGAGATGACGAACGAGGCACGAGGGGCCTCTGGCCATGGTCAAAGCGACGAAGGCGTCAATGACGGCCGACGAAGGCGTCAATGACGGCCGACGAACGCGAACGCGTCACAAGAGGCAACAATCAAAGCGACGAACGCGTCAATGATAACCGACGAAGGCGTCAATGACGACCGACGAACGCGAACGCGTCACAAGAGGCCATGGTCAATGCGACGAAGGCGTCAGCGACGACCGACGAAGGCGTCAGCTACGACCGACGAACGCGAACGCGTCACAAGAGGCCATGGTCAATGCGACGAAGGCGTCAATGACGACCGACGAAGGCGTCAATAACGACCGACGAACGCGACGCGTCACAAGAGGCAACGGTCAAAGCGACGAACGCGTCAATGACGACCGACGAACGCGTCAATGATGACCGACGAAGGCGTCAATGACGACCGACGAAGGCGAATGCGTCACAAGAGGCAACTCAAAGCGACGAAGGCGTCACAAGTGGCGAAAGGCAACCGACGAACGCGGCACACAAGTGGCCATGGTGCCAATGACGACCGACGAAAGCGGCAAAATGCGACGAGGACATCAATGACGACGAACGCGGCACTCGCGGCACTCGCGGCACTCGCGGCGAAGACGTCACAAGAGGACATGGTGACGTCATGTTGTCAACACATTTTGGTCAAGCTTTCGCGTAAGCCCCCCGCAAATATGTGGTCTATTGGTACGCATGCCATGTCCAGCAGTCGGAGGAGGAGCACGTCGACGAGTCCACGGACTAGCGCAAGAGCATTATCACCGCGCAAAGGGAGGCAAACCAAAGGGAAAGGGAGGCAACCCAAGGGGAAAGAGAGGCAACCCAAAGGGAGAGGGAGGCCTCTCGAAGGGAGGCAACCCAAAGATGGGAGGCTGACGAGGAGAACCTGCGCAAGGGGATCGACGCGAGCAACAAACACCCACTGAGTGTACATGCGATGGAAAAAGCCAATCGTGACAAGGAAAGGAAAGATAGAGAGATAGAAGCTCATCTGGCCGGGCAACGGGTTGCCCTCCAAGAAAAAGACATGGCTAGGGCGATTGCAAATTCAGTGGAAATATCCACGCGCACCAAAGAATATATTTGTGTACCGCAACAACAAGACCGGAGAACGCGCGACAAAGCGCATGGTCGAGCGCAACGGCAAGCGCACGGCAAAATACGTCAAGCTCTCGTAGCTTCTTGTGTTGCGTGAGAACAGTTGGAAAAGCGCGGGCCTATCATAAGATCCTCCGGGAGATTTTTGGGGGGTCGGTCGTTCGATTCCAAAGCGATGGAATCTAACGAATGCAAATGCAGGGCTCCCGCAGATTGCTCTATATCCAGTTAAATGGTTTGACTCGGCTTTGATGTTTCATCCCCGGAGTCTCCATGGGATTCCATGGGATGCCGCGAAGCGAGGTCGCATGAGGTCGCATGGGGGCTCCGGGGAGTGTTGGTGTGCGCTGTTGGTCAGCTAGCAAGCCGCTCCAGTGTATTATAAGATCGAGTTAGGGATCGGGTTACTCTGCTGTAACGCGACGGACAGATCGTCACTTCAAAGGGAGGCGTCATCTCGTCGTTGCGCATCAGATAAGGCGCCCCTAAGAGGCAAGACAAACGCGTCACCTAGACACTTTGACGAACACGACGAACGTGAACCCTGAAGGATGCATCCGCACACTGCGGCGCTCTTTACTCATGCTGCCGACTCCATACATTTTATCGGCGCTTGGTACAACACAAGCAGGGAGCACAGGAAATGAGCGTTCAGGCTCTACATACCAAAATTAAAGAAAGTATCGGTCATAAAGATTATTCAGCATCACAAAAAAACGCCCTAGTAGGTTTACTGTCAAGATTGTCTGTGCCTCGGGCGGAATTCGATGAAATTAAGCAGAAGTATGACGTATTAGTACAAGACGCTGTTATTGAGGGGGCACGGATAAGTACACGCCTCGAGAATAAGAAGTCAGAAACCGACAATATATCCGATAGAAAAAAATTATCGAATCGTATTCAGACTGCAATTGATGACGATCCGCCCGCAGAAAACCAAGCTGAACTAACCACCCTAATAAGAAAATTGAACTTGACGAATGTCGCCCAAACTAATGTGACGTATGGCAAAATCATAGAGTCTATCCGAACCGCGGTACAGAACCTTAAGGACACAACCATTGCAAGGTTCTCAAACGCAATTAAAACGATTACCCCAATTCGAAGTCCCAACGGTGTCGAATTAGCAACCCTTATTACGGACCTCGAGAAACTACAGCCCAAGGGCATAGTGGAAATCAACGATATAGGAGCGAGGGGGGACTTCATGATCGAAGCCGGGGTTAAAGAACTGAAGGCTAAATTCCTTGAAAGGTTCAGGGCAGTCGTTGTGTCAGAGAAAAACAAGCCCGAAATGAAGGGTATTATTAAAGACCTCGAGAACTCGAATATAGATACCCTCGGCGCCGTAATAGCGAGAGGGATCGAGCTGAGATTACTCTCAACCTCCAGACAAGGAGGTGGTCGATTTGATATTGGGCGATCAAAGCCCGGAAAGCATCTTCCTTCTTCATCCTCCGCCGCACCAAAGTGGGTCTCCACAAACCGCCAAACGACGCTCAAGGAAGGGACCAAGCGCACCGTCTACCGCAACACCTCGACCGGAGAACGAGCGACCAAGCGCATGACTGAGCGAAACGGCAAACGCACGGCCAAGTACGTCAAGATCTAGAGAACAACGGCCGCCATTACGACCCTGAGAGGGTGGCAATGATGAGTCCCATTCTCAGTTGCGTCTGATGTAATGGTGCCTTGGGCGAGACCTGAGGTTGAAGCTACCCTCTACCGGTAACCATTGAACCCAGAGGAGGTTGGTTAGCTTAGGGCGCCGACGCCTCGTTCGGAAATAGGTACTTGAAGGCCCTAGGGTACAGCCGTAAGAAATCTTATAGGACGGTTACACCCGTTTCGAGACTGCCGAGTCACGCCGGTGTACACGCCACCTTACAGCCCTGAGTTTAACGCCGTGGAATGTCTCTTTGGTCCAGTCAAACGTGCCTACCGACGCGCATGTCCCTTAAGTGTCCCCGGTCAGAATGGATTTGACTACAAGCGGGCGCTCGAAGATGTGATGGAGTCATTCAAAACGGCAGACCTGTCAGCCTACTTCGTCCACGTTTCTAAAGCGGTTCAGAACGCGCAAGCCGCGCTGAATGACGGCAGTTTAGACGTCCCGACACTTTGACGAACACGACGAACGTCAACCCTGAAGGATGCATCAGCACAGTGCGGCGCTCTTTACTCATGCTGCTGACTCCCTACATTTTATCGGCGCTTGGTACAACACAAGCAGGGAGCACAGGAAATGAGCGTTCAGGCTCTACATGAAAAAATTAAAGAACGTATCAGTCGTACAGATTATCCTCCAGCACAACAAAAGCTAAAAGGTTTAATGTTAAGATTGGGGTCGAATTGAGAGTGATTATGACAAGTTAGTGCTTAGTGTGCAGAAGAAAGAACATCATGGTAAACTCACACGATCGTCGAAGAATGCGATCAACGGCAACAACCCATTAGATAGACTTGATAAGCTAATGTCCGACCTGAGAAGTTCTCCTGGCCTCAAGCAGGTGGTCATCCGCCCAGAAGACATAAACATAGAAATCGGGAGCGGCAGCAAAGGAGGCGGTGACCCAGTCAGTCGTCGTAAACCAATCGTGGGAACAAAGGCACCCCCAAAGTGGGTCTCCACCGGCCGCCAAACGGCGCTCAAGGACGGCAGCAACCGCACGGTCTACCGCAACAGCAAGACCGGCGAACGAGCGACCAAGCGCATGACAGAGCGAAATGGCAAGCGCACTGCCAAGTACGTTCAATTGGCAGGACTTGTAGAGAGCATGTCGAACGTGGACCTATGGGCGCTCAAAAAGGACACGGATAAGGGAGTCTCACCTGTGTCAAACAGGGACCGGAGCAGGAAAACGCAAAGAATTTAACAGGCCCAGCTTTGATGCTTCATTCCCGGAGTCTCTATGGGATTACATACAGTCCTGCCAATTGATTCTGGAAACAGCGTAGCCTAACCATTCTGTTCCGACCCCGTCATGTCTTATCGTACACCAACACCCCCGGAGCCTCCATGCGACCTCATGCGACCTCGCTTCGCGGCATCCCATGTAATCCCATGGAGACTCCGGGAATGAAGCATCAAAGCCGAGTCAATACATTAAACTGAATACAGAATGACCTACCATCCATAGAATTCCATGTCCGCGATCAAAATGGGTGAACCTAGTGTTTCCAGAACTAGTTAGCACGGGTGTAGGATGCCGCGCCTACGCTAAGACCATGACATGACGAGGCCGGACAAAATGGTTATTGTAGCGTCCCCGGTCGTCAACGTTTGGTACAGAGCGCGTCTACACACCACTAAAAACTGTCAACCTACGAAATAGTCCTAAAGTATACGATAGCAAGAGCATGAGCACTACATCACTGCTTCTACTTAGGAAAAATCGCTCAGTATACCTTCATGGTCGGGGGGTGGCCCCCCACCGATACAACTAAGATTCAGCTGAACCCTTATTTGACTGCCTACCTACGATCAAAAAAGTGCTCCATTGCCCAGGACCGCTAGATAATAACTGTCAACCGACGAAGGACTCTGTCAACTATAGTACTATCAAGAGCACTCACTCACTCGCGGCGGGCTTAGACTACCTTCATGGTCGGGGAGTGACCCCCCGCCGAGACTCTAAACACTTGTTGACTGACCCTCTATCAAACAGAAGAGCTCCTTATATAGACCCAAACTCCTTCAAGAGGAGGACTTCATCTTGCTCGGTGAACATGGGCGAGGCTTCTTCCACCATCTGCTCAGTGAAAATGGGCGAGGAGAGGGGATCAACATGAGGGGGGTGCACATGTGTGCATGGGATACGCATGGGAGGGAAGAGCAACTAACTACTCACTTTGAGCGGGCCGACAGAGCATCCGAGGAAGTCGAGGGAGCCGGCTTCTGTCAGCAGACTAGAGCCACACACATTCAAGCCCCACTTGCCATCATCAATATCCTGGGGAGTGAGCAAGGGTGCATGGGTTAGGAAACTATGGGGTGCATGGGGTGCATGGGGTGCATGGGGTGCATGGGGTGCATGGGAGCAATCACCATATCACCTTGAATGCGTGCGCCTGCTCGGTCAACATCGCAGCGAGCTCCTTGTCAGACTCCGCCTGCTCATCTATCAACCTTGCATTCTCTACAGTCAGATCGTGCACCTGGATATTAGATCAATACGTGTTAGATACCATGCATCGATCTTCAAACATCCATCATCATGGCACTAGCCAGACTACCTGCACTGCCCTCTCCGAGGTGCTGGCGTCATCCAGAGACCGAGCGTCGGCGCTGTGGCTGCAAACAAGCGGGGGATCATCTCCTTCGGATGTTGTTACATCAACAACCCTTCCGCACCCGGAGCAACAACCAAGCTAGAAGATAACATCAACAACCAATTCACACACAGGGAGATAACTCTCTTCAGCCACTATCATCGCGCCCGCCCGCATGCCCACGCCGCTCTGTCGCACTATCTGCACACACACACACACACACACAAAGTAACACACTCACTCAGGGTCTGTATATATACAAGCTACGACAAGCATTCAAACATCCAAACAAGCATACCAGATCCAAGCACCAACTCACGGTTTGCGGCTCCTGGTGTTGCGCATCTCCTCTTCTCCTCTTCTCCTCTTCTTCTCCAGGTCGCCGACAGGCGCGGCGGGCAGGTCGCCGACAGGCGCGGCGGGCAGGCCGCCGACAGGCGCGGCGGGCAGGCCAAGGCCGGTCGCAGCGGGCAGGCCGCCGACGGGCGTAGCGGGCAGGCCAAGGCCGGTCGCAGCAGTACCGCCGTCGAGGCGCGCATCGTGGGGGTCGCCCGCGTGCGCACTTGCAGCATTGGCCAGGAGAGACAGCTGTCCGGCCACCACGCGACGTATGCGACGTATGCGCTTTGGGTTTTCGCTGGGGACGAGGTCTTCGTCGTCGTCGAAGTCAGACTCGTCAGAAGACTCGTCATAAGCCACATTTCTCTGCCCCCACCTTGCTCCTCCTTCCTGCAGCTTCAGTTTCGTCTGCAATTGGGCGAGCCTAACCCTTTCGGTCTCCAGCTCCACCTGTGACTGAGCCAGGTGCAACTGCGATGCTTCCAGCTGCCCACGCTGCGAAGCTAATGCGTAGCTGTGCGTATTGAACAACATCTGCACCGCCGGGTCGGTGGAGAGAGAAGAATCATTGCACTGCTGCTGATACAGTTGATGAGAAAAGAGCTGGGATGACACCATGGACGAAGATGGCGGAGGGGGGGGGGGAAGAGAGAGAGGGGAGGAGGGGGGGGGCTGGCGCTGCCTCTGGCGCTGCCTCTGGCCTCCCTCCGGGCGGCCTGCAGGAGAGCCTCCCTCCGCGCGCGGCTTAGACGTCGACTTCGGCTTCGGGTGCTAGGGGCACACAGGGAGGAAACATGTTACAGACGGGACCTCCCGAGAAAATGCAGGTAGTACAGGTCACAGTCTAGCCATTTCCCAGTCTTCACATGTCACAGTCTAGCCATGTTACAGACACTTCACAACTTACAGGGGGGGGGAATTCCCAGGTCTCGATATCGGTGTTGCCAGCATTCTTCTTAGCCGAGGCAATGATGAAATCGACGACCTGCGGGAGTGACAACAAATTCAGGCTGTTTTTGAGAAGACTGATTAATTACCCGATTGAATCGAGTCAGAAGGGACTAAGGGGGGGGCGTGCTGTGTTTATCAGGCATGATCACACTCACGTCGCCCTTGCTGCTGCACCTCACGACCTTGCTCCCTTCTCTCGCGTGGTCCAAGCAGATACAGATCCGCTTGCCCCCGTTGCTCTCATTCACATTAATAACGAAGCCGGTGATCGAGTTCTCGATGCTTGTCAGGGCTGATGGGGCGACAGCAAAAAGAGGTATTAGATAGCTGACCATATGATCAATACACGACGATTGATCATACGATGCAACTCACATGCATCCATTTCGCGAGAGGGATCCTTGCATCTCTGCCGAAGCAAAACTTGAAGAGCTTCGACCTTGGTATCCAGGAGGGGAGAATACGAGCCACTGTCTTCAAGAATTTTCCTGCGAAAAGAAAGGCGGCCGGCCAGTCAGGGTCGTATCCATCCTCGGTCTGCCACACGAGAATATCACATACATTTGATCATCCGATATTAATGTCCAGATGTCGGCCATCTTCCACACGCGAATGAATCAATGAATCTATCGCGCGAGGTGTGTTATAGGCACCGCATGTGTACGGGAGATCCCGATATTTCACGTGGAAGAACTTGAAACGTCTCGTATTGCGAATTTTGAAGTCTCTACTGAACTGGAATTCGGACATGGACATGTTTTCTATTACGGATGAGGAGACCGGGAAGAACCTGCCATGGGATGCGATCTCGCGTGGCGATTGTGTCGGCGATGTAAGATGATGCATGATCTGTGATCGTTTTAGATACACTTTACGATGCATGCATGTCCAGGAATTCCTGCGCCTGGACGTCTTGCGCCGGAAATTGGGAATGAAGCGACGTGAGATGGATAAGCGACGTGAGATCGACTTCGCAGCCATGGAGGACGTGAGGGATCGCGAGAAGATTGTGAAGGATCGCGAGAATAGGGTGAAGAAGCGCAGGGAGGATGTGAGGAAGCGCGAGGAGGATGTGAGGAAGCGCGAGGAGGATGTGAGGAAGCGCGAGGAGGATGCCTTGCTCCTCCTCGAGAATGCCAAGAATCTCCAGGAGGAGAGGGCGAAGGCCGTGCAGAGCAGGGAGATCAAGGTAAGTCGGCGAACCGCTCCGCGCAGCCTTGCAGAATGCGATACTTGCATGCATGCACATCCTATATGCATGTATGTTATGTATGTGCATGCGCATATTGATGATCCATCCGCCCATCCATCCATCCCCAGGCTCCGTACACCCCGGAGAAGAGGCGACGCCGCTCTCCCGACCGCTTCCAGCCTGGAAAATAGATTGCTTTTGTTGAGAGATTTGTCGAGGCTCGGTCGGGCGCTGTGATGTAACGTGATGTTGTCGACATGGGAGAGGATGGATGGCGAGCCGGACGCAGTCGTACGCTAGTTAGTACAGCAGTCACAATTAAGAATGGGACACCTATCGGTGACCAATCCGTCATTGGTCATTCTACCGTGTGGCTTTTTCAGCCCTCACCCTCTGTTTTGAGAGGGGAGCAAGATGCGACGTGTGCTTGTGCTTGT
>Ga0209702_10008591_pt1 | contig 11806 bp, 9 predicted proteins | sample FRY01_FD_187210 | JGI IMG/M metagenome (GOLD analysis project Ga0209702, IMG submission 187210) | Freshwater microbial communities from Lake Fryxell liftoff mats and glacier meltwater in Antarctica - FRY-01 (SPAdes) (version 2) | ecosystem: Environmental > Aquatic > Freshwater > Ice > Glacier... | reverse complement strand
CAACAGGTTATATGTAAACAAATATATTGTTTTTTGGTTAAATATCGCCGGATAATAAAAGGTTTGCTTTTTATGACCCATAAGTTCATAACGAAAATTTGAAGTATTAACCCAATTGTCTAATATCTTAAATTTGCATAATGACATTAATCAAAAAACATTTTTTTGTTATTTAACAAGAAGTTCTAAACTGATTCTAGTTTTTAATACAAAAACCAAAATGTAATTTTAATTCTTTTTAAATACCTCTAAATGTATTAAAATTATAGTTAACAATGCTATTTTAATATACTTTAAATTTTAGTTCCATACTCATTACCTATTTAAATCTCATTCTTAATAGACTCGTTTTACATTTTAAAATATTCTATAAATTCGAACGAAGTACACAATTAAAATGACTAAAATTTGTAACGAGCATAGAAATTCTAGTTATTAAAATGGTTCTCGATACAATCACGCCCAAAACGTGATCACTCGAACCGACATTCTAACAATTTTTTAACGCAATATGCACAACCGATTTATTAAATAGTTTCTATACTTTTCTAACTTTTTAAACAGTAATATTTTATTCTTAAATATAAAATTGACTCTGAATGTGTAAATATCTAAAATCAGATTGAATATTATTTACGGGTTTCCGCAGCTAAACGTATTTTTTTTAAGAAAAAACGACTTTATTTTTTGTTGATAATCCCCCAAAACACCCCAAAAAAAACAATATGTAAGCTATAAATTGCACGATAAAACAGCTTTTTACCCTCTTTTTGACCCTAAAAAAGCGATTTTAACGCTAAAACGAACGTCCTTTTTGTCTAAAAAAAGTATAATTTGCCTAAAAAACCGGCTGTAAATTAGCTTATAAGCACTTTTAAAAAGCTTACAAGGTCTCACACTAAAGCTTATAAGGTTTTACTAAGAAGCTTATAAGGTATTGATCAAGAGCTTATAAGGTTTTACATAGAAGCTTATAAGCTTTTTAAAAAAGCTTATAAGCAGTTTTGGGTTTTTTTGATACTTTTGGGCATAAAAAAACCTCAATAACTATTGTTATTGAGGTTTAAAAATTAAAAAGAAGAGACTTACACTTTATTAGAAGTTGTAAAATCGATTGTTTTTATATTTAAAGAACTTTTAATTCTTTTATCGGGTCTAAATTTTATGCGTACATCTTTTACCGAATTTGCAGATACTTCATCGGCAGTTTCCCTTGCTTCTGAACTAACGCTAATATTAAAAGTGCCCAACTTGTCTAGTTTTACAATTTTACCTTGTTTTAATTCGTCTACAATATTGTGAATTAAAGACAAAATAACAGCGTAACAATCGCCTTCTCTAACAGTACTTTGATGCGCCACTAAATAGGCCAAACGCTCTAAATCTGTTTTACCAGAAGCTACTGCTTGTGCATAAAATTTATTGTCTGCCACACGATCTTGTGGATTAGACTTACGGATTGGTATAATTTTTACCATACTAAAAAAAATGTTTTAAAAATGCATTGCTTTTATAGAGGCAGCAATGCAAAGACCTCCTTTTAGCGCGCTTTAAAACTCGGCAATCATTTAGCCAATACCACATACGTCTTTATGTAGCATAACCGTTTGTATTTAAAATACATACAGGAGTTTATACCAATAAATTTAAGTCATGCTTTTTACCAAATGCAGTGTGGCGGACTGCTTTAAAATATTAACAAAATATTTTTTGGTAAGCTAAAAGAAAGTTGTAATTTTATGGTCTCAAAATGAAACTACACACTTCTTTTAGTGTTACCGTTTTAAAAAAGTCTTAAAGTACCATCTTTAAGGCTTTTTTTGTTTTAGGATACATTAGTCTTCTTTATTCTTTTAGCAAGCGTAAAAAGAGCTGTTTTAAAAGCTTTTTTACTTAACTAATATGCCGATGTATAAAAAACAGAAAATAATAGCTGTATCACTTTGTAAATATAGCGAAAATTATTAAAAAATAAAACCCATATTTATCCACAAAACCCATGAAGTTTTTAACAAAATTGACGCTTTTTGGTAGTTGTAGCTTGTTTAGAGATTACAGCTTAGTGCCACCTACAAAAAACTGCTTGCAAAAGCACACAATGTAGCTCGTGTACACGCATAAAAAAACCGAACAGAAATGTTCGGTTTTTACAAGATATTTGTTTAGAATATTAAATTGTTCTTGATAATTTGGGTTTTGCACCCGTTACATCATAGAAGCTGCAATCTTTTTATAAGTACCGTTTTCTAACAATGCTCTAATAGCAGAAAACGCAGTAATTGTTTCGTCTATATCTTCTTGTGTATGTGTTGCTGTGGGTATTAATCTTAAAATAATTAATCCTTTAGGTATTACCGGATACACCACAATAGAACAGAAGACTCCGTGATTTTCACGCAAATCGTTTACCATTGCCATTGCTTCTGGGATATCTCCATTTAAAAATACAGGCGTAATACAGGTTTGTGTAGTTCCTAAATCGAAACCAGCAGCACGCAAACCAGCTTGCAGCGAATTGGTGTTTTCCCACAATTTTTCTTTTAATTCTGGCATGGTACGCAACATATCTAAACGCTTTAAAGCTCCTTTTACCATTGCCATTGGCAAAGATTTTGCAAAGGTTTGCGAACGCATATTGTATTGTAAATACTGAATTACATCTTTATTACCTGCTAAAAAAGCACCAATACCAGCCATCGATTTTGCAAACGTTGCAAAATACACATCAATATCATCTTGCACACCTTGCTCAAAACCAGTACCTCTACCACCCTCTCCTAATGTACCAAAACCATGGGCATCGTCTACTAATAGTCTAAAATTATATTCTTTTTTAAACGCAATAATTTCTTTTAAACGCCCTTGCTCTCCTCTCATTCCAAAAACACCTTCGGAAATTACTAAAATTCCGCCGCCTGTTTTTTCTGCCATTCTTTTGGCACGTTTAATATTTTTCTCGAAGCTTTCCATATCGTTGTGACGATACACAAAACGTTTTCCAGAATGCAAACGAACCCCGTCTATAATGCAGGCATGGGTATCCATATCATACACAATAATATCATTTTTAGTTACCAAAGCGTCTATTGCAGACATGATACCCTGGTATCCAAAATTTAATAAATACGATTTTTCTTTGGCTACAAATTCTGCACATTCTCTTTCTAATTGTTCATGAAAAGGAGTATGACCAGACATCATTCTAGCACCCATTGGGTATGCCATACCGTGTTCTGTTGCAGCAGCACCATCAACTTTTAATACTTCTGGATGGTTTGCCAAACCTAAGTAATCGTTAATACTCCAGGTAATTACTTTCTTTCCATTAAAAAACATTCTATTAGAAATAGGACCTTCTAGTTTAGGAAACACATAATAGCCTTCTGCTATATCTGCCCATTTTCCTAAAGGACCTTTATCTTCTACTATCCTTTCAAATAAATCTTTCGTCATTTTTTGTTTTTATTAGATAACACAAATTAACCATTTTTTTCTAGTTATTCAAATAGTTAACTCGTAATATTTTACAGGAATCCTTGTTTTTTCATCCAAGAATCACTGTATATTTTATTCATATATCGAGATCCATGATCAGGAAAAATGAGTACCACAAAGCTATCATCATCAAACATACCAGCGGCATTGTACTGTTTGGTAGCTTGTAATACGGCACCTGAGGTATACCCCGGAAAAATACCTTCTTTTTTCACAATTTCTCTAGATGCCAAAGCGGCTTCTTTATCAGTAACTTTTTCGTAAACATCTATAATATCGAAATCGGTAGCAGTGGGGATTAAGTTTTTACCTAAACCTTCAATTTTATAAGGTTTAATTTCTTTAGGATCTAGCACCCCTGTTTCGTGGTATTTTTTTAAAACAGAACCATACGCATCTACACCTAGTATTTTAATAGCAGGGTTTTGCTCTTTTAAGTATTTACCTGTTCCTGAAATTGTGCCACCTGTGCCACTTGCAACTACCAAATGTGTAATTTTACCTTGGGTTTGTTCCCAAATTTCTGGGCCAGTAGTTCTATAATGTGCATCGCTATTTAACTCGTTAAAATATTGATTAATGTACACAGACTTCTTAGTTTCTTTATGAATTCTTTTTGCAACTTCATAATACGATCTTGGATCGTCTGGAGCAACATTGGCTGGGCAAATATGTACTTCTGCACCCATCGATTTTAACATATCTATTTTATCGATCGATGATTTATCGCTTACTGCCAAAATACATTTATAGCCTTTTACAATACTAATCATTGCCAAGCTAAAACCCGTATTACCAGAAGTAGTTTCTACAATTGTAAAGCCTTTTTTTAGAATCCCCTTTTTTTCTGCATCTTCAATAATATGCAATGCAATTCTGTCTTTTGCAGAGTGTCCTGGATTAAATGCTTCTAATTTAGCAAAGTAAGAACCTTTAAAACCTTTTGTTATAGTCTGTAACTTAACAAGTGGTGTTTCTCCTACTAATTTTAAAATATTCTCGGTGATACCTTGGTTTCTAGTCATTCTAACTTTTTAAAAAGTAAAACGTCATTACGTGTAACTTAACTACTAATGTTAGCGCATAAAAAGCAGTCTTATTTGGTAAGATTGCTTCATTACTTGCTAAAAACGCACCCTAAACTTCGTTTAAGAAGTATTATACTAGAGTAATAACATTTATTTTTAATCGAGAGCAAAAATACGCATCTGCTACTAGATTACAAAATTCATTTTAAGACTTCATTGATTTTAAGTCTAATTTATTTTCTAAGGCTAAAAAGAATGTAAACTCTTCTGCCACTTCTTTTAAAGATTCAAAACGTCCAGAAGCACCACCATGACCCGCTACCATGTCTGTATGTAACAGCAATAAATTGGTGTCTGTTTTTAACTCACGTAATTTAGCAACCCATTTTGCAGGTTCCCAATATTGTACTTGTGAGTCATGAAAACCGGTAATAATTAACATATTTGGGTATGCATGCGCCCCAACTTGGTCGTAAGGAGAATATGATTTTATATAATCATAAGCTTCTTTTTCATTCGGGTTACCCCATTCGTCATATTCGCCGGTTGTTAAAGGTATTGTATCGTCTAACATCGTAGAAACTACATCCACAAAAGGTACAGATGCAATAACGCCATTGTACAATTCTGGATTCATGTTTACAATAGCGCCCATTAACAAACCACCTGCAGAACCACCCATAGCGTATAAATGTTTTGCAGAAGTGTATTTTTGATCGATTAAGTATTTAGAACAATCTATAAAATCTGTAAAGGTGTTTTTCTTTGTAAACATTTTACCATCTTCATACCATTCTCTTCCTAAGTATTGACCTCCTCTAATGTGTGCTAAAGCAAATACAAAACCTCTGTCTAATAAAGTTAAACGCGTGGTAGAAAAACCATCTGAAACGGTATGACCATAAGAACCGTATGCATATTGCAATAATGGCGTGTTTTCATTTAGCTTGGTATCTTTATGATACACCAAAGAAATAGCTACTTTTTTACCATCTCTTGCAGTAACCCAAACTCGTTCGCTTAAATAATTTTCTTTTTTAAACTTTCCGCCTAAAACTGCCTGTTCTTTTTTAACATCATTTGTTTGGTCTTTCATGTTAAAATCGATAACAGAACTAGGTGTTGTAAAAGAATTATAAGAATATCTTATCGTATCTGTATCAAATTCTGGGTTACCAAAAACACCAGCAGCGTAGGTTTCTTCGTTAAAAGGCAAATAATAATCTTCTTTTTTGTCCCAGCGTTTAATACGAATTTTATTTAAGCCATTGGTACGCTCCTCTAAAACTAAATAATCTTTAAAGATTGAAAAATCTTCTAGTAATGTTTCTTGTCTGTGCGGAATTACATCTACCCAGTTTTCTTTTGACGGATTAGAAATGGGCGTTTTCATCAATTTAAAATTGGTAGCGCCATCTTTATTCGTTAATATGTAAAAATGCTCTTTGTATTGAGAAATGTCATATTCTAACTCTTTTTCTCTAGCTTGTATAAGCTTAAATGAACCTGTTGGATTATTGGCATCTAAAAACTGTGATTCTGTAGCAAGTGTGCTGTGAGAACCAATAATAATATACTCATCAGATTTTGTTTTAGATACATACGCGCTAAAAGCAGGATCTTTTTCATTAAAAACTTCTACATCTTCAGAAGCTTCTGTGCCTAAAATATGTCTAAAAACGGTTGAACTTCTTAATGTTTCTGGATTTTTCTTGGTATAAAAAATAGTTTTATTATCATTTGCCCAAACAGATCCACCATTGGTGTTGTCTATAATATCCTTATAAATTTCGCCAGTTTCTAAGTTTTTAATTCGTAAAAAATATTGTCTTCTACTAACGGTATCTGTTGCATAGACTGCCATTTTGTTATCAGGAGAAATATTTAAGCCCCCTAATTGAAAATAATCATAGTCTTTTGCCTCTATATTTACATCAAACAAAATTTCTTCTTTTGCTTCTAAAGTTTCTTTTTTTCTGCTGTAAATTGGATACTGACTGCCAATTTCATAACGTGTTATGTAGTAATACCCATTGTCTTTATAAGGCACAGAAGAATCATCTTCTTTAATTCTACCCTTCATTTCTTGAAATAAATCTTCTTGAAATTTCTTGGTATACGCAGTTACGTTGGCATAATACGTATTTTCTGCCTCTAAATAAGCTACTACCTTTTGGGTTTGTTCGTCTTTTAGAATTGCATTTTTTTGGGCATCGGTTAAACGCATCCAAAAATAATTATCAATTCTTACATCTCCATGCTTTTCAAGCTTTGTAGGCTGTTTATCAGCTACAGGATAATTAGCATCTGTACTCTTCATATCTTTCGTATCATTTTACAAGCGATTGCAAAAATAAGACTTAATAGTATTGTTGATGCACATATCTTTCTCCTTTTTTTTTGATTTTATTTTACAACTAATTTAGTAAGTTTGCGTACTATTAAAATAAAAAAAATAAAGATGTTTGGAGACTTATCAGGAATGATGAATAAACTTAAAGAAGCACAGCAAAAAGTGGAAGAAACAAAGACGAGATTAAACTCGGTTTTGGTGGATGAAACTTCTGCGGATAAAAAAATTAAAATAACGCTAACCGCTAACAGAGAAATAAAAGCAATCGCGATTGATGAATCATTACTTGCGGATAAAGAAGAGTTAGAAGACTATTTAATTATCTATTTAAATAAAGCAATACAAAAAGCGTCTATAATCAATGAAACCGAAATGGCCATTGCTGCAAAAGCAGGAATGCCAAACATACCAGGAATGGATATGTTTAAATAAGTACAATGGGGTTAAATTTAGAAGAGTACATGTTGCCTTGCTTAAACAAAAAACTTTTTGGTTTGGATTGTTTGGGCTGCGGTTTTCAAAGAGCTTTGTTCGCTGTTTTAAAAGGTGATTTTGCAACTGCTTTTAATGTGTATCCTGCAATTTATACCCTGCTTTTAACAGCTATTTATTTAATACTAAACTTAAAGTTTAAGTTTAAAAACAGTAAAAAAGTAATTATTGTTTTGGCAATCATTAATGTTTTAATCATCATTGTAAGCTATTTTATTAAAATGAAACCTATATTTACAACTTAAATAAAAAATTAAAATGGAAAAACAAACGTTACCAAATTCAACCGTATCTCTAGTATTAGGAATTTTCTCTTTAGTAACCTGCATCTGTTATGGTGTATTGGGTTTGCCTTTAGGTATTGCCGCTTTAATATTGGGAAATAAAGCATTAAAAGTATATAGAGAAAATCCTGAAAACTATTCGGGCTCTGGAAATGCAAGTGCTGGTAAAATATTAGGAATTATAGGTATTATTTTAAACCTACTTTTTATACTTGTAATAGTTTGGGCAATCACAAAAATTGGCTGGGAAAACTTACAAGATCCGGTAATAATGCAACAACGAATGAATGAAATAATGGGGCAATAATCCTCTAAAGTCAGTAGCTATTTAAAATGCAGTTCAACTTAGAATTGCATTTTTTTGTTTTACAACCCTACATTTACTTAAAATAAACAAGGTTTATTCGCTGTAAATGATAACTTTACATTAAAAATAATTGCTTGTATTATGATAAAATTCTTTAGACAAATTAGAAAAACGCTACTCATAGAAAACCTCCCCGATGGACAAAAAAAGACCACAGGAAAGTACTTTAAGTATGCCATTGGCGAAATTGTTTTAGTAGTGATTGGTATTTTAATTGCTTTGCAAATAAATAACTGGAACGAACTTCAAAAAAACAAGAAACAAGAATTGGTGATTCTTACCAACATCTTACAAGACTTAAGGGTTGATAAAATTAAATTAAAAGATATTATTGATAAACGAACAAACAAAGTTGTTTCTGCAGATATTATGGTTAGTTATTATCATGGCACTCCAATTAAAAACTTGAATGATTATTATTATCATTGGACAAATGTTTTGTATTGGGAAGAGCACAACCCTAGAAATATCGCTTTTAAAGAATTAGTAAATGCAGGCAACGTTTCTATTATAAAAAATACAGAAATAAGAACTTCACTTTTAGAAATAAATGCATCGTATGAAGAACTTTTTGCTGTTAGAAAACATTTGTATGATGATTATACGATCTATTTATATAAGCCGTTTTCTAAAATTTTTGATTATGAAAACGGAATTAAAGTTTGGGTTGATAGAAATATAAAAATCGATTTATCTTTAGAGGATGTTAATAGTGCACTACAAAGTAAAGTTATAAAAAATGGTTTTACCCTAGCCTCTTTTAATAATACAGACCTAAAAGAAAAAACGATGCTAATCTTAAAAACTGTTGAAAAAGTGATTTCTTGCATCGAAAAAGAAATTAAAGAATAAGTACTATTTATAAGAAAAAACAGTTTTCCAATAAGCAATACGTAGAAAACACATTTTTAGAGCGCGTGCTTTTTCATCAGTCATAAACTACAATTTAACTAAAATTAAATACCTGTTTATTCCATATTAAATACCTTTGTACTCTTTAACAGTCACAACAATAAAATGAATAAAAAAGATAGAAAACAAAGAAGCTTCGTTTTTAAAATTGCAAAATGGAGTAGCATTACCTGCTTAGTTGTTTTAATCGCATTTGTTAGTATTCCGTTTTTATTTAAAGATAAAATTGTAGAAATAGTTTCTAATTCCATCAATAAAAACATAAATGCAACCGTTACTTTTAAAGAAACGAATTTAAGTTTTTTTAAGAATTTTCCGTTGGCTAGCTTAATGGTTAATGATGTTGTAGTTGCAAATAAAGCGCCTTTTGTTGGTGATACCTTATTTAGCACCAAAGAGTTAAGCATGAGTATGAAAATTACCGAACTCTTTAAAAGTAAAGAAGAAGCAATTGAACTTAAAAGTTTTTCTTCTAAAAACGGACAAATAAACATCATTTTTAATACAGACGACCTTGGTAATTACGATGTTGCTTTAAAAAAGAAAACTGTAAATGCAGATGAACCCGCTTCTTTTTCTTTAAATATTAAAGACTATCAATTCGAAAACATGCATTTTATGTATTTGGATAGAAGCTCGAATATGAAAATGCAATTGGATAGCATATATCATTACGGAAAAGGAAACTTTGCCGAAGATGTTTTAGATTTAGATACAAAGTCTAAGGCAAAACTTTCTTTTGACTATGAAAACACCAATTACTTTAGTAATGTAAACGTGTCTTTAAACGCTATACTAGGCATCGATTTAAAAAACAGCAAGTTCACTTTTAAAGAAAATACAGGATACATAAATCAGTTGCCATTAGCTTTTAATGGTTTTATTCAGTTGGTTGATGAAACGCAGCTTTATAACATTAGCTTTAAAACACCAACTTCCGATTTTAAAAACTTGTTAGCGCTTTTACCTAAGCACTATTCAGGTGATTTAAAAGCGATTAAAACAGAAGGTAATTTCGATTTAAACGGTGTAGTAAAAGGTATTTTATCAGAAGATAGAATTCCTGCTTTCGATATTTCTTTTGCTTCAAAAAATGCGATGTTTAAATATGATAATTTGCCAAAATCTGTACAAAATATTCATATTGATGCAAGAATTATCAATAAAACTGGCTTTGTAAAAGACACTTATATCAACTTAAACCAGCTAACTTTTAAAATAGATAAAGACGTATTTGCTGCCAATGGCACAATTGCAGAGATTACTACAAACCCAAAAATAAACTTAGTTGCAAAAGGGACAATTAATTTAGCCAATATTGGTAAGGTATATCCTGCAACAATTCAGCAAGAAATAGCAGGAGTTTTAATTGCTGATATTACTACTAATTTTGATATGAATTCCGTTGAAAAAGGAAACTATCAAAACATAAAAAATGCGGGGCATTTAAAAATTACCGATTTTAAATACGATGGCAAAGAGGTTGCAAAACCTTTTTACATAAAAAAAACAGCCATTACTTTTAATACAAACACAATTACATTAAATGAATTTGATGCAAAAACAGGAGGTTCAGACATTTCTGTTACAGGAAATCTAGAGAACTTTTACGGCTTTGTGTTTAAAAATCAAGAACTAAAAGGAAACTTTACTTTAAACTCAAATACGTTCAAGGTATCCGATTTTTTAGCGGCTGATGCAACCACAGACAAAAAAGAGGAAACAAGTACTATTAAAATTCCTGCTTTTTTAGATTGTAAATTTAATGCTACTGCAAATACAGTGGTGTATGACAACATCAATTTAAAAAATGTTTCTGGTACTATGTTCATCAAAGACGAAGTTGTGAACCTTCAGGATTTAAAAACGTCTGTTTTTGGGGGTACTATTGGTTTTACTGGTACGGTTTCTACAAAAGGTGCTGCTTCTAGTTTTAGCATGGACTTAGATTTAAAAGAATTAGATATTGCGGAGTCTTTTGGAACTTTAGACATGTTAAAAGCCATTGCGCCAATTGCCAAAACGATAGACGGAAAAATGAGTTCTACCCTTAATGTTTCTGGAAATTTAAATGATGATTTTACACCAGATTTAAAAACGATTACGGGTAATTTATTAGGGCAACTAGTAGGTGCAAAAATAAACGCTAACAACTCTAAAGCATTACGTTTATTAGGAGATAAAGTGCCGTTTTTAGATGTAAATAAAATAAATTTAGACAAAGTAACCGGTTATTTTGCTTTCGAAAAAGGTGTTGTAACAGTAAAACCTATTCCGTTAAAATACCAAGATATTGGTATCGAAATTGGTGGAAAACACGGTTTTGATAATACCATGAATTATGATATTAAGTTTGATGTGCCAGTTAAATATTTAGGAACTGAGGTTACAAACTTAATAGCAAAATTATCACAAAAAGACGCTGATAAAATAACAAGTATCCCGGTAAAAGCAAACTTGAATGGAAGTTTTTCAAGTCCAAGTTTTACCACAAATATAAAAGACGCTACTGCTAGCTTCTTTAAAACCTTAGTAGCACAGCAAAAGCAAAATTTAATCAACACGGGTAAAGATAAACTACTTAATTTAATTGGTGGCGATGCTAAAAAAGATTCAACAAAAACGAGAGATAAGTTAATTAATATACTAACAGGCGATAAAAAAGATTCTACAAAAACAACCAAAGAAGACAAAGTAAAAGATGCTATAAGGGGTTTGTTTAAAATTAAGAAAAACAATAAATAGGTTACTAATTGCGATAGCTAAGTTTAAAAACGAGTTAAATGCATACATACTAATAAATTGCAAAAACGATTTAATTCTAAAAAGCCCTTGTAAATCATCTATTTACAAGGGCTTTTTATTTTATTGAATT
>Ga0209702_10008590_pt1 | contig 11807 bp, 10 predicted proteins | sample FRY01_FD_187210 | JGI IMG/M metagenome (GOLD analysis project Ga0209702, IMG submission 187210) | Freshwater microbial communities from Lake Fryxell liftoff mats and glacier meltwater in Antarctica - FRY-01 (SPAdes) (version 2) | ecosystem: Environmental > Aquatic > Freshwater > Ice > Glacier... | reverse complement strand
ATGAAAATCGCGGCCTCGCTGGATGGCAAAACAGCGTTGATGAACGGCCAGAGCCAGTGGATCACCAGCGAGGCCGCGCGCGCTGACGGCCATGCCTGGCGCGCCCGCAGTTGCGCTGTGCTGACTGGCATAGGCACGCTGCTTGAAGACCACCCGCGCCTTGATGTTCGGCTGGTAGCCACGCCGCGCCAGCCGCATGTGGTGGTGGTCGATAGCCGGCTTAAAACACCGCTCGATGCGCCTCTTTTTATAGCTGGTCGGGCCCGATTTATATACGCTGCAGTGCCAAATGATGCGAAAAAAGCAGCTTTGGAAGCGCGCGGGGCAAGCGTTATCTACCTGCCCGGCAAAAATGACAAAGGCCAGGCATCAGGCAAGGTTGACCTTGCCGCCATGCTGCGCGACCTCGGCCAGCGCGAGATCAATGAGCTGCACGTTGAGGCCGGCCACAAACTAAACGGTTCCCTGATACGTGAAGGTCTGGTTGATGAATTGCTGCTGTACATGGCCCCCAAGCTGCTGGGTACGGCTCAGGGCATGGCTTCATTTGGGCCACTCCAAAGCCTTGACGAGGCTACTGAATTACAGTTTTTATCGACTGAAATGGTGGGCAATGACCTGCGGGTAAGGGCCTGCGTGGCTGGGCGCGACCAGTTTTAACCCTGTGCGAAAATAGCGCTATGTTTACCGGAATCATCACCGGCATGGGGCGCATCGTCGCCATCCATCGCCTGGGCAGCTCTTCAGACCATGGCAATCGACTCACCATCGAAACGCCTGCTGCATACCTTGATGACGTGGGCCTGGGCGACAGCATTGCGCTCAATGGTGCGTGCATGACAGTGGTGTCGCTGGACCTTGCCGCCAACCAGTTCAGCATCGACATATCAGTCGAATCACTGGCCAAAACCAGCGGCCTGGCGCAGCTGGGCATCATCAACTTAGAGAAAGCCCTGCGGGCGCATGATCGCCTCGGTGGTCACATCGTGTCTGGCCATGTGGACGGCATAGGCAGCGTCACACATTTTTCCGAAGTCGGTGAAAGCTGGGAGTTGCGCATACTGGCGCCAAAAGATCTGGCCAAATACCTGGCCTACAAAGGCTCCATCACCGTTAACGGCGTGAGCCTGACGGTTAATAGCGTTAAAGACACCGCTTCGGACTGTGAAGTCAGCATCAACCTGATACCCCACAGCGTGCAAAACACCGCGCTCGGCGAGCTAAAACCAGGCTCAACCGTAAACCTTGAAATTGACCTGATCGCACGCTATGTCGAGCGCATGCTCCAGGACGGAAAGAAGAACTGAACCATGACCACTGCCATTTCCCCGATTGAAGACATCGTGGCCGACATGAAGGCTGGCCGCATCGTCATCTTGATTGACGAAGAAGACCGCGAGAACGAGGGCGACCTTGTGCTAGCCGCCGACCACGTGACGGCCGATGCTATTAACTTCATGGCGCGTTTTGGTCGTGGCCTGATTTGCCTGACCCTCACCCGTGAGCACTGTGAACGCCTGCAATTGCCGCCCATGACAGTACGCAATGGCGACAAAAAGGGCACGGCATTCACGGTATCCATTGAAGCGGCCGAGGGCGTGACGACGGGCATTTCTGCCGCAGACCGCGCCCGCACAGTTGCGGCAGCGGTTGCCAAAAATGCAAAAGTCAGCGACTTGGTGCAGCCTGGTCACATCTTCCCCTTGCAGGCGGTTGATGGTGGTGTGCTGATGCGTGCAGGCCATACCGAGGGAGGTTGCGACCTGGCAAGCATGGCCGGTTGCTCGCCTGCCGCGGTGATCTGCGAGATCATGAAAGACGATGGCACCATGGCACGCCTGCCCGACCTGTTGCTTTTTGCGGCAGAACACAAGCTCAAGATAGGCACGATTGCTGCCCTGATCGAACACCGCAGCCGCCATGAATCACTGATTGAAAAAATTGGCAGCCGCCTACTGACCACCGCTTTTGGCGAATTCACAGCACACGCCTTCAAGGACAAACCCGGCCAGGGGCTGCACCTGGCGCTGGTGAAGGGCCAATGGGCCGCAGACGACACCGTACCGGCCCGTGTGCATGAGCCACTTTCAGTGCTTGACGCGCTGGAGCTTGGGCGCTCCATGCATTCATGGAACCTTGACCAAAGCTTGACGCACATTGCCGATGCAGGCAAGGGTGTGGTTGTGCTGCTCAATTGCGGCGAAAGCGCTGCACAATTGCTGGCTCAGTTTGAAGGCACGGCACGCGCAGCCCAAGCCCCCGAGCGCGGCCGCATGGACTTGCGCACCTACGGCATAGGCGCACAAATTTTGCGCGACTGCGGCGTACACAAAATGAAACTCATGGGTAACCCGAGGCGTATGCCCAGCATGATGGGCTACGGCCTGGAAATCGTCGGCTACATCACAAAATAACACGATAAAAGGAAGCCCCATGTTTGATGCAGAAAAAGGATTGGCTGACAGGCTTGATGGCAGAAAACTCGCCATCGGCATCGTGCAGGCGCGCTTCAATGAAAGCGTTACCAACGCGCTGGCTGATGCCTGCAGACAAGAGCTTGCGGCGCTGGGCGTTGATGAGGAAAACATCAGGCATGTCAAAGTGCCTGGCGCGCTTGAAGTGGCAAGTGCGCTGCAAGTGATGGCCGAGACCGAACAATTCGACGCGCTGATTGCGCTGGGCTGCATCATCCGGGGTGAAACCTACCACTTCGAGCTGGTCGCCAATGAGAGCGGCGCAGCCCTTACCCGCATCGCGCTGGACTACCAGTTGCCCATTGCCAACGCCATCCTGACAACGGAAAACATGGCTCAGGCCCTAGCGCGCCAAATAGACAAAGGTATTGATGCCGCGCGGGTTGCGGTCGAAATGGCCAACCTGCTCAACGAGCTTTCATAAACACCATCAACGCCACAGGCACCAGACAAAGAAAACCTATGGCAGAAGCCAGCACAAAACCCAAACGCCCACCGCAGACCCGTACCGGCCTGACCGACACGGGGGTTAAAAAAGCGGCTGACAAATCAGCCCGCAGCAGGGCCAGAGAGTTCGCCATGCAGGCCTTGTACCAACACCTTGTGGGGCGCAACGAGGCCGATTCAATTGATGCCTTCACGCGCGAGCTGGTGGGCTTTCATAAAGCCGACTCGGCCCATTACGACGCACTGCTGCATGGTTGTATCAAGAATGCGGCAGCGCTTGATGCCAGCATCACGCCATCCCTCGACCGACCCATGCTTGAGATTTCCCCGGTTGAACACGCGGTGCTCTGGATAGGTGTTTACGAATTCAAGAATTCCCAAGATGTACCCTGGCGCGTCGTCATCAATGAATGCATTGAACTGGCCAAGGCATTTGGCGGTACTGACGGCCATAAATACGTCAACGGTGTACTGAACAAAATTGCACCCTCCCTGCGTCCGCTAGAGGTTGCCGCCGACAAAGCCAGGTTGAAAGACACACCGTGAAAATTGCCCAGCGGGCCGAACGGATTGAGCCCTTTTATGTGATGGAAGTCGCCAAGGCTGCGGCAAACCTGGCCAAAGAGTTTGCACATACAGCCAGGCCCATGATCTTTTTGAACATTGGCGAGCCAGACTTCACCGCCCCGCCCCTGGTAGTGCAGGCAGCCAGCGCAGCCATCATGCAAGGCGCAACCCAGTACACACAGGCGACTGGCTTGCCCGAGCTGCGCGAGAAGATCAGCGCCTGGTATGCGTCGCGCTTCAAGGTTGATGTGGCTGCCAGCCGCATCATCATCACGGCGGGTGCTTCCGCAGCCTTGCAGCTCGCCTGCCTGGCATTGATAGAGGCAGGCGACGAGATATTGATGCCCGACCCGAGCTACCCCTGCAACCGACATTTCGTCAGCGCAGCGGATGGGCAGTCGGTGCTGATACCGACCACGGCAGATGAGCGTTTTCAATTGACCCGCGCAAAAGTCGAGGCCGCTTGGGGCAACAAAACCCGTGGCGTTTTGCTGGCCTCGCCCTCCAACCCGACAGGCACTTCGATTGCACCCGAAGAGTTACAGCGTATTCATGAATTTGTTCACAGTCGCGGCGGCATCACCTTGATTGACGAAATTTACTTGGGCCTGAGCTACGAAGAGCATTTCGGCCACACCGCCTTGGGCTTGCCCGGTGAGTTGGGTGAAAGCATCATCAGTATCAACTCGTTCAGCAAGTACTTCAACATGACTGGCTGGCGCTTGGGCTGGCTGGTGGTGCCCGAAGCATTGGCACCGGTGATCGAGCGCATTGCGCAAAACCTTTTTATCTGCGCCAGCAGCGTGGCCCAGCACGCCGCCCTCGCCTGTTTTGAGCCCGAGAGCCTGGCCGAATACGAACGCCGCCGGACGGCATTCAAAGAGCGGCGCGATTACTTCATACCCGAACTCAATCGCCTTGGCCTAACCGTACCCGTGATGCCCGATGGTGCGTTTTACGCCTATGCCGACTGCACTGCCGCAGCCAGCAAACTCAAGGTCAGCAGTAGCTGGGACTTTGCCTTTGAGCTGATGAAGCGCGCCCACATTGCAGTCACTCCAGGGCGAGATTTTGGACAGGCAGCGCCTGAAAGGTTTGTGCGCTTTTCAACCGCCAGCTCAATGGAACATCTGCGAGAAGCCGTGATACGGCTGGAGGAAGTACTTGGATAAAATAACGTTGCAACCCAAGCGCATTCCGGCGACCATTCTTGAACGTCACAAAACCTGACCACATTCATATGAACCAAGACCTCTCTATCGTCAACCTCATACTCCACGCAAGCTGGATCGTTCAGGGCGTGGTCGCACTGCTGGTCGGCGTATCGATTGCCAGCTGGGCGGCTATTTTCAGAAAGATCAGTTCGCTCAAGCGGGTGCAACAGCTCAACGAAGAATTCGACCGCGAGTTCTGGTCAGGCACCAGCCTGAATGATCTATTTGCAAGCGCCGCGCAAAACGCCAAACACTCCGGCTCGATGGAACGCATTTTTGCCAGTGGTATGCGCGAGTTTCAAAAACTGCGCGAGCGCCACATCACCGACCCCGGCACATTGCTCGACGGCGCACGTCGCGCCATGCGCGCCAGCTACCAACGCGAGCTTGATGCCATTGAATCAAACCTGTCCTTCCTCGCCACTGTCGGCTCGGTGTCGCCTTATGTTGGCCTGTTCGGCACCGTATGGGGCATCATGCATGCCTTCACCGGCCTGGCCGCGCTGGAGCAGGTCACGCTAGCTGCCGTGGCCCCCGGCATTGCAGAAGCCCTGGTAGCCACCGCCATTGGCCTGTTTGCGGCCATCCCGGCAGTAGTGGCCTACAACCGCTTTGCCCACGACATAGACCGCGTGGCCAACAAGCTGGAAACGTTCATCGAAGAGTTCTCCAATATTTTGCAACGCAACTTGGGCGCTCAGTCCCCGTCTGGACACTGAACATGCCAGCAATATCGCAACGAGGCCGAGGCCGCCGCACCATCAGCGAAATCAATATGGTGCCCTTCATCGACGTGATGCTGGTGCTACTCATCATCTTCATGGTCACGGCACCACTCATCACGCCCAGCATGATTGCCGTACCCAAGGTCGGCAATGCCAAAGTACCAAGCCAGCCAAAAAATCCACTGCTGATTCAAATCCGCAAGGACGAGACCGTCGAGATCAAGCGCAGCGCCAAAGCCGGCGCCGTCCCCAGCAAGGTGAGCAGCGTTGCGGCCGACATTGTAAAGATGGAGCCGGCCGTCAAAAGTGCAGACGCAGACGCTGTGCCTGTCGTGATCAGCGCCGACAAGTCCATCAACTACGAGACCGTCGTGAAAGTCATGAGCGCCCTGCAGGAAGCTGGCGTCTCGCGTGTGGGCCTCTCGGTTCAAACCGGCAAGTGATCTGAAAGCGACCTGACGTCACCATGCCCAGCGCCGCAGACCGCCTCGAATTGGGACCGCCACGCGATGCGGGCTCGCTGCGCGCGTTCAGCCTAGCCTTGTTAGTGCATGTGCTGCTTATCGCCGCGTTGACCTGGGGCGTCAACTGGAAGCGCAGCGACCAGACGCTTTCGTTTGAAGCCGAGCTGTGGTCCAGCGTGCCGCAGGAGGCCGCTCCCAAGCCGGTAAAGACCCCACCACCACCACCACCCGCGCCTAAGCCACCTCAAGCCAAAATTCCGCCGCCCGCGCCCACGCCCGATGTGGACATTGCGCTGGAGCAGGAGAAAAAACGCAAGTTGCTGCTACAGAAAAAAGAGGCCAAACTGCAAAAAGCCAAAGCGGCGCAGGAAAAACTCCAGACCGAGTTACAGGCCAAAAAAGAAAAAGAAAAAGAAAAAGAACAAAAAATCCGGGAAGACCTGGCCAAGCGCAAGGCCGCCGAAGAGGCCAAAAAAGTCGAAGCGAAAAAACAGGAGGCCGAAGACGAGGCAAAACAAAAACTGGCTGAAGCAGCGGCAGACAAACAGCGGCAGGAAAATATCCAGCGCATCGCCAGTCTGGCAGGCGCCACGGGAGGAGCGGACGCCAAAGGCGTGGCGCAAAAATCAAGCGGGCCATCGGCCAGCTACGGCGGCAAGGTGCGGGCCAAGGTCAAACCGAACATTGTCTTCACGGAGGATATCGCCGGTAATCCGACGGCCGAGGTCGAGGTGCGCACCGCGCTGGACGGCAGCATCATCAGCCAGCGACTGATCAAACCAAGCGGCAACAAGGCCTGGGATGAAGCCGTCATCAAAGCCATCATTCGCACAGAAACCATGCCGCGCGATGTGGATGGCCGCGTACCATCACCGATGATTATTGAGTTTCGGCCACGCGACTAAAGGGCTTACTCGTAAACAATCTGCGCCATTTCCGCGTCGGCCTGCGCCATCCAGCTGGCCAGTGCTGCGTCTGTCGGGAAAAACTTGGCCCGCTCGTCCAGCGCCAGCGGCGCTTCCAGCACGCCAAAGTCAGCGTTTCTGCGCACGCTCAGGCGCACCGGCAGGCCACGCATAAACTCGCCCTGCTCTGACATCTCGCGGCGCGGCGGAAAGTCGCGCACCATTCTTGAGATGTCGGGTGCTGTGCTATCCAAATCAACCGCCACACGCAGGTATTTGCCGAACTTGCAGCGGGCGGTTTCCAGGTCGTACACCTGCGTGACCTTTAAACGGTAACCACCTGAAAACCGGTCTGGTTGCAGAACGCCCTGCACAATGACCAGCTCATCATCCTTCAGCAAATTGCGGTTTGCGTTGAGCAAGGCTTCGTCTGCGGTGGCTTCAATCATGGCGGTTTTGTCGTCAAGCTTGAAGAGTGCCAGCTTGCCGCGCTGGCCATTGATGAGGCGCAGGTCGGTGACGATGGCGGCCAGCAATTGCGGCTCACGCGAATCCATCAGGTCTTGAATCTTGCGTTTGGCAAACTGCCGTACCTCCAGCGCCACCTCGTCAAACAGATGGCCCGAGAGGTAAAAGCCAATCGCGGTTTTCTCCTGTACCAGCCGAGCCTTCACGCCAAAGGGCATGGCTGCCACCAGCGGTGGCTCTTGCGTGCTGGCGGCGTGGCTGTCCATATCGAACAGCCCGCTCTGGTTGGCGTTGGCCTGCGCCGCCGCAGCAAATTCAAAAGCGCGATCAACGGAGGCCAGCAACTCGGCACGGTTCAGATGCAGGTTGTCAAACGCACCGGCTTTGATCAGCGCTTCAACCGTTCGCTTGTTGAGTTTTGCTTTGTCCACCCGCACGCAAAAGTCATACAGCGAGGTGAATGGCCCGCCATCCGTGCGCGCCGCCACAATCGCGGCAATCGCCTGCTGGCCTGTGCCCTTGACGGCCCCGAGGCCATAGCGGACGCTGCTGTCAGTGATGGGCTCAAACCGATACTGGCCGCGATTGATGTCAGGTGATTCAAACGACAGACCCATTTTTTGCGCATCACCAAACAAGATTTTCAGCTTATCGGTGTCGTCCATTTCGATGGTCATGTTGGCGCAAAAAAATTCAGCCGTGTAATGCACCTTGAGCCATGCCGTGTGATACGCCAGCAAGGCATAGGCGGCAGAATGCGACTTGTTAAAGCCGTAGCCCGCGAACTTTTCCATCAGGTCAAAAACCTCGTCGGCTTTTTCTTCGATCAAGCCGTTTTTGCCTGCGCCTTCGCGAAATTTTCCGCGCTGGGCGGCCATTTCTTTTTCGTCTTTTTTACCCATGGCGCGACGCAGCATGTCGGCAGCACCGAGTGAATAGCCGCCCAGTATCTGCGCGGTCTGCATCACCTGCTCCTGGTAGACCATGATGCCGTAGGTTTCTTCCAGCATGGGCTTGACGCGCGGGTCAGGGTACTCCGGTACCTCACGCCCCTGCTTTCGGGCAATGTAGGTCGGAATCAAATCCATGGGCCCGGGCCGGTACAGCGCATTCATCGCAATCAGGTCTTCAAGCCGATCAGGTTTGGCATCTTTCAGCATGCGCTGCATGCCGGCACTTTCAAACTGAAACACCGCTTCTGTCTGGCCGCTGGCAAACAGCTCGTACACCTTCGCGTCATTCAGCGGAAGATCTTCAAACCTGAAATCCGCCTGCGACGGATGGCGCGCGATGATGAAGTCCTTGGCCATCTCCAGAATCGTCAGTGTGGCCAGACCCAAAAAGTCGAACTTGACGAGCCCTATCGCCTCGACGTCGTTTTTATCAAACTGACTCACTGCAGAGGTGCTACCGGGCTGCAAATACAGCGGGCAAAAGTCCGTCAATTTACCGGGTGCAATCAATACGCCCCCGGCATGCGTGCCGACGTTGCGCGTCAGGCCCTCTAACTTGCGAGCCAGCTCCAGCAGGGTGCGGACATCTTCCTCCTTGCGCTCGCGCTCGGCCAGAAGCGGCTCGGCCTCCAGCGCGTAAACCATTTTGTCGTTTTTATCGCGCTCGGCGGGCAGCAGTTGCAGCGTGACGGCCTGGCCCGGCTTGTTGGGAATGAGCTTGGAAATACCGTCGCAAAACCCATACGGAAAGTCCAGCACGCGGCCCACATCGCGAATCGCGGCACGCGCTGCCATGGTGCCGAAGGTGACGATCTGGCTGACCGCATCCTTGCCGTATTTACCCTTCACATAATCAATCACGCGGTCGCGGTTGAGCTGGCAAAAGTCAATATCAAAGTCGGGCATGGATACCCGCTCGGGGTTCAGAAAACGCTCGAACAGCAGGTTGTATTGCAGCGGGTCCAGGTCAGTGATTTTCAGAGAATAAGCCACCAAAGAACCGGCGCCAGAACCACGCCCTGGTCCAACCGGGCAGCCATTGTTTTTCGCCCAGTTAATGAAGTCAGCGACGATTAAAAAATAACCTGGGAAACCCATTTTTAAAATGGTATCGATCTCAAACTCAAGCCGCTCCACATACGTGGGGCGCTTTTCTTCACGCAGCGCTTGATTCGGGTACAGGTGTTTAAGGCGCGCCTCAAGCCCTTCAAACGAGGTCTGGCGAAAGTACTCATCAGGCGGCATGCGCACACCATTGACTTCGGGTGTCGGAAAGTCCGGCAGCATGGGCTTGCCGAGGGTCAGCGTCAAGTTGCAGCGCTTGGCAATCTCCAGCGTGTTGGCTACGGCAGATGGGATGTCTGCAAACAGTTGCACCATCTGCGTGCCCGATTTGAAGTACTGCTCGCGCGTGAACTTGCGCATGCGCCGGGCGTTGCCCAAAATTTCACCTTCAGAAATACACACCCGCGCTTCATGCGACTCGTAATCGTCATAGGTTAAAAACTGCACCGGGTGGGTTGCCACCACCGGCAGCTTCAGGCGCGCGGCCAATTGCACGGCAGCGCTGACATGCCTGTCGTCGTCCACCTGCTGCGCGCGCTGTAGCTCAATATAAAAACGGTGCGGGAAGATGCCTGCCAGCAGCAACCCACATTCAAGCGCACGCGCATCATCGCCCTGCACCAGCGCCTGGCCAATGGCACCACGCTGCGCGCCAGAAAGGGCAATCAGGCCTTCATTCAATTCACGCAACCACTCAAGGCTGATGATGGCCTGGCCCTGCGCCACGCCGCGCGTCCAGGCGCGCGTGAGCAGTTCTGACAGATTGAGGTAACCCTTCTGGTTTTGCACCAGCAGCAACATGCGCGCAGGCGGGCTGGCAACATCTTTGCCCGGCACCTGCACCCACACATCAGCGGCGATCAGCGGCTTGACACCTGCCTTGCGTGCTTCGCTGTAAAACTTAACGCTGCCAAACAGGTTTCCAAGGTCGCTGATGGCCAGCGCGGGTTGTTTGTCAAGCGCGGCGGCGGCAACAATTTCATCAATCCGATTGGTGCCGTCAACAATTGAAAATTCAGTGTGGATGCGTAGGTGAACAAACATCAACTCATTTTAGGGGCGGCAGCCTGGGGTTTGATCCCAATAACCCTTAACCGCGCAGCTTGGTAGCCACTTCAGCCACCCGCTTGCCATAGGCGGCAGCGGTGTCGAGGTCGCCTTGCGCAATGGCACTGGCCGGGTCTTGTGGACCGACCTGCGCCATCACGCCAGACGTTGACCCCAGGCGGTTGATAGTGCCATCGTCCAGCGACGGCTGGCCGACCCAGATCATGCCTTGTTGCATGGCCAGCGTGATGAAGTACTGGATGGTCGACAGCTTATCACCGCTGGGGCTGGCCGAGCAGGTAAAGCCGCCTGCGACCTTGTCTTTCCAGGCGCTGGCAAGCCATTTATTACTGGTCGCATCGGCAAATTTTTTGAACTGCCAGCTGACCATGCCCATATAGGTCGGGCTGCCCATGATGATGGCATCGGCTGCGTCTAGCGCGACCCACTGCTCGTCGGTCAAATTACCTTCGGCATCAATAGCAATCAACTGGGCGCCTGCACCGTTCGATACAAACTGCGCCACGCGCTGGGTATGGCCGTAACCGGAGTGATAAACAACAACAACTTTCGACATGCCTGATTCCTGATTAAAAAATTAAAAGCCACCGACACAAAAAATTAGGCTCTCAAGGGCGCTTCTAGAAATTCAGATTTTCGGGGTGAAGTGCAAGGCACGTGCTGCGAAGGGACGTAAGGTCATCATGGAAATTTATCTTTCTACCGATCGCTTGAAGGCCTCCAATATAGCGACTGGACGCAGCAACTAACGCTGCCGATTGGTAGCATCATCTCACCCATTGCAAGTAACTTCTACGACTAGGGTTAAAGTGCTGCTGAACGCCTTCATTGATTTTTACAAGCACAACGACATGACATCCAAATCAAAAACCTCTTCAACGCCAAGCTCGCGCCACTTCGCCGTCATCGGCGCAGGCATTGCGGGCATTGCCTGCGCCCGTACCTTGATGCAGGCGGGCCACCAGGTCACGGTGTTTGAAAAAAGCCGTGGCAGCGGCGGCCGCATGGCCACAAGGAGCACCGAGTTTGGCGGGTTCGACCATGGCGCGCAGTACTTCACCGTGCGTGATGCGCGTTTCGAAAAAGCCCTGGCTACCGCATCCGGCCTGGTGCGCCCGTGGAGCGCCAACACGGTTCGCATCTTGGACGAGCATGGCCGTGTCGTGGCATCGTCGCTGCCACCCAAAGAAGCGCACTGGGTCGCCAGCCCGGGCATGACCGCGCTGGTCAAGCAATGGGCCAAGCCACTGGCGACCAATGGCCATCTGCACCTTGAAACCCAGATCGTCAGATTAGAGGCCGACAAGCTGACGCCGAAGCACTGGCAACTGCAAACCGAAGGCCCGGGCGGCGGCAGCCGGGTTTACTCCGGCTTTGATGCAGTCGTCCTTGCAGTGCCTTCGGTGCAGGCCCATGCGCTGCTCCTCAGCTCGCAAGTCGGCAAGACGCTGATGCCA
>Ga0209702_10008587_pt1 | contig 11809 bp, 10 predicted proteins | sample FRY01_FD_187210 | JGI IMG/M metagenome (GOLD analysis project Ga0209702, IMG submission 187210) | Freshwater microbial communities from Lake Fryxell liftoff mats and glacier meltwater in Antarctica - FRY-01 (SPAdes) (version 2) | ecosystem: Environmental > Aquatic > Freshwater > Ice > Glacier... | reverse complement strand
CAGCTGCAATGAGCATTTCAGCAACGGAAAAAATTCCTTTTCCTGGTCGATCAAGCATCTGTACATCAGCAACTTTTGGTTAGCAATTTCAGGCATTCAGCGATAAAACCGACTTCGTCACAAAGTGCCAATCAACCAATCGGCTCCGTGGGAAAGTGTTTTGGGCGGCAGCAATATCGGGCTCTGCCAAAACACTCTCAACTTCGAGCGCTGCACGGCTCTCGACAAGTTTGTCGCACGTCAACTGCTCAAGTTCAAAGCTCGGCTAGTCAACCGCAGGCACCAAGATGCTATTGGGCAGACCATCTCGTGGAACGAGCTATCACAGCGGAATCACCGGCCAGTTCGATCAAACATAAAGCTTCGATTGGTCCGCTGGCGAGTTTTCTTGAGCGCGCTCGGCCAGCTGAGCGCAAAGCGATGACCGGCCCGGATCATATCTTGCCCTGTGTGTCACCTGACCTCATCCAGCCTGGGATCTATTTTCAAACTGTGAGATTTTCAGTTGGCAGCTTTGGGAAGTACTCCTTGCGGGAGATCCGCGAGCAGCCGCTCGGGCGCTTGGCATCAATGAGTCCGCACCCGATCCGGGAACCACGTGACATCGCAGCAAATCCTCTCACTTCACGAATTTTCACCATCCAGGAACGCCAGACCACGTCAGTATCCACACTTGCCAAGGTATCAAAAAAATTCAAACGACGGTCGAGCACGATATTATCATCGACGCTATATTTGACGTTATAGCATCGTTCTCGATGTTCGTGACCTTCAGAAAGATCAATCCGAGAACTCGCGCAACTTTTTGCTACACTGTTTGATGTAAAAATCGACTTACAAACCAAATACAGTTTCCGAATGGCTTTTGCTAATTGAACCAAGACAAGTCGGAAGGTTGAGCACGATCGCGCAACTAGAAAATTCAGTCGGATAATCCCGACCATCTGCGAATAGAGCGTTGGATTCGTTCAAAACGCACTCACCTGGGGTAGGAAGTAAGATGCTTACGTTTGTTCGAAATTCTGCTCGGCGCAGCCTGATCCTCTTTGTTTGGCTCTGCGCTTCATCAGCGACTGCTGTAGCAACAACCTATTATGTCGATGCTTCGTCGGGAAATGATGCGAACAGCGGAACAGCCTCTTCCCAAGCGTGGAGAAGCCTGAACAAGGTCAACTCGTCTGTGCAGGGTACTGGGCATGACGTGCTGCTTAAATCTGGAAGTGTGTTTGACAATCAGGCGCTAAGCGTTACCTGGAATGGCGCCGAGCAGGACTGGATAAATGTCGGTTGCTATAAACTGAACACTTCCGGTGCGGCTATCGACTGCACCACGTCAGATGTGAAACCTGAAATCAATGGCACGTTAGAGCCCCACTGTGCGCCTTCGAACACTTGCCTTAAAGACAGTTCGGGGGCGATTCCCAGATCCAGCTACAGCGGTCTCATAGATGTCTCGGCAAACTATGTTGCCATTCGAAATTTGAAACTACGGGATACCGCCGGTAAGGCGGTGGTCTTCCATTCCGATGGAACCAATCGAAGGCATCACCTGCTTGTCGAGAATCTAGTGGCAACGCACATGCACTCAGACATATTGACGATTGGTCGCTTCTATCAGCATGGAATCGTGCGAAACGTAACTGCCTCAGAATATGGCCTATGTTCGATTTACCGCTACGTCGAATGCACAGGCGGAGGTTGGGGAGGTGGCATCGTCCTATATGACTCACCGAACGCGATGATGCTCTTCGAAAACAACCTGGTACACGACGGTTTCGGAGAAGCATTCAATTGTCTTCGCTCTTCGCATGTTGTGATGAGAGGAAACCGAGCCGGCAACCTGCACTCAAACGCCTATTACCTTGATCATTGTTCGAACACGGTGGTCGAAAACAACATCGCATGGGGTGACTTGGGCGGAAGGTGGGGAGCGAATAGAGCGTTTGCCGGAGTCAACATCAACAATGAAGATTACGGCAATGGCTCTACATTGCGATCTTCCGTGAACAACATAGTCAGAAACAATCTGATAACAGGCCTCGGTTACTGTATGGATGCCGGGCAATGGGGAAATGCAGTAAAGAGTGGACTGAAACTAGGTTTCCACTTCTATGGTAATACTTGTGTCGCCTTGCAAAGACAGAACATCGCTGTCTACTCGACAACAAATGTCGACCGGATTCTCGTTCAGAACAACATCTTCTATAGCCCAAATTCAATTGAGGGTTCATGTAACCTCCCAAGATCTGGAGCGATAACATTTCAAAGCAATTTGTGGGACGAGAGAAGCGTAAGCAGTCCGTGCTCCAGCGATACCGACCTCCACCAGGATCCGCAATTCGTGACTTCTCTATCTAACTTCGAACTGCTAAATTCTTCAAACCTCCCTCGAGCATCCCACTTCTCGTTAAGTACCAACTCGCCGGTTTGGGGCAGAGGCAGCACCATAAACGTGAATGGGGTCCTGTCATTGGTTGATCTTCTCCCATTCAAATCGATGGTTAAGGACTCTCGATGCGAAGTTTCAACAAATGGACTGGGTCAGGATTTTTTCTGTGTAGACCGTAGAACTCCACCATCAATAGGCGCATTGGATCGGTCAAAGTACCCACCAAAGCCTCCTATTGTGTTGACGTCCGGCGGGTAGTTATTTACTAGATTGCCGACGCGCGTGCGAAGTTGAAGGTTCCTCGCGAAACACGAGGTGACGATTATACTTTACACGCGTATGCCGGAACTTCACCGTTGAAGTCCGAGTGACACCTCTCTGTATGCTTGGTTGCATCGTAATCCGCTTGCCTTGAACGAGGCCAATGAGTTACTGCTACATACTTCCGAAAAAATACACAACGCCTTCCCTACCCTAAGAGGTAGCTTTAGATCGGTAGTTGGCGATTCGTCAGCTTCAGGTTTAGAAGTGGCGGACACAGAACGAGCAGATACGTTGTTCCCCTCCTCACTTTGGTCACGTTGCCGCTCATTAACTTGCTTGCGGCCCCAATTATCTCACCCTTCGAAAAATAGTCTAAGGTACGGAGCACCAACAAAAGGAGAGGCTGGTGGTCATCGCGTCGAATACTCCTCTGGTCGTCGATTTGGACGGCACGCTCACGTCCGCAGATACCTTACTAGAATCGTTGGTCAAGGTAGTGAAGCAATCACCATTGAGCCTCCTGCGTCTACCACTATGGCTTTTGAGAGGCAGGGCAAACTTCAAGGAATCGATTGCAGCCCACGCCGGTGTCGCTGCCGAGCATTTACCCTATCGTGAATCTCTACTCGAATACCTGAGGGACGAAAAGGCAAAGGGCCGTCGAATTGTCCTCGCCACTGCTGCCCATCATACAATTGCGGAGGCAGTGGCCGAATACTTAGGCTTGTTTGACATGGTACTGGCCACAAAAGCAGGCCAGAACCTGAAAGGCGAGGCGAAACTGAAAGCCATTCAAGAGAGAGTTGGGAAAAGTTTTGTCTACGCGGGAGATAGTCGCGCCGATTTACCAATCTGGAAGTCCGCGAAGGCAGCAGTCCTGGTAGATGTCTCCCCGCGCACAGCGCAAATGGTTCGTCAAAAGGTGCTGGTAGAACGCGAGTTTGCAGGCGAGAGATCCGGGTTTGCAGTCTGGTTACGCGCAATGCGCGTCCACCAATGGCTGAAGAATCTATTGCTATTCGTGCCCCTACTCACTGCGTTCTCTTTCATGGATATCACCAAACTGGCAACCATGTGCGTCGCTTTCCTGGCTTTTTCATTCGTTGCCTCTGCCACGTACATAGTCAACGACCTCTGGGATCTGGAGAACGACCGGGTCCACCCCCGGAAGCGTAATCGCCCCTTCGCCAGCGGCAGGCTACCGATACTGAATGGGCTCGCAGTCGCTGCTGGCAGCTTGCTCTTGGCATTCGTTCTGGCAATGACAGTTTCAAAGAGTTTCAGCCTGACGCTCCTGTTCTACCTGGTGCTGACCAGCGCCTATAGCTGGGTGCTCAAGGAGTACGTCCTGGTGGACGTGATCATGCTTTCGCTTCTCTATACTTTGCGAATATTGGCTGGCTCGGTGGCGATCGGCATCGCTACCAGTCAATGGCTGCTGGCATTTTCGGTGTTCATCTTCCTGAGTTTGGCCACCGTGAAGCGGTGCGCCGAACTGGTCTCCCTTGAGGAAAGCGGCGCGGCAGCGACCCTTGGTCGGGATTACCGGGTGACCGACTTGGTCGTATTGTGGCCGCTGGGGGTAGGCGCAGCGCTCTCCGCCGTCGTAGTGTTCGGCCTTTTCATCAGCGCACCTGAGACTCGGGATCGCTACGGAACGCCAGATCTGCTCTGGCTGGTCGCCGTAGGATTGATCTACTGGCTAGCGAGGCTCTGGGTGAAAACTTCTCGTGGCGAGATGCACGATGACCCAGTCGTCTATGCCATCAAAGATAGAGGAAGCCGTTTGACCGTTCTCGGTATGGCTCTAGTGATTCTGGCCGCCCATTTCTTCACATTGGACCCGTTACTGTGAAAACCCTCCTCATCGCCATGATCAGCATCATTCTGTCGGTCGCTGCGCAGTTCGCCTTAAAGGCAGGGATGTCCGACGATGGCGTCAGGACCGCTATGACGCAGCCCTTCTCCCTCAGAACCCTATTCGATGTGCTCACCGATAAATATGTCGTCGGTGGCTTCCTGCTGTATGGGCTCGGTGCAGTATTTTGGCTAGGGGTGCTATCCAAGTGGGATGTGAGCAAGGCTTACCCGTTGGTGGGTCTCGGTATTATGTTGACTGCAGTTGTTGGGTTTCTCATGGGAGAGCATGTCACAGCCTCTCGAGTTGTTGGTGTAACGCTAATTTGCGCGGGAGTCGTTTTAGTAGGACAAAGCTAACTTCGAGAGGGGGATCTTAAATGTTGAGAATGACGGATGTCTTGGTAACGATGGCGCTGTTCGGGATTGCGGCTCTCGGGTCCTATCTTGGTAGTTCGCAATTGAACCCAAAAGTCATTCAAGCACCAAGTGTCTGGTTTGAGGCTGATACTGGGCGCGTCTACAACAACATGACTGAGCGAGGAGGTACCCACTACCGAACAAAGGTGCACCCACTATTCTCGATAGCCACCGCTCCTCTGGTTTATGCACTACAGAAAGTTGGCATAGACAAGGACGTGGCCGTAAGAGGTTTGATTGCGTTTACGGCAGGAGTCGCACTGGTCGTGTTCTTTTGCACGCTTCGAATATTGAATTTCCCAATTTTCGATTCGACAGTATTTTCAGTACTCACGGGAGTCAGTGCTTCGGCAATGTTCTTTTCCACCATACCCGAGACTTTTTTGTTTGGTGGCACAACGATTCTTGCTGTACTCATGTTCACTGCAATCTCTGAGCGTAGGTCATTTTCATCCAGCTTCTACATTGGGATAAGTGCGCTTTCACTGAGCATGACAGTTACCAACTGGATGGCCGGTATCGCATCGACGTTGGCAAACCATTCCCCACAGCGAACTGTGAGGATAACGATTGACGCATTTGTCGTAGTGACGGTTTTGTGGGCAGTCCAGCATGCCATTTTTCCAACAGCAGAATTTTTTCTGTTTTCGGCAGAGGAGCGTCATTACGTTTTCGACAAGAATGCAGGCGGTGTATTGGAAAAATCGACAGTGTTCTTCCTGCATTCGGTAGTCATGCCGGAATTCAGGGTTTCGGAGAATCTTTGGACAGATGACTGGCCAAGTCTGTCCGTACAACACTCATCCATTAACTTCGACAGCCCGCTGAAGCTAGCCATCACAACAAGCTGGATTCTGACTTTAGCGTTTGGGTTGTTAGGTATGTGGAAAGACCCAAATCACAGGAAGTTCAAAGTTGTTATCGCAGCAATTCTTGGCGGGCAGTTCGTGCTGCATATGGTTTATGGGGACGAAACCTTCTTGTATTCGCTCCACTGGACGCCGCTGCTGATCATGGTGGCCGCATTTGGTTTGACACTACCGTACCGTAAATGGATTGTCGCTCTGACTTTCGTCAGCTTGTTTGGGGTGGGATACAACAACTTCTACCAATTCAATAGAGCTGCATCATTGACCTGGTCTGACAGTTGGTCAGCATCCCCACAACTGGTCCAACCGACGAGTTGGGATTACTCCAAGGAGGGGGTACTTGAAGAAGCGACTTTAAGAAATAAATAGTCCGAATATAGAACGAAGTTGAACGCAGCATGTCGGCTCGTAGTGTAATTCGCTGTTTTGAACACTTAATGGAGAAGCGAAACGTGCCGGGTTTCTTTCGCAACGACAACGGTCCTGATTCTGTGGCTCGATCTATAAGAGACTAGATGCAGCCCAAGGTGATTGGTAGTCTTTAAAGTGAAATAAGTAGCCCTTGGCAAATCGCCCGCACTACGAGCTTCCTATAAGTTCTCCGTTCGACTTGTTTGAACCGTTGGGAGTTCGAGTCAGTACTGGAAGCAGTGGAAGCAGTGGAAGCAGTGGAAGCAGTGGAAGCAGTGATTATTACATCACGTGATGATTACAATTCGATCCGTCTCAATGAGTCGTTGACTGGCGGCCATCCGCCCAGTATACAAAGCACTGGGCAGGCAACCGTCTGCAAACAACATCAACATCCGAAAGAGATTCCTAACGTTATCGGCGGACCGAGATTAGTGGGCAGCTACAGTGTCCGAGAACTCAAGCCGAAAAACTTATTGCAACCAAACGCAATAGCGATTCATTGCGCGACGCTTATTCCAGCGAAACTCCAGGATCCACTTCAACCTCCGGGTTCACCTGACCAAGGACAATAGCGTGCGTTTAAGCCTATCCAACTCGGACACAAGAACGGAAGGTCAAATTTGGGAGCACTATGAGCTCGAAAAGGCACTTGCCTCACAACTAAAAAACGCCTCCAGCAGCGAACGCAGAGTTTTGTATACCCAACTTTACGACGAACTGTTTTCCAAATTACCTCATCACCCGCAATTCCAGCGAAAGTCAGATCCGAGCGCATCTGCTACAGAAATCGAACGCAAATTCAATCTGGTGAAGCGCTACCTGAAACCCGATACCACCTTCGTCGAGGTCGGTTCCGGGGACTGTTACTTCTCGTTTCATGTTGCCGGTTTTGTCCGGAAAGTGATTGCCGTGGATGTGTCGCCCAATATCACACACAGCCAAACCAGCCTGCCGCCGAACTTCGAATTGCGCATCAGCGACGGGTGCAGCGTCCCGGTACCGGACAACTCCGCGACCGTCGTTTACAGCAACCAGCTGATGGAGCATCTCCATCCGGAAGACGCCCTCGCACAACTGGGTGGTAGTGCAGCATCTCTTCTGTAATTTCGATTTAAAGACTTGTTGAGATTGGTGGTGGTTGATCACGAGGCCGGCGAGTGTCGGCAAGCGGTGGGCAAATGCGAAGCAGTTGTCCACGGCTTGTCGATACGGCCCGCAGGGCGCCGGCCGGTCCGCAGGACGTGACCGTACTGACCATCTTTCAAGAGCGAGTCGTCGCGTTTCCTCTCGTTGTTACCGACCAAAGTGACAACAAAAGGAAAACGCGATGACTCGCGATGAACAGAGTAATGCCGTTGCCGCGGCGGTGGAACTGATCATGGAAAATGGCTTCGAAGGTCTCGCCGAGGCTTTCCGCGCACTGCTCAACGAAGCAATGCTGATCGAACGTTCCCGGCATCTGGGCGCACAGCCCTGGGAGCGCTCGGAGAACCGGCAAGGCCATGCCAACGGCTTCAAGCCAAAAACAGTGAGGTCTCGTATCGGCGAACTGACATTCGCCGTCCCTCAGGTACGGGATGGCAGCTTCTATCCGAGCGCCCTTGAGCGGGGGCTGCGGTCAGAACGCGCGTTGAAGCTGGCGCTGGCCGAGATGTATGTCCAGGGCGTCTCAACGCGCAAGGTGGCGAAGATCACCGAAGAGCTGTGTGGTTTCGAGGTGAGTTCGACCGAGGTCAGCCGCTGTACCAAGCTGCTGGATGAGGAGTTGTCGGCCTGGCGGCGCCGGGCACTGGGTGCCTGTCCGTATGTGGTGCTGGATGCCCGCTATGAGAAAGTCCGGCATGGCGGACAGGTGATCGATTGTGCGGTGCTGGTTGCACTGGGTGTGCGCACTGATGGCAAGCGCGACATTCTCGGTGTATCGGTAGCCCTGTCCGAAGCCGAAGTGCACTGGCGGGACTTCCTGACGCAGCTGAAGGACCGGGGACTGCATGGCATCGAACTGTTTGTTGCGGATGATCATGCGGGCCTGAAGGCAGCACGGCGGACGGTGTTTCCGTCGGTTCCCTGGCAACGCTGTCAGTTTCATTTGCAGCAGAACGCAGGGCATCACGTCCCACGACAGGATCTGCGTGCACAGGTGGCGAGTGAAATCCGGGCAATCTTCAATACATCGAATATCGAGGACGCCAGGCGCCTGCTCGACCAGACCGTTGAGCGCTACAGCAAGAGTGCGCCCAAGCTCGCTCAATGGGCGGAAACGGCCATACCGGAAGGGTTGGCTGTCTTCAACTTCCCCGAGGAGCACCGCCGCCGTCTGCGCACGACCAACGTGGTCGAGCGGCTGAACAAGGAAATCAAACGGCGAACGCGTGTGGCGACTCTGTTTCCCAACGAAGCATCATGTCTGCGGCTCGTCAGCGCCGTCGCCATGGAAATATCGGAGGAGTGGCTGACAGGACGGATCTACCTGAAGATCAAGAAAGAGTAAGACCAGCGAGAGGTGCGCGGAAATTACAGAACGAACGTTGCTTTATCATGACTTTGCGGGAGTACAGATCAATGACCGTCGCCAGATACAACCAGCCTTCGTCAGTGTGCAGGTACGTGATATCGCCGACCCATTTCTGGTTCGGAACAGCGGCAGTAAAGTCCTGGTTCAACCGGTTCGGAGCCGTCGGTTTGCCGTGGCCTGAATCCGTGGTGACCTTGAATTTACGGGCGGCCTTCGCCCGTAACCCCAATCCTTTCAAACACTTCGCTATGGTCTTGCGATCATGGCGGTGTCCGGCATCCGCCAGATCCAGTGTCAGTCGGGGTGAAGCCGATCGACCCTTTTCAGCCGTAAACGCCGCCAACACCAGCGCTTCGATCGCAGGCCACCCGGCGCCGTGATTGCGTCCCTGGTCCCGGCGTCTTCGCCATGCGTGGAAAGCACTCGGCGAAACTTCCAGTGCCCGGCACAAGGCGGTCACCGTGAACTCGCCATGCATCTGGATCATGAATGCGTACTTTGCCGCGATCGCTCCTTCAGCTCCCTTTGGCAAAGTACGCAGCCGCTTTTTTAGAATCATCAGGTCCTCCGTCTTCTCGGCGAGTTGACGCTTGAGCCTGACGATTTCCAGCGCCTGCTGTTTTTCTACATCACTCTGGCTGCGTTCAAGACGATCTTTGCCACGCCAGCCGTAGAGCTGAGACTCGTGCAGACCGAGTTGTGTTGCAGCCTCGGCTACCCCGACCTTATCGGCCAGCAGTAGCGCTTCCCGGCGATACTCAATCGTGTATCGCCGACGTTCGGTAGTCTTTTTCCTGATTGCTTTTGCCATACCATAACCCCTGTTTTCGCAAGAATACTCGCTTATCCGGGTGTCTTGGTTTGGTGGGCAGGATCAGGCCTCCTCGGGATCGGCCAGTGCAGCGGTGGCACTGGCGCGCCACTTGTCCAGCTCAGCCGGATACACGCCGTGCTCTCGGCCCCACGCGTTCTTGGCGGCCTCGTCCATCGCCGCCGCAGTGATCACCGCTTCGAGCCTGCCCGCCGCAACCCCGCTCTCACGCGCAACGACTTCCACCGCCGTGCTCTCCGGCGGCAACAACCGGGCTACCGCTCTGTCCTTGTATGCTTGTCCGTATCGTGCCATCGCCATCCTTATCGCCCCCAAGTTTTAGATTCTAAGGAGGCGACAACTATTCTGACGCGGGGGGAAAGTGCGGATACCGCACAATTCTGGGTGGACTTGTAACTGGAGATAAGGAAAAAATCGAAGATTGACTAAAAATTCGCTCATATAAGGCCAATTTCCTCTGGCTTTTTGCTCGTATTTCACTTATCACAATCACTCCAATTCGGGTCCACTATGCAGACCTCAAACCTTCCAAAGATGTTAGGAGACGAAGTACGAGTTGCCACGGACTTGTGGCTACCATTTGTGCGACAGTACGGAATAGCGTCTGCATTCATTCCGATCGCAGGACTGTACGACATCTACATTGCCGAGCTTGAATTCAATACGATGCCGATCCGTTTCATGATGTGCATCGCAATGCTCGTCATGTGTACACACAAACATTGGAGTAATGCTTGGCAAGATCAATCCCACGTTGTGTGGTCACTTCTTCTTATCTTTGTACTTCCTTTTGGATTCGGCTTCATGCTGACCCAATGCGCTGCGAATACGGCTGTCGGATCAGAGGTGCACTACATGTTACTGCTCCAATACGTAACCGCGTTGTTTCTTCTGATTCAGTTGTGCAACAGCATCCGAGTTACTGTTTTTTTTTGGAGCATCGGGACAATTTGCGTTCTGCTGCCGTTATATTGGCAAGAAATCCAAAACTACCAAGAGTTATATAGAGTCACAGCGCTTAGTGTAGGTGCCTACCTAACTATGATTCTTGTTGGTAGCGTAGCAAATCAGAACATCAGACTTACTGAAGAAGCAAAAGCCGAGGCTGCCCACATAATCGGTAGCAACATCGCTCACGAACTTCGCACCCCTCTGGCGGCAATTCGGATGTACGCAAAAGGTACGTCGAATCAAATTGAGATCCTGATTGATGCCTACACCAAAGCACAGTCCGCTGGATTAGTCGCTGCCACCCTCAGGCCGAATCAAGTTCTAATTATGAAGGAACTTTTCGACGCCATTGATCGAGAGGTGAGTTATTCAAACACTATAATCGACATGCTTCTCGTCAAATCAGGTCGCAAAATACCTGACCGAAGAGAATTTGATCACTTCAATGTTTCTCTCGCAATCATTGAAGCCATGAATAGATATCCAGCAAACAACCAACATGAAAGAAATATTCAACGCATTGAAGTTATCAGAGACTTCGAAGTAGTTGCGCCGAAGCTTCTGATCATCCACGTTTTCTTCAATTTGCTAAAAAATGCCGTTTATTACTCACAAAAGTCCTCTGACTCCTACGTCCGAATACAGATTGGTAGAGCAGGGGTGAAAGAAAACGTCGTTATAGTCGAAGACAACGGCCCAGGGCTAGCCGTCAGCGATCAAGATCAAGTCTTTGAGCGTTTTTTTACTACGACTTTAGCCGGAGAGGGAACAGGAATTGGTCTTAGTTTTTGCCGCTTGGTTATGGAAGAAATAGGCGGATCTATATCCGTATCGAATGAAAACCCGCAAAGGACTATATTTCAGCTTATATTTCCCGAGCGAAAGGGAAACCGAAGGCGAAGACTCCACCACTACATACCGGCAAGCTGACCAACTACTTTGTCTTCAAATAGACGTCCTTCAGCAAAATCTCTCTCTGAAGGAGACGTAACAACCACCCTCTCCCGCCTAACTGCCCCGATGATGCTGGGTGTCTCGTCTACCATCGTCGTACAAACGCTGGAGATGGGATTCCTGGGCCAACTTGGCCACTCGGAAATTGCCGCGGTGACCTTTACCTTTCCGCTGACAATGATCCTCACGAGCATCGCTCTTGGTATCAGCATCGGGACATCATCGGTCATCGCCCGCAGCGTTGGCGGCGGCGACGTGGAGGAAAACAGACGACTGGGTACGCACAGCCTGTTGGTGACCGCTTTGCTGATGTCGGCACTTTCGTTCGTCGGCTGGCTTGTCAT
>Ga0209702_10008585_pt1 | contig 11812 bp, 9 predicted proteins | sample FRY01_FD_187210 | JGI IMG/M metagenome (GOLD analysis project Ga0209702, IMG submission 187210) | Freshwater microbial communities from Lake Fryxell liftoff mats and glacier meltwater in Antarctica - FRY-01 (SPAdes) (version 2) | ecosystem: Environmental > Aquatic > Freshwater > Ice > Glacier... | reverse complement strand
TTTTTTTATGCCCGCCGCACCCGTAGCTCTAAATCGGTAAGTACGTTGAGGAAATAATTATAAGCCTCGTAAGCAGTTTTATAGGGAGAATAAATGTTTCTACCACCGTGTTCCTCAAACTGATGCGTCATGTAAAAAAAGTGATCACTTGCTTGCAAGCGCCCCCAGTCTGTCAACAACGCGTCATCCTGCTTGGCAATCACCGCCTCTTCTAACTCATAAAGCCTATTGATGGCCTCTTGTTGGATGTCGTTACTGGTAAGGTAGCCGAGGTTGTAATCGGGATAGGACCACGTAATCGGATAAGGCACATCGTACTTGCCATTCACCGGTAACTTCACTAGCAGTTCACTCGGCATCAAAAAAGGATGCCCATGTGCAATTGCCAGCTTCGGAAACTTTTCTAACATATCCAACAATCCATTGCTACCATCAGCCTGCATACCAAAAGCACCATAATCCATAAAAAGGTTAATACAGTCTGCCTCTCCCTGTAAAGCATCCATCATATTGGTGAACCGCAAAGCGCTAAGTAACTCCCCAGGCGCTGCCTGATAGAAATGGCGCGTCAACTCGGCAGTGAGACTGCTGTTTTTCGGCAAGCACAGCAATTTATTAGAAAGTGGGGTTTTGTAGACGTGGTTCGGACTTCGTTGCTTCAGCAACTTTTCTGTAGAAGGCACCAAAATGCCCTTAAAGTCCAATTTGACTACCTCGTTCACCAACTCATTACTAAACAACAATTCTGTATTTCTGAAAACCTGCGGAGCCTTTCCAAAGATTTCAGTGATAAACTGCTGGTGCATGCGTACTTGCCGGGCAAATTCCGGGCGTGAATACTGACTAGCCAAGGAATGATAATAGGTTTCACCCACCCATTCAACGCAACCAGTGGCATCCAATTCCAAAAAACGCTCCAATACATCCGGGCGGTGGTCCACTAACTGCTCCAAAGCCGTTCCGCTAATCGAAAAAGCCACTTTAAACTCCCCACGGTTCTTTTCAATGGCTTCCAACAGCACCTTATTCGCCGGTAAATAGCAATTGTCACACATTTGATCTAAAACGGCTTTGTTCATCACCTCATCAAAATAGGCATGCTCACCGCCTATGCTGGTGAAGTCATAATGTCTTACCCGATAAGGCTGGTGAATCTGAAAATAAAAGCAAATGGCTGGCATATCTATTCGTTGAGAAGGAATTTACGGTACTCTTTAATCACGCGGGTGGCGGCATCGTCCCAGCTAATGTGCTGTAAATCGACTTGCATCTGTTCCAATACTTCCTGGTGATAGGCCTCGTCCGACAGCAAGCGTACAATCTGATCGGCGAAGGTATCGGTATCCCAATAATCCGCCTGTAACGCATGCTTTAACATTTCAGCCACCCCCGATTGTTTAGAAATGACGCAGGGCACATTAAACTGGGCTGCCTCCAAGGCTGAAAGTCCGAATGGCTCCGATACCGATGGCATAAAATACACATCAGCCACCGCAAGCAATTGCTCTACCTTCTCACGTGCTACAAAGCCCGTGAATAAGAAATGTCTACTCAAGCCTTTGAAAGCGGTCCAATCAATCACTTCCTTCATCTTTTCACCCGTTCCGGCTATCACAAAACGAACGTTAGGATAACGGCGGATCACCTTTTCCGCAGTCTCAAGCAAATGGTAAGGCCCCTTTTGATGGGTCAGCCGTCCTACAAATGCCACAATCTTTTCGGGCACGTGGTGCTCAGCTCTAAAAACCTGCTGCGGGTCGATGCCGTTGTGGATGGCTTCTATTTTTTCTGGCAAGATGTTGTAGAGGTTCACAATGTTCTGCCGAGTGTACTCGCTCACGGCTATAATCCGATCGCACATTTGCATTCCAAAACGCTCGATGTAATACATGGTGTTGCGCGCATCTCTACCAGCACGATCGGTTTCCAGGGCATGAACATGTATCAAAAGCGGCTTGCCTGTCTTTTTTTTCAACCGCACCCCAGCCAGGTAGGTCATCCAGTCATGTGCATGAATCAAATCAAATTCTTCTTCAGCAAATGCCTCCACCAAAGCCTCAGCATAGGCACTCACCTTCGCCAACAAACGCGAACCATACACTTCTGAGTCCGAAAAAAGCTCTTTAAAGCTGGTCCTTCCCAAACTAGATTGGGCCTGATACCCTCTACGTACCGAATCACATGCCGCTGCACTGAGTTGGTAATACTCCAATTCAGGCATGCCACCGTTCAGCCGATTGAGCTCTGGATCAGTGATGGTGAAATTTTCTGGCAACTCGTTTAAACCGAAGATCCGTACCCCTTCCAGTCCCATGCGTGGATCTGACTTTGGCAAAACCAAAGTCACATCTATAAAATTACGTGTTGCCTTGGCTAAGCCGTAACAAGCGATTCCTAAACCGCCAGCATGCACCGGCGGAAACTCCCACCCTAGCATCAAAATACGCTTTCCCTCAAAATTGTGTTTTACCTGCATCGACTGTAAAATTCGCTGAAGAGATGGCTGGTGCCATCGATTTGCATGAAAATAAACATTATAATATCATTAATCAAAAATAGATATGAAATCGCAGTGGTTTTTCTGTGCGGAGGAATTTATTCGGAAAACCGGGAGTTTTTATCCCTGAATCTTCAACCTACAATGCCTATTTTCGCAGCACCAAAATTGAGCACATGATACTGACCGACGCCCGCATCCTCGAAGAAATTGAAAACGGCAATATTTTAATCGAGCCTTTTCGGCCCGAAAACCTTGGCACTAATTCTTATGATGTGCATTTGGGTAGATATTTGGCCACTTACAAGGACCGAGTTTTGGATGCTCGGGCAGATAATCCCATCGAAGAACTTATCATTCCCGCCGGAGGCTTTGTGCTGAACCCCGGCACCCTCTACCTCGGAGTAACCGAAGAATATACCGAAACACATGCGCATGTGCCGTTCTTAGAGGGCAAATCTTCGGTTGGGCGACTGGGCATCGACATCCATGCCACGGCCGGTAAAGGAGACGTGGGCTTTTGCAATACTTGGACCCTGGAAATTTCTTGTACCCAGGCAGTGCGGATATATGCAGGCATGCCCATTGGTCAGCTCATTTACTTTTCAGTAGAAGGAAATATCATCAACAAGTACAATACAAAGAAAAACGCGAAGTACAACGTACGCACGGTTAAACCAGTTGCTTCGCAAATGTGGCGCAATAAATTCTAAAGTTGCTTTTTCACCACGCCAGACGCGGCCTGTGCCGTGGGCATAATGGTGAGATCAGAAATATTCACATGCGCCGGCCTGTTAATCATAAACCATACCGCTTCGGCTATGTCGACCGCTCGTAGGGGCTCAAAGCCGCGGTATACTTCTGCGGCACGCGCTATATCTCCATTAAAACGCACTTGCGAGAATTCCGTTTCGGTTAATCCAGGAGCAATACTACTTACCTTAATCCCGAAAGGATTTAACTCCAAGCGCATGGCATTGGTGATGGCTTCGACAGCATACTTCGAAGCACAATACACCGCCCCATTGGCGTAAACGCCCTTACCAGCAGTTGAGCTCACGTGGATAATGTGCCCCTTTCCATTTGCAATCATCAAGTTGGCAACGGCCTTGCTAATCGTTAACAAACCCTTTACGTTGGTATCTAGCATGGTGTCCCAATCTTCCTCCTCCCCCGCATGCACCGGCTCAAAGCCTCGCGATAGGCCTGCATTGTTGACCAACACGTCAATTTGACGCCAGTCTGATGTTAAATCTGCGATAGCCTGCTGTGCAACAGCCCTGTCACGCACATCAAAACTTAAGGTCAAAATCTGACTGTTGTGCGTAGATTTGAGTTTATCAGCTAGTTGGTCCAAACGATCGCTTCGGCGACCAGTCAATATTAAACGGTAACCTGCCGCAGCCAATTGGTAAGCAACGGCCTCTCCTATACCAGAAGTAGCACCCGTTACAAGGGCTAATGGCGCCTTCAACATTATTCGAAATTGAAAGAAAGAATAATGGAACGCGATTGCAAGCCTAAAATTGAAGCAGAAAACTTGTGGGTCTCTGGGACCATTAAGTTGCGCAGTCCTTGTGAAAACTTGATCTCAGGAGAAAGTTTGAAGAATGGCAAATACAAATCCATGCCAATTCCCACTTCATAAGCCACGTCGTGACGCATGAGCTTTACACGCTCCACATCTTCTACAACCCTTTGCTGTGACGCCATGTCGATACTGTATTTAAACCCACTAATGAGGTAAATGCGATAATTATTAACCCGATCAGACCGCCATTTGATGTTCACAGGAAGATCTACATTCGCTACTTGAATTGCCTTGCGGACGTTAAAAAGCGGATTTTCGAATGAATATTGCAAATTACGCTGTGAAAACATAAGGGTCGGGGTAAAACGCAAGGTCACATGCTCTGTCATGCGCACATCACTAATCACCCCCAAGTGAAAGCCAGGACCCGAATTGGGGTCAATGTAGCGCAAGGTATCGTTTTGATACACAGCAGGTGCATTCAAACGCATTTGCAACGTGCTGGAATTCAATCCCACCAAAAAACCAAAGTGAATAGGCTTATCGTCATAATAAGGATTGTTTTTTTGTGCGACAGCCGATTGGCCGGCAAAAAGTAACAGTAAGGCAACAATTAGCCCTTTTGACCAACGTAAATTGAACATATTCCGAAAGTTAATCTTTTCTCTCTATTATTCACAAATCCTGCGCGCTCCATATAGCCTAAAAAAGCTTTTCCCTCTGGAAAAACCTGCACCGAAGCCGGCAAATAGGTATAAGCGGCATTGTCTTTCGACACTAATCGGCCTACAACCGGTAGAATAAAACGGAAATAGAAACTATATAATTGTTTTACAGGGAAGGTATTGGGACGAGAAAATTCGAGCACCACCAATTTAGCACCAGGCTTGAGTACGCGTTGAATATCTTGTAATCCCTCCAATAAATGTTCAAAATTTCGAACGCCAAAAGCTACTGTGGCGGCATCAAACTCATTGGCTGCAAAAGGCAACTGCTCTGAATCTCCTAAAACCAGCTTGATGCGGTCTTCTAACTTGCGTTTTCTCAACTTCGCATCACCCACAGCCAACATACCAGCCGAGATGTCTACCCCAACCACTTGCTTTGGATTAATGCGCAAAGCCTCAATCGCCAAGTCGGCAGTGCCTGTGGCCACATCCAAAATCCGCTGCGGTTTATCCGCTTTTAATAAATTGATGGCCTTTCTGCGCCAAATAGTATCAATACCGAGGGATAATACACGATTCAATAAGTCATAGCGCGGTGAAATGCTATCGAACATCGAAGCAACCTGCTCCTTCTTACCACCTTCTTGCCCTGGGTAGGGCTTTACCGTTTCTTGCATACCAAATATCTCTGCAAATATAGACAATAGAAAGGCACCTTTGTTTGACCAAGCTTAAAGCCTACTTTTACATCATGAATTTGGAATCAGTTTTTGTAAAGAGCAGCGTAATGGTAAGCGACATGCCCAAGGCCACCTTGCCAGAATATGCATTCATTGGCCGGTCAAATGTGGGGAAGTCATCGCTGATCAATATGTTAACCGGACAAAAAAAATTAGCCAAAACATCAGGAAGTCCAGGAAAAACCCAAACTGTAAATCACTTCCTTATTCAAAAAAACTGGTACATCGTCGACTTACCCGGCTATGGCTATGCGAAAGTATCTAAAAAAGAACGCGAAAAATGGCAACTCATGATTCGCAAATATTTCAAGGGCCGTCCTAATTTGTTGTACACTTTTCTGCTGATCGACTGTAGACACGAACCTCAAAAAGCAGATATTGACTTTTCTAACTTTTTAGGGGAATTGCAAGTGCCGTTCGTGCTTGTATTCACAAAAGCAGATAAACTGGGCGCTTCAACCGTTCAGTCAAACATTGCCGCATTCAAGCGTGAAATGCTGAAATTATGGACGGAGCTGCCCCCCATTTTCCAAACATCTTCGGTGAACCAACAGGGTCGCGAAGACATGTTGAAGTTTATTAAAGAAAACAACGATACCTATCGCTCCCACATCATTGCCGCACAAAACGAATAAAACGCTGCTGCCCTGCTGCATCCCGCAAGCGCATGAGGTAAAGTCCAGCTGGTAAGCTGTGTACAGACAATTCCCCTCTAAAATCACCTCTATCTAAGCGCAGCGCTCCGTCTAATAAAGTCTGTCCAGTCATATTTACAATTTCCCAGCGCATGTACATTTCAGCGGCAGCGCTTCCAAAATAGTGAAGCCCGTTGCTCGCCAAAGTACTCAATTTAAATTCCCAAGCCATAGCCAGTTCTGCTGGTACGCTTACGCCATAACCTTTATTCACACGTAACTTAAGCACCACGGGCAAATGGTCGGAGGCTTCATATAGGGCCGTGATCACATTGCTAGGAGCGGATCCGTTGAACGGGCTGTTTAAGTTGCCATTAAATCGTTGTCCGTCGTTGCCTATGGTCTTGTAGGTGCCAGGAATATACTGAACACGGGCTGAGTCAGCGCGCACAAATTCATTGATGAGGATTTGGTCGTACCGGTCATCGAGCCCACCACCCGACTTACAGCCATCAGAAGTTACACGCGGTGATTGGGTATGTAAGTCTGCGAAGGCCGCATTATTCCACCAATCACCCAAGCGATTCACAGGATCGACCAAACGAATGTTGCTGTTCGGATGGGTAATCATATTGACATAACCCACTTCACTGCTGGTATTGGTATTAAAATCGCCCATCACTATTAAATTTTCCTCCAAATCACGTGCATTTAAAAAATTCATCATGGCCTGCGTTTCTTGTCCTCGTTGGCTCACATCCGATGTGGAGGAACCAGCCTTTAAATGCATCACCGCCACATTTAAAAACACCGTATCTCCAGTCGGTGGAATATCTCGGTAGTATAACCGATAGTACATGATGTCGCGCAGGCTCGTTTGTATGGGCTGTTGCTCGGCCATTCCAAACTTGGTTACATCGTAATAAAGTATACTTAAGATGTTGGATGTAGTGGTGTTCATAAAATTGGCACGGGTCCAACGATTCACGCCACCAAAATTCAAAATTTCATTTAAAAAGCCCAATGTGGTCCCCACGTTGTTTGCCATCTCTTGCACCCCTATAATATCGGGCTGCACATGACTCACCACCGTACGTAAATGTCCGTTTTTGATTTGAAGGTTGTTGTTACCCGTGGTACAAAAACTGGTGTTTGCGCCGTAGAAAAGCACGTTATAGGTCATCACCGTTACCGTGTCAATGCTTTGCGCGCGCAACACACCGGCACCCACGATACTTGATAAGCAGAGCACCAAAGCCACACTTCTTCTTAACACCTTATTCATCCCTAAAAATACAATACAACCAGCAAAGGGCATAAAAAAACCCCGCTATTGCGGGGTCATTATAAACGTTTAGCTTAATCCTTCTTGTAGCGCCGATTGAACTTGTCAACACGACCAGCGGTATCAACCAACACCTGCTTGCCAGTGTAAAAAGGGTGTGACTTGTAAGAGATATCCAGTTTGATTAACGGATACTCTTTGCCATCCTCAAACACAAGGGTGTCGCGGGTTTCAGCAGTAGATCTGCCTAAAAAGGTGTAGTCGTTCGACATGTCTTTGAATACTACAACTCTGTAATTCGTAGGATGGATTCCTTCTCTCATAATCTATTTTTTATACATGATTTTAGCCATGTTTTTATTCGGACTGCAAATATAGCAAACGTAAAACATATTTCAAAAGGAGTAAATAAAAAAGAAGACCAAAGGCCTCCTTTTAATTTCAAGCAAAAGCAATTATTTGCTTACAATCATCTTTTTCGTTAAGGTCATGCCGTTGAATGTCACGGTGTAGAAATACACACCCGACTCCATACGTGTCAAGTCCAACTCGGTCTGGTGGCTACCCTCACCCAATAAGCCTTCGCTCTTGTTAAAGACGGTTCGGCCGAGCATATCCTTTACGTGTACGTTTACTTCACCATTTGATGGCAATACATACTCAAAAGCAGTACGATTGGTAAAAGGATTGGGATAGTTCTGCATGAGTTCGAAACCAGCCAATGCTGCTTCTTCTACATTCACCAACCCGCAAGGACCAGGTATGACTTCAAAACAGAAATCATCCACAGCAAAACCTTCGCCATGGAAAGCATCATCTGAACCAAAACGGAAGCGGAACAACACCAAAGTATTAGCAGTGGTGTTAAATATCTGGCGCATCGCCATCCAACTCGAGTCAGATTTAGCCGACCACCCCAAGCCAAGACTGTTTGGCGTGCTGTTGAAATCTCTCAGCGAGAAGACTGAATTGTTGTACCACTCGAAGGCAAAAGTATCTAAGCGACCAAAATTTGTAAAGTTTGCACCACCGTCTGTCGAATATTCTAACGTTCCACCATCACCTAACAAAGGTGCTCCATTCGGGTCGTTGTTCCAGAAATCAGTTAAAAATTTAGTATTAAAGCTAATTCTGTAACATTTACCCGATTCAACTTCAAAAATGGGTGTGTACAAAGCTGAACTGTCATAGGCACCGTATAAACTATCTTGACTTATGTACCAAGCGTTCGTTCCGCTTGCCGCACCATTGATAAACGCTTTATTCGGTGAACCTAACTGCCAAGTGCTGCCCGCATCCCGTAAAGTAAACGGATTTCGCGTCAACCATTCCGGCAAATTGCTATCAAAATCATTACAATATGGGAAACTACCAATTACTGGGAATCCGATGGCCTCCGTACATGCAGTATCATCAAGCGGAAAACCATCTTGTTGTCCATTGGGATTTACTGTAAATACACAAACATCATTTAAGCCAAGCAAGGGATTAAACGTTGTAGTGAAAGCATACAAAGTGTCTTGCATAAATGGCAAGTTCAAAGGGGCATTCACTGTTTGAATGGTGGTACCGTTGACCACCAAATTAGCTTGTACTGTGCTAAGCACATTTGTACCTGTATTTCTAATACGTGCTAAAGCAGTTACAGGTGTGGTAGCACTCGGGAACGGAGGTGTATAAGATACTTCCATAACTTCCGCACCATTTGGCATGGCATTGTAAATAATCACATCATCTACAAGATTACCATTGCGTGAGGTACCTATTGTAGACAAAGTGTACCGGGTTTTCGATTGGAATTCGATCAAAAGTGGCTCCCCAGAATTGTAAACCGTATCCAAACGCAAATCATACTGGACATATGGATTATTAGCTGGGGTAGCACCCAATGGCTGCAAAGTAGCGCCGATTTGACGGCCGTTCGCAACCACTCTGAACAAACTAATACGATCTCCTGGATTGTTGCTTCCGGCAATCTGCAACAAACGGAACCTGATGCGAATACTATCTCTGTTGTCGGTTTCAACTGGGAAGCCCACCCTAGTAAGCCATGGGTTATTCCAAGTAGCTACCCACGGGTCCGCTGGGATGTTTACATTAAAGGTTGTACCCGACGCAAAACTACCCATAAACATCGCTTTGCCACTTGGGTTGTTAACTGAAGGAATCAAATTGTCACGTATCTCTAAACGTGCATTAATACCTGAGAACAAGCAGTACGGTAATGGTGTGTTACGCTCAAAATCATCGATGTGCGTGAGGTTGATGGGTATACGACCAGTAATTTGTACGCTCAAGGTATCATTAGTACGCACTGGGTCAGCTTGCGCATTAACAAACATTTTCAATCTGCTCGCGCCATTCGGAATGTTCACTGGCACTGTCATGGTCACTGTATCGAACCCATTTGGTGGAATCACCAAATTTACCGTTTGTGTAACCGATGGCAAAGCATCTAAGGCAAAGCCTGCAGTGAAGGTACTTGATGGACTGTTACCTATGTTGCGGATTAAAAACTTCACTTCCCGTGGTCCACTTGGAAAACAAATGGAATTAGGTGGCGAAATGGCGCTTACCAAGAGTAAATCAATAGGCGGTATGGTTTTAATGCAACGAATTATAGTATCATTTGACCTTCTAGCATCGCTTGATAAACGTGAGAACACCCTTAAATCATAGTTTGCAGCAGGCTGAGGAGATATGAACCCAGGTAATAAGGTCACTATTCTGGTCGCTGCCGGAGGAATGGTATCAATATAAATAAAATCATTCGCCAACTGCAAAGGACCATTATTAAAAGTGTAATTAAAAGGTACACTATAGAGGGTATCTCCACCATAATTACGAATGATTACCCGAATGGTGTCTATGGCGCGTACGCTATCAGGACAAGCAACTGGACCTGAAAAACCTAACAAACCAATTTCCCGAGGGGGAGGAGGTAGAATTTCCCAATCATCAAGAATTACACCTTCAGATCCTCCAGTCGGGTTGTTTTGAAAATCAAACCGGAAACGCACCCCTCTACCAGCACGGTAATTAAATGCTGGAGGCAATTCTAAAGTATGCTGTGTAAAAACAGGAGACTGCAAAGTCCAAGCCGGTCCGGTTAACCCAACAATGGCTGCCGTAGTCGCATTGTACCAATTGATACCCGCTGCATCATTTACTGTTCCTAATACCTGCCAATTGGTAAAGAGAGCATCCGCATAAGAAACACGAATACCTCCGCCTGCCAACATGCGGCGGTGCATTTTAAAGCGTAAAGTTGTATTTACTGCATTGTTAAAATTAAATAAGGGCGACAGCAGGTAGCCCGAAATATTGTTTGCTGGATTACCGCCTAAAATCGTCCCCCACACATTTGGTGCAGACGCTGGCGCTCCCAACTGACTACCCGTTGGCGCTCCACGTTGCCAAATAACAGGGTTGGTTCCTGTAGCCAATGGCAACCAGTTATCCACACCGTCAAAATTATCCGAGCTGGGTACAGCCAATTGTGGAACACCATACATTTCTATTTCCAGGGTATCGTTTAAACGATCTTGATCTCCGGGTAGAATGGCGTACACTTTTACCGTAAACCAACGTGCTGGTGCGGCTGGAATTGTGTCTAAACGAAGGGAGTTAAACGTAAAAGCATTGGATAGAATAGCTCCAGTACTTAAGTAAGTCGTGTCTCTATAGGTGCCTACCTCTACAACTACTGGCACGATGGTATCTAAAGTAGCCAATCCGAAATTCCGTAAGCGTGCAAATACAACCACTGGATCCCCTGCAATTACTTGGAAGTTATTGTTGCTAGGCTGAATCGGAGTGCTTTGGGTATTACTCGCAATGGTGGTCACCGAAATATCTCGTTGTTTTGGCAATACAATGCTAAAATCGTCAATGGCCACCCCATTGGCTTGTATACTGGCATTGGAACGGAATACGAACCTGAAGCGTATCCGACCTGCGGGGTTAGGACCTACCCCTTGAAAATCGGTCTCAACCAAACGGCGCTCGGAGCGCACCCAGCCATTGGATGCACCATCCCAAGCACCACCCAAGGCCCCAATCAGGCCATTGATGTTACCGCGGTTGTACCATCCCGCTTGGTTCGTATCAGCTGCGCTGGCATTTCCAAGTTTGGTCCAAGTAGGGGTGGGGAGTAAGTTTACATTTGTGGTGTATTCAATCCAAAAACCATCTCCATTACCCGGAATACCAGGGGATGTGGAGGCATTTCCATTGTTGATATCTCTCCACTGCCAGAACGATAATGTTGCATTTTGAACCAATGCGAAATCAAATACAGGGGTCTCTAAAACTTGCCAAGTACTGTTAGGATAATTGGCATTTAGTGGACCAGGCATCCAAGCATTCGGAGCCGACCGCGCACTGTTAATGGTAGATTTGGCTGGAGCGCCACGTACCCAACCACCAGGCGTAAACAAAAGATTACTTGGTATGC
>Ga0209702_10008584_pt1 | contig 11814 bp, 11 predicted proteins | sample FRY01_FD_187210 | JGI IMG/M metagenome (GOLD analysis project Ga0209702, IMG submission 187210) | Freshwater microbial communities from Lake Fryxell liftoff mats and glacier meltwater in Antarctica - FRY-01 (SPAdes) (version 2) | ecosystem: Environmental > Aquatic > Freshwater > Ice > Glacier... | reverse complement strand
TCGCAATTATGTGACCAGTTTTTAATTAGAAGAAATTATGCTAAAACTTTTGAGGGTTTTAAAACAAGAATTTTAGCAAAAATAACAGCTTTAACTTTGATTCAATATATCAATAAATTCATCTTTGATAGACCAATAAATAATATCAAAAATCAAATACTTTAGTTACACCCAACGGGTTATTATTATTATTATTATTATTGGGATTTTATTCAAATGTTTACATTTATTTCCAACGGATTAAAATCCATTACTACACTATATGCCGAGCCGATGGCTCTTTGAAGTTTTCGTTAAGGAAACTACATTGATTTATAATTAGATAAGCCGTACAATTTTGCGATACTTCTTAAAACTAGTTTGTACATTTGCTTTAATGACTATTATTATACGCTTTTAGATTAGTTCCTACAAAGACTTTTATGCAGCAAAATCGAGAAAATTTCCCGGGTTTTTGCAAAAATTTTTCTACTTAATTCAAAAAATTATGTTTTGTCCTAGTTTGCAATTAGTGACTAAACTTCTAAACTTTATATAAAATGATATTCAAATCAATCAATCCATTTTCTGGAGAAACTATGTCAGAGCATAAAGTTTTGACCAATGTACAAGTGAACCAAAAACTAGAATTGGCAGAAAGAGCTTTCAAGAATTGGCGTAATACCTCTTTCCAAGAGCGAGCTGATAAAATGAAAAAGCTGGCCAACATTCTTAGAGAAAAAAAGGAAGAGTTGGGTTTGTTACTCACCAATGAAATGGGTAAAATTATATCCGAATCAATTGCTGAAGTAGAAAAAAGTGCTGGAAATTGTGATTTTTACGCTGAAAATGCGGAGAAAATGTTGAAGGATGAGCATTATGATACGCCTTTCAAAAGTATGTCCGTTTATGATCCAATGGGAGCTGTTTTTGCTATTATGCCTTGGAATTATCCCTTCTGGCAAGTGTTGCGTTATGCTGCGCCGGCAATTATGGGCGGAAATGTTTCGGTTTTAAAGCACTCCAAAAATGTTATTGGCTGTGCCGAAGCCATCGAAAATGCCTTTCTAGAAGCGGGATTTCCAAAAGGAGTTTTTCAACAAATTACTATCGAAGTTTCTCAGGTTGAGAACGTGATTGCGGCTGACATTGTCTGCGGAATTTCCTTGACTGGAAGCGAAATGGCTGGTTCTTCTGTGGCATCATTGGCTGGAAAGCACATCAAAAAATCAGTAATGGAGTTGGGTGGTTCCGATGCTTTCATAGTTTTGGACGATGCCAATCTCGAAAAAGCCGCAACGATTGCTACACAATCCAGAATGCTCAATGCAGGACAGGCTTGTATTTGTGCCAAAAGATTCATTGTTACCGAAAAAGTTGCTGATGAATTTGCCTTTCTTTTTGCCCAAAAAGTAAGTGCTTTAAATCAAGGAAATCCATTGCAGGAAGGAATTAATATGGGACCTTTAGCACGATTGGATTTGGCTGAAAAGTTGAGCAATCAATTAGAGAAATCATTGCAGCAAGGCGCTAAATTAATAGTAGGAGGAGAGCGCGAAAACTGCAATTTCGAACCCACCGTGATCGATTTTGTTGATTCTGATAATATTGCTTTTCAAGAAGAAACTTTTGGTCCAATAGCAACTATCATTAGAGCCAAAAATGAAAATGATGCTGTAGCAATTGCCAACAATCATCGCTATGGATTGGCTGCATCAATTTGGTCAGAAGACAGGGAAAATGCCTATCAATTAGCCAGAACAATTGAAGCTGGAAACGTTTTTATAAACTCATTGGTGCGATCAGATTCTAGGATTCCATTTGGAGGAATCAAGAAATCAGGTTATGGAAGAGAACTATCAGAAATTGGAATACGAGAATTTATGAATATGAAATCATTGATTATTGAATAATTGGGACTAAAAAATAAACAGTTCTAATCCTGCTCAAATAAAAAAAATGGCTGCCTTTGGTAGACTGCCATTTTTGGGTGGTTAAATTTAAATCAGAAAACAGTTTTTGGAAATCCTAATACGTATAAGCAATTGCTTTTAAATTATCCATTTTATTGGATGTTATAACAATGAATTGATTCCCCTTTTTTGCAGCATTTTGTTTGAGACTCTTTTCTCCCATTTCTGCAAATGACCATCGAGTTTCTCCTTTTATTTTCCCTAAAAATCCCGTTACATCATTGGCTTTTTTTAAACCAATTGTTTCGGATTCTTTCAGTACAATTATTTTTTTATAATCGGATTTCGATGTTAAATCAATTTTTTTTGAGACAATCTTTGAATTGTTATTTGATTTTTCATGCAATTGAGCAACGGCATATTTGCTTATTTTTAGTTCCTCCATACTATTGGGCATAGCATAGTAAACTAAATTACCTTCCGTTTTTATGAAGTTTACTTCTAATTTTTCGCCATCGTGTTTAATGATTTCATGTGTTTGAGCGAAAAGTTGTACCGAAATTATTAGCGCTAATGCAATTAATAAGTTTTTCATTTTTTTTGTTTTTATAATTATAGAATAATAATAGTTATTTTCAAAGCTTCACTATTGGAATAAATAGTTTTTGCGATGTAAAAAATCGAATTATAATTATACTTTTTCGGGAGGAGGAGTACGGTTTTCAAAAGTAGCTTCTTTTATTATGAATAAGTAAAAAGTAGTGTTCTTTTGTGATGACAAACCATAGAATCTTGAGAAATTTAAAAGTTCGATTTCTTCAAAAAACTGGGTTTTTAATTTATTTTCCGTTTGATTTTCAGTGTCGCTATTTTCGGCTATTTTATGAAAACCATATTTTTCCTTTTCTAAAACAAGGGATAACTTGTCACTAATCCAAATTAAGGAAAAAGTGGAAATTAAAACCAAAAGGAATAATTTGACTGCACCGTTTTTCATATTTCAAATTTAACGATAAAGACCTAAATTTGCAAGTGTTTTGGGTGTTTTTTGTAGTTTTTTCATCCTTTTTTGCTTAAATTTTAAAGATAGTTTTTTGGAGGGATACAGTTGTTGATTTCGTGTTTTTTTTATAAGGAACCCCTATTTTTATAGGGTATTTTATTTTATTGTAGTAAATTTTAAATACTCCAAGTTGTTTTGGTTAATGTCATTAACTATTATATCAGGATAAAATATAGCACGATATACAATATGGGTTTTTAAGCAAAAAAAACAGTAGTAAACTCGCGGCTAACCCTATAAGAATTTTTAGACAAAATCTAAATTATCTTCTCTGGTATTGACACTATAATTAATGTCTTATAGTGGCTGCTGAGAATTTCGGGTCGTTGTCATCTTTTACATACATCTCATCGGTATAAAAAGTTATACCAATTAATTATTTTGTAGTCCGAAATGTTCTGGTGTAATACCAATATAATATGAAAATAGTCTAAATCATTAGACTATATTGAATACATAATCGATATTACGTTGCCCGTTTGGTTGTCAACCATAACGACTACGACTCCAATTGAACTGTTTTCTAACCTTAGTTCTAAAATAATAGTTTGGTTCTGCTCTTGCTTAAAGATCAGAAGAAAGCTTTTTAAATTATGTCATCGATACAACTGCATAATACAAGGGTAAACCAATTGTTATGTTAAAAGGGAATGTCACTGCTAAAGCCATTGGCAAGTATAAACCTGGATTGGCATTTGGAACTGCAATTTTCATAGCCGCTGGTACTGCTATATAGGATGCGCTTGCTGCTAGGACAGCAAATATAAATCTATCGCCTATTTCAGCCGTTATATAACCGCTTAATATTGCTACAAGACAACCATTAACTATTGGTATAACTATTGCAAATGCCATAGTAAACCAGCCATTTTTTATGAAATCAGACAACTTTCTACCACTTGTCATTCCCATATCTAAAAGGAAGATCACTAAGAATCCTTTGAATAAATCTGTTGTAAAAGGTTTGATTCCTTGTGCCTGACTATCACTGGCTAGAAAACCAATCATTAAACTTCCTAAGATGAGAATTACACTTCCATTTGTGAATGAATGTCTAATTATTTCTGGAATTTTTATGGCGTTGTCTTTTTTGTATAAAGAGATAAGAATCACTCCAATAATGATTGCGGGAGCTTCCATTAAAGCCATTATCGCAACCATATGTCCATTGAAATTGATTTTCTGTAATTCTAAAAACGAAATTGCAGTTACAAAAGTCACGGCACTAACGGATCCGTATGCTGCAGCAATTGCTCCAGCATTATCGACACCAAGTTTTCTTTTCAAAATAAAAAAAGTGTATAAAGGAATTGCTATTGCTATTACTACACCAAAAACTGCAGACCAAATTATTTCCATATTAAGGGAGCTATGCGCTAATTCTTGCCCACCTTTAAAACCTATAGAAAAAAGTAAATATAAGGAAATGAATTTGGAGGAATCCTTTGGTATTTCTAAATCGCTTTTTACTTGAACTGCTATTATTCCCAGAATAAAAAATAATAAGGCTGGGCTTGTAAGGTTGTCCATCAAAAGAGTTGTATTCATTTGTTTTGTTGTTTGTTAATTTTTAAAAGTTCTGTTGAATAATCAAAATCAAAATGGGTTTCTTGAGCTCTATAAAGTCTATCGTTTAAGCTGTTTCCAATTCCCTTTTCTGGAAATTTTTCGGCAATAATTAAATCAAATTTTCTATTATCTAGTTCGTGCATCGCTGCATATAGATTATGAGCCGCTTCGTCAATATCTTTGTTTTTTGAAACTAGTATATAGTTTTTAATTGGTATTAATTCTGAGGGTTTTGTGAATAATAGAAATCCAGTCTTTTGATTTTTATTTTCTTTTATGTATTCTGATATGGTATCGGTAACTATAAGTTTTGTTTTAGGAGAATAATGCTTACTTAGCATTCCCGGTGCTTCTGGAGTAGCAGACGCTTTCTTTTTTACTTTTATTTTACCAATAAATGCTTCAATTGTTTCTTTTGATATTGCACCCACACGATACAAAACGGGTTTGTTATTTTCAAAACCAACGATAGTAGATTCAATTCCTTTTTCGCAGGATCCACCTTCAAGTATCATTGAGATTTTATTTCCCAATTGTTTTTTTACATGCTTAGATGTTGTGGGACTAATGTATCCAAATGGATTTGCGCTTGGTGCTGCTAACGGGAAATCCAATAGATTCAATAATTCTAGAGCGAGAGGATGAGATGGAATTCTTATTCCAACTGTGTCTTTCCCAGCGGTTACAATGCTAGGTATTATATCTTTCTTGGGAAGAATAAGTGTTAATGCTCCTGGCCAAAATTTATGTGCTAATTCTAGCGCAATTGGAGGTATATGCTGTGCAATATGATCTAAATAATCTATCGATTTTATGTGAACAATTAACGGATTAAAAAGGGGTCTTTGTTTTATTTCAAAAATTTGTTGTATTGCTTGTTCATTGAATGCATTTCCAGCTAAACCATATACAGTTTCTGTAGGTATAGCGACAACTTTTCCGTCGTTTAGTAGTGCAACAGCTTTTAAAATTTCTTTATTCATTTTTTAAGGATTACAATAGTCACAATAGGTTGGGTCTTCAGTTTTTTTATCATAAGGATACATTTTTTCCATTTCAAAATTGCATTTATGACAGTTATAGACATGTGACTTTGTAGATTTAGTGGCGCATCCACACAAGCTACAAGGTAAACCAGATTTTACTGAAGTCACACCAAAACCAGGTGTTTGACAATCAGGACATAGGGATTTTATTTTTTCAATAAGTTTTTGTGTAGCTTTTTCAATAACAAGCAACCGAGTAGGATTGTATAAGGCTCTCATATCCGTTTCGGCATAAATGGTGCCATTATTTTGAAAAAGTGTAGTGTAACTTTCCTCTAATAACTGCCAAGACTGAATTCCTTTTACAAAATTAGTACTGTCTTTTTCTTCACTTTTTAAAATAATGGCGTGAGAGGGAAACGCTATTTTTTTGGCAAACTCTTTTAATTCAATAAATGAGTTTACCTTTGTTGCATTAAAATTTGTTTTAAGACTCAATTCCCTTGCAATTATCTCTAGATTATTTTTTTTATCAATAAAAATTAGAATTTCGTCATCTGCATTTGCAAAAAAAATTGTTGGATGCGATCCAAAAGAACCTTCATTTGCAATACCTAAGTCGCAATTGGTTTGTTCCATAGCCATCAAGCATTTTTTTCTTGCAGTTGCGACTGAATCGTCTTTTCTCTCTATTTCGCCAGTAAAAGTGCCTAAACTATCACTATCAAAATCAAAAGGAACAAAACAATTAACACTTAATTCTGCCTCTAATAAAGGTGCGATAACACTCTCTTTTTTGTGTTTGGTAGCAATTACAAGATTTCTATTTTTAAACACAGTTTGTAGTTATGATATTATAAATTCAATAGAAATATCACTTGTCAATTGCAATTGAATATTGTTTTGTTCCGCTATTTCTATTAATTTTTTGATGGATTCTGCCATTTTATTTAATTCTTCAATTCTGTTTTTTGAACTAGAAATGTCAGTATTAAAACGAATGTGATTGCTAAATGAATCTAAACTGTGATATTTTATTTTAGTATTTATTAAATCCATCAGCACTTTTTGTGCTTCGGATGGATTAAAAACACCATTAATTAATTTGAAATTGGCTTTCATAACTTGTTTTGTTTTTTTACAAATTTAAATACAATAATTTCGATTTTCAATTTTAGTGCATCAGTTTAAAAATTAAATTTACAATGGGACTACATTTTTACCCATTTTAAAAATGTCTTTAAGCCAGCTTTGTCGATTTTTATAAAGTAAATACCCTGTGACAATTCATTAGAATCTACTACTAATTCGTGCTTGCCCGTTAAATAGGACTGAGAAGTTAACTTTTTCAGAAAAGCACCATTAATATTAAAAATACTCACTGTAACAAATTGGTTATTTGGTACATAAAATGACAATATACTTTCTCCAATACTAGGATTCAGATACAGATTATCTCTTTCAAGAGATGCAGTATTTTTATCTACTGTGGTAGTAGATAATGGGACACTTGAACGCAATAACACAAATCGGTTCGGAGATTCGGTCATAGCATAAAGTTTACCATCTGGCGCTTGTCTCACATCACGAAAACGTGCATAACCATTCATACTTCTTGTTGAAGATGTCATATTATTGTCTTTCAATTTTAGCCAATGAATGTGCGTACCAGCTAAAGCACCGATTAAAATATCTGCTTCATTATCTGGTTGTCCATTCTTTATAAAAGTCATACCACTTGGTGCAATGGAAGGTACCCAATAAGTGAGCGGAAGTTCCATCCCTGGTAGAGTGGTATAAGGAGTGATAGGCGTTCCGTTATAGTTGATGCCAAATGTAACTTCAGGCCAACCGTAATTGGTGTTTGGTTTAATCAAATTGAGTTCATCACCCCCTTTTGGGCCGTGTTCATGTGCATAGATTTCACCTGTTGCAGGGTTCATCGCCATACCTTGAATATTTCGGTTACCCCAACAAAAAATTTGAGGTTGCGTGTTGGGAACCCCAACTAAAGGATTGCTTGGTGGCACGGTTCCATCATCATTGAAGCGTAATACTTTGCCCAAATGGTTATTCTTGTTTTGCGCGTTTTCTTGTGCGCCACGATCACCTACAGACATATAGAGCATATTATTTCTATCAAAAACTATTCGACTTCCAAAATGGGCGCCAGAATTAAGTATTGGTAACGCCCTGAATAATTCTGTGAAATTTTGAAGTTGGTTGCCAACAAGCCTTCCTCTGCCTAATGCTGTCGTTTGTCCACCAGTAGCATTAACTGCATAGGTAAGATAAACAAAATTGTTGCTACTAAAATTGGGATGCAAGGCAATGTCTAACAATCCTCCTTGTCCATTCTGTGAAATAGCGGGTACGCCGGTTATTTCGGTACGAGTATTGGAAGAGATAATATATCTGTAAGCCTTTCCCTGCTTTTCGGTAAACAGCACTTCATCGCTGTTGATAAAGGTGAAGCCCCAAGGAACGGCAATGTTTTCGATCAATACCTGGTCTTCAAATAACTCAGGGGTTTGGCTAAATCCAGAAGTTGAACACAATGCAAATGTGGCTAATAGGAATATAAAACTATAGTTGGCTTTTAGTTTTAAGTTCGAAAAGAAGTTAGATTTTTTCATTGTTTTAATTTTCAATTGTTGATTTATACTACAAATAAGGTTTTTCAATTTTGCCCTATTTGATATATAGTCGCTGTTTATGTTAAAACAATTTAAACAGTTATCTGTCGATTTGCTTTTACCGACCTCTTAAGTTCCTGTCATTTTTTGTTCCTCTGTCGGATTTTGAATGCCCTAAAACATATTTATTGTTTCATTTTTGTTAAATTGTCCATCTATGAATTGTAAAATCATAATTATTTAAGTTTATTGTCCTTGACCTAATGAGAAAGCCATTTTACCATCAAATAGATATAGGTTTTCTGTTTTAATAGAATCTATTCCATTCTTGATACATTGTTGTAAAAGATCAATTATTTCTTCTTTTGAAATTGATTTACCATCTTCTGTTTTGAAACGACATCTCCAGTGATCCGTACAAAATGTTTGTGAGAACCCTTCTGGCCATACTTTAATTCCTCTATTAGTAATCATACTAAGTTTAAGATTTTGCGTGCCAATTAAATTCATTTTTGTCGCTAATTCATTTGCATCTGTTCCATCCCAATGAACAAACACATCGTGTCCGATAAGTTCTTTTTTGGCTTGAGGTCTTTTTTTGTATTTAGGTAAGTTTAGTGCTTGCCCTTTTTTATAATCAACCGCTTTTAATTGTTTAGGGCTTTGTCCTAAGTTGCTAATAACTGCTTCAGCAAATTCTTTGGTTCCAACTTTTTGAGAGCTTACACCTTCTTTGAAAATATCGTAAGTATGTATACCATCTTCTAATGTTTTTAACCAAGCGTTTTGAATTTTAGTAGCAATTTCAGTCTGACCTAAATGGTTTAACATCATCACTGCGCCTTGTAATAAACCAGATGGATTCGCTAAGTTTTGCCCTGCTCTTCTTGGCGCTGAACCATGAATAGCTTCAAACATGGAACATTCTTCGCCAATGTTTGCTGAACCTGCTAAACCTACCGAACCTGCAATTTGTGCGGCAATATCTGAAAGCACATCACCATATAAATTCAAGGTTACAATTACATCAAACATTTCTGGCGTGTCCGACATTTTAGCAGCCCCAATATCAATAATCCAGTGTTCGTTTTCTATTTCAGGATATTCAACAGCAATTTCATCAAAAACTTGGTGAAACAATCCATCCGTTTGTTTCATAATATTGTCCTTAGTAAAACATGTTACTTTTTTTCGTCCATAATGTTTGGCATATTCAAATGCATAACGAACAATTTTTTCACAACCTGGACGACTTATTATTTTTAAACATTGAATAACTTCATCGGTTTGTTGATGTTCAATTCCAGCATATAGATCTTCTTCATTTTCACGCACAATAACAATATCCATTTTTGGATGCTTTGTCTCTACAAAGGGATGTAAACTGACACATGGTCTAACATTTGAATACAATCCTAAAAACTTTCTTGTCGTTACATTTAAACTTTTATAACCGCCACCTTGAGGTGTTGTAATTGGAGCTTTTAAGAAAACTTTGTTTTTGATAATGGTATCCCAACTTTCTTTAGCAATTCCTGAGGTGTTTCCAGATAAATATACTTTTTCTCCAACTTGGATTTCATCATACTCTAATTGTGCACCTGCTGCTTTAATGATTTCAAGAGTAGCATCCATAATTTCTGGACCAATTCCGTCTCCTTTGGCGATTGTGATTCTTTGCATAAAATGTTATTTAGTTTTAAATTCAATTACTCAATTAAAAACGGTGTTTTACCGTCAGTGATTATTACTTTTGCGTTTGTTGATTTTGATAATTCGTTAAATGCTTCGATGCTTCTTAATTTAATAATTTCATTGGTTAATCCTTCTGAAAGTATTTTCTGTGCATCTCGAGTTCCTTTAGCAGAAATGATTTTTCTTTCGGCTTCAAATTTTTCTTGTTGCAAAATAAATTCCATTCGCATTGCATCTTGCTCTGCTTGTAATTTATTTTCAATTGATTTAGAAAGTCCCTCTGGCAATTGAATGCTTTTCATTAAAACAGATTCAATCACAATGCCTTGTTTTAAAAGTGTTTCATCCATTTTGGTTTTAATTGCCAATTCAATATCTGACCTTTTACCAGAATGCATATCTTTTGCAAAGAATTGCGAGCATACATCTGCTGATGCTGAACGAAAAACGTTTGCAATAATACCTTCATAATTTAAACCAATTACATTAATAATGCTGTAAATTTTGGATTGCTCTAATCGGTACAGTATTGAAATTTGCGAAGTAATACTCAAACCTTCTTTGCTGGGTAAATTTAAATTCAACTCTAAATTTGCAGTTTGAGTTGATGCTTTAACCACTTTGCTGGTGAATGGATTAAAAAAGACTGGTCCTTGTAAATAAACCTTGTCTGAAAGTTTGCCCAAATTTTGTTTAAATCCTACCTGTCCTGGTTGTACAACTGAACATTGGATAAAAAAAACTGAGATTACGGTGATACTGAATATTTTTGTTTTCATAGCTACTGATATTTTAGGATTCTAGCAAAATTATAATTTTTTTAAAATATATTTTTATTTATATTTGTAATGTTATATATAAAATATTTTTATGAATTATACTTTACACCAACTACAATTATTTTTAAAAATTGTCGAAAAGAAAAGCATCACTAAAGCTGCAGAGGAACTTCACTTAACACAACCAGCAGTTTCTATTCAGTTAAGAAACTTTCAAGATCAGTTTAATATTCCGTTAACAGAAATTATTGGAAGACAGCTATTTGTAACGGAATTTGGTTTTGAAATTGCTATTATTGCAAAAAAAATTCTTGATGATGTAGATGAAATTCAATATAAGATGCTCTCTTTTAAGGATATCTTAGCTGGTCGATTAAAGATATCGGTAGTATCAACGGGTAAATATGTAATGCCTTTTTTTCTAAAGGATTTTCTAAAAAAATATCCAAACGTCGAGTTGTATATGGATGTTACCAATAAACAAAAAGTAATTAGAAGTCTCGAAATGAATGAAGTTGATTTTGCTTTAATTTCGGTTTTGCCTAATAATATTAAAATTGAGTCAGAAATACTTTTAGAAAATAAATTATTTTTAATGGGAAGCACTCCAATTTATGCTGATAATACAATGGCAGAAAAAAGTATTTTCAATGAGATACCTTTAATTTATCGAGAGGAAGGCTCGGGAACTCGCTATGCATTAGAAACTTTTTTTAATAAAAATCAGATTAGTACAAAGATGAAAATGCAACTCACCTCAAACGAAGCTGTCAAACAGGCGGTTTTAGCAGGTTTAGGGTTTTCAATTATGCCATTAATAGGTTGTAAGAATGAATTATCTAGCCAACAATTACAAATAATTTCAGTTTCAGGATTTCCTATTAGTACAGATTGGAGGTTGATTTGGTTAAAAGATAAAGTGCTTTCTCCCGTTTCCCAATCCTATTTGAAATTTATTAGAGAAAACAAAAATGAAATAATAGAATCTAATTTCTCTTGGATTTCGAGTTATTGATTCGTGTTAGTTCTAAATAATCCATACTGTTTATTTAAGGATAGACTAATTTATTGACTCTATTGTAGTTTTTAATTTTCTTTATAATTCAAAATCATAAGACTTTATAATATTGGTTTAAGCATTTTTTTTTACTTAGACCCAATAGGTGTATGTTTAAAAAAAAGCACTTAGATATT
>Ga0209702_10008582_pt1 | contig 11820 bp, 12 predicted proteins | sample FRY01_FD_187210 | JGI IMG/M metagenome (GOLD analysis project Ga0209702, IMG submission 187210) | Freshwater microbial communities from Lake Fryxell liftoff mats and glacier meltwater in Antarctica - FRY-01 (SPAdes) (version 2) | ecosystem: Environmental > Aquatic > Freshwater > Ice > Glacier... | reverse complement strand
CAACCCGCAAGCCCAGATAATCGCGCACCCACGGCGCCACCAGCACCCGCATCAAAATCCGGCTGCCAACCCGGGAAATCCTGATCTCGGGCTCATCCAACAAGCGTCATGAATAAGACGGGCTAGGAACTATCCCCGGCGCCAAACTTTACACCGATTCACACATACGCAGCGGCCGCGACGGTGACGAAGGCTGGGCCTCGACGTCAGAGGCAATGATTGCGATCGACGCTGATGAACCGCAGACGCTTAATTGGCATTTCGCTGCAACGTCGAAACTACGGGCGCTCGCTGAATTGCTTTACGGGCGGCCGCTGCACCTGACCAAGCTGAAGGTAGAGCTGCCGGCAGACCCGACGAAAGAAAGTCATCCGCCCTATGTAGACATTGAAATTTACGCACGGACGATCGGCGGCGACGATAGGCTGCCGCCCGTCGATCGCCCGCCGATGTTAACCGCGCCCGCGTTAATTGAAGCAGCGCCAAACGCACTCGCCGAATGGTTCGCGCAATATGAAACACTTAGTGCGGCGTTATATTTGCTATCGACCGTCGCTTCTGACCGGCGAATGTTCATCAACGTGCGTTTTTTGTTGGCCGCGCAAGCCGTCGAGACATTCCATCGCGAGGCGTGCCCTAGCACGATCGTGCCCGCCGAAGACCATGCCGCCATTGTGAAGGCGCTGACGGCTGCAATCCCGCCCGATACGCCCAAGGCGATGCGCGACAAGTTAAAGGGCACACTCGAATGGATCAACGAGCCGAGCCTTCGCCGCCGACTCAACGCGCTGATCGCCTTCGCGCGTGATGGACGCAGCGATGTTATGCCAGCTTACGGCAAAAGCTTTATCGACGCGGTTGTCGCAACGCGAAATCATGAAACACACCACGGTGAAAAGCCGTCGAATCTCTTGACTGGAGCCGAAATGTACACGGCGAGCCGGCGGCTGATCTTGCTACTGACCGTTCTGTTTCTTCGCCGCCTCGGGCTGCCGTCCGACGCGATTCAAATCGTGATCGCGAAGCATCTGGAGTTTCGAACGCTTTGGACGACAACGGATGGGCTGTGAGCGGCTGCTGTCGCCCTTTGCAAGCCTGAAACCCGCCCTTCCGCTTGCCACCCAATTCACGTCATTCAGAGCGGCAGGTTAGCAATATCCATGCTTACCCAATTCTATGGGTCTGGGGTCTTCGACCCCAGCCGCCGGAGGCCTCTTCCTGACCCCCTACTCCGCAGCCTTCGCCACGCTCACCAGTGCAGGGCGCAGCAGACGGTCTTTGATGGTCCAGCCGCCTTGTAGTTCTGAGACGATTGTGCCGGGGGCGGCGTCGGCGGTGGGGACTTCTAGCATGGCTTGGTGGCGGTTGGGGTCGAGCGGTTGGCCGATGGCTTCGACGCGGGTGATGCCGTGGCGGCCGAACACGGCGATGAGTTCGCGTTCGGTGGCTTCGATGCCGGCTTGCACGCCTTCCACGCCGGCGGTGGGGAGGGCTTCCAGGGCGCGGCGGAGGTTGTCGGCGACGGCGAGGAGATCGCGGGCGAAGCCGGTGGTGGCGTAGGCGGCGGTGTCGGCTTTGTCGCGTTCGAGGCGGCGGCGGGTGTTTTCCATTTCGGCCGCTGTGCGCAGCAGCCGGTCTTTCAGATCGGCGATCTCGGCGTCACGCGCGGCGAGATCGGCCAGAAAGGCTTCGGCCTCGGTGGGCGCGGTTTCAGCCTCTTCTTCAGGGGCATTTTCAGGAGTTTCAGCATCAATCATGCAACAAGCCTACTCAATGTTTTAGCGGTATAATCCACCATGGGGATGACCCGCGCATAGTTCAACCTTGTGGGGCCGATAACCCCCACAACGCCGACCACGCGGCCGCCTTGGCCCCGGTAAGGCGCGGCGATGACGCTGGAGCCGGAGAGCGAGAACAGCCGCGATTCAGCGCCGATGAAAATCCGCGTCGCGTCGGCGTTGCCGGCGAGTTCCAGCAGCTTCACCAGTTCCTCCTTGTCCTCAAGATCGCCGAGCAGCTGCCGGATGCGTTCGGGGTCCACGCTCGGCTCCACCAGCCGGGCCTGCCCGCGCACGATCAGCACAGGCCGCTGCGCGCCGTCCGCAGACCAGACCGCGAGGCCGGCGCGCACCGCATCTGCCGTCATCGCGTCCAGCGCGGCCCGGTCAGCGGCGATTTCCTCAGCCAGCCGTGTAGCGGCGTCTGTCAGCGTTAGCCCGGCGAGGCGGGCGTTGATATAATTGGCGGCAGCTTCCAGCGCGCCCGGCGGCATATCTTCGGGCACGTTCACCACCCGGTTTTCTACGCTGCCATCCGCGCCCACCAGCACCGCCAGCGCCCGGCGCGGGGCGAGCAGCAAAAAGCTTAGCTGCCGGATGATCATATCGGTGCGCGGCACCAGCACCAGCCCGGCGCATTGGGAGAGCCCGGAGAGCGCCGCCATGGTCTGCCCCAGCATCTCCTCCAGCCCGCCGCGCTCCATGCCCGAGGCGAGGCCTTTCTCGATGGCGGCGCGCTCTTCTTCAGATGCCTCGTTGGTCTGCATCAGCCCGTCCACGAACATCCGCAGGCCAAGCTCGGTCGGCAGCCGCCCGGCGGAGGCATGCGGCGCAGCGAGCAGCCCCAGCTCCTCAAGGTCCTGCATCACATTGCGAATGGAGGCTGCCGAAAGCCCCAGCCCGCCGGCGCGGGAGAGCGTGCGGGAGCCCACCGGCGCGCCAGTGTTCAAATAGGAATCGACGATATCCCGAAACACATGACGGGCGCGGTCGGTCAATTCGGCCACGGTGGGGGATTGCATAAGGGAATAGATAGGGCGCGGCCGCAGCGCTGACAATCCTCAGGCGTGACAAGCGCCCCCCAAGCCGCTAACCCGCGCTCACACTCTTTCCCAAGGAAAACGCTATGCGCCCCTCAGGCCGCACCCCCGATCAGATGCGCACCATCGAGATGATCCCCGGCTTCTCGGCTCATGCTGAAGGCTCGTGTCTGGTGAAATTCGGCCAAACCCATGTGCTGGTCACGGCGTCGGTTGAGGAGCGCCTGCCGCCGTGGCTGCGCGGCCAGGGCAAAGGCTGGGTCACCGCCGAATATGGGATGCTTCCCCGCGCTACGCACACACGCGGCAGCCGCGAAGCCGCCAAGGGCAAGCAATCGGGCCGCACGCAGGAAATCCAGCGGCTGATTGGCCGTAGCCTTCGCGCCGTCACTGATATGGTGGCCTTGGGTGAACGCCAGATCACGCTGGATTGCGACGTCATCCAGGCCGATGGCGGCACGCGCACCGCCGCCATTTCCGGCGCATGGGTGGCCCTGCGCCTCGCCTTGGACGGCATCCACGCCAAAACGCCGTTCGCTAAGGACCCGCTGGCCCTGCAAGTCGGCGCCATCAGCTGCGGCGTCTACAAAGGCACGCCCGTCCTAGACCTCGACTATGACGAAGATTCAAACGCCGACACCGACGCCAATTTCGTGCTGACCGGCGACGGCGGCATGGTCGAGCTACAAGCCACCGCCGAAGGTGCGCCCTATGACGAAGAAACCCTGCTGCGGATGCTGCGCCTCGCCCGCATCGGCTGCACAGAAATCTTCGCCGCCCAGCGCAAGGCCACAGGCCGCTGATGGCCCCCCCACTGACGCATCGCCGCTTAGAACCGGGCCGGCTGGTGCTGGCCACCCATAACCCCGGCAAGGTGACCGAGCTGCAAGAGCTGGTCACGCCCTACGGTCTGGAAGTCGTCTCCGCCGGCACGTTAGATTTGCCCGAGCCAGAAGAAACCGGCGAAACTTTCATCGCCAACGCCGAGCTGAAAGCCTTGGCCGCCGCCCTCGCCACCGGCCTGCCGGCGCTCGCCGATGATTCCGGCCTGTGCGTAGATGCCTTGGGCGGCGCGCCGGGCATTTATTCCGCGCGCTGGGCCGGACCAGAAAAAGACTTCACCGCCGCCATGGCGCAAGTCCAGGAAGCGATGGGCAGCGAAGGCCCCCGCACCGCCCATTTCATCTGCGCGCTAAGCCTCGCATGGCCCGATGGCCATACCGAAACCGTGGAAGGCCGGGTAGACGGCAGCCTCGTCTGGCCGCCGCGCGGGACCAGCGGCTTTGGCTATGATCCGATGTTCTTGATGAACAATCGCACCCAGACCTATGGCGAAATGTCCCGCGCAGAAAAAGAAGCCGAAAACCACCGCGCCCGCGCCTTCCGCCTGCTGATGCCGCTGCTGCCAGATCGGGTGTGAAGCCGCCGCTGGCCCTGTATGTGCACTGGCCGTTTTGCGTCACCAAATGCCCCTATTGTGATTTTAACAGTCACGTCCGCGAAAAAGTGGATGAAGCGGCCTGGACCAAAGCCCTTCTCGCCGATCTGGCCTATGAAGCCGAGCTTCTGCCCCATCACCGGCTGGCCAGCATCTTCTTCGGCGGCGGCACCCCCTCTCTCATGCCCCCCGCCACGGTCGCCGCCATCATCGAGGCCGCTACCAGCCATTGGCCAAGCGATCCTGATCTGGAAATCACGCTGGAAGCCAATCCTTCCTCTGTAGAAGCCGCGCGTTTTGCCGGCTTTGCCGCCGCCGGGATCAATCGCCTCAGCCTGGGGCTGCAGGCGCTTAATGATCCGGACTTAAAGCTGCTGGGGCGGCCACATGATCTGGCGCAAGGCTTGGCGGCGCTGGAGGTGGCGCAGGACAATTTTGGGCGGGTGAGTTTTGATCTGATTTATGATCGGCCGGGCATGACCGAAGCGGCTTGGGAAGCTGAACTCGGCCGGGCACTGGGGTTTGGCACCAGTCATCTCTCGCTTTATCAACTCACCATCGAGCCTGGTACGCGGTTCGCGGTGCTGCATGCTAAAGGCCAGATCGAATTGCCTGATGCCGAGACCTCCGCTAACCTCTTCAGCCTGACGCGAAGCATGACCGCTGCGGCGGGGCTGCCGGCTTATGAAACTAGTAATTATGCCGCCAAGGGGCAGGAATCACGGCATAATATCGCATATTGGACCTATAGTGATTATGCGGGCATCGGGCCGGGTGCGCATGGGCGGCGGTTGGGGCTCGCTAGTGAGCGGTTGAAGAAGCCGGAGCTTTGGTTGGCGCAGGTTGAGAGGCTTGGGCAGGGCATGGCGGCGGATACGGCACTTACCCCTGCTGAACGCGCCACCGAGGCTTTGGTGATGGGGCTGCGCTTGGGGGAAGGCATTGACCGTAATTGGTTTTTTCAGCAAACGGGGTCGCGACTGGATGAGGTTTTGCGGGCTGAGCGGGTTCAGGCTTTGGTGGCGGCGGGGTTGTTGGACGACAGCGGCGACAGCCTCAAGCTGACGTTGGCGGGGCAGCCGTTGGTGGATGCGGTTCTGCGGGAGATTGCTGCCTAGGCTGTTTCTTATCGAGGGCGCGCTTGATGACCCAACTGCCGACTAACATGCCGACGACGCCTACCGGGCCAAGGGCGCGGGTGACGGTGGGGAGCGCGATGCCTACGGCCATGCCCAAAGGCCCGGCTGAGGCGCCGCCCAGCGTGCGGCCGAGCTTGCGGCCGGCGAAGCCTATTAATGTTCGTCCTAACATGCCGGGCATTGTTATTTTCTCCCTTGGAAGTTCATGAAGTTCATAGGGACAACCGAGATGGCGGAAAAAAGATGCAGGGTTTTGAAAACCTGCGCATGATTGGAATATGAGGGTGGCGATTGGTCTTATCAAGGTGTGGCTATTGGCGGAGATCGTCATGGCCGGGGTGTATTTGGGGCAATGGCAGGTGCTGCGATTTCTTGATCCGAGCGGCGCGGCGCCGGGGGTGGCGGGATTTTTGCCGCCGTTGGAATTGGCGTATCTTTTGTTGTTTTTGGGGGCGGTGGGGGCGAGTTGGCGCTGGTGGCGGATGGTGCGGCCTCGGCAGGACCGATTGATTTCATTGCTCATTATGGCGTATAGTTTGTTGAGCTTGCTCAGCATAGCGCTGGGCGCGGCGGCAGATACCGCGGGGCGGATGGCGGCGCTTTATATTCTGGATGCGGGGATTTCGCTTTTTGGGCTGGCGCCGGGGCTGACGATCATTGCTTTTATGCGGCGGCACTCTGGTTGAGATACTATGGGTGAGGAGGGCTTGCTGCATTGCGGCACGTTTGGCGCTGTGGTAACGCCGCTGGTCTTTCCGAACGGGACCATTGACACAAATGTCCACTGACAAGGCCTTGGCGCCGGCAGACGGGGCCCAGATTGGTCATCACCCCAAACAAAGTGTGCCCCGGCTTGCCGTCGGGGCGCTGGGCGTTGTGTTTGGCGATATCGGCACCAGTCCGCTTTATGCGTTTAAGGAAACCTTTGTTGGCCATCACCCGATGCCGGTGGACCAAATGCATGTTTATGGCGTGGTCAGCCTGATTTTCTGGTCGATCATTCTTGTTGTTACCATCAAATATGTGACCATTGTGATGCGGGCGGACAATCGCGGTGAGGGCGGAAGTCTGGCCTTGGTGGCGCTGATTTCAAGATTATCACCCGGCGGCAGGCGATCGGGCTATCTGGCGCTTTTGGGGGTGCTGGCGACGGCGCTGTTTTTTGGCGATGCGATGATTACGCCGGCGATGACGGTTATGTCTGCAGTGGAAGGGCTGATTGTGGTGCAGCAGGGGCTGTCTCCGCTGGTGGTGCCGATTGCGATTGTGATTTTGATTGGGCTGTTTGTGATCCAGAGCCGGGGGACGGCGCGGGTGGGGGCGATATTTGGCCCGGTGATGCTGTTTTATTTTGCGACGCTGGCCGTATTGGGGGTGCTTAATCTGGTGCAGCGCCCGGAGATATTTCTGAGCCTCAACCCCTATTGGGCCGGGGTGTTTCTGGTCAGTGATCCGGCGCTGGCGTTTTTAGCGCTTGGTTCCATTGTGCTGGCGGTGACGGGGGCGGAAGCGCTTTATGCAGATATGGGGCACTTCGGTCGCTGGCCTATTACGGTTTCCTGGATGTGGATTGTGTTGCCGGCGCTGATGCTGAACTATCTGGGGCAAGGCGCGCTGCTGCTGAATACGCCGGAAGCGGCGGCTAACCCGTTCTTTTTGATGGCGCCGGACTGGGCGCGGCTGCCGCTGGTGGCGCTGGCGACGATGGCGGCCATTATCGCCAGCCAAGCGGTGATTTCCGGGACTTTTTCGGTGGCGCGGCAGGCCATTCAGCTGGGCTTTTTGCCCCGGTTGCGGATTATTCACACCTCGGCAGCGGCTGAGGGGCAGGTTTATATTCCGTTTCTCAACTGGACGTTGCTGGTTTTGGTGGTGCTTCTCGTGCTGGGCTTCCGCTCCTCCAGCAATCTGGCGGCGGCTTATGGGATTGCGGTGACCGGCACGATGCTGATTGATACGCTGCTGGTGGCGGTGCCGATTTTGACCATTTGGAAATGGCCGCGCTGGTGGGCGGTGCCGCTGCTGGCGGTCTTCCTGATTGTGGACATGACCTATTTTGCCTCCAACTTGACCAAGGTGCCGGATGGCGGCTGGTTCCCGCTGGTGATTGGTCTTGTGGGCTTTACCCTGCTGACGACGTGGGCGCGGGGGCGGGGGCTGATGCAGGAACGGCTGCGCGAAAGCGCCATGCCTATTGAAGTGTTTATCAAATCTGCTTCGTCTGCCGCTACCCGTGTGGCGGGCACAGCGGTGTTCATGTCTTCATCGGCCTCCGGGGTGCCGCCTGCACTTTTGCATAATTTGAAGCATAATAAGGTGCTGCATGAGCGGATCATGATCCTGACTGTGGTAATTGATGAAGTGCCCTATGTGTCTGACGAAGACCGGATTGGCACGCTTGAACTGGGGCAGGATTTCTACCGGATTATCATCCGCTACGGCTTTATGCAGAAGGTTGATGTGCCGGGGATTTTGAAACGCGTTGAAAATTGCGGTCCGCAGGTGAAAATGATGGAGACGAGCTTCTTCCTCTCCCGCCAGACGTTGCTCGCCTCCAGCCGGCCGGGGATGGCGGTGTGGCGCGAAGTGCTGTTTAGCTGGATGATGCGCAACGCTGAAAGCGCGATGGACTTTTTCAAGCTGCCGACGAACCGGGTTGTGGAGCTTGGGTCTCAGGTCGAGATTTAGGAGGCCCTTCTGACAGCGGGAGGCCTACACTTCAAAAAGCGCCGCTGCGCCCATGCCGCCGCCGATGCACATGGTGACGACGGCGTAGCGGCCGCCGCGGCGGCGGGTTTCTATGAGGGCGTGGCCGGTGAGGCGGGCGCCGGACATGCCGAAGGGGTGGCCGATGGAGACGGCGCCGCCGTTTACGTTGAGTTTTTCGGGATCGATGTTCAGGGTTTTTTGGCAGTGGATGACTTGGACGGCGAAGGCTTCGTTTAGTTCCCATAGGTCTATGTCGGCCACGGTGAGGCCGTGGCGGGCGAGGAGTTTTGGGACGGCGAAGACCGGGCCGATGCCCATTTCCTGGGGGTTGCAGCCGCTGACGGCGAAGCCTTTGAAGGTTCCGAGCGGGGTTAGGCCGCGTTTATGGGCTTCGGCGGCGGACATGACGACACAGACGCTGGCACCGTCAGAGAGTTGGGAGGCGTTACCGGCGGTTATGGTGCCGTTTTCTGTGATGGGTTTTAGGGCGGAGAGGGCTTCTAGGGTGGTGTTGGGGCGGTTGCCTTCGTCTTTGGTGAGCGTAGGGAGTGGGATGATTTCAGCGTCGAACCGGCCTGCGGCCCCGGCGGCGGCGGTGCGTTGTTGGCTTTGGAGGGCGTATTCGTCTTGGGCAAGGCGGGTGATCTGGTATTTTTGAGCGACGTAATCGGCGGTTTCTATCATCGACCAGTAGAGGCCGGGGATGTGTTCGGCGGCGGGTGAGCGGTATCCGGTGAGGTTTTTGTGGGGCATGACGGTGCTGACCGAGTCGAGGCCGCCGGCGATGTAAATGCCGGGTTCGCCGGCGATTATGCGCTGAGCGGCCAGCGCAATGGTTTGGAGGCCGGAGGCGCATTTGCGGTCTAGCGTCATGCCGGGGACGCTGCTGGGGAGGCCGGCTGTGAGGGCGGCGATGCGGGCGACGTTGTTGCCGACCGCGCCTTCGGGATGGGCGGCGCCGAGGAGGACGTCTTCGATGTCTTCGGGGGCGAGGTTCGCCCGGGTGAGGACGGCCTGGATGAGGGGGGCGGCGAGGCCGGGGCCGTCTATGGTCTTGAGCGAACCGCGATAGGCTTTGCCGATGGGGGTGCGGGCGGTGGCAACGATGACAGCTTCTTGCAGGGGGGCGGGCATGGGGCGGGCATCCTATGGGTTTTGCTTGCTCTTGCCATTGGGGGGGCTGCGTGTCCAATAGGGGGTATGGATATGCCACCACATGTTACTTTTCCGCCTGTAGCAGAGATTGTTGTTACGGGACGGGCGTTGCCGTTGCCGGCGGGGGCGGCGGCTTATTCTGGTGTGACCTTGGGGGCGGGGCAGCTGCGGACGACGGCTTCGGGGCGGCTGGAGGATGCGCTGGGCGACATGGCCGGGCTGGCGAGCTTTCGGCGGACGGATAGCCGGAGTGCTAATCCGACCTCGCAAGGGCTTACATTGCGCGCGCTGGGGGGGAATGCGGCTTCAAGGGCGTTGGTGCTTTTGGATGGGGTGCCGTTGGCGGATCCGTTTGCGGGGTGGCTGCCGTTTGCGGCGGTCGATCCCGCGCGGTTGGCGGCGGCGCGGCTGGTGCGCGGCGGCGGCGGCGGGGCGTTTGGCAACGGGGCTGTGGCGGGGACGCTGGATTTGGTGAGTGCGGGGCCGGAGAGTTTGTCTTTGGTATCTGGCGCGGTGTTTTATGGCAGCCGGGATTCTGTGGAGGCGCAGGCTGGGCTGGCGGCGGCGTTGGGGGGCGGGTTTGTGACGGCGAGTTTTCGCCATGATGAGGGGGATGGGGCGTTTTTGGTGCGGGCGGAGGACCGGGGGCCTGTGGATATTCAGGCGCGGTATCGCAGCTCTGGGGGGAGCTTGCGGATAGTGTTGCCGGCGGGCGATGAGACCGAGGTGCAGGCGGGATTTCGGGGTTTTGTGGATGCGCGGACGCGGGGCGTGGAGATTATAGATAGCGGCAATTCTGGGGCTGATGCGAGTTTGCGGCTGGTGCGCAGAGGAGATCGGGGCGGGGCTTGGGGGGTGGATGCGCTGGCTTATGTGCAGACGCGGGTTTTTAGCAGCCGGTTTGCGTCGATTGCGGCGGGGCGGGCGGCGGCGTCGCCGGTTTTGGATCAGTTTCGCACCCCGGCGACCGGTGTGGGGGCGCGGCTGGAGGTTAGGCCGCCGGTGCCGTTTGAGTTGCAGCTGGGGGTGGATTGGCGGCGGAATACGGGCGTTACCAATGAGCGGTTTCGGTTTGTGGGGGGGGAATTTGATGGGTTGCGGGAGGCAGGCGCGACGAGCCATTTGATGGGGGTTTATGGGGAGGCGAGTTTTGAGCTGGGGACTGTTGTTTTAACCGGTGGGGGGCGGGTTGACCGGTGGCGGGTTGGGGAAGCGCGGCTTTTGGAGCAATTTGCGAGTGGGCGCGAAGGGCAGGCTTTGGTGACGCCGGGGCGGAGCGGGACTGAGGTGACGGCGCGCGGCGGGTTTGTATGGAAGCCGGTGCCGGCGTTTGGGTTGCGGGGGGCTTTGTACCGGGGGTTTCGGTTGCCGACGTTGAATGAGTTGGTGCGGCCGTTTCGGGTGGGGCCGGATGCAACGGCGGCTAATCCGGATTTGGGGCTGGAGCGGGCGGACGGGGTTGAGGCCGGGTTTGACTGGCGGCCGCTGCCGGCGGCGCGGCTGGGGGTTACGGTGTTTGCCAACCGGTTGAACGGGGCGATTGCGAATGTGACGTTGGCGCGGGGGCCGGGGGTTTTCCCGCAGGTGGGCTTTGTGAGCGGGGCGGGGGTTTTTCGGCAGCGGTTGAACCTGGACCGGATTGATACGCGCGGGATTGAGGTGGATGCGGGGCTGGAGGTGGGGCGGTTTACGGGCACGTTCTCGGCGGCTTATGCGGATGCGCGAGTTAGGGATGTGCGGCTGGACGGGTTGCGGCCGGCGCAGAGCCCGGATTTGAGTGTGGCGGCCGGTCTTGGCTATGCGTCTGACGGTTTTGGGATGACGGCGCGGGTTCGCTATGTGGCGGCGGCGTTTGAGGATGATTTGAATGTGCGCGAGCTGCCCGGCGTGGTGACGGTGGATATGAGTGCGCGGCTGGCCTTGGGGCGGGGGTTTTCGGTGGTGGCCCGGGCGGAGAATCTGACGGATTCTGAGGTGGTGAGCGGGATTAGCAGTAGTGGGCTGCGGGATTTGGGGCAGCCTCGGACATTGTGGCTCGGGGTTTCGTTTAGTCCTGGTGGATGAAGACGAGGCTGGGGGCGCTGGCGGTTAGGTTTAGGCCTTGGGCGGTGTGAATGTGGGTGCCGGGGGTTAGGGTATTGTTTTCGTGGGTGAGGCTGCCTTCTACGATGAGGAGCTCTGTGGCGGCGGGGGGGAGATTTAGGGTTGTGTTGGCGGGGAGGCGGGCGAGGAACGCGCCTTTTTGGGTTTTTGGGTTGTAGGAGAGGGTTCGGGTTTGGATGTTTTGGCCTAGATTTGGGCCGGGGTTTTCGGGCCAGTTTTCGTCGGCGCTGGCGACGAAGGTATAGCCTTCTAGCGGGGTGAAAGGCTGGGGGTCGTTGATGTTGATTTCTGGGAAGTGGATTTCGGACGGCCCGCTCATGCGGACGTAGAGGTGATAGCCCTCTGGGAGATCTACGTCGGCGCCGTGGACCATGCCGGCGGGGTATTTTGTATAGCCGTAGCGGGGGAGGGTTCGGCCTTTGTCGAAGGTGAAGGGGGGGCCGAGGTTGAAGATTTCT
>Ga0209702_10008581_pt1 | contig 11820 bp, 9 predicted proteins | sample FRY01_FD_187210 | JGI IMG/M metagenome (GOLD analysis project Ga0209702, IMG submission 187210) | Freshwater microbial communities from Lake Fryxell liftoff mats and glacier meltwater in Antarctica - FRY-01 (SPAdes) (version 2) | ecosystem: Environmental > Aquatic > Freshwater > Ice > Glacier... | reverse complement strand
CACAAAATCGACCAGAGACAGTTTTTTCCAACAATCGGTTACCATTTACGACCCTACAAAACCGTTCAAACCGACCTGCTCTCTTAGCCACACGACGATCATCTTATCATTTTTATAGCCTCTCGATCTGGATCTGTCACGGCTTACAGTGTCTCACCGAAAAGTGTCTCGCAAGCACGAGAGGGGTTGACAGGGCGGCGGAACTTTCTGCCGCCCTAATCACTCAAGCGGTACGCTGAATAACATAATCCATCGACCGCTTGCGCGGCACAGTTCGGCCGTTCAAGCGCCAAACAATCACGGCAAGCCCATACTCTTGCCGCCGACTGGCCGTGGCCCGGCTGATACCATGCTGCCAGCATATCCCCTTCCACGCCTTGCGGTTGGCGCGTGCCCAAAGGATCTGCCCGATGTCCTTGTCCACCCACCGCAGCCAGAGCATCGCCTCATCGGCCTGCGTGATCATCCGCGGTGATGGCAGCGGCCGTTTCATCCGAGGCTCCTGCCCTACCTGATCGGCAAAGCTGGAGACGTAATCAGGCCAGGCGCTGACAAAACCCTGGGGGCGCACAGGCGGCATGGAGCGCATTACATCCGCTGCGAGGTCCAGCCGGTCGGCCACCATGGCACGTGTCCAGTCATCTGACATGTCGCACCTCCATGCCCTGCGGGTGCTTGCCATAGAGCTTTTCGCCAAGCTGGCGGACCAGTTCACGCTCTGGCCAGGTCAGCCTGTGATCATCGAGTGAGACCGCCAGCATCTGCTGTTCCTGCCAGCCATCGCGCTTAACCCGGTCGGCATCACGGCGGTGACCGCCGTAGCCCTTTGGGGTGAACCGCATGCCGCTCATGATGCACCTCCTTCGTCCCCGTCCTGTTCTGTCAGGGTAAAATCAACGGCTATGTCGCTTGGCACCCTCACCCCATCCGAAGGCGAGGCGTCGTTTTGAGCCTGAGTTTTATCAGGCGCGGCCGAGGCGGACGCGCGATTATGGTTCATCATGGCGGCGCGCCGGGTCTGCTCCGCATCATCCAGCGGAGCACGCCATGGGTTCTTGCCCATCCGGAATGGCCAGCTCGGGCAATCGACCGCTGTGCAGAGCCGCACCTCTTGCGCAGAGTCGTTGCAGCAATCGAGGCACTTCAACCGCAGGGCACGCAGAGGCGAGACGCGCACGTGGCCCAACTGCTCCAGCTCATCCGTGCGCATGCAACGCGGATCGCGGCCGACATCAAAACCGTCGCGATGCTCGAGACCGGTATGGCGATTGGGTTTCATGCCACACCTCCCTGAGTCTCACGCAACTGTTCAAGTCGACGCCGCTCCAGATCCCGTTTGAGATCGATTTGGCTCTGACCCGTTTCACGATTGATGTGGCTCCCATCGCCATGGCGAGCCTTTGCGATCAACGCATTTGCGATTTTGCCTTGCACTTCGAGCATGGCGTATTGCGCCGATGCCCCCATCAGCGGGGCCAGATATGTGGACAAAAATGGCAGCCAGTCTTTGAGATGGATCACGACGATCTGTTCGACCACGGCCAGCGGCGTCTCGATGATGACAAACATACCGGTCATCGCACTCGGCCAGAACCGGATCTCGAGACCTGCACTGCACAGACCCGCCTCCGTCAGCAGGCTGTACTCGCACTCGAGCACACGCTCAAAGGCCCGGTGCCAATCGATGCGCTCGGTCTCGCTGAGACGGCAGGCCTTATGATACCAGTCAGGCAGATCTACGTCGTAAAAATGCCCAGCCTCGTACACGCGCAATGTGTCGAAACTCATGTTCGGTCCTCCTCTTTGTGGTTTCGGGTTGGTGATTGGTGCAAGTCGACGGGGGCCACCGCGTCCAGACGCGCAGACAGCGCGTCGAGCGCAGCTCGGCGCTTGGCGAGCACCGCCTGCATGCTGCTGGCCAGTCGGGATGTCAGTGCATCAAGGCGATCATGCTGAGCAGCTTGCCCATAGAGCGGCGCTGCGATAACGCACTGGGCAAGCGGTCCCAGGCGGTTGGTCAGCCAGGCTTCCGGATCGGGAATGCGGGCGAGGTCGACGCGGGCGATACGCGCACGATGGCCGGACCCTGCCGGGCGATAAGTCACCTCCACAGAGGAGTGTGACATTTGGCTATTATAGAAGTTCCTATAATAGCAGTTTGTCACACTCCTCGAGCGATCCTGCCGTGCCGCCCCAGCCGAAGACCAGAGCTCCGGAAAGCAGGTCGCCATGTCGGTGGCGTTCTCAAGGACGATGCCCGACAGCGCCATCAGATCGCGTCGCGTCGGTTTGAGCTCCGACCAAGGCACCAGCGCATCCACCGTAACGGGCAGGACCACGTCCGTGAGCAGGTCGATCTCGAGCCCCGTGTCAGCAGTGCGATTAACGCCCCTGCCCCGGCCCATGGCCTGGATCAACTCACCCTCGCAGATGCTCCAGCGCACCGCCTCGGCAATCGGGTCAGCATGGGTTTCCATGGCCAGGGGCGCTGTCCGATCACCTGCCAGCCGGATGCGCCGCTCACCCATCGGATACCACCAGCCGGCGTCTTTCGGGTTTGGCATGGGTTGTCGACCGGTCAGCGCCTTGGCGAGAAGCTCGACGGCATTCGGCGCAGGCAGCGTGCGACCCAGAATGATCATTCCGCCGATGCCGCCCCAGCGGTCGAGCCCGCTCAGCGCGTTGAAATGCACCGCCTCCATCCGCGGCGGCAGACCCGCTGCGCGCAGTGCGTCGATGGCGGCCTTCTGTCCTACGACCAGCAGGTCGACCTGTTGAGCGGGGCGGTGGCACTGTCGCGCGCGCAGCGCGATCCAGGCGCGCAGATCACGCAGGTGGATCACGGCGGCCTTTCGGTCCCGCGCGGGTGCCTGCGTTGGCGGCGTCAACGCACGTGCCGAGGTCGGGCTGCCGGTGACCTGGCGGATACGGACATGCGGCTGGCATGCCGCCACGGGCAAGCCGGTGTCGATGCGCGGCAGGTAGGCCCGGACAAGTTCCGGCCTGAGCGTGGCGTCGAGATGCAGGATCGGTGCCTCACCCGCCCAGCCGGCCCTGATGCGGCTGCGCCAGCGCAGTTTCAGCGCCCGCACGGATCCATTCTCCGTGCGTTCGTGCACGAGTTCGGCGCCCGCGGCGTCATGCTCGCTCTCCAGCGCCTCGGCAAGGATCAGCCAGAGCGCGGCGCAGCGCCCTGGCGGGGCCCATGGCTCCGACGCGTGCGGCAGAACCGCCTCCATGCGCTTGCGGCGCTCTGCGGGCGACATGCCCGGCAGCAGCCCGGCATCGCGCATGCGACGCCGTTCCAGCGTCGCGGCATGGCGGCAATCATCGGATGTGAGGCCGACCGCTTCAAGAAGGCCAAGGCGCAACGGACCGGGTTCCGTGACCCTCAGCGCCTTGCAAAGCCTCGACCGGGCATCGACGAGATCAGCCGTGGCGCCCACGTCCATCTTGCCCTTGCCGGTGTAGCAGACGAGTGATGTCCGCCCAGGCTCCAGCCCGTCTTGCGTGAGCGTCGCCTTACCATCGAGACCGCGCAGGCCCGATTGCCAGAAGGCTTCGTCGATCACCAGCAGCCCCACGGTGCCAATGGCCTCAGGCTTCATGTGGAAAAGGCTGTCATGGGCGCAGACGATGATGTTGGCCGCCTGCGCCTGTGGCTTCTGGCACTGATAGCCGCAGTCGTGAAAATGCGCGCACAGATGCAACTCCGCCCCACGCTTGACCTTGCAGCAGCTTTGCTCGACCGGATGCTCGACCTCCAGCGCATCAAAGGTAGCCTCCGGATCGCGGCACATCAGCTGCTCGGGATTGTTCGGCGCGGGATCGGGGGCCGTACGGCCCTTCCAGAGCATGGCGCGCAGACCGAGCGCCTTAAAGGCCGTGACCTGTTCGACGCCGAGATCGTGACGCGGGACGGCATAGACGACCTTGCGGCGGCCCAGCCCACCCGTGTCGATCAGCTCGGCGATGGCGGTGCGCGCATGTGAGGTCTTGCCGAGGCCAACATCGACGGGCAGGCCGAGAAGCGGAGGGAAGGCTGCGCTTGCCACGATGTTGAAATCCAACGGATCGCGGTCGGCATCCGCATCCTTTGCCGCCTCCCTTGCTGCCTCGACGTCCGCCCAATAGCCGGGGATCGCGGCCATGAACCGCGCAATTGCCTCCGCAAGACTGGCCCGCGCGGTATCCGGTGTCAGAGTAGGGGCTGCATAGGTTGGCGGTGGCGGCGGAATTTTCGCAGCCTCAGCGACAAGCGCCACTACGGCGTCCGGACCTGCGGCACAGAACAGATCGTTGGCATCGCCCGGTGTCTCGGGCACCGCGATGCGCGCATCAACGGCCAGCGCGGCCTTGCGCGCTGCGTCGACGCCTGGGTTCGTGTCGCGGTCGGGCTTGGTGTCGTTGTCGGCGACCAGGACGATGTTGGCATCCGGGAAGCGGGCCCGCAGCGCCTCGGCGACGGGCAGCAGGTTGCCAGCATCCATGGCGGCGATGACGGTGTGGCCCGTCGCGATGTGTAGGCTTGCACCTGTTGCCCAGCCTTCGCAGATCAGAATCGGGCCACGAGGCTCGGCCTGTGGTGTGGGTTCCATGCCCACCACCGCGAAATGCCCCCGCTTCGCACCACCCGCTAGAAAACGCTTGGCACCGTCGGGGGCGATGGTCTCGAGGCTGTGCAGATGCCCATCGATATCCTGCAGCGGGATAACGAGTTGGCCACGCGCATCCATGCGCAGCGCGCAAGGCGCGACCTGCTTGGCCGCAAGATATGGATGATCCGCGCGGGCAGGATTGGCGTTGGCCCAGATGCGCATAGCGCGAACGGCGGCCTCTGCGGCTGGCGAAATCAGAGGGATGCTTTCTTCGGCCTTTCGGCCATCCTCCTGCGGCGCAGGGGGTAGATTGTTTGACGTAGCCTGTGATCTGGCGCGCTGGTGCTTGGGCCGCAGGTCCTGCGCCATGCCGATACGATCGGCGATCCAGTCATTGGCATCGCTGCGAGGCATGCCAAGCTCGCGACCAACCAGATCTGAAAAATGGCTGCCGTCACCCGCCTCGTGGTCAAACCACATGCCCGCTTTCGACCCGCTGATGATCATCGCAAGGCTACCCTTGCGGCCCCAGCGCCATTCCTGGGAAGTCTTTGAACTGGGCTGGCCAAGCAGTTCGACGACAAGCTCTGGCAATCGCCTGCGCAATTCAGCGTCAAATGCCTGCCAATCACGCGCGCTCATGGGCGAACCCCGCGCGGAAGCGCAGACATCACAGGCGACAGATGGGTCGCAGCGGCAATGCGCAGGGGGATTTGAGGGTGGAGATGCACGGGCGTTTGGAACCGGGTTGAGGGCGTTGTTGCCCCCGGTTCTGTCACTGGTCACGCAGCCCCCGCGACGTCCGAACCGATCCACCCGTTCGCACGGCACCTGATAGGAAAGGGTGGAACCCTCCCGACAAGCTCATGAAATCATGACGAATAAAGGGTGGACCCCAAGGGGCCGGAGTGCCCTTTGCGCGGCTATTGCAATCGGACGACGCGTAGAAGGGTGAACCCCAGTGCAGCGCGAATCAGGTGAACGGTTTCACCCTTTTCAGCAGGGTGCGACAGGAAGGGTGAATCCTTCGGCGACGTGCGAACTCAATCGTTCAGAAACCGGCTAGGCCTACCTTGGCGAGCCACGTTCTCACCAAAACAGGTATCCGGTAAGTCACGCGAGAAACCCGGGCGGTCGCCTGCCCCGGTTTCAAGAGGGCATCTATTCTTTTCGGACCAGCACTTGCACTCGACACGATCAGTATTGGCGACCACAACACTGCTCAGACAAGGCGGGACTGATGGCCCGAACAGATAATCTCAGCTGGGCGCACAGTTCCTGCTGCCTCGCTGGTTTGCAGGCGGCGTCACGATCGTCCGCGCATCGGCACCTTGTGTCGTCCAACACGACGCCCAATGTTGCTTAGCGTGCGGGTGTTACAGACAAAAACACCCTCCGTTGGTCGGCGACAGCGACTAGGCGGGATGCACATCGTTGGAGTTGCGAACGATGTTGCGTCAGCCAACGAAGCCCACCGGGCAGCGAGGCAAATTGGCAAATATACGGAGAAACTGGTCGTCTCTCGAGACCGGCCGCTCCAGCCAAGTGCGGGCGGTGCCCGCGTTTCAGTTATGCGGCTCTCATCAACTGCTCAGCGGGGCAAACAGATCCTGCAGCGTCGCTTCGTCCAGCAGGCTTTCCGATACAGTACCGATATCGTCGAAAAGCGCATCGGCCAGCGCCTGCTTGCGCACCTGCATGGCGAGGATCTTTTCCTCAACGGTGCCAGCGGCCACGAGGCGGTGAACAAAGACCGGCCTCGACTGACCGATCCGGTGGGTGCGGTCCATCGCCTGACGCTCGACCGCCGGGTTCCACCATGGATCATACAGGATCACTGTGTCGGCCTCTGTCAAGGTCAGCCCGACCCCGCCCGCCTTGAGGCTGAGCAGGAACACCGCCGCATCGCCCTGCGCGAAGCTGTCTAGGACCTCCGCACGGTTCTGCGTCTGCCCTGTGAGGGTTAGATGGGAAATGCCCGCCTCGGTCAGATCGGCCTCGATCAGCCGCAGCATCTCGACGAATTGCGAGAACACGAGCACGCGCCGCCCCTCGGCGACCAACTCGCCAAGCAGATCGCGCAGCCGCGTCCGCTTGGCGCTCTCGGTGACGGAACGCGCGGCTGCTGTTTTGACAAGCGCGGGGTCGCAACAGACCTGCCGCAGCTTCAGAAGCGCATCCAGCACCGTGATCCGCGCCGCAGCTGCGCCGCGTTTGGCAATAGCCTCACGCACGCGGGCATCCATCGCACTGCGCACCGTCTCGTAAAGCGCCTGCTGCGGTTTGGCCAACTCGACCCGTTCGAGGATTTCCGTCTTGGGCGGCAGTTCAGCCGCGACCTCTTCCTTGGTACGGCGCAGCAGGAACGGGCGCAAGCGCCGGTTCAGCCGGGCCTGCGCGGTCGCATCACCGTGCTTTTCAATGGGGGTACGGAACAGTGTTTGAAATTTCTTCCGATCCCCCAGCAGGCCCGGATTGATCCAGTCGATCAGCGTCCAGATATCCTGCAGCGAGTTTTCCAGCGGCGTGCCGGTCAGCGCCAGCCGTCCCTTGGCGGGGATCTCGCGCAGGGTTTTCGCCATCTGCGAGGCCGGGTTCTTAAGTGTCTGCGCTTCATCGAGGATGACCAGCGGCCAATCCTGCGCCGCCAGCCAGTCGCGGTCGCGCGCAAGCAGCGGATAGGTGGTCACCACCAGATCGGCCTCGAGCGCTGCCTCACGCCGGGCCGCACGGCCTGTGCCGTGCAGGGTCACCAGCCGCAGACCGGGCGTGAACTGCACGGCTTGCGACTCCCAACCATGCAAGAGGCTCGTCGGCACGATCAGCAGCGCCGGTCCGGGCGCGCCCGCCTCGCGCCGTGCCTGCAAAAGCGCCAGCGTCTGCACCGTCTTGCCCAGTCCCATGTCATCGGCCAGCACGCCGCCAAAGCCTGCCTCCACAAGGCTGCCCATCCAGGCAGCACCGTAGGCCTGATAATCCCGCAACTGCGCCGTCAGACCTGTAGGCGGCGCAAAGCTGTCGGCCTCGGCCAGCGCCCGCAGGCTGCGCGCCAGCGGCAGGATCCCGGCATTGTCGGCAAAGCGGATAGAACTCCCCATCAACGCCTCCTCCGCCAGCCGCGCAACATCAGCATCAGAGGGGTGCAGCGCGCCCAGTTCGGCATGATGGGTCAGAAACAAATGCAGAAGTGGCGCCAACGGACTGAGATCCACCGCAACGTAACCGGTCTTGCCCCGGTTCAGATAGACTGGCCTATTGGACAAATGCTGCGCCAGCGTCTCGACATCGGGCAGTTCCTCCCATTCGTCGCGGACCTGTTCAAGAAACGCCGCCACCACTGGGGCCACATCCAGCTGTTTGCCGCTGATCTCGACCTGAAACCCCAGCGAGAACCAGTCATTGCCCTGAAACGCGTCACCCGCCTCGGCTCGCGTCGCAACCGAGAGTTCGGCAGTTTCCTCGCTCAGGCGGTAGGGCCATTGCGGCGTCTCGATCACCTCCCAGCCCTCACGGCGCAGTAAGGGAACCTTATGAAAGGCGAATTCCATCGGCTCGCGCGGCCCGGTAATCTCAAGGGTGTGCAGGTTCATCTCGTTCTCGGCAAATACGAAATCGCAGGCTATCATGCGCTTGCCCGGCCAATGGATCTCGAGTTCCTGCACCGGCAGCGCGCCCGCCTCCATCAGCCGTGCAGCGCAAGCCGCCTCCCAGCGAGGATCGCGGGTAATTGTCACGATCTCACCGTCATTGACCATGCGCGGATCAGCAGCACCCTCTGCGACCTCGTGGCCTTCATAGACAAACCGCAAGGTCAGCGTCGGCAGGACCACGGTATCGTCCCAGTGCCGCGGTCCGTCGCGTGCCGTCTCGGCCCCTAGGGTCAGCCGCGCGACACGCTGCTTTGCCGCGCGCCGTGTTTGCCGAATGACCCGCGGGCGCGGCAGCGGTAGTTCAGCCAGCATGTCGGGCAGCGCCGCGCCAAGTGCCTCAATCTCTTGCGGCGCCACTTGCGGGCTGGATGCGACAAGGCGCAACGCATCCATGTCCACCGGTTGCTCCAGCGCCCCGATACAGCCTGCCTTGGTGTCGATCCAGACTGTCGCCCCGTCCAGCCCTTGCAGATCAAGCGGCTGTTCGCCCGCGCCCTCGAAGCCCAGTCGTTGAGTGCCATCTGACGCCATTTGCCAGCTCAGGCGAGGTTCGGGACAGTCCTCGCACCATGTCAATTGCGCACCGGGAGTGTTGTCATGCAAGAGGCGTCCTGTCTCAGCGACTCGGCGCAGCAGCGCTATCGCGTCCGCGCCTTTCGGTCGAAAGAGTTCAGACAGGCCGTAGATGTGGTGCGACTCCCAAATCTGGGCCTGCGCCAGCGCCGACAGCAGCTTGAGATCGACAGGACGAATGAACTTCGCTGGGGCGCCGCGCAGAGCATTGGCCGCATCATAGCGCCGGATCGACGGGTTGAGCGCGGTGCCCACAGCATTGATCCGGCCCTTGTAAGTGTCGATCTTCAGCTGCGCGCCATTCGGGGTCAGCACATAAAGCAGGCGATCCTTGACATTGTCCGGGTAATCGTTCGGCCGCTCTTCAGGTAGCTGCCGCGTTGGAGTACTTTCACGCACTTGGCGGAGCCAGCCCTGGACAGGCCCGGCGAGGCCGGGGCGTTCGTTTTGCCGCGCCGCCCATGCCATCAGTATCGCGGCCACATGCTTGCAGTTATGGCCCACCGGACAGGAGCAGATGCCGTCAACCAGTTCTCCATGCACAGCGATACGCTGCTGATAGCTCTTGCCACGTCCGTTCGAGACACGCCCCTTTATCGCACCGTCCAGCAGCAGCTCGACCGAAACAACCAAACCACGGAGAAAATAATCGCGTCCGCGCTCCAGCGTCAGCCCATCGAAATGATCCTTCAGTCGAATATCCATGCTGTCCCATCACGATCACTTTTGGCGACTCGGCACCGGTCTGTCTCGAAGGCAACGATTGGCTCGTCATCTCGCTTACTGCGCGAAACCGAGTCCTGCCCGATCAGGCGACGGTGTCAAGTGGCCGAAGCGCACTTCACTGAAAAGGAACGCGTGGGAAATGTCGAGCGCCGGCGTCAAGGGTGGCACGGGACGCAAGGCCGTATGATTCGCACCAATTTCGAAAACGGCAACGTCGTGATATCTGCTCCACCTTAGGCAATTAGGGCTTCGGCGTCCGCTTCGCTCCACCGCGCTGCGCCGTCGGCAACCGGATCAATGTGGCCATGGATTTTGCGATGTTGCGAGAAATCGGCTCACCCTCGATCCGCTTTTCAAAAAACCAGTCAGAGAGGTTTTCCTTCTTGCTCTGGTAATCGTCCGTCAGGCCAAAATACCTGATCGCTTCCTGCATGAGTTCAAGATAGGGGGTGGTGTATGTCTTGGCTGTCGCTTGTCGAGGGGACTGGACAGGTCCCGGCGCATCATTCGGCCATATCGCCTTCACCATGAATTCCGGCACTTCGATCTGGATGTATTGCCACGACGGGCCTGTGAGGTCCCCGCGACTGAAGTTGAACTCTCCACAACGCCATTCCGTTGTCGTAATCAAGCTCGGATCACTCGCATGAAGGCGCCAGCTCCGCTCGGCAGCCGGATCCACAAACAACGCTGCCGTCGTCGACAGGCGACCAGTGGCACGGATGTAACCATCGCGCAGCGCCATTAGCAGGCCATCGCGCGCCCTGCGCCGCACCTGTCGCGCAGATGCGGCCGTCAGTTCGATTGCATCCGGCACCGGATGATCCTCCCCAAGAAACGCAATGTTTAAAGATTCGGTATGATCTCGAAGTTCGATGTCTTCCACATGGGCAAGTGCAACCGAGAAGCTCCAAGACAAGCCGAATGTGCTTGGTGTCTGCATGCAAACCTCCCCTAATCACAGTGAATTCAGACACGAAACATAAGGTGAACACTCCGAGCTGACAAGGGACCATGTTTAGAAGGGTGAAACGGTTTCACCCTCGTTTCGCGAGCGTGGGTGTACCCGTTTGAAGGTAGAAGCGGGTTTGGCAAAGCTGTTTTCTGAGGACATGTCCACTGCCCTGAGGATCATCATGATACGACCCAATCCCCTGCCCCCCGATCGCATGACAGCGCATGATCGCCGCACCGAGCTTTACGGCCTGCTTGCCACGGCCGTGGTGCGCCTTTTGGACCGCGATCGCGACCATTCATCCCAAAATACTGGAGACAGTTCGCTACACTTCCGGCCAGAACAGAGCGGTACTGCAGCTCCAACCCAGAGGAGATCTGCATGACCACACATGAACCCATCCTAGCCCGCCTGGCTGCACTCAAGGCGATGTCGGTAAAAGACCTAAAGGCCGAGTGGCAGACGCTATTTAATACCACTGCCCCCAACAACAGCCGCGGCTTTCTTGAAGGCAGGTTGGCCTACCGCATTCAGGAACTGACCCACGGGGGCCCCGACAAGCAGACGCGGCGCATGCTCGATCTGCTTGCTGACGAGGTCGAGGGAACGCTGACGCGCAAGGCGCAGATTGCTGACCCGCGGAACCCCGTGGTGGGCACGAAGCTCATCCGCGAATGGGACGGCACAGCCCACACCGTCACCGTGCTGAAGGACGGCTTTGATTGGGGCGGCCAGCGCTACAAGTCGCTGTCTGCGGTGGCGCGGGCCATCACGGGCACACGCTGGAACGGCTATCGCTTTTTTGGCCTGCGCGAGCAGAAGCGAGGTGAGACATGAAGGACGTAGCCGCAAAACCAGCGCGTCGCCTGCGCTGTGCCATCTACACCCGCAAATCCAGCGAGGAAGGGCTCGAGCAGGAATTCAATTCGCTTCATGCACAGCGTGAGGCCTGCGAGGCCTATATCGCCAGCCAGAAATCTGAAGGCTGGGCGTTGGTGCGCGACCAATATGATGACGGCGGTATATCGGGCGGGACACTGGAGCGCCCTGCCCTACAGCAACTGCTGGCCGATATTGAGGATGGGTTGGTTGACGTGGTTGTCGTTTACAAGATCGATCGCCTGTCGCGCGCGCTGATGGACTTTTCCAAACTGGTCGAGGTGTTTGACCGCAATGGCGTCACTTTTGTCTCTGTCACGCAGTCGTTCAACACAACCACGTCGATGGGGCGATTGACCCTGAACATCCTGCTGTCATTTGCCCAGTTTGAGCGTGAGGTCACCGCCGAGCGCATCCGTGACAAGGTGAAAGCGTCCCG
>Ga0209702_10008578_pt1 | contig 11823 bp, 13 predicted proteins | sample FRY01_FD_187210 | JGI IMG/M metagenome (GOLD analysis project Ga0209702, IMG submission 187210) | Freshwater microbial communities from Lake Fryxell liftoff mats and glacier meltwater in Antarctica - FRY-01 (SPAdes) (version 2) | ecosystem: Environmental > Aquatic > Freshwater > Ice > Glacier... | reverse complement strand
ACAACTCAAAAAACGGTGCAAAGCCCTTGCGCAGCCGCCCGCGAAGAACGAAACCAATCACCTCCCAACCCCGTGATCCCATAGCTTAACTTCACGCAATCCTGGCCGAAGAACAGGGTCCACCTCACTTTTCACCCAGAGCGACGCAAACACGCTGAGCCTCGGCTTTGGGCAACATGAAGAGAGACTTTGGAGTCTTGCGTGTTGGCGGAGTGCTGCGGACTGGAAGTCCGCGCTCCGGCTGCTTGCGCGGGCGAATCGACGCGCTAAGGAACGCGTCCCATGAAAATCCTCGTTACTGGCAAAGGCGGCCGTGAACACGCGCTCATCACCGCACTCAGCGAATCGCCGCAACAGCATGAACTCTTCGCGTATCCGGGCAGCGATGCCATCGCGGCGCTGGCGGCGCGGGTGGAGGTGGCCGGATTGCCGGAACTGATCGCGTGGATGACGCAAAACGGCATCGACCTCTGTGTGGCGGGCGAGGAGGCATTGCTGGTGCAGGATCGCGGGCTATCAAACCTGTGCGCGGAGGCGGGCATCCCCTGCTGGGGACCGCGGAAGGAGATCGCGCAACTGGAGGCATCGAAAACCTTCGCCAAGAATTTTTTGCAGCGCCACGGCATCCCGACGGCGGATTTCACCATCTGCACGAATGCGGCGGAAGCCAAGGCGGCACTGACAGAACTGCCGATCGTGCTGAAGTTCGACGGACTGGCCGCTGGCAAGGGCGTGGCGGTTTGCACGGACCAGGCGGAGGCGGAAGCGTTCGTGGATGACGTGATGGAGAAGCGCTGTTTCGGTGCGGGCGATCTGCTGGTCGAGAAATGCCTCACGGGACCAGAGATTTCGGTGTTCGCGTCGGTGTGTGATGAATCGTATCAAATCCTCATGCCCGCGCGTGACTACAAGCGCATTCGCGACAACGACCAGGGTCCAAACACCGGCGGCATGGGCGCGGTGGCTTCGCTGGAATTGGCGGAACCGGCGCTGATGCAGCGCATCGAGCGCGAGATCGTGCAACCGACGGTGCAGGGCATCTTGAAGGACGGCTTGAAGTATCGCGGCTTCCTCTACTTCGGTCTCATGCTCACGCCCAACGGGCCGCAGGTGATCGAGTACAACTGCCGCTTCGGTGATCCCGAAGCTGAGGCCGTGCTGCCGATGCTGCGTGGTGATTTTGCGACGTATGCGTTTGAAGCGGCGAAGGGGAATTTGCAGCCGGAGCTGATTCAGTTCGCCCCCGGTTGGAGCATTTGTCTGATCAGCGCGAGCGCTGGCTATCCGGCGTCCTCACGCAATGGTGATGTGATTTCCGGCTTGGATGCCGTGAGCGGCGCACGGGTGTATCACTGCGGCACGAAGCGGAACGCAGCGGGGCAGTTTGAGAGCAACGGCGGCCGTGTGCTCGCCGTGGTGGCGCAGGGCGCGACGCGGTCCGAAGCGCGGGAGAAGGCGTATGCCGAGACTGCGAAGATCACGTTTGATGGCATGCAGTGGCGTTCGGACATCGGGCAGATGCACTTTGAATGAAGTGTTCGACAAGCATGCCTGGATGAATAGGTTTTGCCCATGCCTGCCACACTTGATGCCATTGCCAAAGATGCGTTGGTGCTCACGCGCAATGAGCGCCTGACGCTGGCGCGACAGCTCTTGGTCAGTGTGGAGCCTGATGCTGAACAGGATGTGGAGGGGGCATGGGAGGAGGAGATCGGCCAGCGGATCAGTCGGTTTGACGCGGGTCATTCGCATACAACTCCCGCTGCTGAGGTCTTTGCTCGGCTCGCAACGATTGCTCCCGGACGATGAAGCGTGAGGTTGAGTTCCTTCCAGAGGCATTGTGCGAGGTGGAGGAAGCCACGCGTTACTATCAATCGGGTGATGCCGAACTGGGGCTGCGGTTTCGCCAACTGGTGGAAAGCGCCTGTGCGACGATCTCGCAATCGCCGCTGCATTGGAATGAGCGCAAAGGCGGATTCCGGCGGGTGAATCTGCGCGGCTTCCCCTATTACATCGCCTACTTCATGCGTGGTGAGCGCATTCTGGTCGCTGCGGTGGCGCATGCGAGCCGACATCCTGATTACTGGAAGCGCAGGCCTGCGTCATGAGACGGATGTTTGCATCTTCGCCAGACGCTCATCGCTTTCGAGATGCCCGGACCAGCCGAAGTGGCAGCGGAACTCGAAGCATTCGCGCATTTGCTCGAAGGGGCCGGTCCATTCGGGTTTGTTGGAGGCGACGGTGATGTCTGAGGGGGCGAAGCCGGTGATGGGGAGGCGCTGGATGGCGAAGGCGTCGTTGAGGAGGCGGGTCTTTTTCCAATTGAGTCCCATGAGCTGGGCGCTGACGCAATCGACGGCGACGGGATGCGTGCCGGCGAGGATGACGCCGCTTGCGACCGGATCGCAGGACATGGGGCCGTCGCCATCGCCGCCGATGATGCCATCGACGATGGTGAGGTAGCGGAGCGGTTTGTCACGGCGTCTGCCGGTGCCGTCGAAGTAGAAGAAGCATTTGTGCAGATCGAGGATCATGCGCCAGGCGGTGTTGTTACCGTGCCAGTTGCCGGAGCGGACGACTTCCTTGGTATCGCCAAAGACGACGCGGCCGAGCTTTTTCAGCGGCACGAAGAGCTTGGAGAGGAAGAAGCGGCCAAAGAGGATTTTTTTGGCGGTGCGCATGAGCGAGCCTTCGAGCGCGCGTTTGGCGGAGGATTCGGCGAATTGATCGCCGCCCTCGGCCGGTGTGCCTTCGGTGTGGCGTGGGAGCCAGTTGGTGCGCGGGGTGGTGCCGACGAGATTTTTGAGCGCGACGGTGAGGCCGACTTTTTTATGCGTCTTGAGCTTGGGAATGTTGATGAGCACGTCGGCGTTCATCGGCGTGCGGCAGATGCGGTATTCGTGATGCGGATCGGTGTGCTGGCGGTTGGTGGTGGCGAAGTCGAAGGAGGCGCCGTAGAGCTTGCCGAGGCCGGGGTGGCCGAGGAATTCGCTATCGGCATCGAGATGAATGTCCACTGCACCGGAGGGGTCGCTGGGCAGTTCGCGTTTGGCGATGGTGACGCCGTCGTCGATGGTCCATTCCTCGCAGCGCATGTCGAAGAGCAGGAAGGCGATGCCGGGAAACTCCTTCGTGAGATCGGTGATGAGATCGTCGAGTTTGTGCAGGCGGCGGATGGTGGCGAAGGAGGAATCGCTCTGTGGTGCATCGCACAGCGTGACCGAGCCGTGGCCATGGAGTTTTTTCGCGGCCCAGCGGGCGACTTCACGCACGACGGCGGGATGGGTGATGATGGTGAGCCAGCCGTCTTCGAGCTCGGGCTTGCTGGCGTTGTGTTCTTTGACCCAGTTCGGCTTGATGACGACGCGGTCGCCGGGCGTGATGAAGTCGGCAGCGAGTTCGAGCGCATTGATCGCGGCCTCGATCTGCTGGCGCAGGGCACCCGCATCGTCGTAGCTGGCCTTGCCGCTAAAGACGGAGACTTTGGGGGAGCCGAACGAGGAAGGGGAGAGCGTGTTCACGAGATCGGGCTATGTAAGGGCGGCACGTTCTCTTTGCAACGTGGCGGCTGCCGCCGATTCTGCGCGCATGAAGAAAATGGTGCGGGTCATTCGCCTGATTTTGACGTTGACCATCGCGGCCATGGTCGTGATGGAGCTGTGGCGGCGGCTGGGGCCACGACTGGCCGAGCTGCCGGCCTCGGCAGTGGTGGCGAAGCCGCTCGATCCGGCGTTTCAGCGGCTCACGCCGCGTGAGGTGGCGACGCTGCCGCTGGCGGTGCGGTTTGACATGCCGCTGGGCGCGGAGCACGGGACGTTCACTTACAATGCACGGGCGTTCCGCATCAGGCGGCATCTGGGGGATGATTTGAACGGCATCGGCGGGGAGAATTCCGATCTGGGCGATCCCGTTTATGCGGCCGGGGCGGGGCGGGTGGTTTATGCGGGGGTGCCGGATGAAAGCTGGGGCCGCATGGTGATCCTCGCGCACTGGCTGCCGGAGGGGGATGAACTCGGCCCGGTGGTGCAGACGATGTACGCGCATTTGGAGTCGATCCAGGTGCGCACGGGGCAAAGCGTGCAGCGCGGGGAGCCGATTGGCACGGTGGGCACGGCGAAATCAGCGCCGTTGGCGCACCTGCATTTCGAGGTGCGGGTGGGACCGTATGTGAATCCTGGGCAAGGGTATGCGGACACGGCGCTGAACCGGGTTTCCCCTGAAACATTCATCCGTTACCATCGCGGGGCGGAGGCTACGGTGTTGAATCCCGCGCCGCCAAAAGATTGAAAATCAGAAAAGAACATTTGAAGGAAGCCGCTTGGGAGCCGTCATTCCTATAGCCCTTTCTGCTCATGCGTCTGCTCTACCTCCTCTTTTCCCTGACCCTGGTCGTGCAGGAGGTCCAGGCCCAGCCGGTGAAGGCGATACCGGGGCAGCTCGCCTGCGAATCGCTGTGCGCGGAGCTGTTTGCCTCCATCCGGGCCGATCCTGACAAGATGGTGATGCGAATCGAGGAGGCGCTGGTCATCAATGAGTCCTGCGCGGCGGAGATTGTCACGGCGGCGATTGACGCAGTGAACGCCGAGCCAGCGATGGTGCGCAAGATCGTGGAGACTGCGATGGATTTGTCCCCAGCGAAGGCGTCGGTGATCGCGTTAGCGGTGAAGCGCTACACGGCCCCCACGGTCGTGGCTGCGGTAAATGAGGAGATTCGCCGGCCAGAGCTGCCAGATTTCGTCACACCGAAACCCTTGCCAGGAGAAGAGGTGCGGCGGGCGGAGCTGCCGCTGATGAATCGCAGCCTCCCCATCATTGAAGTGCGGCGGGCGGCGGTTGCTCCCGAGTCATGGCCAGCGGTGCCGAAAAATTTGAAGCATGTGCCGAAGGCGAAGAAACTTCGCGAGTAGGATGTCGTCTGTCGCGCAGCAATAACGCTACTTGGGAATCTCGTTGAGCGTGTAGTAGCCGACGCTGTGCAGCAGCGGGAGTTTTTCGGCGCTGCGGACGCCGTCGAGGTGCAGCTCGTGAATGTGGCCCTTGGTGAGCGGGGAGATGGTGAGGCGGACGGATTTGCCATCTGCGGCGACTTTGGCGGCGGTGATTTTTGGAAGGATCTCGCTCACTTCGTCGCCGCCGTATTGCTCGCGGTAGGCATAGGTGAACTCGCGCATGCTGTAGCTCTTCAAATCGCCAGCGGTGGCGGGATCGATGGGCTGGGTGAAGGTGACTTCAAAGCCGTCGGGTTTGGCACGCATCTCGTGCATCTCGAAAGGCGTTTTGCCGGTCCATTCGCATTTTTCGAAGCAGAAGGGCTTGCCGCCGCGTGCGCCCCAGCCGCGATCGCTGCCACCGGCGAAGACGCGGCCTTCCTCATCCATACGGCCGCCGATCAGGCCGCTCTTGAAGCCGCTGCGGAAGGGAAATACGACGCCTTGTTTGATGCCGTTGACGGTCTCGAGGAAGACGCGGCTGAGATTGCTGTGGGATTGGTCGGCGATGAAGAGCTGTTTTGAAAACGGGCCGAATTTGCCGCCGCTGGTGTCGCAGATGATGGCGGTGGCGGAGTTGCCGATCTTGCCGTGAACGAGGTAAACAGCGGGTGGGAGTAGCTCTTTGATGCGCTCGCGTTCTGCCACCATGCGGTCGGGGTCGCCACCGGGACGGGCTTCCTTGCGGCCGCGGTCGCCTTGGAATGCTTCGGGGATGGGATCGATGGGGCGCGTTCCCATGTTCGGGGCGAGATTGTACCAAGCATTGCCGCCGGGATGCCCCTGGAAGGTGCCGGGGACGAGGTGCTGGAGCGTGCAGGCACCGTGCCACGGGCCTTGATTGTCGCAGTAATAGACCTCGCCATCCGCGTCGAAACCGATGCCGCCGGGGCTGCGGATGCCGGAGCAGGTGGGGACCATGGTGCCGTCGGGTTTGATGCGTAGCGCCCAGCCGCGAAATGGTGCCGCACTGCTGAACGAGCCGGTGAGGCAGAGCGTGACCCACAGGTCGCCCGCCTTGTCGAAGCGCGAGCCGATGGCGTATTCGTGATAGTCACCGGAGACGCCCCAACTGTCGTTCACATTGTCGAAAACATCGGCGCGGCCGTCGCCATCCACATCTTTGAGCCGGGTGATTTCATAGCGTGTGGTGGCGTAGATGTTTTTGTCCTTGGGGTTGTAGGCAATGCCGAGCACCTCATGCAAACCGGAGGCGAAGAGCTGGTAGCTCACCTGGGATGCATCACTGCTGCCAGCGCCGCTGACGATCCAGATTTCACCGCGACGCGTGCCCATGACGAGCCTGCCATCGGGCATCAAATCAATCGAACCGACCTCGATCGCGGTCTCCTTCGGTGTCTCGAAGGTAGTGATCTTGTAGAAGTCGGCTTCGACGGGATCAACGGCCCACAGCGAAGGACTGAAAGCGAGGAGCAGGGAGAAAAAGCGTTTCATGGGAGTCGTCACGGTGAAGATTTATTGCGCCCGCTGGTAGGTGATGGTCATGACGCCGGGTTTGGCCGGGATGACGAGGTTCGCACCGGCGAGCTGGGCATCTGCGGCGGTGATGCGATATTTTTGCGGACCGGTGGCGATGAAACCGCCATCCTTGCTCTCAAACGGGCCGCTGGCGATGCGATACCAGGCGTTGGCGGGCAGTGCGCCGCTGATTTTGAGGGTGCGGGTGAGCTTGGCGTTGCCATCGGGTTTGTTGCCATCGCCAGAGATGGTGAATGATTCCTCCACGGCGGCATCGTGCCAGGTGTAGCGGAAGGTGGGGCTGCGTTTGGCGTCGAGGGTGTAGCCCTGCCATTTGAAATCGTCGTAGCGTTTCGTTTTGTCCCACTGCGGCCATGCGGCGTCGGGTTTGTCCGTGATGAAGAAGGCGGGGGTGACCTCGCCGGTGGGTTGCAGCACGTCGTAACCGAGCGGTTTTTCATGACCACCGCCGCGCGAGTTCCAGTGCCGTGAGGCGTCAATGAACGCGCCGCGCCAGATCAGCGCGAGGTTCATACTCTCGGCGCTCCAGGCGATGTTGATGCCGCCAGGGTAGCCGACACCGATGCCACGGTTGCCCGCACCTTGGATGAAGTTGCGATAGATGACCGGTTCCTGCGCGACGACGAGCGGGATAGGGTCGAACTCCTTCTGTTTTTTCGCGCCGCCCTGCCACTGCGGATGCAGCCATTTCGACAGCGGGGTGATTTGAAAATCCGCGCCCTTCCACGCGGCATACAGCTCGATTTGACCGCCGCCTTGGAAGTATTCGAGGCGGAACTCATGCGGACCTTTGTCCAGCGTGACGCCTTGCTCCTTGATCTTGCTGGCGGGGTGAATGCCGTCATCATTCACGACCTCCTTGCCGTCAATGAGCAGGCGCGCGCCGTCATCGCTGGCGAGGAAGAAGCGATACGAGCCTTTCTTGGGCGCGTTGAGCTTGCCGGTGAAGACGACGCCGAACTCGTTCTTGTAGTCGTCGAGTTTCACCTGAATGAGGTTGTCATCGACTTTGCCTTCACGGTGCGGTTTGAGCTTGGAGAAATCGGGGAGCTGCTTCCAACTGCCGAGGTAGAGCGCGAATTGCAGATCCTGCAGCCCTTCGCCCAGCGGCTCGACCTTCAGCTCACCGCGCATGGTCATGGCGTGGCCGGGAAAGGTGCAGACGTAGGGGTAGGTGCCGGGTTTGGCGGGGGCGGTGAAGCTCAGCACCTCTTTTTCATGCGGATTGAGCATTTTCGAGTGTGCCCAGATGCGCGGATCGTCGGGCAGCCAGTTGCGCTTCAGCGCGATCTCGGCAGCGGCGGGGTTTTCCATCTGCTTCAGCGCCATGGCCGCCGTGTCCGTGCCGGGCTGGCAGAAGACGAGGTTGTGAGGGAGGTCATCGCCATTTTCAAAGCTGATCTTCACCGGCTGGCCGGGCTGCACGATCATCTCGGACAAGTCGTATTTCATCTGCGCCGTCATGGTTTTCAGCGTGAAGACGGCGGTCTCGGCGGCAGGAAGGCCAGCCGAGGTGATGAGGAGGGCAAACAGGGGGCGGATCATGGGAGCGCGGGTAAACGGCAGGTGCGGACGCTGCCTTGCGAAAGAGTTGCGTCAACGGCCCGAGTTTCATTTCATTCGCACTTTGTGCTTGGCGGTAGCGCCCGGATTTGGTTATCTATGCGCATGCACGAACGCACCTGGCATCTCCTCAAAGCCTCGGACAAGGAAGTCTATGGTCCCATCGCTCTGGAAACCCTGCGCGGCTGGGCGGCGGACGCGAAGGTCTCGCCGCTCGACAAAATCTCGAGCGATAACCGCATGAGCTGGCAGCGTGCGCCGATGATCCCGGAACTGCAAATGGACCTGCTGGTCCAGATGACGGACAATTACCTCTACGGTCCGACCAATGTGGCGACGATTCAGGAATTCCTGGCCACCGGCGAGATCGACGAAAATGTGACCATCATCAACTGCCTGGACAACTCGGAGTCTCGGCTGTCCGAACTCTCCTGGTTCCAGGCCAGCCCGCATCATGTGCGCAGCTCGTCCACGACGTTCAAAGGCACGCAATGGCCCGATGACAAAAAACTGCCGGGCGATGCCTCGCAGCAGTCACGTATCGTCATTCTGGAAAAGCAGACCATGGAACTCCAGCGCGTGGTGGACGAATGGCAGCATGCTTACAACAGCCTGCGTCAGCAGTTCATCGAGGCGACCGGCTGTGAGCCGATGTAGGCCGCCGCCGCATCAGGCAGACTCGGTTTTATCATCGTGCGCCAGTCCGGGCAGCGTTTTCGCCTTGTCGGCGTAACGGTCGAAACGATTGGAGAGAATCAGCAGCGTCGGTGCCCAGAGACCGATGAAGATGCCAAAGCGCTCAGCGTGGGCCTGCTCTTCGGGCGCATCACCGTTGACGAACCACCAGATCCAGATGGAGAGCACGATGGAAAGCATGCCCGCCTGGAAACAGATGGTGCTGAGAGTGCGGCAGATGGAAGGGTTCATGCGGTCAAACTGCCACGAACCCACGCCCTCCGGCAAGCGATCACCGCCGCTAGCGCAAGGCAGGCGGATCAAATCGCAGCCACGGGCGCGTAGTGTGGTGCTTGAGAGAACGCAGGGCTGGGGCATAGTGCATGCAGAATGCCCGCCCCCGCTGAAATCCGCTGCGCCCCCGCCCCCGTCGCCCCCAAACGGCCACGTGTCGCGCCACAGCAGCCCAGACCGAAGCCGCAGACGGCACCGCCCGCGCTGGAGCCGCCTTGGCACGTCATCCTGCTGGATGATGAGACGCACACCTTTGAGTATGTGATTGAGATGCTGCATGCGGTCCTCGGGCATTCGCAGGAGCTGGCGTTGCGCATGGCGCGGGAGGTGCATGCCCGCGGCCGGGTCATCGTGGCCACGGTTCATAAAGAGCTGGCGGAACTGCGGCAGCAGCAGATCGAGGAATACGGCCCCGACCGTCGCGTGCCGGAGTGCCAGACCTCCATGCGTGCCACCATCGAGTGCTCGGAGTAGCTACACCTGCCGTGCGCGTGGTTCCGTGATGCCGCGCAGCAGCAGGATGGATAGCAGCGAGAACAGCGCCGCCAGCGTGGCGACGAGCTGGAACGAGCCGCTCAGCGCATAAATCATGCCGCCCAGGCTCGTGGCCAGCAGCAGTGCCCACACATTGCAAAAGCCCAGCATGGCCTGCAGCGTGGAGCGGCGCTCCAGCGGACACAGCTCCGCCGTCAGCGTCAGATCGCCCACGCGGTCCAGAAACAGGCCGAAGCCGAGCACAAAATAGGCCGCGCTGAAGCCGCTAAATGACTGCGTCAGGCAGACCCAGACACACAGCGTCACGCAGACGAGGCGGGCCAGGATGAGCAGCACCTTTCCGCCGCTGTGGTAGCCCAGCCAGGCTGCCAGCGTGCTGCCCAGGATCGTGCCGATGTTCTGGAAGGAAACGAAGTGCCCCTCATCCGCCTCCGGCCTGCCGGTGGTGTGCAGTGCATGGATGGTGAGGAAGGACACGACCATCAGATAACCCATGCCGGTGAAACGCACGGCGATCAGCTTCAGCAACTGCGGCTGCGCGCCCAGCAGCGCCGGCAGACCGCGCAAATAACTCCAATAGCTGCCCGTGTGCGGATGGTAATGATGCCCCGCTGGCAGCTCGCGCATGAACCATTGCGACAGCCAGGACAGGAGCAAAAAACCAAAGGTGATCAGGTGCAGCAGCGCATAGCCGCGCTGCCCCGGCAGATGCGTCAGCGTCTGGTGGATCACCGCCCCCGCTCCCATGCCGATGCAGGCCTGCGTGATGTAGCGCACGGCCCAGCCCGCCGCGCGGATGCGCACCGGCACCATGCGCGTCACCATTTCCATCCACGCCACCACGCCCACGCCGCCGATCAGGCCGGAAATGACCGGCGTCAGCACCACCACCGGCAGCACCCAGCCGTCCAGATGCTCGCCATACCACAGCACCAGACCGGCCACCAGGTAGGGCAGCCGTTGCAGCAGCCCAAAAAACATCACCCACGGCTTGAACCGCGTCAGCCCCTCCACCAGTGGCGATACAAACAGTCCTGCTAGCGCAAACGTCGCCGGCAGGATCGCGGGCATGATCGCGATGATCGCGGAGCGCCCACCGAGTTGCTCCACCATCTTCGGCATCACCGTCTCCGGCTGGAGAAAGGCCACCCCGCCCATGTACAGCCCGCCCTCCAGGCAGTGGCAGAGGAAATTCCGCCGCACGACCTGCGGGTGATGGGCATGAGATTGAGAGGCGGCGTCTGGAGGCATCTCGGCTGATGGGGGGAATTTCATCGTGGCGCAGACTCGCTAAAACAAAAGAGATTCATCCGCCCACCCGCATTGCCGCCCGCAGGCGGTCAAAAAATCAGTCCTGCCGGCTTGCGTGCCGTCCGCGCCTCTGGTTCAATCCCATCAACCTTCACTACACCCCCACCACACCATGACACTCAATCCCAAACTCACCAAGCTGCTCAACGAACAGATCAACAACGAAATGGGCTCCTCCTACGTCTATCTTGCCATGGCCGCCTGGTTTGAGCAGACGCCCTACTCCGGCTTCGCCCAGTGGATGTACGCCCAGAGCCGCGAGGAGACCCTGCACGCGCACAAGTTCTACCAGTACCTCGTGAACCGTGACGCCAAGGTCGAGCTCCAGCCCATCGCCAAACCGAAGGCCGACTTCAAATCCCCCATCGACGTCTTCCAGCACAGCCTCAAGCAGGAGCAGAAGGTCACCCAGCAGATCAACGACCTCTTTGAAGTCGCCGACCAGGTCAAAGACCACGCCTCCAAGAACCTCCTGCTCTGGTTCCTCAACGAGCAGATGGAAGAGGAGAAAAACGTCGGCGACATACTTGAGCGCCTCAAGCTCGCCGACGGCGACACCGCCAGCCTCCTCGTCCTCGACCGCGAAGCCGGCAGCCGCCCCACCGTGGGCGGCGGCGGTGGTGGCCCGTCACGCGGAGCGGGTGCGTAAAGCTGGCCGGGCGCTGCCCTGACCGACACCACACCGTTTGCATGCTGCAGCGGGCGTCTGGACCAGACGCCCGCTTTTTCATGCCTGGAAATCTCCACCCGCCCGGCTGCCGCTGCGGCTGCTGGCAGCTCACACACCACGCCACCCAGGATGCCCCGGCTGCTTGCGTTTGCGGCGATTTGAGAATGACTTTTGTCCTCACTTTGTCAGCCAGTTGCACCCTTCTCTGAAAAATTGCGTCAAGCTGAAATATTGATTTTCACTGGGTGAATGGGGTCTGTGTTGTGAGCTTCGCCCCGCGCGTAGCGCCGTCACCAAGCAAGTTGCTTCCAACACCGTCCATGCAGC
>Ga0209702_10008577_pt1 | contig 11826 bp, 7 predicted proteins | sample FRY01_FD_187210 | JGI IMG/M metagenome (GOLD analysis project Ga0209702, IMG submission 187210) | Freshwater microbial communities from Lake Fryxell liftoff mats and glacier meltwater in Antarctica - FRY-01 (SPAdes) (version 2) | ecosystem: Environmental > Aquatic > Freshwater > Ice > Glacier... | reverse complement strand
GGGTGACCTCAGTGGTGTGTGATTCTTTTTTGCTCATCACTGCCCAATTCTACACACGTGTTCATTCGTACAAGCTTAAAATGAACTTTTTTTAACTCCCTCAAAAACACCGATAAAAATCACACCCGGCTGGACGAATCCATTTGACGGTGCCTTTGGGGGTGGCTACGAGGCAATTGATATACCAAAAATGCCGGGGCAACCTGGTGGTTTGCGGGGAAGGAAAATCGATTTTGGGGCTGTATTTACTAATAATCGGCCCTATGGTTGCTGTTGTGAATGTTGTGAATGTTGTGAAGTTAGGTGGAACATAGAGTGGGAAAATTTGGCGTTCAAGGGTCACAATGTTGCCAAGCCTTCACATTTCCCAGAAGGTTCTGTAGGGGGTAATTATTATGAAGACAGAGATGCAGATGATCTAAGGTATGGCCATAAGAGCGGGAAACATAAGCCGCACAATAATGGTTATTCTGACGATGAATGCATTTATAAATCTCACGACACTCCCTCAGCACCTAAAGAGTTCAGTGGATCATTCAGTTTTATGCTCGAAGTTATTGATGTTTGTAACGGTGGAGGGCTAGTTGAGAGTTGCTATTCATAGTGTTGCAACTGAAGATCGAGAGGGAGTTACGGTCGAAGGGGTTTCGTTAAATAGTCAATGGTTCAAGATAAAGGGCAGATTTTAGATGGGTTTTCCGTGCGCATTTCACGTTGTCAGACAATGTGCGCAAGCTGTTGAAGCTGCAATGAAAGCCTTCCGCCAAGATCTGCTCTGGTGTTCGTCGTCGTCTGTAGAACGACAATTATCATTTCACGTTGTCAAACAGTGTGCGCACCCGGAATTAACCACAGATTTAAGAGGATTGGGCACTGATTAACACCGATTTTTAAAGACTCTTTCGGCCGTCCCATTTTACGTTGTCAAACAATGTGCGCACGCTGTTGAACCTGTAATGAAAGCCTTCCATTTTTCATTGTCAGACAATGTGCGTAAGCTGTTGAAGCTGCAATGAAAGCCTTCCGCCAAGATCTACTCTGGTGTTCGTCGTCGCCCCACTTCAAAGCGTTTCGGTGAACGGACTAGCCTCCTGTTGGTCGGTCCAAATGTCAGAGCGGGCGGGGCGGGGCGCGACTCCTGGCTTCCATGGCCATTTGACTGCGGCTACGCTTGGCCCTTCGGGCACTCTGAGGAGCGTCCATCTCCGCTTTGCTTCGATTCACAACATCCGTAATCCGTCGCCGCGCCTTTTCGGGTGGCTGCCTTCCCCAAAGGGGGCCCCTGCCACCCGGGCGCCGGTCGCTTGCTCTCCTTCGTCGAGCGGATTACAGAGAGTTGTGTGAAGTCATAGCCGGTCGCCCGGGTCGCTTCGTTCCTCCGCTCCGCAAAAGGGCTCTCTTGCAGGAGTCGCGCCCGCCCGCCCGGAGCTTTGATTCACAGCCGCCTCCCGGCCGCTCACCCCTGTGGGGCACGTCACTTCGTTCCTGTCCAAAAGGCCCTTCCAATCCTTCGGCCCTGTTGCGCCACCCTCCGGCCTGAACGGCATCGGGATCATTCCTCACTCCATTTCAAATTATCAGACAAGATGCGGAATGCAAGGAGGGGGATTGTCTCGCCTGTTTTGGCCAACATCTCCCAGGGCGATCAAGCTAGGGGAAGGAGGCGTTGGCGGTAGGTGCGGTTCATGAGCGCGCGGCGGCGCTTTGCCGGGAGGCTTCCTTTGATTCCCGGGTCTTCTTTGAGGATGTTGAGCACGATGCGCCGCACTGTCCCTAGTGCTCTGTCAGAACTAAAAAGACGGATATCTCCTTGCCGTTTCGCGGGATGGCTTCGTTGTCATTCCTTCGGAGAATCTCGATTCACCAAAGGAATTCCGCCTCGCCCTCCCACAAACCTTCGGCGGAGCGAACCCACTTTTTAATCCTGACAAAGCACTAGTAGGAGAGGAGTGCTTTGATGACCTTGCGTTCCTGGATGGCTTGCAGCGCGGATGAGATTTCTTCGATCGGGAAGCGGTGGGTGATGAAGTCCGTGGCGAGGAGTTTGCCTTCGCGCATCCATTCGCAGAGTTGGCCTTGGGCTTCTTTTTCATACCGGCGGGTGGGCCATTGGTGCATGAAGATGTTGTAGTTGAAGTCGCCGAGCGAGTTGTCGATGGAGAAGTCTTTGAGGCCAGCGAGGACCCCGTAAATACAGAGGGATCCGCCGCGCTTGAGGAGGGGGAGTCCGGTGTTGATGAGTTCGGTGCGCCCCACGGCATCGATGACGGCATCGAGCTTGGAGAGCTCGGCGATGGCGGGTGCGTCGCGATCGAAGACGGCATTGGCTCCGAACTCGAGGGCCTTGGCTTGTTTTTCCGGATGGCGGTCGACGATGCCGATCCATCCGAGCCCGAAGAGTCGACCGAGTTTGACGAAGCTGAGGCCGACTGGGCCGGCGCCGAAGATGAGGACCTTGTCACCGGGTTTCAGGTGGAAGTCGCGGAAGGCTCCGAGGACTTCGCGCCAGGTGCAGAGGAGGACGGCATCCTCGGGCGGGATGTCATCGGGGAGGGGTGTTTGAATTTCGTAGACTTCGAACCAGCCGTTTTCTTGGTTGGCGACTCCGTCTTGGACCATCGCTTCGTGATCGTTGGCGAGGGTGTATTCGCAGAAGCCGCCCCATCCGGTGGCGAGATTGTCGAAGTCAAAGACGAGTCCGCCGAGGGCACGTTGGCCGGGTTGAAAATTGCGAACTTTGTTTCCTATTTTAATGACGGTGCCGACGCTTTCGTGTCCTAGGGCGAAGGGGAAGTTGTCTGCCATACCGGGAAAGCGGCCGTGAACGAGTTCGCTGTCGGTGCTGTTGCAAAGGCAGGCGTATTCGGTTTTGACGAGTGCCTGATAGGGGCTGGGAGTTGGGATGGCAGTGTCGATGATTTTGACTTGGCCGGGCGAGGTGACGGAGATGGTCTTCATGTTAGGAAAGGAGGCTGTGCCAGACCTCGCCGTGGACGTCGGTAAGGCGAAGGTCGCGGCCGCCCCAGCGGAAGGTGAGTTTTTCGTGGTTGATGCCGAGTTGGTGGAGGACGGTGGCCCAGAGGTCGTAAACGGTGGCGGTGTTGGTGATTGCTTTGTAGCCGAGGTCATCAGTGGCCCCGTGAATGGTGCCGCCTTTGGTGCCGCCTCCGGCGAGCCAGAGCGAGAAGCCGTAGGGGTCGTGATCGCGTCCGTTGGAGCCCTGGGCAAAGGGAGTGCGTCCGAATTCTCCGGTGAAGACGATGAGAGTGTCATCGAAGAGGCCGCGGGCTTTGAGGTCTTGAATGAGGGCGGCGATGGGTTGGTCGATTTGGTTGGCCATGGCACCGTGGCCTTTTTTGATATCGCCGTGTTGATCCCAGGGGTTCGCTCCATTTCCCCCGCCGATGCCGTAGGAGCAGCAGGAGAGTTCGACGAAGCGAACACCGCGTTCGACGAGGCGCCGGGCGATGAGGCATTGTTTGGCATACTCGGACTTTTGTTGGTCTGGGTCGTCGATGCCGTAGAGTTTTTTGATCGAATCGGTTTCTTTCGAAATGTCGGTGAGTTCGGGAACGGCCTCTTGCATTTGGAAGGCGGTTTCGGCGTTTTGGATGGAGGAGGTTACGGCATCGCGGGCAGCGATGCGATCCGAGAACTTGAGGTCGAGCTGTGAGATGAGGTCGAGCGAGCGGCGTTGCTCGGTTTTCAGCATGGAGGGCGCGATGTTGGGGACGGCCTGGTTTCCGGAGATATTGAAGATGGATCCCTGGTGGGTGGCGGGGAGGAAGGCATTGCCGAAGATGCTAACGCCGCCGTGTGGGATGGATGATTTCTCTGAGCGAAGAACGACGAAGCCCGGGAGGTTGTGGTTTTCCGACCCGAGGGCGTAGTTGACCCAGGCTCCGGCGGATGGATATCCTAAGAAGGGGAAGCCGGAGTGCATGAAGAAGTTGCCTTGGGCGTGCTCGCTGAACTTGGCGGTCATGGAGCGGACGATGGCGAGGTCGTCGGCACGTTCTGCGATCTTTGGCAGCATGTCGGTGATTTCGATGCCGGACTGACCCCGGGGTTTAAAATCCCAGGGAGAGGCTTGAATGTTGCCGTTGGCGTCGAATTGGGTGCGCTCGAGGGGGACGGGCATGGGTTGGCCGTGGAGTTTCTTGAGGAGAGGCTTGGGGTCGAAGGTGTCGACGTGGGAAATGCCGCCGGACATGTAGAGGAAGATGACTGATTTGGCCTTTGGGAGATGGTGCAGGGTTGGGGTTGAGGTTTCTCCGGCGGCGCTGTTGATTAGGCTGGAAAGGGAGAGGCCCGAGAGTCCTGCGGAGGTGAGTTTGGCGAACTGGCGTCGGGTCTGGTTATTAATGGACATAGATCAATTCTTTGGAGTTTAGGAGTGCGTGCGTGAGCCGCGAGAGGCCTTTGGGAGAGTTGGAGAGGGACTGTTGTTGGGCGTGCAGTTTCGCGGTGAGGTCGTCCGTTGATTGGGTGGCGGCGGCAATTTTTTGATCGAGGGCGATGACTTGAGTGCCTGCTTTTTCGGGAAGGGCGGCGAGGATCTCTTGGTCTCTGATGAGATGGATCATGCGGCCGGTGTTGGCGGCCATGACTTCTTCTTCGGTGAGTGCGCGGTCGTAGAGCCGGGCTTCGAAAATACGTCCGATGAGGCTGCGTCCTCCGCCGGGGTTGGTGCCGTGTCGAAGACCGAAAACGATTTGGGCCTTGCCAGCCTGATAAGTGATGGGCTGGTCCATACGGATGGGTTTGCCCAGAGGTTTGCCGTTTCGATAGGCGTGAATGGTGCCATCCTTTTGATAGGTGTAAATGAGGCGGACGGGTTCTTGGTGCGCGAGGTCTTCGTCTTGGGTTTCGAACGGTTTTGTGCGACGGTGGAGTTCGCTTCCGGAGAGCCAGCGACGTGGTGAGAGTTCTCCAAAGACGATGCTGTCGAAGATGTTGCCGTCGAGAGATTGGAGGGTCATGGCTCCGCCTCCGGTTTGGGTCAGGTCGTCGAGTTGGACGAGGACTTCGAAGCTGCGTTCGGTGAGGGTAGCGGAGAGAGGTTTGGTGAAGAGGGCACCACTTTGGAGAACGAGAGCCCCGTCGGTGAGTGAGGCTTGGCCGCGGATGTCTCCGTGGAGCGCGCCGATGGAATCGAGGGTGTCATTTTCGAAGTCCCATTGTGCGATGGGTTTGAGATCCAAGGGTTCGTGGTCTGCGTGGTTGAGCTTAGCTTGGGCTTCGAGTTTGGCGCGGGTGGCTGCGGTGAGTTGATGACGGGATTCCTGGAGTTGATCAAGGTGGGTCCGGGCTCGTTGGGCTTCGGTGGTAAGGGTGTCGATTTTGGATGAATCGGTGGGGGTGTTGAGGAAAGTGAGGCAGGCCGCGAGTTCGTCTTTTGACGGGGGGCGGGAATAGGCTTCGAGGAAGAGTTGCTTGATCTGTGATTCGGGAGACTTGAGAACCGGATTTTGTTCGATTTTCCGTGCCCAGCTTTCGGCGTTTTGGCGGGTGAGATCACCGTTTAGAAGCATGAGTGATTGTGCCGGGACGTTGGTGTCATCTCGGACGCCGACGGTCGTAGTGGGAATGGGGGCGTTGAAGGCGGTGAGGAAGGGGTCGAGATTGTTGCGGATGATGCGGGTGTAAACGGCAGGTTTGGCATCGCTGTCGGCGACAAAATTCATGGAATCCTGAATGGCTTCGGCATCGAGTCGGCGGGGTGGGAAGTGTGAGAGGTAGAGGTTGGCGGGGTCTTTCTCGCGGTTGAGTGAGGAGACCTGGCTGGAGGAAAAGAAGGTGCGGCTTGTGACCAGTTCGCGGAGGGTTTTCTTGAGGGACCATCCTTCGTTTTTGAAACGGGTGGCGAGGTGATCGAGGAGTTCGGGGTGGGAGGGCGGCTTGCCGAGGCGTCCGAAGTTGTCGGTGGAGGAGACGAGGCCGCGGCCGAAGGTGTGGTGCCAAAGTCGATTGACGAGGAGGCGGGTGGTCAGGGTGTTTTTAGGACTGGTGAGATCGTGGGCGAGTTCGAGGCGTCCGCTATTTTCTTTGGAGTAGGTGTTGGCTCCGAAGACTTCGAGGAAGCCCCGTGCGACCGGGTCTTTTTCATCTTTGTGAGAGCCTCTGACGAGGAGTGGTTGGTCCCAGGGTTCGCCTTCGATCAGCCCGGGAGCACGAGCGGGGACGCGGAGGGAGGCTTCGAGGGCGCGGTAGGTTGCGATCTTCTCTTGGAGAGAGGTGGGGAGACTGGTGAGTTGGTCGGTGAGGAAGGATTGTTTACGAAAGGACTCGAGAAGGACGGTGTGTGAGTCGTCCAAGGAATTGCCTTGCCAGCGGGTGATGGCGTCCTGAAGTTGTTGTCGGTAGAAGGCGAGGAGGTTTCCGCGATTTTCAATGGTTGTCGATTTGAGTGAGGTCGCGGGGTGTCCGACGTTGGGGAATTTAGTTTCTCCGGCGAAGATTTCGGTAATGCCGAACCAGGCCCGTCCCGGGGTGTTGCTGAAGGTTTGGTCGGGTCCGGTGACGAGTTGGTAGAAGACCTGTTCGTTGTTCCAGTAGTCGTATTTGCCGAGATTGACCCAGGCGAAATTGTCGTTAAGGCCTGACGCGGGGTGGAGCAGTCCTTGGGAGAGGGGATAGCTCCGCGCCGAGAATCGGGCGGTGGCGTTTTGGCCGATGGCGTGGACAGAGGTGTGGGTGCCTTTGGCTTTGTGGAAGATGGATCCCAGCGTGGCGTTGTCTTTGCTGGAGAGGAGGTGGGTGTAGATGCCGCGCGGGTAAATTCCGGTCAGGGCGCGGTCACCCTCGGGGGCGACGGCGAAAGCACCTGCGGGAGCGACTTTGGAGGAGAGCCCGGTGCCGTTCTTGAACCAGCGGTCGTAGTGCTCTTGTTCGCGGAGGTCTGCGTAGAAGGTCGCTTTGTCGATGGCCTCCTTTTTCTGGGTGAGGCGGCTGTGATGGTTCTGGGTCAGGTGGTCCCATTCCTTGGCGAGGTTCTGGTGATCGCGGAGGTGGAGCCACGCGTGAAGGGGGTGGTCTTCTTGCTTACGGATTTCGTCGGCTGGATTTCCTTGGAATTTTTCGAAGTTGGCGAGGGCTTGCTCGAGTTGAGAAAGCCAGTGGTTGGCGAGTTCATCTTTGATCGCGGTTTTGAGTTGGGTGAGTTCGGCGCGGTTTTTCTTTTTGAGTTCGGGGCTGTCGATGTTGAGGGTGCCGTGGCGACTGGAAATCATGACGCCATAGAACTTGTAGAAGTCGGCCTGACTGATGGGGTCGAATTTATGGTTGTGGCAGCGGGCGCAGGAGACGGTCATGCCCATGGTGGCCTTGGTGAGGGCGTCGACCTGGTTATCGGTAAATGAGATCTGTTCCTGATAGGCATCGGTTACTCCGAAGCCGAGCGGGACCATGCGGAGATGGCCGGTGCCGATGGCGGATTCGTTGAGGCCGAGGTCCTTGTTGATGCGGGGTTTGTCGAGGAGGTCTCCGGCGAGGTGTTCGTGGAGAAGTTGGTCGTAAGGGATGTCTGCGTTGAGCGCGCGGATGACGTAGTCACGGTATTGAGAGGCGTATGGGATGGCGGGATCGCCTTCGCTTCCATGGGTTTCGGCGTAGCGGAACCAATCGAGCCAGTAGCGTCCCCAGCGTTCGCCGAAGCGGGGTGAGTTGAGGAGCTTGTCGACGATTTTTTCGTAAGCTTCCTGGGTTGGATGTTCGGAAAATGTTGAGACGGTTTCGGGAGCAGGTGGTTGGCCGATGAGGATGAGGTGGAGTCGTCGGATGAGATTCTCAGGAGTGGTTTGGGGCTCCGGAGTGAGGCCGGCGGCGGTCATTTTTTCGAAGACAAACTGATCGATGGAAGAGTGGTTCCATTCGGGATTTGAGGCTTCCGGTGGAGTGGGGTTTTGAATGGGTTGGAAGGACCACCACTGGGAACGTTGATCCCGGACGGAGTCCCAGTTGACCTCGTTTTCGAGGGTTTCCTTGGTGGGTTTTTGATCTCGCGGGTCCGGGGCTCCCATGCGGATCCAGTCCTCAAAATGTTTGATGGTGAGGTTGGAAAGCTTGGGGGATTTGGAAGGCATGGCCTCGTAGTCCTCGTCGTGCTTGAGGGCGAGGATGAGTGGGCTTTCGTCGGGTTTTCCGGGGACGATGATTTCGGAATCGAGAAGGGCTTGTTTGTAGTCGAGCGCGAAGTCGCCTTTGCTCTTATCGATGGAGTTGTGGCATTCGTAGCAGCTTTCTGCGAGGATGGGGCGGATCTTGCTCTCGAAGAATTCGATTTGATCGGATGTCAGTTCGGTTGCTGAGACGAGCTGTAGGAATGCCGGGAGGAAGGCACTGAGTTTTTTGAAGGTCATCGCGTGAAAGTTTGCAGGGGTTTTTTTACGCTGGACCCACCGCAGTCTTTCAGGGAGTTGGGGTCGGCGGTCTTGGAGCCGAGGAAGCCTCTTCGTAGGTTTAGTAACCACGAAACCTGATGGCACCTGACGAAGTTATTCCTTCGATTTCACACAGCGGAAACCAGTGTGATTGGTGGGAGCGAGGGACTCGGAGTAGTGGCGGGCACCGGGGCGGTAGCGCAGGCAATAGGAAGTGTGGCAGAGGAATGAGCCTCCCTTCGTGACATGGAGTAAGCTGAGATCGTGCTGCTTGCCGAAGATGATGGGACTGGGCCATTCGCCGCGTGAGAGGAACCAGTTCATGACCGGCTGGCTGATGCCATCGGAGGGGCCTTTGGGGTTGTCCTTGGGATCCTTGAGGAAGGACTCGTAGGTATCGGGGCGGTAGTAGTCGGAGCAGTGTTCCCAGACATTTCCGGCCATGTCGTAGAGGTTGAAGTCGTTGGGTGGGTAGGATTTGATTGGGGCTGCGCCGGTGAAGCCATCGTCGCCGGTGTCCTTGTGGGGGAATTCTCCGGTGAAGACGTTGGCGAGCCATTTCTCGCTGGGCTTGGGTTGGTCACCCCAAATGTAGACTTGTTTTTCTTTTCCGCCGCGGGCGGCGAGTTCCCATTCGGCTTCAGTGGGGAGGCGTTTGCCCGCCCATTTGCAATAGGCGTTGGCGTCTTCCCAGGTGATGCAGACGACGGGGTAATTGTCCTTGTCCTTGATATCGGAATCGGGTCCCGTGGGGTGGAGCCAGCTTGCTCCTTCGGCAAAGCGCCACCACTGCCACTCGGCACCTTCTCCACGGAGCTGCACCGCATTGGGTGGTCCGGAGAAGACGAGGGCACCGGGCTTGAGGCTTTCGGGTGGAGCCTTTGGGAAGTCCTGATTGCTCCAGCCGCGTTCGGCCTGGGTTTTGTAGTCGGTGGCGTCGGCGAATTTTTTCCACTGGGCGTTGGTGACTTCGTGAGTCTCGATGTAGAAGCCGTCGACTTTCACGTCATGAACCGGGCGTTCTTCGGGGTTGTAGGGAAGATCGGGGCTCTCGGGGGTGCCACGGGTGTAAGTGGTGCCTTCAATCCAGACCATTCCTTCGGGAGGGGCGGCGTGGAGAATTCCGGAGAGGGCAAAAAGTAGAAAAAGTCGTTTCATGAATCGCTTGGTTTCTTTGATGAGACAACTTAACTACGGTCATGGCCATGACGAAGTTTCGCCCGTGTATTGATCTCCACCAGGGAAAGGTGAAGCAGATTGTGGGCGGGACCTTGAATGACGAGGGCGCTGTCGAGAACTTCGTGTCTGAGAAGAGTTCGGCGTGGTATGCTGAGAAATTTGCTTCGGATGATCTCAGGGGAGGTCACGTCATCCAGTTGGGCCCCGGTAATGAGGCCGCGGCGAGGGACGCTCTGGGAGCCTGGCCCGGTGGACTGCAGATTGGTGGAGGCATCAAGCGGGAGAATGCGGCTCAGTGGTTGGAGATGGGTGCCAGTCATGTCATCGTGACGTCGTCGCTTTTCGATGAAGCCGGGAGGTTTTTGGAGGATAGTCTCGCGGCCTTGGTCGCGGAGGTGGGCGCTGAGAAGTTGGTGATTGATCTGAGCTGTCGCCAAGTTGCGGAGGGCTGGAAGGTCGCGATGAATCGCTGGCAGACCATCACGGAGATGGTGATCGATTTGGAGACGATCAAGGCGCTCTCCGCGTGTTGCGATGAGTTTTTGATTCATGCTGCCGATGTCGAAGGGCAATGTGGCGGAGTCGATGGACCCTTGGTGAATCTTTTGGGTCAGTGGCAAGGGTGCCCGATCACCTATGCGGGAGGGGTGAGGGGACTGGGCGATCTCGCGTTGATCAATGAGGCGAGTGGGGGGCGCTTGGATGCTACGGTTGGGAGTGCGCTTGATCTCTTCGGAGGGAGCGGGGTGTCATACCGCGAGCTTTTAATTTGGAATCGAGGCTCGGAGCGGAGGGGGGGGTGAAAGGGGGTTGGTTTTGTGAGCCGAAAATCTTTGACCCAACGAACAGCTTGGAAGAGGAAATCACAGTGGTTGCAAGGGACTTTTTAATGACTGCGGAAAATAAAATGATATACTCGCGAGCTGTCACGCCGGTTTCTGGAACTCCTGCCGAGGTGTATTTTTTTTGCAAATGCGTCTAAAGTGAAATGGCCACATATTCTGGAAAATACACTTGCGCAACCGTTTTGGTTGCGTAATATGAGAGCATGGCATCGATCACGCTAAAGAATATTCCTGAGCCGCTGCATTGCGCTTACAAACGGCGGGCGAAGGCACATTCCCGCAGCCTCCAAGCGGAGATTCTCCGGACGCTGGCTCGCAGCGTGGCGGAACCGGAGGGGGCGGAGGAGTTGGCGGTCGCAGACGTGGCCGGTATGCTCAAGCCGCAACGCAAGGGCGTGACTGTCCGGGAGATGGACGAAGCAATCGACCGTTCGCTACGGGAATCATGGAAATGATCGCGGTGGATACGAACGTGGTCATCCGCTTCCTTGTGGACGATCACCCTGCTGAGGGCAGGCGCGCCCGCCGCGTGTTCGAAGATAGCCGCGTCCACCTTGCGGAAAGCGTGTTGCTTGAATCCGAATGGGTGATGCGGGCGGTTTACGCCTTTTCCCGTGAAGAGATCTCCGGAGCTATGCGCTCATTGCTGCGGCTCCCAAATGTGACCGTTGATGACAGGGCGGTGGTATTCCAAGTGCTGGATTGGTTCGATGACGGCTTCGATTTCGCAGATGCACTGCACTACGCCGGAAGCACAGGGCTGGAACTGAAAACTTTCGATAAGAAATTTCTCAACAATGGGCGGAAGCATGGGCTACGTGTCTCGCCGCCATGAGGGATGACTGCTAGGAATTTGCTTTTGGCGGGAGGGCCTTGAAGCCGCCCTTGGACCGGACCGGACCGGAGGGGGGTGAAAGGGGGTGAAAGGGGGGTGATTTCGTGAGTCCGCTCCGTGACCGTTGCCAACATGATGTTCATAATGCCAATGCCACCTACGAGAAGTGAGATCGCGGCGATGGATCCGAGGACGATGTTGAACATCCGCTTGGTGGCCTCCGCTTCGCGCAGGAGTTGCAGCGGCACGATGAGTTCGTAGTCCTTCTTGGTGTGGTTTGTATGCTTGGCATACCCATTTCGAGACTTTCGAACCACCGACAGGCTTACCACGACGAACACCAGAAAACGGCCAAACCTGCGCCAGCTCACTCCGCTCTACCCCGCCATAAGTCCATTGTAGGCACAGGGATTGAGGTGATTTCCTCTTGTAATATGCCCGGCATACAAATGATACAAATGCTGGCTCTCTTTTGCAAAAACCTGTCAATTTGATTTTCACTGCGCGAAATTGCACGGCATACTGTGCGGATGCAACTCCTAATTCGAAATCGGGCTTATTCTTCGCCCATGAAGATGGAAGCCGA
>Ga0209702_10008576_pt1 | contig 11827 bp, 9 predicted proteins | sample FRY01_FD_187210 | JGI IMG/M metagenome (GOLD analysis project Ga0209702, IMG submission 187210) | Freshwater microbial communities from Lake Fryxell liftoff mats and glacier meltwater in Antarctica - FRY-01 (SPAdes) (version 2) | ecosystem: Environmental > Aquatic > Freshwater > Ice > Glacier... | reverse complement strand
CAGCCGCTTTTTTTAAGAACCTGCGCAGCGTCCGCTGTGACATCTTCTTGCCCAGCTCCCGCTCAATGCGCTCGCGCGCCACGTCGAGCTTCTGGGGGTGCTCCTCGACGATGCGCTCGATCAGGTCAACCTCCTTGCGGTTGTCGGTGCGTACCACTGCGGGACGGCCCGGCCCCTGGGCCGTGTGCAGCCCGTCGATGCCCAGGCTCTCGTATCGGTTGAACCACTTGACCACGCTCTGACGATTGCAGCGCAAAATGTCGGCGATCTGGTCGATCTTGCGCCCCTGGTCGCTGAAGATGACCATCTGGCAGCGCAGGCGGAAGGTGGCCTTATTGCCCGTTTTATGGCCCAGTACGAGTGCCGCACGCTGATCGTCACTCAGGCTGATGTATCGTTTCTTTCCTTGCATGGATGCAAGGAAAAAATTATATCTATATTTACGTCCGACTACTTAGGTAGATAATCTTTCAGTTATTTCTTTAAAGAACAGGTAATTATAAATTGAGCCGAGAACACGTGCTTTACTACCGGTACTTTTTCCAGAAATGGTTGCATCGCGTAGATTACTTTGGCCGGCCCATCAGGGAAGAAAAAGGGGACATAACCAACATACGACCATGTATCAACCTGACCGTTGGCGTTACGAATCCACTTTTTTAAATCCCACTCGAAGAAGGATTGCTCTTCGTGCTCAATGTGGTACTGAGATGTTTTTTCAATTACCTTCAAAATTGGATTGTTACCGTTGGGTTCCATGATGATCAGGTTGTCGGCCAATTTAAACGCATTCGTAATGGCTAACTGTTGATCCGATAGGTGGTGTAAGACGCCGCGAATAACGGCTACGTGATACTTTTTTTTCGGTAGCGGCAGGTTTTCGTCAAGAACATTAAGCGTGTGAAAATTAACCGAGGGGTATTTCTTCGATGCTATTTCAATGGCTTTTGCCGCCGGATCAAATCCTGTTACCTCCAAATGGGGAAAATTCTGCTTGATGTTATCGGTGTACAAACCATCTCCGCACCCAATATCAATTAGAGTTTTGTAGGTAGGCTTTATGAATTTGAAAATCTCATCCGAAATGCGTTTGTTAGCTACGTGAGAAGAATACTGCGCGTTGGTAGTGTAAAGAAAACCACCATTTTCGCTTACATTCTGGTTAAAAGCATTGACGTTCTCTTTAAGCGATGTGTTCATGATTTGTAATTATTTGAAGAGTTCTAATCTTCAAGATTTAAGTTGTTACCGTAGTTTTAAGAGATTTCTAATCGTAGGAACTAGATAGGTGTTTTTAAACTCACTGAAATTGGCGAATTTTTGTTTCCTGTTAAAGTTGATTGTTACGATTCGATAACAAACTTAAGACGAATATTTTTACAATTGATCAATTTGCCGGATAATTTAAACTGATTTCCTGTTAAATTATAATAGACAAATCCTATTTTATAGTAATAAATAACAGATTATCAGTGTAGTATAAAATTTGATTCAGTTAGATATCTTTCTACTGTTATAAAAAAATGTCTTACCATCGGACTGATGGTAAGACATTTTAAAATGATAGTATTTTAAAAATCGTAGCTGAATAACAGCCTGATTAGAACTAGGTGGTAGGTCCTTATTTGGGGTGATAAAACTTATTTTAAATAAGAGGACACCGCTGCCTCCTCGATCATTTTGTCGGCATTTTCTTTTCCCAAGTAGTTGTCGATGAAGTAATGCGCTACGTATAGCAAAGGAGTGGTAAGAATTGCCACGGAACCTTTATAGATGTAGTTTACGGTACCTACGGCTATCACCTGACCAATACTCCAATTACCAAAAATATAAAAAGCAATTCCGATCACCACGAAGCTATCTACGAGTTGGGAAAACATGGTAGAGCCCGTGGCCCGTAACCAGATGTACTTACTACCCGTGCGACGCCGGAGCCAGGTAAAAACGGAGATATCGAGCAGCTGTCCCAATAAGAAAGCCGTAATAGACCCAATCATGATGCCCAACCCTTGCTGAAATATCCGGGAGAAGGCTTCATTGATATTGAAGGGATTTCCGGTAGAGTCGGTGCTGTTTACATCGAGCCAGAATTGAGCCGGAGGGAGCAATGTTGTAGCGTATACCGTCACAAACATATACACAATAAAACCAGCAGTCAGGAATGAGATGCGTCTGACGCCCTTCCGGCCAAAGTATTCGTTGATGATATCAGAGGTAATGAATACAATCGGCCAGTTTAACACCCCGGCGGTCATGTTGAAGTCTAATAATTGCCCTGCAATCGGGATTTGGGCCGGATTCACACCCAAAATCGTTTCAAAGGAAAATATCTTGATACCAATGATTTCGGCAATGAGGGCATTGGTCAGAAAAAGACTACACAGAAACAGAAATAAACGTTGTTTTTTATGTTCGGCAAGCGTTGTCGTTGTATCCATGCAATAGTGGCAAAGGAAAGGTTAGGTATAGCAAACGCCACACAGCGTGGTTTTGATTGTTCTTTTTTCAGGTGTTAAGTTCTGAGGCAGAATTAGTTTGTAGCCATTAATTTAGTTAAATCAATTGCTACTATTTTCTACATCAAATATTTACAAAAAAGCTATCAGCTACTTATGTCTTATTTGTTAAGTACTATTATGGGATTGCCCGTTGGTTAAAAATCTTTACCAGCCTATTCCAAAACTTCCTCAACGGTACGTGCCTTGGGGATTCGGTGCGCATTCAGAAAGAGCTCGATACGGTCCATGGCGGTGGTCAGTTCGTCGGCAGTTGGCAAAAAGACAATCCGGAAGTGATCATCCTTGATGTAATTAAAGCCGGTTCCGGCTACTACGAGTATTTTCTGTTCACTCAATAAATCAAATACAAATTGGCCGTCGTTTTCGAAATCGAACTTTTTAAGATCGATTTTTGGGAAAAGGTACATTGCACCTTTGGGCCTGACACAGCTAAGGCCAGGGATAGAAGTGATCCTATCGTACACCAAATTCATTTGCTTGTGAAGGCGCCCACTCGGAAGAACAAGATCCTGAATACTTTGGTAGCCTCCCAGAGCAGTTTGAATTGCATATTGGGTAGGCACGTTGGCACATAAACGCATACTTGCCAACAGCAAAATTCCTTCGATGTAAGACTTTGCCTGATGCTTGGCCCCACTCAGGATCATCCAACCTCCGCGAAATCCGGCGGCCCGGTAATTTTTGGATAATCCTCCAAAAGTAACGCATAGAGTCTCCTCTACCATGGTGGCCATTGGGTAATGAACTGCCCCGTCGTACAAAACCCGGTCGTATATTTCGTCCGAAAAGATAATCAACCCGTGCTCCTCGGCTATTTTCGCAATGCGTTCTACTACCTCTTTTTCGTACACCGCCCCGGTTGGGTTATTGGGGTTAATGAGGACGATACCTTTGGTTTTAGCGGTTATTTTTCGTTCTAAATCATCCAAATCAGGGTTCCAGTCAGAGGCTTCATCGCATATATAATGCACCGGCTTGCCACCGCTCAGTGCTACGGAGGTAGTCCAGAGTGGGTAATCAGGTGAAGGTACCAGTATCTCATCCCCGGTATTGAGCAAGGCTTGCATGGAGAGCAAGATTAACTCACTAACCCCGTTACCAATAAAGATGTCGTTTATTTCAACGTTGGGAATTCCCTGCGTCTGAGTGTAGTGCATCACCGCCTTCCGGGCGGCAAAAAGCCCCCGGGAATCAGAATATCCTTGCGCATTGCGTATATTCATGATGATATCGTGCACAATTTCGTCGGGTGCATCAAAACCAAACGGGGCAGGATTACCTATATTTAGGTTAATGACTTTATATCCCTGGCCTTCAAGCTCTTGGGCTTTGTCGTAGACAGGTCCACGAATGTCATATTTTAGATTGTCGAGTCGGCGACTTTTTTGGAACTCCATGCTGGTAACAGAAATCTTGTTTTTAGATGCCCAAAGATACAAAAAAAGGGAAGTCTACATATTTCTGGCCACTGATACCGAAATATGTGCTGAATCAGGTAGTATCCTATAAACGGCCATTCTCGTAGTAGAAAAATGAAATACTGAAAGCCGAGCATGTATACTTTGGGCATATATATTAAAATATTTTATTAAATACCTTGTCATTCCTGTTGAAAATCTAGTAAATTGGGGTTTATTTAGACTTTACCCATTTAAAAAGTAGCGTGAACTAAACCCCTATGAAAAATAAATATTACGTTGGTATCTCCTTTTTAGTTATTATGACCTTGATCGTGGCCTCCTGTTTTCAGAAAAAAGGCCTGTTAAAGAAGACAGACGTGCCAGAGATAGTTAGCTATAACTTCCATATCCGACCCATCCTGTCTGATAAGTGTTTTGCTTGTCATGGTCCTGATGCTAAGAAACGCGAGGCTAACTTACGGTTAGATCTTGCGGACAAAGCCTTTCTCCCGCTTACAGAAACCAAGGGTGCCTTTGCCTTCGTGGCGGGTAAACCCGAAGAATCGGAGGTTTACCGAAGAATCATCTCGATTGATCCTGACTACCATATGCCAACGCCCGAGTCGCATCTGGGACTGCTGAGCGATCGGGACAAAAATCTTATCAAAAAGTGGATCGAACAAGGTGCGAAATACGAAAAGCACTGGGCGTTTGTGTCCCCGGTAAAGGCAGAATTACCCGAAGTAGATCAGGAAGATTGGGTCAAGAACGAAATTGACCGTTTCGTCCTGGCTAAAATGGAAGGAAATGGACTTGCGCCTAACAAGCCCGCCGATAATGAATATCTTTTAAAACGAGCGGCCCTTGATATTACCGGACTGGTACCTACCCTTGATATGATGGATCGGTTTAAGACTGGTGCTGGTGATCAGACGTACGGTATACTGGTGGATGAACTGTTAAAAAAGCCGTCCTACGGCGAAAAAATGGCTGTTCACTGGTTGGATGTGGCCCGTTACGCTGATTCTTATGGCTACCAGGATGACAACATCAGAACCCAATGGCCTTGGCGCGATTGGTTGATTCATTCTTTCAATAAGAATATGCCGTACGATAAGTTTATCATCTGGCAAATTGCGGGTGATTTACTTCCCGATACGAATAAAGAGAAAATCTTGGCAACGGGCTTTTTTCGGAACCACAAGTATACCGAAGAGGGAGGAGTTATTCCGGAAGAATATAGGATAGAGTATGTGCTGGACAAAACTAAAACCTACTCCAAAGGTCTGTTGGCCATGACCGCGGAATGCGCCCAATGCCACGATCATAAATACGATCCCATTTCACAGGAAGACTACTATAGCCTGTTTGCTTTTTTTAATAACCTGGAAGAAAAAGGATACGAGGGCGACGTGTCGAAATCCAAACCCGCAAAAAATCCGATTCTTAAAATCACCAATGATGAGGCTCAAAGCTATTTGAAATTTATCAACAGAAAGGATACCAACGCGCTGTACGTTTCAGTAATGGGGGATCGCGACACCCTGCGCAAGACCTACATCCTTAGTCGGGGAGTGTACGATGTACCCACCCGGGAGGTGAAAGCCCGGCCCCTGAAAGCAGTATTACCTTTTGATACCACGAAGTATGAGCGTAATCGGCTGGGACTCGCTCGCTGGACGACCGACAAAAAGAATCCATTAACGGCCCGGGTCTTTGTAAACCAACTTTGGCAACAGTTTTTTGGTCGCGGACTCGTAAAGTCAACGGGAGACTTTGGGATGCAAGGCGATTTGCCTACTCATCCTGAGTTACTGGATTGGTTGGCCGTTGATTTTATGGAGCATAACTGGGATATCAAACGACTTGTCAAGATGATTGTTACTTCCGCTACCTACCGGCAGTCTGCCCGGACGAGTGAGGATAAGATAACCGTTGATCCCGATAATATTTATTTATCACGTGGCCCCCGGTACCGGGTTCCAGCGGAGTACGTACGCGATCTGGTACTTTCGAGTAGTGGACTTTTGGTACCCAAAATAGGTGGCCCGAGTGTGAAACCCTACCAGCCAGAAGGTCTGTGGGAGGCGGCTACTTCCGGGCGGGGAGTCTTAAAGGAGTATATTCAGGATAAAGGCGATGCCTTGTACCGCCGGGGTATGTATACATTTATCAAACTGACGGTACCGCCTCCCTCCATGATTATTTTTGATGGTAGTAACCGTGATCAGTGCGAGGTAGTTCGTTCGAAGACTAATACCCCCTTGCAGGCATTAGTCATGATGAACGACCCCTTGGTACTGGAAGCTTCGCGAGTATTGGCACAGAACCTGATGCTGGAAAAAACACCGACGGATGCAAAAATTACGAAGGCTTTCAGGCGCATTGTTTGCCGAACTCCATCGAGTCAGGAGTTAGCTATTCTAAAAGGGTACTTTGAAGAGCAAGCTTCTCTGTTCAAACAGAAAAAATTGGATGCCGGTAAAATACTGAACGTTGGGGAATACCCCCAGGCAAAAATTACGGATAAACCCTCGTGGGCGGCCCTCATGCAAGTGATTAGTACCATCTACAACATGGAAGAAGCTATCACCAAAACCTGATACAAAAGATATTTTCAAAGTGGGTGAGTGATCCTGCTCACACTCAATAAAAAATAGTAAACACAAGATGGAAAAGAATATTTTTGAATTTGGACTAAATCAGAACCGACGGCACTTTTTGTCCAAGCTAAGCCTTGGTCTTGGCAGTGCGGCCTTGGGCTCTTTGTTGATGCCCGATCTTTTTAAGGGAAGTGGTGCCGATGAGGGTAGTGAAATGCTGGATGGACTTGCCCACTTTGCGCCCAAAGCTAAGCGTATCATTTACCTGTTCCAAAACGGCGCTCCTTCGCAGCTGGATCTGTTTGATTACAAGCCCATGCTCAATAAAATGCAGGGCCAGGATCTTCCGGCCTCGATTCGTGGGGAGCAGCGGCTTACGGGTATGACGTCGAATCAGGCATCGTTTCCATTGGCTGGATCGATGTTTAATTTCAAACAATACGGCCATTCCGGGGCGTGGATCAGCGAATTACTACCGCACATTGCCGACGTGGCAAACGATATTTGTTTTATTAAAACCATTCATACCGAGGCCATTAACCACGACCCCGCCCTTACGTTCTTTCAGACTGGTGCCCAGGTAGGTAACCGGCCCAGCATGGGGTCATGGCTGAGCTACGGATTAGGTAGTGAGAATAAGAACCTACCTGCTTTTTGTGTATTACTTTCTCGTGGCAAAGGGAATGGGCAAGGGGTTTATTCAAAACTTTGGACAAACGGTTTTCTTGATTCGGTGCACCAAGGAGTGCAGTTTAGTAGTGGGGAGGATCCGGTGCTATACCTCAATAACCCCGACGGAATGGATCGGGATGAACGTAGAAAGATGCTGGATAAATTGGCCCAGCTAAACCAAAGTACGTTCGAGGAGTTTGGTGATCCTGAAATCAACGCCAAGATTCAACAGTACGAAATGGCTTTCCGGATGCAGACGGCCGTGCCGGAAGTTACCGATATGAGCAAGGAGCCAGAAAGTACCATAAAGCTCTACGGGCCCGAATGCCTGGTCCCTGGTACGTACGCGGCCAATGTACTTTTGGCCCGGAAACTATCCGAAAAGGGAGTACGATTTGTGCAGCTGTATCATCAGGGGTGGGACTCCCACGGGAATCTGCCCAATGAGTTACGCAGTCAGTGTCAGGATGTCGATCAGTCATCGGCGGCCCTTATAACAGACCTAAAACAAAGAGGCTTATTGGATGAAACCTTGGTGATTTGGGGCGGGGAGTTTGGTCGGACCAACTATTGTCAGGGAAACCTCGCGGTGGATAACTACGGCCGTGACCACCATCCCCGTTGTTTCACAATCTGGATGGCCGGTGGCGGAGTAAAGCCCGGAGTGTACGGCGAAACGGATGAGTTTGGGTATAACATTGCCCGTGATCCCGTCCACGTGAATGACTTCCACGCATCGGTGCTGCATCTGATGGGACTTGATCACGAAAAACTCACTTACAAGCATCTGGGTCGACGATACCGACTGACTGACGTAGCGGGTAAGGTTATTCCGGGTATCGTTACGTAGAAGTTTTCCAATTATCTACTTTCATTTGATTTTACTTAGTTCTATGCCTCGTCTGCGATTAGTCCTGTATAACACTACTTTTTTTCTGGCTTGCTTACTGGTGTTTCTACTGGTGTTTGAAGGTTTTATTCAAATACCGGCTTGGTTACAGGTAGGAGGGAGGATGCACCCTCTTTTCCTTCACTTTCCCATTGTGCTGTTGGTGATTTATGGCCTATGGGTGGTTGTTTTCCCACGTTCAGGAAAGCACGAAACTCCCCAATGGGCCAACGATGCTTTGTTGTTCGGGGCCTTTTCGGCGGTTGTTACTTCGTTAATGGGGTTACTTTTATCGCAGGAGGCTGGGTACGATACAGATGCCATTTTTTGGCACAAATGGACCGGAGTATCAACAGCCTTTATTAGTTTAGCCCTGTATAGTTTTCGAGATAAACTGTTGCCAGGTTTGTTACCTACTAAGTTTATGTCCGCCGCAATAGTAGTCACCCTCCTTTCTGCGGGCCATTTGGGCGGCAATATTACGCACGGTGATGATTTTTTGGTAGCCCCAATATTACCCGATGAGGTCGCTCCTCAAGTACCGATGGACGAAGCGTTGGTCTTTGCTCACGTGGTGCAACCAATTCTGGAAGAAAAATGCGTGAGCTGCCATAATTCTAAAAAAGCCAAAGGTGAACTCATGATGATCACTGCCGAACTTCTGGTTAAAGGGGGTAAGAATGGTACGCCTTGGGACACCACCCAAGCTGATCTCGGCCTGATGATTCGGCGAGCTCATTTGCCCATGGATGATAAAAAGCACATGCCCCCTCGTGGTAAAGTGCAATTAACCGAAGATGAAATTCAAGTGCTTGAAAGCTGGATTCGGGGTGGTTCGAGTTTTACCGCGAAAGTACTCGATTTTCCAGCTGAGGGCCCTCTATTTGTCTTCGCTTCTAATAAATTAGGTGGGGAGGTGCAAGAAAAATATGATTTCCCCTCCGTAAGTGACGCCACCATTCAAAAACTTACAACCGACTACCGGGTTATTGCTCCTCTTTCCATGGAGTCTCCTGGCTTATCGGTTAATTTCTACAACGCAGCGGTTTTTTCGGGTAAGCAACTGGAAGAATTGTCTGACATCAAAGAGCAGATTGTTGAACTAGATGCTAGCACTATGCCCGTTAAGGATAAAGATTTGAGCACTATTGCTGGTTTTAAGAACCTCCGTAAGCTACTCTTGAATTTTACCGATATTACCGGCGCTACAATTTCCGAACTATCCAAACTTCCGCACCTACGGGATTTGTCGTTGACCGGGACGAGTGTGAAACTCGCCGATATTCAGACATTGAAAAATACTACTTCTCTGCGGACTATCTATCTGGCTAATACGGGTATCCCTAACGAAGGATTTGTTCAATTGCGTAAGGAAATGGGTAAGATAGCTATTGAGTCTGGGTTTCGTTCTGACACGGTGGTGTTGAAACTGAACCCTCCCCAAGTCGTAAACAAAGAGGCCGTCCTGACCGGAAAAGGAACGATACTTTTGAAACACCAAATCAAGGGCGCCGTCATCCGTTACACGATTGATGGTACGGATCCTGACAGTGTAAATTCACCCATCTATAAAAACGGAATCGTTGTCAATGATAACGTGCAGGTGAAAGCCCGGGCTTTCAAACCGGGCTGGTACGGTAGTGATATAGCCAAGCGTGCTTTTTACCGCATGGCCTACCGGGCCGATAGTATTCAGCTTCTTACTAGTCCCGCAGACGAATACTCGGGGAATAACGGTAAGGTTTTGATTGACGGAGTGAAAAGTGATGGCGATTTCAAAAATGGTAAGTGGTTGGCATACAAAATAGTACCTCTTACGGCCGTACTGTCTTTGCCGAAGCCGGTTAACTCTAAGAAAATCACATTGAGTATGCTTCAAAACGTGGGAGGTTACATCTTTCCTCCTGTACGCGTAGAGGTTTGGGGAGGTACAGAAATAAATAATATGAAGCTACTAAGTACCTTAAAGCCTACTATGCCGACGCCCGATAATCGCCGAAACGACGGGTTAATGTTTGAATGCAGTTTTCCTCCTCAGCAATTAAAATATGTGAAAGTTGTAGCGGTTCCGTTGGCCAAATTACCCGCCTGGCATCAGGGCAAAGGGGAGCCCGCCTGGGTTTTTATGGATGAGGTCTTTATCAACTAAGCTGTACTTGGTCATAGATTCAAAACAAGAACGGGAGCCCGACACGATCAGACTCCCGTTTATTCGTCATTCCCCTATTGAATCAGCCTACTTTATCTTGTACTTTTCTATGGTACGGGCTCCCAATTGCAGAAGTTCTTTTACCTCGTTGTAGTCGGAAAAGTTAATATTTTTACTCACTTTGGCCGCTTTTGCAAAGTTAGCAGGTAAAATTACCACCCGAAATATCTGTTTTTGTGTCCACTTAGGCTCCAAAGTAGTCCGGTCAAACTGGGTATCGATAAATACGCTGACGTCCAGAAATGTATGGTCGAAATTGTATTGTAGCGCACCCTGCGGCAGAAATTGGGTCTGTGGGAGCATTCGCCACACCGGGATTGTTTCGTTACCGGCGGCTACCGTTTCCCATTGGCGATAGACCAAAACAGCATCGGACTCAAATACCTCTACCTTGTCTTTGGGAAATTCAAAATAGATCCGGTAGTCATTCCCGGTGTTGAAGGTACCTTCAATATCAAACACAGAACCAAGAATATTGACGCCGGGGGTACCTTGTGGGCCTTGCGCTCCTTGAACTCCCGGTAACCCTTCGAGACCTTCGGGGCCGGCTGGTCCCTGGCAACTGAGTAAGAACGCTGACCCGATTAATAAGGCAAATAAAATGATTTTTTTCATAGCTTATTTTTGTGTTTAAAGAGTAAATGGATGGTAGATAATGACCTCATGGCTAGAGTTTGCAGTTTATGCTTTAATCAAAACTATGGTTTTGACAATTTATTGCAAGTTAGACCCCTACTGTCCGGTTAAGTTTAATTTATGTACCATAATTTTTATTCGTTTTAATGCAGAGTACTATTCTCTTCTTGACGGTATTAAATAATTGGTAAAATGAACAGATTCTAGTACTATCGGGTTCTCTACATGAAATAAATGTTTTCATTTAACTATCCTTTTTCGTTATGATCAATAGAAAAGCAACCGCCGTTTGGAAAGGTACCGGTAAAGAAGGTACTGGTGTTTTAAGTACTCAGAGTACCGTACTTTCTGATATTCAATACTCATTTAATACTCGTTTTGCTGATGGGGTAGGTACCAACCCCGAAGAGCTAATAGCCGCTGCCCACGCGGGTTGTTTTGCCATGAAGCTAAGCTTTGATTTGAACGCTGCCGGTTACACAGCTGATGAGATTACCGTATCGGGCACCGTTTCCTTAGATCCGGCCAAAGGTGAAGTGGTAAAATCACATCTTGTACTAAAAGCTAGTATCCCTAACATTGGCGCGGATGAATTCGCCAAGATTGCCGAAGGTGCAAAGAAAGAGTGTCCGATCTCTAAGCTCTTGAATACCGAGCTAACCCTGGACGCCGAGCTTTTATCGTAGTTTGACTTCCTTTTTGATTTTCTTAAATAGAACATCACTCCATCGAGTGGTGTTTTTTTATAGATAAGTTCTAACGCAGAATTAGTGGGTGTATTTCAGTTTTGTCAAGCAGCCGTTCTAATCTTGTTGACCACGTTGTCCCATTGGCCGCTGAGATTACAAGCCCTCAGGTTGAGTACGTTCTGGGCGTTTGGGATGGTCCATCGTTGCCCT
>Ga0209702_10008575_pt1 | contig 11828 bp, 12 predicted proteins | sample FRY01_FD_187210 | JGI IMG/M metagenome (GOLD analysis project Ga0209702, IMG submission 187210) | Freshwater microbial communities from Lake Fryxell liftoff mats and glacier meltwater in Antarctica - FRY-01 (SPAdes) (version 2) | ecosystem: Environmental > Aquatic > Freshwater > Ice > Glacier... | reverse complement strand
ATAGACCTCTACATTATTGTAGAAGTTTTGATTATCAAAAACTACTACTCCCTGAAAAGGCGTCAAATGGTAGTCGGCTTGAGAGGAGAAAAAGAATATCCTCAGAGAGTGCATTTATTAAGAACTTTTGTTCTTAGGCATAGTAATATGCTACCACTGATATTTAGAATTTTCTAATTTTTTGAGATATTTTATCTCATTTTAAATGTCGGTCGGTGTAATAAAAAAGATGCTAAAACACATGAACTTCTTGGAACTTGGGAATCAATCTTAAAAGCATCATTAACTGAAAATTTTAGTCCTGCAAAAATGAGTAGATGTGTAAAAAATAATACCATTATACAAGATTATTATTATTGTGTGGCTAATTAAATAAAAATACAATTATAAATAAATTTATGTAATTTATTTATATTCAAAAGAAAAAATATAATTGTTTTTAATATAGATGACTTCAAAGTTAAATAATTATACTTGGGGGATTGGTTTAGAGCATGAAATGCATATTTTTCATATTCCTAAAAAAAATACAAAAGAAAATATTAAAGATTTAATTTTATTTGATTCAGAATCTTGTATAGAACGTTTATTAGAAAGTAATAATAGTGGAAAACTGAAATTAACACATGAAGAATATAATTTTTTAAGAAATATTCCATTTGAATTAAGTGGACGTGTATGTAATAAAAAAACTGTATTAGAACGCATTCCAATTAAAATGCCGGAATTAATAACGTGGCAACCATTTTGTACTTTAAAAAAACAAAGAAATATGATTAATATTATTGAAGATTTATCTTATGCACGAAAAAAATTATTTAATTTAATTCAAAAAGATGATCTAGCAAAAAAATTAATAAAAAATTATGGAGAATTAGATCAGCATCCTTTTGGGATGTCTAGAACAATTAAGTATAGTAAAAATATTAAAGATAATAAATATATTTTTGAAAAAGAACCAAATTCAAAAAACGATAAAGTATATACAGATTATAATGGAAGTTATCATGTGACTTTAACTTTACCTTATACAGAAAAAACTACAGAAAAAACATTTTTAAAAATGCATCAAAATTTTGCAAATCAATTACAATGGTTAGAACCATTATTAATAAGTGGCTTTTTTACAGGAGATGAATATGCTCCAGGAAGTGTTTTAGACCGTGTTAATGGAAGTTTCCGTGTAATGACTGTTGGATGGGGAAATATTGCTGGAAGTGATATACGATTATTTGATAAAGGTTTAGGTAGATATGCTAAGACACCAACTTACTGGAGAGATAATTTCAAACTATTTGAATCAAATAAATTAAAACCTTGTTTAAAACCATCGCCTAAAGCTCAAGCAGAAAAAGCAATAACTACATTAAGTACAGATTTTAGAACATTTGGAGATGACCCAAAAACAAAAGAGCGTCTTTCTGGTGCACCAATGAAAAAACCTAATGGAATAGAATTCAGAATTTTTGACCAATTTCATAGTGATAATTTATATTCTTTAGTATTATTTATTATATTAGTTGCTGAAAATTCACGAAAATATAAAACAAAAGAATATGTTTATAAAAATAAATGCTGGATAGATACTGTGCATAATATAATGAAAGAAGGATATAGTGCTATTATAAGTAATGATTATATTAAATTATTAGAAAAAAATTTACATTTAAAAATTATTTGTTCTTCAAATAGAGCTTGTGATGTATTTAATGATATATTTAAAATATTATATGATAAAAATATTAATGGTTTATGGACAAAATTATTTTTTGGTATCTCTACTCAAAAACAATATAAACAAATATATTTATACAAAAAAGTTTGTATAAATAAAGATGCATGGAATTTTGCTTTATTAATGAAATTGAATAGAAATAAGGAATTATTACATACATTTAAGGAAATTTTAATCAATCTAAAAATATATACTTTAATTTCAATAGAAGAATTTAATAAACTTATAAAAGTACATTTAAAAAAAGTATGGTCAAAAGATACTTATAAAATACTTCAATTCTTTAAGAATTTTTATATAATAGAAAAAATAGATGATAATACATATATTGTACAAAATAAAAATATTAATAATATTTTAAAAATGATAGATAACAATATTAATAAAATATTATTTAAGGAATACTTTTATCCAGCAACTAATTATAATATTTTGAATAATAAAATTAATCTATAAATGAAAAAAAATTTATTTTTTTTCTTTATTTTAATTATAGTATGACTTTAATTAAAATTAATATTGAAAATAAAGATAAATTACAACAAAAATCAGAAATATTAAATAAATTAAATAAAATACAAACAATAGTCGATAATGATAGAAATTATAATGAATTAGTTTATAATATTGTCACAAATGCAACATTATATAAAAAAAATATAAAAGTTAATTTAGATAATTATGGAAATTATAAAGTTATTGATTCTAAAAATAAAATTTTAGGTGGTGGATTATTTAATGCTAATACAAATGCAAATGCTAATACAAATAAGAATAAAAATACAAACAAAATTGTAAGTACAAATGTGATATTAAAAAACAAAAACAGTAATAAAGAACTAAACACAAAAAATGTACCAATACAATCATCAGAAACAATACCTGAATCAGTAAAAAAAACAGCACTCGTGACAACAGAATCATCACAAACAACAACTGCACAAGAACCAGAATTACAAAAAGAAACAAAATCAGAATCAGAAGCAGAATCAGAAGCAGAATCAGAAGCAGAAGCAGAATCAGATACAGAATCAGATACAGAATCAGAATCAGAATCAACAACAGTGCCAGAATCAACAACAGTTCCAGAATCAGCAACAGAACCAGCATCAGAACTAGCATCAGAACCAGCATCAGAACCAGCACCAGAAATAAAAAAAAAAAGCATTTTTGGATTGGGATATTTCGGGTTAGGTGGTAATAAAAACCAATATTCTTCTGATGAAGAATCTCAATCATTCAATAAATATCAAACTATGATGTTTCATCAAGATGAAACTGATGAAGACTTAATGCAACATATAAAAAATATGACTAATAAAAAATATTTAAAAAATTTAACAACACAAGAATTAAAAGATATTATGAAAAGTAATCAAATGAGAGTAACAAATAATGGTGCTTATTATAATAAAAAGGAAATGGTTAGTAAAATTTATAATTTTTACAAATAAATATAAATTAATTTATATATATTTAAAAATATAATACAAATATATATATATTTATAAAATGACAAATATTGAAGTCAAATTTAATGAAAAAGTGACTGAAGTAAAAACATTAAAAAATATAACAAATGAAAATAAGTTATATTTATATAAATATTACAAACAATCTACAATTGGTGATATAAATACTGAAAGACCCGGTTTTTTTGATTTTGTAGGAAAAACAAAATGGGATGCTTGGAATGAAATAAAAGGATTATCTAAAAAAGATGCTATGCAGAAATACATTCAAAAAGTAGAAGAATTACTTTATGAATAAATATTTTTAGTATCAATAAATAATAAATAAATATATTATCTATTATTTTATATCATTTACTTTTATTATGTTTTCATATGTATATCAAAACCAGTCATACTATTTGCTTGTACCCAAGGACTATCTTGTGTAAACATAGTATTAATTCCAGCAATTGATAATAATGGTTGCTGAGTATCTTGTTCTTGATCAAATGTTTTTTCAATATATCTATATTGTACAATTGGAGGAGGACATTGAAGATTATTCTGAATGTATCCACTACAGACTATTATAATTCCAATAATGGCTAATAATAAAATAATTGATTTCATATATTTTATAATGATATATATTTTTAGTATTTAAAAAAAATTTATTTATTTATTATTAGTAATAATGAGTTTTGAACATCAAGATTTTAAAGTAATTACATTAACTAAAAATAATAAAAATTTACCAAAAAATATATTACCAAAAAATAATCAAATTGATTTACATAAAATAAAAATTGAAAATGAAAGTGAAAATTTTCAAATTCCTAAAATTCCTAACAAATTAGTTAGAGAAATTATTGATGCACGAAATATAAAAAAATTTACTCAAAAAGAAATGGCTATTAAATTAAATATTCAATTCAATATTTATAATGATATTGAAAGTGGAAAAGCAATATATAATCAACAAACAAAAGAAATCATTCAAAAAATACAAAAATTATTTAGTATTAAATTTCAAAATAAATAATTTATAATTTACAATACCATTTAATTATTTTTAGATTAAATTTTTTTATATTTTCATATGTAATATATATATGAAATACGTTGATCTTCGAAATAAAAATCTAACATCATTACCAAATGATATTGATATTGATGTTGAATATTTAGATTTAAGTTTTAATTGTTTATCAACTTTACCTGAAACATTTGAATTATTCCAAAAATTAAAAATTTTATTTTTTTCTAATAATAACTTTGTTAAGATCCCGAATGTTATATCAAAATTAAAAAATGTAGAAATGATTAGTTTTAGGAATAATCATTTAATTGAAGTAGATAATATTCCAAATACTATAAGATGGTTAATATTAACAAGCAATCATATAAAACATATTAAAAGTTTTGGACATTTATATGAACTTCGTAAATTGATGTTATCTGGAAATTTATTAAATTCTTTACCAAATGATATTATAAATTGTCAAAATTTAGAATTAATTAGGTTATCAAATAACAAATTTGAAGAAGTTCCTAAATGTATTTTTAAATTAAATAATTTAGCTTGGATTTCAATGGCAAATAATCCTTGTTTTCCATTACCAAATCTACCAGATAATATAAATTTTTTAGATAAAAATAATGTAGAATATAAAGAAAAAATTGGAGAAGGTACGTCAGGATTAGTATATAAATCAACATATAATAATTCTGATGTAGCTATGAAAATATATAAAAATATAATGACAAGTGATGGTTTAGCAACAAATGAAATTTATATTTTATCATTTCTAAAACCTCATAATAATTTAATTAACATAATTGGATTATTATATGAACAAGATAAATTAAATATTCAAGGTATGATAATGAAATTATTTAATAATTATAAACAACTTGGAAACCCACCAACATTTAAAACAATAACTAGAGATGTATATGAAAATAATTCAGAAATATATACCAATAATAATATATATTTATTTAATCAAATAGAATGTGCAGTAAATTATTTACATCAAAATAATATTATTCATGGAGACCTTTATGCTCATAATATAATATATAATAAATTAAATGACCATCCAGTTTTAACAGATTTTGGTGCATCTTTTGTTATTTTGGATAAGGAATTATTAAATGAATTTATAAAAATAGAAAAAAGAGCTTTAAATATACTTAATAATGAATTATTTTACACCTTTGCACATTTAAAACGCCGATTTTTTAATAAATTAAATGACTTAAAAACAATTTAATATATAGTATTAACAATGAATAGTAAGAAGTCTATATTGATTTGTTCTTTACACCCTTGAAGATTTAAAACGCCGTTTTTTCATAGTATATATACTGAATGTCCTCACGTAAAATCGATTATTATAATATTTATGCTGTTAAGTATCATTTAGAAAACGAGAGTTCCTTTGTAAATGTAAAAAAATTGATTCTAAATATACAACTTGAATGCATAGTATATTACAAGACTACCTCATAGTAAAATGACGACATCATCTAATACCGGAACCCACTTTATGAAGTTGTGCGACTGGATTCCTATCGATAAACTGGATTGGTCTAGATTGTCTAAAAATACCAGTCCAACTGCGATTCATATTCTGGAACGAAAAATGAATAAAGTGAATTGGAATATGTTGTCTTTGAATCCAAATGCGATTCATCTTTTGGAAAAAAACTTGGATAAAGTGAATTGGGATTGGTTATCTTTAAATCCAAATGCTATTCCTATTTTGGAGAAAAACTTGGATAAACTGAGATGGGTTCAGTTGTCTTTTAATCCAAATGCGATTCCTATTCTGGAACAAAACTTGGATAGAGTTGATTGGTTAATGTTGTCTTCCAATCCAAATGCGATTCCTATATTGGAAAAAAACTTGGAGGAAATAAGTTGGAACATGTTGTCTGAAAATTCAAATGCTATTCATCTTTTGGAACAAAACTTGGATAAAGTGAATTGGAATATATTGTCTGAAAATCCAAATGCGATTCATATATTGGAAAAAAACTTGGATAAAGTGAATTGGAATGAGTTGTCTTCCAACCCAAATGCGATTCCTATTTTGGAAAAAAACTTGGATAAAGTGAATTGGAATGAGTTGTCTTCCAACCCAAATGCGATTCATATATTGGAAAAAAACTTGGATAAAGTTGATTGGAATAGGTTGTCTTCCAACCCAAATGCGATTCCTATTTTGGAAAAAAACTTGGATAAAGTTGATTGGAATAGGTTGTCTTTAAATCCAAATGCGATTCCAATTCTGGAAAAAAACTTGGATAAAGTGGATTGGAGGTATTTATCTTTGAATCCAAATGCGATTCCTATTTTAGAAAAAAACTTGGATAAAGTGGATTGGAATATATTGTCTGAAAATCCAAATATATTTGGATACGATTACAAGGCTATGAAAAATAGAATGTTTAGTAATGGTGGGATTATGGAAGACTTGATGAAAAACCGATTTCATCCAAGAAATATTCGCAAATGGAAAGGGTGGGGACAGTGTGATGATTTGGATGACTTGGATGATGATGATGATTGGGATGATGAAGAATGGTTGAAACATTAAACCCTTGGTATTTTAAAAACGGCGTTTTAAATCTTCAAGGGTGTAAAGGTTTGAATTATTACGATGTCAATCGGTTACGCTATATGCAAAATAATTCTTTTTATACCTTATAAAACTTCATACTTGTTACACGACAAGTTATAACCAAATTTTTATTACCTCGGCATTTTAAATGTGCAAAGGTGTAATAAATAAATAAAAATATACTTAAAAATAGGATTTAAAAATATGTTTAAAAATATATTTAAAAATAAGATTTAAAATAATATTATTTATTTTTTAAGTAAAAGTTTAAAACTTTGAATCCTTTTTCTATTTGTAAATGATTATATAGAATTGGAACCCACACTAATTCTTGATTCAAATATTTCGTATAAAATGGACCAATAGTGTAATTTGCTAATTTTGGATAAAATAAGTTTTCTACATGAAATGGACTGGATTTATTAGGTGATGGATAAACATGTTTATATTGAATGTTTAAAATACACTCATCATTTTCATTGGATTGTAAACTATATGTACCATAACTCTCCCCTAACTTTATATTATTTTCATATGTTTGATTAGTAAATGTTCCATCACTATTATATGTAATTTTATAATATCTATTTTCATTGTGCTGAGATAAATATATAGCAAATCGTTTATGAAAAATTTGTTGCAATTCTTCTTTTTTCAAAATTTGATTTAAATTCATCAGCTAATATATATTTATAAAATATTTAATAATTTAAAATAGTACAAAATCTTATTATATATTATATATTATATATTATATATTATATATTATATATTATATATACACCTCATATTTATTGTTTTATAACATATTTTTTATTCGTTTTTCTATATAATCTTCTAAATTTTCTAATTTTATGGATTCAAAAATAGCATGTCCATAAATACTTTTTTCACTATAATTATTTTCAAATGAAAATTCTTCTAAAATATTATCATCATAAATATTTAATCCTTCTTTATTTAAATATTTAGCAAAATAAACATCTTCCGGTAAATATGTATCATATAAATAATAATTATATTTTGAAGTTATATAAGACATTACACTTTTTTTACGATAACTTGTCCCTCCATTTCCATTATAAATATTTGGAAGTTGTGTTATATTTTCAGGCCATTTTGCCCCTAAATAATTATATTCCAAAAATTTATCTTGAAATTTTCCAAAACAAACAGAATCATATTGAAAAAATAATAAATGTTCTTCTTTTATAGAATCCCAAAAAGAAGATGATTTTAATAAATTACTATATTCTTGAACATTTGGTATTTTTTTTATGTAATTAAAATTAGCTTCAACACCCAATTCATCTAAAATTTTTTGAAATTTTATTTCATTGTCTTTTGTTGTAAAAATATGTAAATTCCATGAATCATCTACTCCATAAAGAAATAATATTAAAATTAATTTAAATAAAATATCATATCTATCATCAATAAATATTAAACTTTTTTTCTTGGTTTCATCATATGTTAATTTTGTATATTGAATATTATTAATTAATAATTCATTTTTATAAATGCAGTATTTAAAATATTGTATTTTATTTTTACATCCATAGTAATACCAATTATATTTCAAATAATTTGTTAATTCATATTGTATGTTTATTTCATTGTCTAAATAATTAAATAAGTTATTTTTATAATAATCTATATTAAAATGTTTATATTTTTCAGAAATAATATTATTAATATCAATATTAATACTTATTTGATCTATTTTATTATTTTGGAATTTTAATTGATTAAAAGGTGTAAGTTTAATTAAATTATTCGATTCTTTTAATATATGATAGATATATTCAAGATCATTTTTCATAATTTTAAATCTAATATTTTCTTTTATAGTATTTTTATTTTTAATGTATAAATAATAATTATTATTAATGGATAAAAATGTATATTTATAATCTTCATTTAATGGATACATAAAAATATAATATTCATTGATTATAAAGAAATTATTATTTTTAACCATTATTATATTTATATAATAAAAAAAAATTACTTTTTTTATCGTATATTATAATATATATTATATAAAATATGTATTTGACATGTTATATACTATATTCTAAATCTACTAATTATTTAATTAATAAATACTATAAATTAAAATTATTAGAAAAAATTGGGGAAGGTAGTTATGGTATTATATATGAAATTAATAAAAATTATGTTATAAAAATATTTAAAAATTCTTTAATTACGAATAATATAACAAATGAATCTACAAGTATTATTCCTTTAAATAATGAAAATAGAGAAATATCCTTTTTTATATCTTATTTAAAGAATAATACTAAAAATACAAATTTTATAATCGATGTGAAAGCAATTGGTATATTAGTAGATGATTATAAGATTCATAATTTAATTATCAAAAAAAATAGTTTTTTTATGATTTTACCTTCATGTATATCTATTTATAAATTATTGCATTTATGGAAATCGCCTTTAATAAATAATAAAGATGGAGTTGAAATTGTGTTAAATATAATGAAAAGATTGATTGATATACAAATCTATTTATATAATAATTATAATATAATTAATTTAGATATTAAAATGGATAATTTTATGATTGAAAAAAGTAATGAATTGCTCATAGATAATATAATTAATATAGATTTAGGTTTAATTAAAACAAAAAATAATAATAATTATCAATTTAATTATAAATATGTAATATGGCCTACAAGTGAAAATGTTAAATTAGAAAAAATACCATCTTATTCAATATGTATTAATGGACTTGAAATTTTATTAGGGAAAGAATTTATAGAAAATAATAAAACAAGTAATTTAATTGATAAATTATATTTTTTGAAAAATAATCAAGAAGTTTATAATATATTTTATAATGGTTTATTATTAAAAGTAAACTTAAAACAGTTACTAGGATTAATTTCAAATTATTTAAAAAAAAATAAAAATCTATAATTATTATATATAAATGAATTCAACAAATATAAATAGTACTAATTATAATAAATATTCAAAAAATGATTTATTATCTATTATTAATAATATGAAAAAAAAAGAAATATTTACAATGATGAATAATTATAATACTCAAAATGGAAATATTATTGATAAAGTTATTGAAAAAAATATGTCTAATATAAAAAAAGAAACAATAGTTATAAAAAAGAAAAATTTAAATAAATTACATTTATTAAATATAATGCCTAATAATAAAATATATAATAATGAATAAAATATATAATAATGAATAAAATATATAATAATGAATAAAATATATAATAATGAATAAAATATTTTAATTATATATTAATAAATATTAATATATAATATATTATATATTAATATGATTGGTCAAGAAATTAAAGAACATATTAATAAATGTATTGTTCGTATAAATGCTGAAGTAATTTCAATTAATATAAATATTCCATATGAATTAGAAACACCATCAAAAGGACAAGGTACAGGTTTTTTTATTAATAATAAAGGTTTAATTTTAACATGTGCTCATGTTGTTGATAATGCTAAGAATATTTATATTGAAATACCAAATATATCTAGTAAAAAATATTTATGTTCTATTGTTTATATATGTCCAAAATTTGATTTAGCATTAATAAAAACAACTGATTTTTTAAACAAAGAATACTTAAAATTAGCTGATTCTGATAAATTAAATTCTGGAATGGGTGTATTTGCGGTTGGATTTCCTAAAAATTTTTCAAGAATTAATGTTAATAATATTAAATATACAGAAGGAATTATAAGTGGGCAACAAAGTGGATTAATACAAACAGATACAGCAATAAATCCTGGTAATTCAGGAGGCCCTTTATTTTATAAAGATAAAGTAATTGGTATAAATTCAAAAAAACTTGTTGGAGATAATGTTTCTAATATTGGATATGCTATACCAATTAATAATTTCAAGAATATTAATGTAAATTATAATTATAATTTAAATTCAAAAATTATTTATAGACCTTCTTTTGAAGCAATATTTAATAATACAAATGAAAATATTTCATCTATTATAACAAATAAAAAATATAAAGGGGGAATACATATTTCAAAAATTTTTACTAAATCAATCTTAAAAGATAGTGGTTTAAATGAAAATAATATTCTAACTAAAATTGATAAATATAATGTTGATAATTATGGATATACTAATTTTAGATGGTTAGGTGAAAAAGTACATTTAAATAATATACTTGATTTTTATAAAAATCATGAAAAAATAAAAATTGAATATTATGAAAATGGAAAAAAATTTACTAAAAAAATAGAACTTGACCCTTATATACCTAATATAAAACAAGTTTATCCTAACCTAGAAGATGTGTATTATTATATTTTAGGTGGAGCTATTTTTATGAACTTAACTATAAATCATATTTATGAAAATGAAAATATATTTATAAAATTAGACAAAGAAGATTTGAAGAAAAAAATATTGATATGTTCTTTTGTATTTCCTAATTCTTATTTTGATATATTAAATAATATTAAAAGTGGGGATATTATTCATAAAATAAATGATAAAGAAGTTTCTTCTATTGAGGATTTTAAAAAGGCTATAAGAATACCTATTATAATAAATAAAAATAATTTTTTTAAAGTAGAAACAAAAGATTATAAAGTTTCTTTAGTAGAAACAAATATATTAAAAAAACATGATGAAGATTTATCTAAATTATATCGTTTTAATATAACAAATTTTAAAAATAATAATATATCTTAGATAATATTATCATATTATTAACATATATTAAATTATAAAAGATACAAAAATTAATTTACATTACCTTTTTTTATAATAAAAATTATTAAATTGTTTATTATATTTTTTACTCCAATCATTTAATTGGACTTTTTCTATGGTATTATTATATTCTTTTGAGTACTCTGGATTTTTATTTAATAAAGGAATATAAGCATCTGGAAAATAAGGAATAGGAGCAAACATTTTAAGCGCATTTAGTCTAAATATTTTTAAATTTGGATTTATAATTTTTG
>Ga0209702_10008574_pt1 | contig 11831 bp, 18 predicted proteins | sample FRY01_FD_187210 | JGI IMG/M metagenome (GOLD analysis project Ga0209702, IMG submission 187210) | Freshwater microbial communities from Lake Fryxell liftoff mats and glacier meltwater in Antarctica - FRY-01 (SPAdes) (version 2) | ecosystem: Environmental > Aquatic > Freshwater > Ice > Glacier... | reverse complement strand
TTGAATTAATGGTAGAAATATTTGACAGATTAGTAAATCTATGTTTTAATATGAATGTTCTGCTGTCCTAAGTGACTTCATACGTCCTCAACAAATAGATACTTCCCTTGTACGTGGTTGGCGGGAAAAACCATCCCAAGAATCATATACGTACTGAGCCGGTGAAATCCTCTCATAAAACTCACCACAGGGGATGGCATAACACTGATATACGAGTATGAATCGTATTGTCCTCTGAGACCTTTTCTTAGCCCATCGTCATCAACGTTTGTTATGACACAAGGAGCCGAGAAGAGGTCTCTTTTTATATGCCTGTAAATTCTCATTTTTTGACCTCTCAAATTCCAACAACATTATTTCCTTGCAAAACAATATAATAACCATCATCATTTAGCACTTTTGCAGACTTTCGAGTGAGGACCTCATTCCATATTGCGGGGGTCATATGGAGACTTGGGATTGATACTTCATCGAGACACCAATAGAGATGATGCGTTGGGAAAAAAGTATTTCGTTTAATAGTGCCAATACGCATACCTGCATGGACAAAAAAGAAATGCTGTGCTAGTGGACCGAGATTTCTCTGATTAAAATACACACCATCTTTTGTGAGATAGAGAAATCCACTTTTGAGTTTTGACTTACAATTCTTTGCGGCAAATCGTTCTACTATCTCCCACTCTCCTTTTGTCGCGGGAGTGACGATGAGATTCTTCTGCCCTTGTGCGGCGAGAATCGGGTATTGGAAGCACCTTCAAAAAGGATCCATCGGTGAGATTTTCTGAAAAATAGAAGCAAAAAATCCGCCTGTATGCTCAATATGGGGCCAGAAACGCTTCTCAAAAAGTTTTTTCAATCTACTTTCTCAACTTTTTGAAGTTAAAAGCTCAGAGTTGAGAGCTCAGAGTTGAGGATTTTTAACATCATTATCAAGTCCTTCATTTTGCTCTTTACTCTTTGATCTTTGATCTAGGGAATTAATGACCTCCTCATTCTCCACCTTATTGAGTGTGCACGTCGAATACGAGATAAATCCATCGGGTTTTACAATAGTTTCAGCAGTTTCAAACAATTGCTTTTGGAGTTTCGCAATACGATCGATGTTTTTCTCATGCCAATGATCGATAATACTCGCATCTCGAAATGCTGTCCCCTCTCCACTACACGGTGCATCGAGGAGTACGGCATCAAAATATTCTGGAAAATTTTGAAAAAAACGACCATCACAGGAGACAACTGCGATATTATCATACCCCATACGATCGAGATTATCGAAGAGTTGTGGAGTACGAGTTCGATTCACTTCGTTGGCGATGATGAGAGAGTCTGGGAAATAATCAGCGAGTTGTGTCGTTTTACCGCCTGGAGATGCACACATATCGAGGATAATTTCTTTGGAGTTTTGAGTTTTAGGTTTTGAGTTTTGAGTAGGCTCATCCCTAAACTCTAAACTAGAAACTTTAAACTGTTCTTGTCTGAGAAGATGAGGCGGCATCGCTGCTGCCACTTCCTGGATATAAAACCATCCTGCGACATGTTCTATCGTATTTCATAACGCGATGGAAGTATCCGCTCGATCAATGAGAAATACTTCGGGGATATCGGTATCGGTCAGTATCCAACCTTGTTCTTTTGCGTGGAGTTTAAAATTTTCTAATGTGATTTTTCGAGTATTAATGCGGATACTTTTCCCAATGGGACGGATCATAGCTTCGATAATCCCCTCCACCTCAAGGGAAGAAAATGAGAAAGTTTTTATGAGGTACTCAGAGAAGCGGGACACTTCATGAAAAAATAAATAATAAAGCCACCGCCTTGGCGGGACAAGAATAAATAATAAAGATATGTATGTATTTAATTGACTCATCCAGATACATACTACTTACTACTTCTTCCAGTGTAGGGATTTTTTGAAAATATACAGGGTATTTACTTCTTATATTTTTTACATATGATATTTTTATATGATAGAAGTAATACTCCCTGACTCTCCTAGTGATCGTACCGCTGCACTCGAACTTTTTGCAACATCAATCTCTGAGAGATTTTGAATCAGAAAAGAACTCGTTTTTGATGGGGTATATGATGAGTTTATGAGTATTGATAGCTCTGTTATTGCGGTTCGTGAAGGTACTAGAATAGTAGCATCTTGTAATCTCTCACCGGCCTCAAATATACCAGGTTTTAAAGACAGTCCTGATGCAGGACATAGCATCCATTTAGGATGATTCGCTTCACGAGGCATACAATATATACCTCATATACCTCTAAAAAAAATGAAGGCTCTCGTACTTTCACAAGCCCTCCTCCAAAAAGCACATCACCTCGTCGCTCAGACTTGCCTGACAGATATTCAATCTACGCATACTGGAACAGATAGGCTCTTAAAAAGATTGTGATTTAGTCTTACAAGTGAACACGAGGAAAGGATTGACGGTCGAAATTTTTTGATAGGATGTTTTAGTATGAGATTATAAATTAAATGACTTTAAAAATATTTTCTATGATATAATTTTTCCATTCTCTGATTGCTCCATTTATGGTGATCCAACATCTCACTTCTCCTATTTCATATCTTTTATTCTATGTTCTCATTTTTCAAAAAGTCTCACGAAGCAACTCAGCAGGAAACTAAGCTCCTCATCCTCGCAGGATTGTATGTCTTTTGTATTATCATGGCAGAAACATTTGGTATCAAGACTATTCCTATTGGAGATAACATCTCATTTGGATTTGGACCTCTTTTTATAAAAGAGCTCAAGGTCAGTGTCGCTATATTTGTCCTCCCTCTCATATTCTCTATCAATGATGTCGTCATCGAAGTCTGGGGGAAAAAAACTGCGAAAACTATTTATCGCATAGGACTCTGATCGATAGTAGGTCTCGCGTTCTTTTCATTTTTTGCGACACAACTCCCACCGAGCCAACTCTTCATCGGAAATGAAGCAGCGTATGATGCAGTATTTAGCATGACAACTCGTATAGCAATCGCGAGTATCATCGCCTTTGGTATCTCAGACCTCCTTGATATCATCATATTCTCTCGTATGCGAGCACGAATCTCCAGTCTCGGAGTCAGAAGCAATGTCAGTAATATCCTCTCACAATTTGTCGATACCACGATGTTTATCTATCTCGCATTTTACACTGGCAATCATGCGATGATCTGGGGTATTATCCTCCCTTATTGGATATTCAAGTGTTGTATGTCATTTATCACGACACCTTTTGTGTACGCGGGGGTGAAGTGGGCGCGGAAAGTCTAGAGTAAAAAAGGTATAAAATATTGCACTCTCAATGAAAAGACTACTATAATACAGTAATCTTAATTTCATTGTATGAAAAATCCTCTCTTATTCTTCACTCGCAAAAATCTCATAACATCTGTCGGCGTCCTCGAGTCCCGATTTCCACTTCCGAGCATCATCATCCTCTTTATCACGGGAATATTTTTCTATATGGTGAATGTGGAGCTAGAATCTATCATGACACTGCGTATCGTGCTCTCTCTCATCGCCACGTTTTTTCTCTCTATCGGCGTGACTCTGTTACTCGAATCAGGTAAGACTCAGCAAAAAATATGGCATATCGCCCCTCTTGTCTACGGAATACTCTTCTATATCACGATGAATCCTCTCACCAATGATTGGATGATTGATTCGATAACCTATTTCATCCTCCATCTCGTCGGTTTTATAGCGCTCCTCTTTTTTGCTCCCTACTATTCAGGTCTTTTTTATAAACAGGAACAGTCTGTCGAATACACGAATTATTTTACACGTACTGCGTGGATACTCTTTATGTCCTGAATCGTCGGCGGATCGCTCGTAGCACTCGGGTCTATCGCTATCGGATCTGTGCAAACTTTGTTTGATCTCTCTTCATTTGTCTCGGATTATAAAATCTATGCAAACTGGGCAGTGATATCACTCGCGCTCATCGCGCCACTCTATTGTCTGACTCAATTTTCGCGAGTTGCTGATATAGAAAAACGAAATTATGATATCAATAAATTCTTCTCATTCTTGATACGTTTTATCGCGACACCATTTATCGTTCTCTATTTCGTCATCCTCTATGCGTATAGTGCAAAGGTACTTCTCAATTTCCAGGATTGGCCAAAGGGCATGATCAGCTGGATGGTCGTGGGATTTTCGACTTTTGGCTACCTCACCTATATCTTCTCAAAACCGTATGAAGATAGCTCGATAATCGCACTTTTCCGAAAGTTTTTCCCTTTCGTCGTCCCAGCACAGATACTCATGCTCGCTTATGCTATCTATCTCCGTATAGCCCAGTATGACCTCACTATGAATCGATATTTCGTGGTAATATTTGGTGTCTGGCTCGCTATCATATCTCTCTACTACATCGTCAGTAAGAGAAAATCCCTCACGGTCATCGCAGCCTCACTCACCGCTATCGCGCTCATCATCTCCGTCGGACCATGGTCTGTCTATCGTCTGCCCCTCACACGTCAATACAATTTCCTGATAGAAAATCTCACAACAGCAGGCATGTTGCAGGATGGCGTAATCTCAAAAAAAACTCAACAACTCGATGTCTCTCTCGAAAATAATATCTACTCTGAGATTCAGTATATCTGCGGATATTCTCGCTGTGAGAAAATCAAAACACTCTTTGCTCAACAACTCGCTGGCGCAGAAGAAAAATACAGGAAAACATGGGAGGAAAATGACTACAATACTGGGGAATACCCAGGGATGAACAGCTGGGAAATAGTCAATGAAGTAGCAACGACTCTCGATATTTCCTACCGTTATGGAGAATTTGATACATCAAACAAATACATTTCTCTCGGGGGCAAAAATTCATTTAATGAGACGGCTATTTTCCCTCTCGATACGACTGGATATACCACAGTGCTCAGAATCTACAACAAAACAGATCAAATCGAGCTCGGGAAAAAACAATATATCATGATTGATCCTGATACTGAAACACTCATACTCTACAACTCTGGTACAAGTGAAAAAAGTATTTCTCTGAAAGAATTCAATGAAGCACTCCGAGCGAAATATAGAAATATTTCCAACATGAATGTAGAACCAAGTGATCTCGTCACTACTCTCCAATCTGGAAATATCACAATCAAACTCATACTCCAAAACTACGGTTACCTCAATTCAGCTTATACGAAAACTGATAATACCAACGAATATGTGGGCATCTCTGGCTACGCGCTCATGAAATAAAAGTAAGAGGGAGAGATAGTAGAAAAGAATCTATTAGCTGGGTGGATAATCTCTTCTGAGAAATATTGCGTCCACCATTTCAATTTTTCTTTTTTAATTCTTAATTTGAAACAAGTCCACTGTTTTTCTCCTTCTTTTACTTTTACTCAAGAAATTAAGTGTATAATAGCATAACTGATTTTCTAATTTTTTCTCTATGTCCTCTTCTCTCAAAAACCTCCTCGCTCTGGCAATCATTGCCAGCCTTGCAGGATTTCTCTATTTTGGCTTCATGATTACAAAAACTTATGACCGATCGAGTGAGCCGACAAATTTCCGAAGTTTCTCCGTCTCTGGTGATGGTAAATCAACTGGTACTCCTGATGTGGCTTCTTTTTCTTTTGAAGTTATCACAGAATGAGATACTGATGTAGCTCAGCTCCAGAGTGATAATGCCAAAAAGATGAACAAGGCTCTCGATTTTATCAAAAAACAAGGTATCGATACTCAAGACATCAAAACACAGCAGTATAGCATCAACCCCCGCTACGAAACAACAGCCTGTGAATATAAATCTGGATCTATTTGTCCTCCTGCGAGCATCGCTGGCTATACCGTACAACAGAGTGTCTTTGTCAAAATCCGTGACTTCAAGCTCATTAGCTCACTCCTCACAGGTGTCGTAGAAAATGGAGCAAATTCTGTTGGGCAGATCCAATTTGCAATCGATAATACTGATAGTGTCGAAAATGCTGCTCGTGCCGAAGCCATAGAAAAAGCGAAGGCAAAGGCAAAAAGTATCGCAGAAGCTGGAGGATTTACACTCGGAAGACTCCTCGAAATCAGCGAAAATGCTGGAGGTATGAATCCCTATTATTCACGCGGTGTCTCGATGGACATGGTTGGTGCAAAAGAAGGATATATTGCTCCTGTAATCGAAGCAGGATCCCAAGAGGTAGAGATTCAGGTGACTCTCAGATACGAGATACAGTAATATGTTTTTCTAAAAAATCCCCAACTAGTTGGGGATTTTTTTTATCTCTGATTGAATCTTTTTTTCTATATTCTCCATTTCTTCTTCATCTCTATCGCTTTCATGATCATAACCCATGAGATGTACGAGACCGTGAATAACGATATATTCGAGTTGCTCTTTGTAGGTTCTTCCTGACTCCTCTGCGTACAGTTTAATTTTTTCGAGACAGAGGTAGATCTCACCTGCTATCTCAAAGTTTTGAGTTTTGAGTTTTGAGTTTTGAGTTGAAAAGAAATTTATTCATACATTTTCACTACTTTTCCTGTAAGAAAAAGTCAGGATATCAGTCGGACCAGTTTTCCCACGAAATTGCTCATTTAAGCTGGCCATTTCTTCACTAGAAATCACTATAAGATGAATAACACCTTTTTGTGATTTTTTTACAACTTTCTCCAGCGCCTTGAGGCATTGGTCACAATAGTTACGAGAGAGCGTTTGAGGGATTTTGAAGTATTGAAACGTAAACATAATTATTCGTAAAATTTCTGATAGACATTGACTCAATTTTTTTGTATCACGACACGCGTATTGCGAAGTCCTGGTTGTTTGAAAAATTCTGTACTCTCTTCACAATATCACTCAGGAAGAATATAACGAAGTGTCATATTTTTTGTTGTGCCTGGCTTTGTGGTCTCATAACCATGAATGGTGGTAAAATCAGGATTTTCCTCAGCGATAGTAAACGCTGGATCTGATTGTGGCAAAAGGCGTGTTCCTGGCGGGAGAATAAATCGCAGATATTGTATATTATCGCTTCATCATTGGATAGGCATGAGAATTCCTAACTTCTCCTCTAAACCGAGTTCATATGCCAGACTCTTGATTCGTGCAGCCTCTATCAGATCAAACCAGTGCTTCTGACGAAGTGTGAGAGTTCGAGCACACACATCAGTATGGTTTATTTCAAAAGTTCTCTCCATGAGTCTGTCTGACTTGTTGCGTGAAATCGAGGTAAAGATCGGATAAACCCAGTCCCCTATTTCCCCTTGCCAACGGTCAAATATACCGAGACTGTCAAGAGCAGACTGGATATCTCCACGTGCAGAACCAGCAATAAATTCGCCATTATACACATGCGATGCTATGAGAAAAGCTGCCTGCTGTTCTTTATTTTGTTTTTGAATCTCGATGATGAGAGCATCTGCGAGAAGACTCACAGTTCATTTTGGTGTTCCCTGAATCGTCTTTTTTGCTTCCACCAACATGGACAGTATGAGCGTCACATTTCTATGATCGATCTTCATAGGTATACCCTCGAGCGAGAGAGGCTCTACGAGCCTGACGAGATCTTTGAGAAATTTATGATTAATTCAGACGACCATGTCCAGTTCTCCTATTCCCGCTTCCTGAGCCAATTCATTGAGTTTCACAGCGCTCTCATGAAATCGAGGATAATAGTTGGCATCTCGGATCTCAAATTCGATAGGCTTTCCTGGATAATTGATAGACCTGAACTGATTGATACCCTCGGGAGATGGTCGATACCCAGTTAATTTCCAATCAAGTGCATAGATGTCGTAAAACTGAAACCGTGTCATCTTCCCTGCATCAAATTCTATAATATAAGCCGTCCCCGGGAATCATCATCCAGCTCTGAGCTCATCACTGTTTTGATTGAGGAGGAGAATACGAGTAGGCTTTTCTCGACCGAGAATGGTATACCAGATATCCTCGTTTTTGAGAAGATTATTCCAAAAATTAAATGCAGCTTCAGTCTCTATTTCTGGAGCTTTTGATCAAATCATCGTGTGCAGCTGTCTAATCTCAGAGTCCATCCCATTTAACCAATCAAATATATCCTCCAGTATAGGGAAAATACTCTTTGTATCAGGAGATTCCTTCCAATGCAAGATACTTGATTCAATATCATAAATTACCTCAGTACCATGAATCAAATTATATCCTATGGTGAGCACTCTTCCATAGGTCGCAAGAGGCTCTATAGGAAAAAATGGATTACCGATAACGGGAGCGAGAATCTGGTAATCTCTGCGCATATCACGAAGAGTACTCAATCCTGCATCAGACATAAGGGCTCCTGGATTATTATGAAATGTTCGTAGGTGCATCTCTGTCCGTAATATAAATCAGATCCCATAGATACAGTATGCGAGAATAGTAACAATAATAATGATAGACCAATGCCCACGAGTTATACGCCCCATGAAGTGAGGAATCTGGCGACAGAAATGTTCGATATTCCTACGAAGTGAAAATGGTGTGTAGGATTTCTGACTCTCAAAGAGACCACTCAATAGAGTAATAGGTTCGCGCTTACTGATATCTCTATAGCTCTTGTGGGAATGATTTTGCTCGACACGACTTGCCTCTTTGAGAGAAGTTCGTGATTGCTTATCTGAGAAAAGAGAGTCAAACCATTTCATTGGTGCCAGTATATACAAAGATCTCAAAATGAAATCCTTGACAAAAAAAGTCTTTCCATAAGATAACGAACAAGAAAAGACAGAGTGTCTCCTGGCTTTTTGTGATGTAGGTATCAAGATTTTTTTCTTTTTAATCCTCTCCATTCTCCGAAGTAGTTCGAAATAAAAAAGAATTACGAGGATGAACAATTTATTTTTCCGCGTAATAATCAGTTCTCTATGCCTATCCTCAAGTCTTCAAAGAAACAACTCCGTCAAAATGCCACTCATCGTCTCCGAAATGACCGTGTTCGTAATCTCTTTCGAGAAGCTCGTGTTTCATTTGAACGTTTGGTAAATGGAAACAATATTGCAGATGCTACTGCAGCGTTTCCAAAACTCCAAAAAATCATCGATACACTCGCGAAAAAAAATATCATCCACAAAAATAACGCTGCGAGAAAAAAATCTCGCTTCTCTGGCATGCTTGCCAACCTTTCTTCAAAGTAATATTCGATGCGCCCACCAAAGAAACGAATGAATGAGCAGATTACTGCTTCTCGTGTACAGGTCATCTCAGAAACAGGAGAACAGCTCGGTATCCTCTCCCTTGGGGAAGCTCTCGGGATGGCTCGAGACCAAGATCTCGATCTCGTCGAAATGGCTATACGTGATGGAGTTGTCATCGCCAAGATAGTTGATTGGCAAAAACAACTCTTCATCGAAAAGAAAAATAAAAAGAAAAATCAGGCTACGACGAAAAAAACCGAACTCAAAACTCTCCGACTCAGCTATGCTATTGGAGAGCACGATATGGAAATACGCCGTAAACAAGCAGAAAAGTTTGCAAAAGAAGGTCATATTCTTAGAATCGAGCTACCTCTCCGAGGACGCGAAATGCGATTCCAAGATATGGCTCGTATCAAGCTCCAATCCTTCGTCGATAGCATCGATAAGATCTATCGCATCGAGGGTCCCATCAAATTTATGGGTCGTCGTTTTAATATTCAGCTTCATCCCTTAACTCCTTCATCATGAAAGCAAAAACCCACTCAGGAACCAAAAAGCGTGTAAAAATCACCGCTACTGGTAAATTCACAACCGGAAAAATCGGTAAACGTCATCTCCTCCAAAACAAGTCTGCAAAGGCAAAAGGACGAGGAAAGTATGGCGAAGTTACTCATATCGCTAATGAGCGTAAAATGAAATGGGCCTTGAAAGTCCCAGGCAATCGTACCCCTGCGAAGAAAACTGCAGATGGTAAAATCATCAAAACTCCTCGCGTCGCTCCAAAAATCAAAGTTGCTCCAAAAAAAATTGTCGCTAAAACTCCAAAGACAGCTGCTCCAAACAAGGCTCCCGCTAAAAAAACTGCTCCAAAGAAGAAATAGTTGCAAATTGTCTGGACTCTTTCAGAAAATAGTTATAATCCCCTCACTTATTTAAATATTATAGTATGGTACGCGTCAAACGAAGCATCATGACGAAAAAGCGTCATAAGAAAGTCCTTGCCCTCGCAAAAGGATACCGAGGAGTTCGCTCAACTCAATTCAAGCATGCTAAAACTGCTACGATGAAAGCAGGTCTCAATGCCTACAAAGATCGTCGTCGAAAGAAGCGAGATTTCCGTAAGCTCTGGACTATCCGTCTCAATGCTGCAGTTCGCCCACTCGGACTCACATACTCACGTTTTATCCACAGTATGTATCTCAAGCATGTAAAACTCAATCGTAAAGTTCTCTCAAATCTCGCTATCTCAAATCCAAGCATCTTCACTGATGTCGTGAACTTTGTGAAATAAGCAGAATGCATCATAGCTTAATCAAGCCCTTCCTTCCTGGAAGGGTTTTTATTTACAATTTTAGACTTCCAGACATAATACTCTCATGATTCCCCCTTGAGAAAAAGTAGTAGAAACAAAGAAGTGTCGCCTGAGCTGACAGGAGTTTTTTGTGACTGACAAAGATCTAGAGTTTTATGACAAAATCTCTCCAGTATTTTCTGGTAAGAAATATAGTATTCCGAGTCCCTCGTTGTGCCCAGATGAGAGACAGAGAAGACGACTATGCTTTCGTAATGAAAGATATTTATACACACGTACTTGTGACGCTACTGGTAAAAAAATTATTTCAAATTTTGGTCCTCATACTGTCTGTCCAGTTTTCACCAGAGAACACTGGATCTCTGATGGGTATGATCCATCTTCATATGGTAGAGTATTTGATTTTTCACGCACATTTTTTGATCAATTTGGAGACTTCATAAAAACAGTTCCTCAACCACATCTCATACAATGAGTTGGTAATGAAAATTCTCATTTTGTTCATCACGCTGGTGAATGCCGAAATTGTTATTATATCTTTGATTCAGATTTTTGTGAAAAATGCTTCTATTCGACCAAAATAGCCCATTGTAAAGATATGATTGACTGTTCCTTTTGCTATAATTCTCAACGTTGTTTTTGAAGCATTCAATGTCGTCAATCATTCAATCTTTATTATTCATCACACTGTATAAATTGTCGTGACAGTTGGTTTATAAACGATTGTATTGGTTGCCAGAACTGTTTGTTTTGCACTAATCTCAAAAACAAGCAATTTTGTTTTCTCAATAAACAACTTTCAAAAGAAGACTTTCAGAAGAAATTGGATCAATTTATGGATGATCAAAATACGACAAAAAAGAAAGCAATATTTAAAGATTTTTCAGAAAAAAGTATCAAGAAAAATTTTCATGGTTTGCAGAGTGAAAATTGCATTGGTGATGATTGTTATAATGTAAAAAATATTTTCACATCATTTGGTATGGATGAATGCGAAGATTGTCGTTACTGCGATTTGATCAATACATCGAAAAATTGTTATGACGTGTCATCATTTGGTGAGGGATTGAATTGGATATACGAAGGATGCACTATGGGGATTACTTCGAGTAATTGCCTCTTTTGACATATGAATGTCATGAATGCGACTAATCTTCTTTATTGTGATATGGCAATACTTTCAAGCAAAAATTGTTTTTGATGTGTCGGTATCAAAAAATGAGATCACTGCATCCTCAACACTCCCTACTCTGTCTCCGAGTATGAGACACTGTGTGGAAAGATAATAGACCATATGAGAAGTACAGGAGAATGGGGAGAGTTCTTTCCTCATGAATTGTCTCCTTTTGGATACAATGAAACAGTAGCACAGGAGTATTTCCCGATGACAGAAGAAGAGGTAAAAAATATGCCAG
>Ga0209702_10008569_pt1 | contig 11834 bp, 12 predicted proteins | sample FRY01_FD_187210 | JGI IMG/M metagenome (GOLD analysis project Ga0209702, IMG submission 187210) | Freshwater microbial communities from Lake Fryxell liftoff mats and glacier meltwater in Antarctica - FRY-01 (SPAdes) (version 2) | ecosystem: Environmental > Aquatic > Freshwater > Ice > Glacier... | reverse complement strand
GCAGACGCTTGGCGTCTGGTTCCTGGCGACCAGCGTCGGCGACGCAATTGGCGGCCGGCTCGCAGGCCTTTACGACAGTCTCGGCCACGCCGACTACTTCGCCCTGCTCGGCGCGATCACGCTGATAGCAGCGTTCGTGATGCTCGCCATGGTGAGGCCGCTTGGGCGGCTGGCGCCGGATTAGCTGGGGCGGGTTCGGTGGCGGGGGCTATGTCGTGCTTGGCGTTACGTCCAGTACCGCGTGCGCAGCGCGCCGTATGTCAATCGACTTGACCTCTTTATCGGCCAGCACCGGGGTGGTCAGGTTGATCACTCGCCCGTTGACGTGTTCACGGTGAGGAAACCGTTCAACCCCATCCGCCTTCGAGAAAACAAACCGCTTCGAGAATTCATAAGCCTCGATCTGATCAATCGAGAAGTCCTCGGGGAACATGACTACCACCACCTTGTCGAAGTCCTCGCCTCGGATCACGCCAAGGGTCGTACGCCGGTAATCCCCTCCGTGCCGCATGGCCTTTACCTGAATACGGGTTTGGCCGGTTCTGACGTCCCAGCCCTTCTGGGTGGACTCACCGCGCTGGCCCCCGAAGCGCTTCGCGACAATCTCCTCGGCTATGTCAGAGATCGGGTTGTTGCGAGTGCGGATTACCTTCCTCTGCTTGAGCTCGCGCATGATGCCCGCCCAATCCGCGAGAAGCTCAGCGCTAGTCCGCTTGGAAGGGTCATAGTTCATCGCGGCATCGGCCTCTCAGTCCGGACCGAGTCCGCGCCGGAGATCCTTCCAACCGTCCAGCATGAACTGATTCAGCGATCTTAGGCACTTGCACATCCTAGGCGGGGGTTTTGGCCTGTACAACCCTTCGGCGCTGGCGCTGCTACATCGCCCACCGCGTTCCTTGGAACTCGTGTTGCTCTTTACCGCTGAGTTCCTTGGTGCTGTTATTGATTCGCACGAAGAATGAGTCCTTGCCATCGCCGTTGCTCACAAATACCGGTGACGCTGCCGGGCCGACGTCAATTCGCGAGACCGTCTTGCCATCGAGTTCAGCGAACCCGAGTTGAAAATCGGCGTGTACTTGACTAACTTGACCAATATGACTAGTATGACCGTCATGGCGGCGCTTCTCCCCGGCAGGTCCCTGTCCGAAGCCAAGGCTCAGCTTTCGGACGTGATGTCTGAGGTTGTCCACCAGCATCGGCCTGTGGTGATTGAGCGCCATCGCGGCAAGGAAAGAATGATTCTCTGGCGCCTGGATGACATGCAGTCCTTGCTATCGCACTTCCGGTTCGACCCGCAGGTCTCGTTCGAGGACGGGGAATGCGTCATCCATCTGCGGGAGCTGAACCTGATCGCGGGCGGCGAAGTGTTCGAGCAGGCCCTCGACGAGCTCATCGAACTGGTCGAGCAGTACTCCGTCGACTACATCGCGCGATTTGCCTTCTATTCCCAGACCGACCGGGCAGCTCACGCTCCGTACGTGGCCCGGTTCGCTCTGACTGAGCCGACCGCGCGGCGCGACCTGTTCGTCGAGCCGCCCAGCTTCGTCGAGCCGCCCAGCTTCGTCCAGGCGTAGGCCCGTGACCGCGCCCGCTCCCACATGGGCAGAGCTGCGTCAATTTCTCGAAGCCGACCGATGGACGCAGTTGCCGCCGAATGCCAAGGGCGGCAGTCAGACCGACCACATCCACTTCGAGAAGGTCACGCCGGACGGTTTGCTGCAGACCCACATCAGTCACGCGAGCCACAAGCGCCCGAGCGCCGGGCGCTTCAGCGGCATCCTTCGGTACCAGCTGAAGGTCTCCAAGAAAGAGTTCTGGGAGGCCATCCGGACAGGCCGACCGGCGGACCGCCCAGTAGCGAGTGCGGAGCCCGACCCAAGCGCGAAGTACGCCGCCTGGGCCGTGGAAATCTTGAAGAACAAGCTCCACATCAGCGAGACGGACATCCACGCGCTCGCTCCCGAGCGGGTTGTCGAGCTCGCGCAGGACTACTTTGTGCGGCCCAAGCTAACGGATGCCAACCGCTAACGCCAAAGCCACGCCGCTTGATCCGACCCGCTTCCACGGCGCGCTGCTCGGCCTTGCGACCGGCGACGCGCTCGGCACCACGGTTGAGTTCAAGCCGCCCGGCAGCTTCACGCCGGTAACCGAGATGACCGGCGGCGGCATCTTTAAGCTGCCCGCCGGCGCCTGGACCGACGACACTTCGATGGCGCTCTGCCTCGCCGAAAGCCTGATCGAGTGCGGCGGCTTTGACCCAGCCGACCAGCTGCAGCGCTACCTGCGCTGGTGGCGTGAGGGCCACAACTCGTCGACCGGCAGCTGCTTTGACATCGGCGGCTCAACCCGCAAGGCGCTGCAGCGTTTTGAGCAGAGCGGTGAACCGTTCCCTGGCGACGCTGACCCGGGCGGCGGCGGCAACGGCCCGCTAATGAAACTTGCGCCGGTCGCGATGGCCTACGCCCAGCAGCCTGAGCAGGCGGCCGAGTTCGCCGGCCAAAGCGCCCGCACCACGCACGGCGCGCCGGAAGCGATCGATGCGGCCCGCTGGTTCGCTGTGCTGCTGGTCGGGGCACTCAGCGGCGTTCCCAAAGAGGAGCTGCTGGGCGCCAGCGTTTACGGCTGCCAGCTCGGCCCAATCAACTTCGACCAGCTTCACCCAAAGATCCAGGCCGTCGCCGCCGGCTCCTACCGCGAAAAGCAGCCGCCCGAAATAAAAGGCAGCGGCTACAGCCCGCCGGCACTCGGAGCCGCGCTCTGGGCGCTCTACACAACTTCAAGCTGGGAGCAGGGCGCGCTGGCCGCCGTCAATCTCGGCGACGACGCCGACACCACCGCCGCGATCTACGGCCAACTGGCCGGCGCGATCTACGGGGCCGAGGCAATCCCCGAGCGGTGGCTGGAGCTGCTGGTGATGCGGGAGGAGATTGAGGCGGTTGCGGGTGGGCTATTCGAGCTCGCCCAGGATCTGACATCACCAGCCGACAGGTAACATTCATTAGGTTCGTTACATGAAGGGGGCGTTGTGATTGGAAAGGCTGAGTATGAGCAGGCTGAGGGCGTGTTTCACGATGCCTTGGGAACTTACTTTGAGTTGATTGTTCACAATGCCCTCATCGGTGCGTTCTCCTTAAGGCAGGAGCTTCTACCGACTCAGCGCTATGAAGTGGCGATGAGGACGGTCGTCGACGAGCTGCGGGAAGGAGGCGATGATCGTTCGTCGATGCTCGAGCTAGAGATCGAGAGGATCGGATCAAGCGGCCCGTTAGCCGTCCAAAATCTCCGTGACCGACCCCGGATGGCTGGGGCTACAATCTGCGCGGTTCGGCACACGGCGTCTGAGTTCGGTGGAGGCAACGCAGGTGACCTTCTACTGGACCTCATCGACGGTGACAACGTTCCTGTCTCTTGCAAGACCGATAAGTCCAACAGGGTCGCACTGGCCGGGGTCGGTCAGACGAGTATCGAGAACGCTGCACGCGCGTTTTACGGAGTTGATTCTGATGGACTTGAGGCGTTATCGCGTAGTGAGCTCAATAAAAGTCTCGACGAGGTGAAGCAGAGTTACTACACGACTTCGCACTTGTGGCGGTTGTTGATGATCGAGCGATTGGCGATCGAGGGCGCACAGTTGAACGACTTTTCGGAGGCAAAGCCGACAAATGTCGAGGGCGTCCGCTTTCTGCTCGCGGCTGTCAAGGGGGCAATCCACGGGGTGGACGATGCCCTGTTACTCCGGGTGGACAGACGCACTGGCGAGGTTGCAGGCGATACGGCGGTAGATGACCTTGACCCGCAGAAAGTTCGCACCGAAGATATTTCGTTCACGCCGGGCCGCCCGAATCCCGGGAAACCCGTGGGTACCCAAATCGGGATCAAGTGGGAAGGGCCGGGCGGTAAAGCTTCGCGGACCATCTTCACCCATCAGGTGAAGCGGCAGCGTGGCAAGAACCCCTCGGAAGCGTACCGCGACATCACCACGAGGGTTGAGACTTCGTTGCCAGAGTAGCGCTGAACTCCGCAACCCTGCGTTTGACGTCCGCCGCTGGGTTACGATGGCCGCGTGAGCAAATCCGCAATCGAAGACTCTTCTGACAGGCTGTTCGCCCCCATGCTTGATCCCCGATTGCGGGAGCACATCGAAAACGCGGATTACCTTCGACTTGCCGATGGTCTTCTGAGCCTAAGCGATTTTGGCCAGCTCAAGTCTCAGGCCGAAGCCGTTGCTATCTGCCTCGCTGAGCGGTTCGGCGACCTCGGCGCGCCGGCGACGCCGAACGCCTCCGAACCCCAAGACCGCCGTGACGCCGGTTTCGTCTTTCGCGGGCTGCCTCAGGTTCTCGAAGCAAAGACTCTCAAGCGCGCGCAGTACTACCTCTCGCGCACACGCAAAGCGCTCGTCGAGACCCGGACAAACAATGTCAACGACGTCGACCTTAACCGATGGCACGACTATCCGGGCCTCATCACGGACAGCCTCTGGACGATTTCGAAGCGCGATGCTAGCGGGAGCCATACTGCTGGCTATTGGGGCAACTTCATCCCCCAGATCCCTAACCAACTGATCCAGCGATTCACGAGTGCGGGCGACTGGGTGTTGGACCCCTTCTGCGGCAGCGGAACAACTCTTATTGAAGCGCAGCGGTTGGGGCGCAACGCGCTTGGAGTAGAGCTTCAGCCTGAGGTAGTCCAGCTATCCCGAACGTTACTCGCTAATGAGCCCGACGATACAGGCGCGCAGATCGAGGTCGTGGAGGGCGACAGCACCGTTTTCGATCTTCGCGCCGCGCTCGAAGAGCGCGGCTCTGATGGCGCAAGCCTCGCTCTGCTTCACCCGCCTTACCACGACATCATTGCTTTTAGCGATCGTCCGGACGATCTCTCGAACGCCCCGACTGAGGAAGCGTTCCTCGAACTCATGGCTCAAGTATTGCGGAACGTCTTCAGCGCTCTCCTTCCTGGTGGTCACATCGGCATTGTCATCGGCGACAAGTATCGCGACGGCGAATGGGTGCCACTCGGGTTTGAGCTTATGAACGTCGCTCGGATCGCCGGGTTCAGCCTAAAGAGTGTGATCGTTAAGAACTTCGAGGCGACGACGGCCAAGCGCGGTCAGGAATCGCTCTGGCGCTACAGGGCCCTCGTCGGGGGTTTCTATGTTTTCAAACACGAGTACATCTTCCTTATGAAGAAAGACTAGTAGCTCGTCCGCGTGCTGCTCTTCGGGCCGCTGACGCTTAGAGGCGTCAGTTGACTCGGTGGTGGTAGGCCGGGGGCTAAGGCGCCGAGGTCGGGAACAGATACGATCCCGCAATGGGAGACATTCGAGAGCACTTTCAGACTGATGATGCGATGGATATCTTTGGTAATAAAGAAACTGCGATCGAGTTTCTCATCCGCCGTGGCGAAAGAGTCAAAGCGAGCGAGAAGGCCGGCCGTGTTTATGAATTAGTTGTCGAGAACTGGGAATACGAGGAAGCCCTCCCGATCGTCCGTCAGATGTTCAGGGAGACGGACAAGTACCGTCAGGGCAATAGCGGCTCGAAATTGCTGCCCGAGCTGATTAACGAGTGGAAATCGATGGGACTCGGTGATGTCGCCTGGCCGTGTGGCCAAGCTGCATTTGACAAGCTGGTTCAGCGGATCAATACAAGCAACGCATCGAGGGCAACGAAGGACGAAGAGGTCAATAAAGCTTCGCTCAAATTCCGGCGGATGAAGGAGCTAGTCACTGTTCGTAATGACTTAATCGAAGCGCTGCTCTTTGAAGCCAACGAGGAGATCATCCCTACGCTCAAGCACACTGCTGGTACCGACTTCTTCGTCCGAGGCGACCGGTTCGACCAAAAAACCTCTAAGAGTGTAGGCAAGGCATTCAAGGAGGAGTTTGGTGATCAGTGGCGTGAGGAGGCAATCAGTCGGCCGCAAGCAGTAGCGCGATCCCTCTATGAAAACCAGGATCCCGACCGGTTCAGTGACGGTCCGCGCCTATACGTCGTCGATGTCGATGAGACTGCCTTCTTCGACCCCGCAGCGATCCGCGCTGCGGTGGATCAGGCCGAAGTAGGCTCACCGGTTCGCGTTGATTTTAAGTATGACGATCGGGGTGGTGGCAAAGTCGCCTACAGTACGCGGTGTATTACAGTGCTGCTAGTTGACCCAGCTCTCTGATCGGTGGTTTGCCCGACGAATCGAAGGTCTCGGGTGTCCGCGGCTAGACGGTGATGACTGCACAGCTTATCCGCTCGTCGTTGAACGAGAGGCTGAAGACTTCGGCTACGAAGTTTGCGAGGAACCCCGCGACGGAGGCCTCAGCTCGTTGGATGTCGTACAGGTGCGTCTCTTCTTTTGCGCATACGAAAAGCCGGTTATTTACGTAAAAGCGACTGCCGCGAGACTGGTTCTCGTAGTACCATGTGGCGAGTTCACGCTTACCGAGCCCGGATCGACAGGCCTTTGGGTATCGTGTGACTTTCAGATCGAACGGGATGCCAAAGGCCAGAAGATCGCACTTAGGATCTCTCGGGTTAGTCCAGCGGGCGCAGTCTGGCGAGGCGAGAAGTAATTCTAGCCACGCATCGTGACGGACGCGGTTGACCCACCGTTTCTCAGCGTAAGCGAGGAGGTTCGCATCACACCCTTCGAACTGTGCCTGCTGGCGCAGCTCATCAAGCGATTCACACGAGTAAACGAAGTTAGTCGAACGGTCGGCTGCGTCTCGCTGCTTGCCAGTAGGCCAAGCGGCTTGGGCCGTGCACGCCTCGCGCATCTGCGAAAACCTTGCATCAAGAAGTGTCGGAACCGTAGCCATCTAGCCAACCTCCAACCAATGTTAGCGTTGAATCGCGCGACCGGCCTTGACAACCGGGGACCGACCAACCCGAATTCAGCCCCTCTAGGTGATCCGCAGCACCGGTCTCCTCAGCTTGCTCGCTATCGGTGCCGCATCGCCTGTGGACTTTCAGGTCCATGCATCCGGTCTCAGTCGGGTATGTTCGAGCAATGGCTGACCAGACCGTTTGGGGAATCCACTCCGACAACCCAGAAGTTGATTTCATCGGCGACAGCGAGATCTCGATTGGTTGGGAAGAGCTAGGTGATCCGCGCGAGATAGGTGACGACCGTGAGGCGCTGAAATCACGGCTGAGCGAGCTCTACCCCACTGAGCAGCCTCGAGCACTAAGAAATTGGGCAGGTGTGATCGCCCGGTTTGTATATGAGATGAAGATTGGTGACTTAGTTGTCTACGCACAAAAGTCGAATGACTCGTTCAACATCGGCAGAATTACAGGGGAGTACGAGTACCGGCGTGACGGTAATGGAAACCCAAATGTTCGAAAGGTCGACTGGCTGAGGGTAGGAGAGCCCCGGGCTTCATTTAGCGGTAAGGCTCGTGCCTCAATGCGCCCAATACTCGTCAACCTGGCTGCAACAGCGCACGAGTTCCAAGCTCTTGTCGAGACTGGTGTTCACATAGAGCCTAGTGGGGTATCTGACCGAGGGTCCTCGGATACGGACCCAGAAGGCGATGAAGCGGCCGTCGCGTCGATGATCCCCAGCGAACATCGGGATGAATTTGGAGAGGTGCTAGTTGCCTCGATTCGGTACATCCATGAGATTGCGCCGAACGCATGGGCTATGACGCTCGTCGAAAAAGGGTCGACTATTCGCCTGAACCTGGGCAATTCGCAGGCTTGGACGCTGCGTTCCGGCGTCATAGGGCTGGAAGTGGTCGACGATGCGGTCCCCATTGACGTACTGGATCAGCTCCGCTCAGATGGCCTAGTCACCAAGTGGGCTGCCGATGGTGGGAAATCCAACGTAACCATGGGCCACGAGACGATCGGCGCCTTCTGGCCGGCCCTCCGAGATGCTCACTTTAAGTGTCTAGTTCAGCTTGCCCCAGCTGATTCTGCCGGAGGCACGCCGCACTTTAAATCGCACAGGCCCGGACTCGTCGATGCACTCTCAGACCTCCTTGCTGAGCAGCTGCCCCAGCCGACCTACGCCACTAAATCGATCGCCTTCATGTATGGCGGCAGAGTGGTTGATACGCACGGCCTCCTTGCGGCAATCGCAAAGGAGGGTCCGGTCAGTTTCGGCAGTCTTTTGAGCGGCGACACTGCATCTGAGCTTTTCAGGCCTGACAACGACCATGTTTCGAAGCCGATGGCGTCGGCGCTCATTCGCCTCAGCCGCGAGCTTGGACTGGTCGGCCCCTCAAGTGAGTTGGAACTGACAGACCTGGGGACTCTCTACGCCGAGGCGATCAACCCCAGCGACCCGTGGCAGCTGGCCGATGAGCAGACGAAGCTGTTGCGATCAGCCATCCAGGAACGCGTGCTCAGCTCCAGTGGGGCAGGTATCTGCGGCGGTGCCGTGCTTGCGCTGAGCCTGTGGCGCACTGCTGACGCGCCGGCGTCGGTAAGTCTCCAGGACTTCGGACGCGCGCTCGCCGCTGCCGGCAACGGGACTACATGGAAGAAGCCCAGTACCTTCTCCGTCCAAGGCGCGGCTTACACCAACCTGCTCAAGGATATTGGCCTCTTGAGCGATAAGCGCGTGGTCACTCAGGAAGGCGAGGAGCTGCTCAGGTCGGTTGATCTACCGCCGCATGACTCAATTGCGGATGCCTTGAAGCTGGCTAACGCCGTCCAGACCGAGGTCGCCGCGCAACAAGTACCGCGTCCGAAGCCAGCGCTCGCTGAGATCGTCGCGGAGATTCAGGCAGGCGGCTTGCGCCTGAGTGAGCAGACGATCCGTCGATATCACCTCAGTATTGAGAGCCGTGGCTTTGTGATCCTTGCGGGGCTTAGCGGCTCAGGCAAGACGCAGCTCGCGAAGCAATACGCGGCGGCAGTAGGAGCCGCGAATCTCTTGGTGGCGGTAGCCCCGAATTGGACCTCCAACGAGGATCTCTTGGGCTACACCAATCCAATCGGCGGCGAGTACGTCGATACGGAGTTCAGCCGGTTTCTTTCTAGAGCGTCGGCCGAATTCCAGACGGCCGGCGATGAACAGCGTGAAGCGTTGGACTACCACCTAATTCTTGACGAGATGAACCTCGCGCGGGTCGAGTACTACTTCGCCAAGTTCCTCTCAGCGATGGAGCTGACCGGCGGGTCAAGCCTGCCAACCATCGAGCTTGGCGGCCATCCCGTTCAGCTAACGCCAAATCTCAAGTTCATTGGAACTGTCAACGTCGACGAGACGACACACGGATTTGCTGACAAGGTCTATGACCGTGCACAGTTAATTGAGATCCCGGTTGACGCGGCCCAGATTGCTGAGCACCTAGCCGGTCGCCCTTACCAAGAGCTTCTGCTAGCCCTCTACGACGCGTTGCTAGGCGTCGCACCATTCGCTTACCGCGTTCTCGACAACATCGACGAATACGTCAGCGCCGCGTCCGAAGTCGGTGTGTCATGGCAAGACGCGACAGACGAGCAGGTGCTCCAGAAGATCCTCCCCAAGGTCAAAGGAACCGACCCGCAGATCGGCCCAGCGCTTAAACGCATAATTGAGTTGACCGACGAAGAGTTCCCTCTCACCAACGCTAAGGCCCGGCGGATGAGCGACGCGTTCCGCGATCATGGTTTCGTCTCCTTCTTCTAGGTTGCTCTTTCTCTCGCTCGCCGGCGATGAGCTTGCTGGCCCGCCCGAGTGGAGAGACGCCTATGTGGAGATCGTCGGGGCAGCCGAGGACCTTGAAAGCATTGAATTAACGCGAAACGGTGAGCCGCTCGCCGTGAGTAGGCGGAAGGTAGGCGATTCGTTCCGGACGGTCGCGGAGTGGTCGGTGGCGGGCACCGGGGGTTACGAAGTAGAGCTTCGCGAAGGAGGCGAGCAGGTAGCGGCGGCGACGTTCTTCGTAGATTCCGAGAAGCTTTCGCCGGGATCCTACGCTCAGCTGATTGACGACCTTCAAAGCCGCCTGCCCGTCGACATCGCACTCTCCGCTCAGCGCGCGGGAGCGCTTACTGGCCTGAAGATCATCCCGCCACAGGAAGTGACACTCGCAAGCGAGATGGACCGTTTGCGCCGCGCCTGCGAAGGGACTTCCAAGCGAGCCGGCCTGACAGCAGTCCTCAACGCGCTGGCTCTGCGCCCGCACTCAATATTGAGCACCAATGAGCATTGGACGCCGCGCGAACGTGCACGGCGGATCAATCCTGCGACGCTTCGGAAGGCCTACTACAGCGCCAATAATCTTGACGAAAACCACCGGCCACTCAAAGTGCCTGAGCTGAGAGTCGAGCACTCGGTTGATGTCTATGAGAACCGACTGCTTAGGGCGTTTCACAAGCAGGTCGATGCGCGCCTGCGGCGCGTCGTCAACGCCACTAGTTCAGACAACAAGAGTCTGCACGCCGATGCGACCGAGCTGCTGCGGGGATTAAGCGCGGCTAGGCGGGAGGCAGGGTTTCTTGATGAAGTCCTAGACCTAACTGAGCCGCCGAACCGCCTCACGATGGTGTTGCTGAAGCGGTCTGAGTATCGCGCTGCGCTCGAGGGGTTCATTGAGTTCAGGAGGTCGGCGATTGTCCTGCTCGACGAGCCGCTCCTTCAGTCGCCGCTTAAATCGCTCCCTGAGCTCTACGAACTCTGGGGGACTCTTCAGGTTGTCAGTGCGCTGCAGCGCGTAGCTGAGGCGCACGGCTACCGCCTCATTAGCGAGGAACTCTTCCGCCAAGACGGCGCCGAGCTGTGGCTGCGAGTACTGGCTGCAGGTCGCCCGGCGCTGACGATGGAATGCCCCCTCACTGGCCGGAGTCTGAAACTGATCCCGCAGAGGAGCTACTCGGCCGGCGAATCGGCACTTGGACAAGGACAACACAGCGTTAGCTTCACGAAGCGGCCTGACGTCGTCGTCGAAGTTACGGAGCCGTCGGGCGAGAAAGCGATCTGGGTATTTGATCCCAAGTACAAGCTCCGCGGCGCAAACCCGGGCGACACCGCAGACAGCGGAGATACGGCGGAAGTCATTGGTCCGGCCGAGCCCACAAAGCCGAAGCAGGTCGACATTGATGCGATGCACGCCTACCGCGATGCGATCCGCAATCGCGACGGCACGCACGTCGTGAGATATGCCGCGATCTTGTACCCGGGCCCAACAGAGACCTATGGTGACGGCTTGGGCGCGCTCCATGCCGATCCGGCCGACGAGGCGGAGCTTAGGTACGAGCTGGAGCGAGAGCTAGCTCGGTGCTTTGAGCCCGGCCTTAGCGATATTCGAGCGGCGGCTTGAGTGAGAATGCCCGAGCGCTTGCCGTGCGGCGGGCACTCAGGCGGTTCGGCTTGTTTGTTTGCGACCAGGCCCTCTCATAGGCCGCCCGCGCTTCGCCGGTCTCGCCGATCGCCTGGGCTGCTTTGCCGAGCCAGCACCAGTTCCAGGCGCTGGCGGGGGCGATTTGGGCGTAGTAGCGCAGGTGGCGGTAGGCCTCGTGGTAGCGGCCGAGCTCGTAGAACGTGTAGCCGAGCGCGAAGTGGGCCATGCTGTCGCCAGCCTCGAGGCAGCAGCGCCAGTCGTTTAGTGCGATCTCGCCGCTGTGTTGGGAGGCCGTGTCGAAGAACTCGCGGTTGACCGACTGTTCGCCAGCGAACAGGGTGCGGGCGGCGAGCACGGTTCCGCCGATCGGGGCGTCGTCGAGGCAGACCTGCGGCGCATGGAAGTGGGGGCCGTGCCAGACCTCATCGACCGTCTCGGCTTCCTCGCCGAACTTTGAGGCGGCCTAGAGCTTAAAACCGACCAGGCTGCCGCCGGGCTGGTCGAGCAGCAGGCCGATGCTGTCGCTCAGGCCAACCCAGCACTCCGCCCTCAGTAGTTCCGATTG
>Ga0209702_10008568_pt1 | contig 11837 bp, 13 predicted proteins | sample FRY01_FD_187210 | JGI IMG/M metagenome (GOLD analysis project Ga0209702, IMG submission 187210) | Freshwater microbial communities from Lake Fryxell liftoff mats and glacier meltwater in Antarctica - FRY-01 (SPAdes) (version 2) | ecosystem: Environmental > Aquatic > Freshwater > Ice > Glacier... | reverse complement strand
CTTCAGGAGCAGAACCACCCAATAGACTCTCCTTTGTTGCCTAGCGGCAACGGGCTGTAGCGCAGCTTGGTAGCGCACTTGTCTGGGGGACAAGGGGTCGCGGGTTCAAATCCCGCCAGCCCGACTGTATTTTCAGTGAACTAGTCTCAATGTTCCCCCAGATGTTCCCCCACTGCGGTTTAAATGAGCTGTGGATAACCAATCCAGTGAAGAATCAAATCGGCTTACGATTTCGAGATGAATTGCGAACTATGCGACAAGAACGAACCGTTGCGAGCGTTTGAGCTCGATTTCGGTTGGATCCTCATTTGCTCAGATCGTGACCCTAGATCTCTTTGGGCTTTTACAAAGAGTTGAAAGGTGGGCGACTCAATCATCGACCCGACCTACCGATGCCTTACTCGCCTAACAGCTCGGAATAACCTAGTAATTGATGATGCATTTCTAGCAACGCCCGAGCCCTCTCAACCCTAGTCGGCTCAGACAATTTTAATATTTTGTCAACATATGAGTCCAGCTCGGTGTGGGCCTTCCTGAGATCGGCAGGCATGCTCAAATCATGGTACAAATCTGCGAGTGTCTCATTGGGATACTTGTTTCGCATGTCTAAAATAGCCCCGCCTAATGCAGCCATCTTTGCTTTGTGCTTGTCTTGAATTGCCAGAAGTGGGAAGCTATTGAAAGAAAGATCGGGCGAGATTCTAAAATCCCCTTTCATGGCTCCTGAGAACGTGGCCACCCAGTCCGTGAACGCTTTAGTCTGGAGAGCAGCAAACAGCCATGGGTCTGCGCTTTCGACAAAGGACAATGTGTCGCCAGCTATCGAATCCGACGTCAAGTAGGCCATTGGGATGTAAGATCTGTTCTCACTGCTAACCCTCGGCACGGCAAGCCAGTTGGAAACCGGCTGCCTGATTTGAGTAAACAAGTATGGGGTCTCAGCTTTCTTCCTAACTGAGGGTGTTTTGCTTTTGGCTCTGAAGCTCGCAACAGCTGCGAGTCTTTCCTGCAAGATAGGCGAGCCCCTCAGCTCCGCTGGTTGGGCTGCTACTAACCAAAGGCACCAAGCCTCCCCGCCATTCAGAAGAGCCTTGGCTCGAATGAACGGCTTCAGATATTTCTTGCAAATTGGATCTTCAGCAACGGCCAGGTAGTCTTCCGCCTCAACAATCAGATGCCCATCATCTGTCGGCTGGCTGCCCTTTCTTAGTGGCGGAAGAGATGGGTTTATTGGCCGAGTCAGCTTTACAGGGCCCTGGAGATCACAATCAATTAGATAAGCGCTTATTGTCTTCGCGTGTCGCTCGTATGGGTTCGAGCTCGAATCGGGATACTCGAATATCTTCCTATCACCATAACCTGGGGACTTTGAAAACCCGATTATGGAGCAGAAGACGGCAGCCTTACCGCGACCTCCGGAGCTCCACTTAAAAGTTCTATGAGCAAAATTGATCACAACACCGGACTCTAAAAACACGGTCTCCATAGCTCTCGCCTGATCGCCTTGAAATAAAGAATTTGTGGTTACAAAAGCGGCTTTTATGTTATTTCCGGACATGCAGGAAATGGCCTTTGCGAACCAACTTGAAACGTAGTCGAGTCGACCAGCTCTGTGGCCAGCGGAAAAGCCGATGGCAGTGAAGGTCATATTGCGATCCTCTTGCTGGGCCTCAGTCATTTTATCCATGCCAGCAAAAGGCGGGTTACCCAATATCGTTATGTCTGTTCCCCAAGCGGGCTCAATCCAATCCATCTGGAGCGCATTACCAGTGCGAATGTCCGCTGAATGAATAATTGGCAGCCTTGATGGCGCGACGCCGAAATTCTCACTGAGCTCCACATTTGCCTGGTGGTCCGTGAGGAACATTGCGGTACGTGTAATCTTTGATGGCCAGTCGTGCAACTCGATTCCATGAAAGTGATCTAGGGTCACATTTAGAGAATCCGTCATATCCATCGTTGCAAGTACAGTTTGCCCATGGAGAGAGCGGATTTTTTTGAGCACCTCTAGTTCTAACTTACGCATTTCTCTGTAGGCGACAACTAGAAAGTTGCCACACCCGCAAGCTGGGTCCAAGAAATGCATTTCACCGAGCTTGGATCTAAAAGCTTCCAATTTGACCAATGATGATCCGCACTTTTGAAATTGCACCTTGAGGTCAACAAGGAACAAAGAGTCAAGAACCTTCAAAATGTTTTCAGGGCTCGTGTAATGCTCTCCGTCTACCCTTCTGTCCTCTAGGGCCTTGACCTCCTGGAATAAGGAACCGAAGATGTCAGGACTAACCTGTGCCCAGTCAAAGAGTGAGCATTCGAGCAGCGCGGACCTCATTCGATTGTCGAAGACGGGGACCTCACTGCTCTCTCTGAATATCTGGCCATTGACGTACGGGAATTGAGAAACGGTGGGGTCGAGCTTGGGGGACCTTACATCAACCGGCTTGTCTAGATTCTTGAACAGTTCGGTTAGTTTCCAAGATAGGTCTGAGCCATTCTCGGCGCTTTCGGAGATCAACTGATAGAAAAGTCCTCTTGACCAAAGGCCCGAATCATCGCCAAACAGCAGGAACAGAACTCGATTCAAAAAAGTTGCAGTCACCTCTTCGCTGTAATGGTCACTGCCAATTTCCTTGTAAAGACCTACTAGCAGGGAAACCGCTCTGCCATTGACGCGCTCATGGTCCATTTGCGAATAATCGCGTACTTTGTAGCCAGCCAAAAAAGCGAACTTGTCAACCATTATCGGTAGGTCCTTGAGGTCAACGATTGAAGTGTTCCCCTTGTCAGTTCCTTCGTACCATGTGACCTTAAGTCTCTCGAAGTCTGAAACGACGCGTGCAATGGGAAATTCGGCATTTGTGAGACTCGCTAGATATTCATCCGCTTGCGACTCGGCCAAATCAAGGTTTTTCCCCGCACTCTTTTGCTCGACAAGCAGTACCCCTGGCCAAAAAAGGTCAATGAAACCGAATCCAGATCCTGTCATTTTCTTGGCTCGCTGTTCGAAAAATGCCACTCGCTTTCGATCGACACCAAAGACGGCAAGAAACTCATTCCAAAAGGTTTGCGACTCACCGCGCTCGTACGTTGTCCCCTGCCACCTGAGCGCGAACGACATTGCCCTGGATCGGATTTCAGCAATGTTTATTGAGTCTGACGGCATAGTTCCCCCTCTTGGCTACATTCTATGAGGATGCTTTGGGGACTTCCTGAAACTTTCCCCTACTCGGTTTCCAATAAATTCGCTCTGACCTTGATAATTTGCCCCATTTAGGTGAGCTCTTTGAGAATGTGCAACCTCCTATTGACTGGGCTATTAGGTGCGAGGCGTATGGGTCATACTCAACCATCAAGAGCGAGAAAGCAGTGTGCAACACAACCTGACGCTCACCACTCAAATTTGATCGAATCTCAGCTATCACCTCAGCATCGCCAAAGAGCGCGCGGCCATCTCGATCCCAGTCAACTTCAGCTTCCCCGCGATAGATCCAGAATGAAGGATTTTCCATTAAATCGGCGCTAGAGCCCCAGGCAGGGTCTGTTCGCTCACAAGAACAATAAAGAATCCAATCACCGCATCGAGAGCAAGTATTCATAAAATCACCTCACTACGAATCTATAACCAGCATCGGGCATTAAGCCCAGCATGGGGGGCACGGCTTCATTAGGGGGTGGGGTAAATCTCTAGAACTTCCCGAAGCAACACCCTTCAGCACAGAGATGCGCTTTTATCCGCAGTTCAAACCTTTTCGGGGTGAAGCGTCGAATGGTACAAAACAGATAATTTTGCGGGTCTGTACGGATGCCTGAACTAGGGGTGCTGTCAGTTAAAGACTCTAATCTTTTACCCCTCCCCGGTATAAAGCCCTAGGGGCTAGAAGGTATCGTCCTGTCCTAACCTGTCCTGTCCTACCTCACGCGTGCTTTCACGGGCTTTTTCACGCGCCTCTTCACGTTCAGTCTGTCTTCTCTTGCGTTCACGGTTCTGCGCCCGTGTCTTTCGAACGGCAGCCGCCCAGGACTGACCGTGATCCTCCCAGGGAATCATGAATCCCTCGGGTGTGCCTATGGCAAGGTCGTTATCGATCAGCTCAATGATTTGACCCACAGTGTCGCCATCCACAAGCAGGTGTGAGTAGAACTGTTTGGGGACATGTCCGTCTCTCTCGTACCGGTTGCACCACATCAACGCATGAGTAAAGAGCCTCCAGCTGCCATCTGATAAGTTGCTAAATCTCGGATCACCTAGCCAGGGGTCTGGAAGCCTGGCATCAGTCATTGTCCTGATTCCTCCTTCGAGCTAGGAATTCCTCGCATTCTTCGACCATGATGATTGGCTTTGAATCAATTCTTAGAACCTCAAGTTCGCCTCTGCGAATTAGCTCGTATATTTTGGTTCGCCCAATGTCCCCGAGATAGACCATTGCCTGAGTTATCGAGAGTGCTCCATTGAATCTTTTATCCATCTTGAACTCCTTAGTGTTCGTATGTGTGCTTGCAATCTGCAACGCATCCCTGTAGCATAGCGCCACGAGCTACACACAGGTGTTGCAGGAAAGGCAACTTTTGCAACTAGAGCGAATGACCAAAGCAATCATCGGCGACCTAAACTCCGGGCTTGTTAGCTACGAGGGCCTACTCGTCCCGCGGAAGATCAAAGTCGTGTTCTCCGACCCCGAGGGGGTTCCGGGAAACAGAAAGCCTTCGATAACGGTTCAGTTCGAGGTAGGAGAGGATCGCCTCAAGTGTGTATCTATAGCGTTGACGGCATCGAAAGACACTCAGGACATCAGATCTACCCTCCTTCAGGAAATAAAGGTTGACGCACTCGGAATCGAGGCATTTGAGGCTGTCGCCCTCGAGCGCAGGGCAGAGGGTGGCGACGAGGTTCGGCCGGCAAGGCTTGAAGTCGGCAGAGCCGCGGCTAAAAAACTTGCCGACAATGTCAGCCAATTGAGCCGTCAGGAGCTCCTGCACATCGGTTTTCACTACTCAAACCCTGCAAACTCTAAGTCGCCTACACAGGCCGTCTGGAAGACGCTGGGGTACGGCAGTCGTCATACAGCGATCCGCCGCATTCAGGCAGCACGGGATAAGGGATGGGTCTTGCCCCGAGATGCGACGCCCAAGGAGATCGTGCTTCACTTCGAGGAGCTCCAATCACAGATGGGACAAAATGGCTGAGTCAATCCCAAGGGGGATCCGTAAGGTCTCTTCAAGAGACGGCTTTGAAATCAGAATTCGCTTCAAAGACCCTATAACCGGAGAATCAAGAAGAGTATCTGGCTATGCCAAGACGCTTCCAGAGGCAAAGAAAAAGCAACGCGACATGATCAGCCGAATAGAGGCAAATCAACGACCCAAAGATGACAGCATCACGCTCGCGGACTGGGCCATTAGTTGGCTGGAAGTTCAAGTTCCGCTGTTGGAATTGAAGCCGAATACAACTGACCTGTATGCCGGGTTACTGACCAAGCATCTTCTGTCCTCAAAGCTGGGCAAAATGAGAATGTCCCGTATCGCCCCAGTTCATGTTTCAGTGTTCATCAAGGAACTTTCTGAAGGGTCGGGTCAGTCTCTACTTAGGAACATGTATACGGTTTTGACCCACCTGTTTCGTTCAGCAACGCAGAATGGGCTAATCGCCAAGTCTCCGCTCGAGCACCTTCGCCGACCTAAGCAAAAGAGACAGGAAGTTAGGTTCTTGGCAGACGATGAGCTGATCGCCATGCTCAAAGAACTGCAGGTGTCCAGGTACCTATCTGTCGCCGAACTCATTCTCCAAACCGGTTTACGCAGGGGAGAGGCACTGGGATTGTCTTGGGATGATGTGGACATTCCTAATCAACAGCTGCACGTTAGGTACACCATTGATGCGAAGGGGCGCAGAGGAGCGCCAAAGACAACCAGGTCTATTCGTACCCTTGATCTAAACATCAAAGCCGTAGCAGTCCTTCGGTCTCTCAGGAAGGCTCAGAACGAGACCAAGCTGAAGCTTGGTGCTTTCTACACAGACTGCGAGTGGATCCCTGTTTTCACGGCTGAAAATGGGAAACCGTCCCAACCAAGAGTTTTCTTGAGAGCTATTCAAAATGCAGCCGAAAGATGTGGCCTAAACGACGACGCTCACTCGGATCGGGTTGGCGTGCACACATTGAGGCACTACGTGGCCAGTAAATTGCTCGCCAATGGAGTCGAAATGATGGTGGTTTCTCGTATTCTTGGGCACGAATCCATCAAGACTACGGTCGATATCTACGGTCACCTGCAGGATAATCAAAGGAAGCAAGCCCTAACTTCCTTAGCTTGATGCTACGTTGGGGCGGAGTAGACCGCACAGCTTGCATCGATGCGCCATTTGGGGGGCCTTATGAATGGAATTGACATAGGTTTTGATTTTAGGACTGACTCGAGAGGATTAGATCCAGACTTCGCAAGCCCGACTCTGAGGAAATACCATCAGCGATTATGGTCAAAATCACTGCCATCGGGAAAGCACCTAGACCTTACAGAAGAGCCTGGCTTTTACTTGAGCGGATATGCAGGTGGTGTGAACCTAAGTCTCTCGAGCGACTCAATCTCAAACTCAATGGCCCGTCACAAGTCCCTTGCGACTTTTGTTCAAGACCTGCCGCTAGGTCTAATCGAGGATTTTAAGTCCGTTGGCTCGACCATAGGCTCAAGAATCTTATTCCCATCAAACAGGGTGGACGGAAAGCCGACAATAAACGTTGCAAGGGGATTTCACCCACGCCTAAAAGACAGATTTGATCTCACTCTGGAGTGCGTAAGACTGTTTTATGGAAATCAACCTAGCCCGCTGACCTCAGCTTTTTCGCGCTATGTGAATTTCTTTAATTTGTTTGAGACCTTCGAGGGCTATGTGGATTTCTTTCTATTGCAAGATCTAGTGCAAGACTCCACAGTCAAATTCTTTACAGATAACTTTAAGCCGTTCTCAACTCCTGCATCGCCAGCAAACCTAGAAGAGTATTTGATATACGCATCGAGGAGCATGGACTTTGTCGCCAAAAGAAATGAGCGGATTCTCAAGGCGTAAGGAGTCAAGAGAAGGTGATGCGTGGTATCCAATTCCAAGTTTATTGAGTGCAGTTCAACATGAAGAAATGTATTTTTCGAAAGATCTGGAACCCTTGGGCGCTCTATGGGTTCGTGGTGCCCTTAGTGCTTGGCCTCAGGTGAGATTGGGGGCTGCAACTCTGATGATGAGTCTTCCGACGACGTCGAGGCGAGAGACTGAAATGATAATGTTCAAAGGGGGTGCGAAATCAAACTATTTTCATTCGAGGTTGCTGCCGGAGATTATGATTTAGCTCAAAAATGTTTTGTCATCTTGTCGTCGAGCGAAGCTGGATTCGAATTCAAATGCGAGCTTGATGGCGTTGAGTGTTACCACCCAGTGTCTCTAGAGAAGTCTCGAGAGCTGCTGGTGAAATTAAATTATCCCCACGAGAGTCACCTACTTCATGCGGTCAGGGAGATGGTCGCCCAGGGTGAAGCCAAGCATCTTCACCAAGTGATACACGAGCTAGTCCCAGCCCGTTGGAGTGAGACAAACGTGAATCAAGAAACAGCTACTCAGTTGAGACCTCCACCAGTGGTTGTTGATTCGTTAGCGCGCGGTCCAGGGGCGGGGGATACCAAAAGGTTTGGCAAATTGGTGCATGTCTGGGGGCTCGGGTTGGTAGTTGAAATTCTGCCAATGATATTTCTGAACAGGGACAATAATGACCCTCTAGGCGACAGCACCTGTCCCATTTACATCCGCAATGCGAGAGTAGAGTTTGTCCCTGACGAACCGCCAGTTCCAATAACCAATGATGTGTTTGACTCCGCCATCGAACTCCTTGCTCAGGGTTTGGAAGTTACACGGGATCTGGTGCCGGGTTTGAATTTCCATAAAAAACCCGTTGCTTTTTCTGCGCTGATCGCGGCCTCAATACATGCCAACCAATTCGATAAGTTGGGTTTTCCTTACATAGAGCATCCAAGAAGGGTTTTTCTAAACTCCCAGTGGTCCCTGGACCCGGTCACAATGCCGAATCACGAGAGATTGGCAGGGCTTCAAGCAGCATGGCTTCACGATGTAATTGAAGATAGCCCAAACGACTTTTACAGAGCCGTGGATGCCAATGATCTTGAAAACTGGGGCTTTAGCCCAAGAGTGGTATTTCTGGTTCAGCTACTTACTCGCTCAAAGGAAGTTTCCTCCGAGAGCTACTATCAGTTGATTCTGGATGACTTTACGGCCAGGGCCGTAAAGCTGGCAGATGTGGCGGACAACTTGGCTACTTGGCGCAGCGAGCTATTGAATGATGAAGCTAGGAAGAAACTCAGGTCCAAGTATGACAAAGCACTTGTTGCCTTAGAACTAGACCCGATTAGGGAAAGCTGGTTCGAAACCCGAGTCGCCGCACTTGAAGATGGGTTTTGGCCACTGTTTGCAATTCCGGAATCTGCCGAAGCGCTAGCCCTGATCAGGGACGCAACTCACGAGATTCCAGTTCGAAAAATAGCTTCTCGGGGAGTTGGCGTGGAGTCTGAATTGAGCGGGATCCTTAGGCAGTGCGAGCAGATAGTGAAGGAGGCCTCTTGGGTTGGCCGTGAAGGAACCCCTTCACCGGAGATCGCCCTCGACCCGTTCCCCTTAGATGCTTGGTTTGCAGCGCTATTTATCCTGCACGCCACGGCACAAGAAAATGGCGATCCTCAACTTCGAGACAAGGCTGAGTCTCTAGCCGACTTCCTGGATGGCGTGAGCAGAGCTGAAGTTCACTTTTTTGCTCATTTGGGATGGGTTTCAAGGAAGGTCAACTACCTTCAGATAAAGCTCCGCTACCCAGTCGCCATCGCAAGTCTGCAGAATTACCTTAATCAACTCAAAGAGCTCGAAGACTTTTCAGACGCTGAGTTGTTGGACATGGCCTTGATTGCTTTTTCAGATGATGCTGTCGGCTGGGCCTCAAGCGCCAAGAAGGACTTGGCGATCGCAATAGGCAATCGAGCAAGGGGATAAAAATGGCAACCAAGAAGATCTTGTATGTCGACATGGACAATGTAATCGTCGACTTCAAAACTGGGATTGAGCGCGTTCCTAACTCTGTAATGAGAGAGCATGTGGCTCGAGCTGGTAGTGATGAGAATGGAAACCCCAGGAACTTGGATGATATTCCAGGCATCTTCGGTCTCATGGACCCTATGAAAGACGCTGTGGACTCTGTGCTAGAGCTTTCCAGAGTATTTGACCTTTACTTGCTTTCATCCTCACCCTGGAACAATCCATCGGCTTGGTCTGACAAGCTTCGCTGGGTCCATTTGCACTTTGGCAAAGCTGAAGACAGCCCTGTTTATAAGCGATTGATCCTGAGCCATCACAAAAATCTGAATGACGGTCACTTTTTGGTGGACGACCGTCTGAAAAACGGTGCAGAGCTATTCGGTCGACGACCGGGCGCGGAACATATTCACTTCGGGCATGGTGCCTTTATGAACTGGCAACAGGTGACTGAATACTTGCGCTCAAGCATTTAGTGAAGTACCTATCTAGAGCCAAGTTGTTGCAGTCACGACCAAACTCGGCGTCAGAGCTAAGGACCTCTCCAGAGCGAGGGCTTGCCAGTTTAGTTGTGCTACTCAGATGTTCTATCTCGGTGGGCAAGGGGCTTTTCAATGACTGCCGTTGCAGTTTGGCGTAGGCTATAGAAATGCGGGGGAAAATTTACATACTTACAAACGACTCTATGCCGGACTACATCAAGATTGGCTTCACGGCAGCAGATGACGTGGAAACAAGAATTAAGCAACTCGATACAACTGGCCTTCCGCTTCCATTCCGTCTGCACGCCTGTATCGAAGTCGAGAATGCGCAACAGCTTGAAAGACTTGCACACGATGTTTTCGCGACTCAGCGTGCCCGGTCCAATCGTGAGTTCTTCCTAATGGAACCAGAGACAGCGGTTCGATATCTGAAGGCGGTGTCACTGAATGACTCGTCTTCGAGGTGGATTGCTGCTGACCAACAGATGATTGATGAAACTGGTCGGCATCTGGGTGAAAGCCAGGTCGTAAAGCCAAGACAAGCAAATTTCACATTCAGTGCAGCGGATGTGCCCATTGGCTCTGACATAGAGTTTTCTCGAGACTCTGCAATTACAGCCAAGGTCGTAAGTGAAACCGAGGTCGAGTTTGAAGGCACAGCTATGAAACTTTCGCCCTTGGCTCGGGTAATTTTTGAAAGAAAGAAGGAAGTGAACGCTTCTGGTGCGTATGCCGGCCCCGACTGGTTCGCATTTGAGGGCGAAATTCTTTCAGACCGAAGACGTCGGATCCAGGAAGAGTCTGGCGAAGACTAATTTCGTCAGATACTTTGGCAAAAGTAGATTCTGGGGAGGAGGCGAATTATGAATGACTGATTATTTATTTGCTTATCATAACGGAGAGCCAGAATCCGTTTACAGGATATTAGAAAACCCAAAGAGAGGAGAGTATTACAACTTCAAGCAAAAGTTATGGTTACCAAATGAGAGAATAATTTGGTACACTTGGTCTGGTGAAATTGGTTATGAACCAACTACAGAAGAACTTGCAATGAAGTTTATAGAGTCGAAACTTGCGGAAGAAGCTTAGTGACGAAGAAAGACTTCTAAGAAGAATCTCTGAGCGTGATTGGCAAGGTCACCTAGCCAAACTTTCCTAAAAAAGGTCTACCCACTGAATTAGTCTGTTGCTGGAGGTAATGAGATGAATTCAAAGGAAGAACTAGCCGAGAACCTTTTCAACGTGGCAGTAGAGCTCGCCAAGATTGGAAGTTCTGATGTGGCAGAGGAAACCTATCAATTAGTCCTGAAGCTCGACCCGAGAGACTACCGGTCTCTTACAAACCTCGCGGTCATCATTGACAAGTCTGGGCGTCTACTTGAAGCCGAGAATTTATACATCCAGGCCGCCAGCCATCCCTTTTTCGACCCGCTTGCAATGTTTAACCTTGGCTATCTATACGGCCGCACCAAAAAACCAGAACTAGCCGAGCTCTGGTATCGGAGGTGCATTGTGGCCGACCCAAGTCATAACCACGCGATGGTAAATCTTTCTGGTCTTGTCCAAGAAGTTCGCGGGGACTTATTGGAGGCGAAAGGCCTTTTGGAACGGGCTTTGTCGATTCACGCGAAAGACACAATCGCCATTTACGAACTAGCAAACATCTATCGACAACAGGAGCAACTTTATGAGGCAGAAATGCTCTACTTCAGGGCGGTGGACAACGACCTGGAAGACCCAGGTGCGATGTATAACTACGCGGCATTCATGGAGGAAATTGGCGAGCACGATCGAGCGTCGGAGTTGTTTGATGAGGCCCACAGGTTGGATAAGCAAGGGGTACTAAAAAAGGGTGGACATTGAGCCGATTACTCGGGTCACAATAGACAATAGTCACGGCAGAGGCTCCATTTTACAAAACATCTCTTCGCCGTAGTAGGGCAAAATCTTTCGTTTAGCTTGAATAAACATGGGCATTTTGCTAGCGGGTTTTGAGATGACGCTGGCGATGGCCAGGTTTGTGTTGTTCCCCCAGATGTTCCCCCACCTGAGCACTATTCGCTGATGTTCGCCTGTGTTCGTGACTGTTCGCATCCCTGAACTAACGCTATTTCCGAACAGCTACGAACACCTACGAACAACCTGCACTTAACTGGGGGACAAGGGGTCGCGGGTTCAAATCCCGCCAGCCCGACTCTATCTATTAGTCAATAGACGCGGATGTGCCCCAGATGTTCGCCCATTTGAGATTGAGGAGCAGCTCAGGGCGAGTCGGACAT